>CESG01018463.1_pt1 | contig 65302 bp, 49 predicted proteins | sample 531121 | NCBI WGS metagenome assembly CESG01 (sample SAMEA2621287, study PRJEB7988) | marine metagenome | biome: marine biome (ENVO:00000447); feature: mesopelagic zone (ENVO:00000213); material: "saline water (ENVO:00002010), including plankton (ENVO:xxxxxxxx)" | depth 800 m
ATCGGGGCGCTTTTCCGGCGAAATGCGACCGAGGAATACCAGATAGTCGCCGCCATCCTTGTCGTAGGGCAGCATCTGGTCGGGGAGACCGTGATAGACGGTGTCGATCCAGTTTACCGGGGGCATCGGCATGCGCTGGTTCTGCGAGATCGATACGAGAGGAACCTGCGAGAATGTACGATAGCAGGTCTGCAGGTCCGGAATGTCCAGCCGCCCATGCAACGTGGTGACCGTCGGCGTGTCCCAGGTGAGGATAGCGGGATAGTGAAACAGGTCGATGTGAAAATGCACGATGTCGAAATCGCCGAGCCGCCGCCGCACGCGCTCCACCATGCTGAGATGATGCGGCACGAGGTTCTGCGCCCCGTCGACCAGCCTGAGCGCCTGAGGAACGCACGGCACCAGCTCGGCGCTGGTCCGGGAATCGCCCGAGGCGAAAAGGGTGACATCATGCCCCATGCTGACCAGTTCTTCGGTCAGGAAGTGCACGATCCTTTCGGTTCCACCGTATAATTTTGGGGGGCAACTTTCCGCAAGCGGAGCGATTTGGGCTATGCGCATGAAGACCCTTTCAAAGCGTCACAGTCCAAACGGAAATTCCGACATTCCAGCTCGCGGCTCCCGGCTTTTAGCGATAGAAGGGGCGGCCGGTGCGACGGAAGGAATAATGCAGCCCGTAATATAGTTGGGCGCAGCATTGGTTTTATAGTCGGTGCCGGACCCTTCCAACTACATGCTGATACTGGCGGGAATAGGCCTGCATGTGGGTTATCAGTTCCTTCTGATGGCGTCTTACGATGCCGGCGATCTTACGCAGATCTATCCGCTGGCGCGGGGGAGCGCGCCAGTGATCGTGGCGCTGGTTTCGGTGGCGCTGCTGGATGTCAGCCTGCAGCCGGTCGGGCTGGGCGCAAACGCGCTGATCGGAAAGAGGGACGCGGTTACGACCCGGGACGATCGACTTGAGGATGGCGAGGGGCCGCCCGAAGCGGCCCCCGGCCTAGTCTTCGCAGAAGCTTAGAATTCAGCCGAAAGCGAGACTGCGAAGTTGCGGCCCACGCGGTAGCTGTTGTTCTCGATCCGGGCGTCGCCGGCCGTCTGGTATTCGAAATGATCGCGTCCGGTCAGGTTGCGCGCTTCGAGTTTCAGTTCCAGCTCGGCGCCTGCCAGCTGGAAACCCTGCCGAGCGACGAGGTCGATCGTCAGGCCCGGGTCTTCGATGATGTCTGGACGCGAGAGGGTGCTGCGGCTGATCACGCGCTTGCTGCCGTAATTGAACAGCACGGTAAGCTGGCTGACGCGGTCGAGATCCTCGAGGCCGAACTGCACATTGGCGATGTGATCGGACTGGCCGGTCAGCGCCGTGCCGTCTTCGAAGAAGTTCGACGCCGGCTGAAGCCCGCCGAGTTCCGGGATGTTGACGAGATCGCCATCCTGAACGCTGATGTCGGATTTGGTGTAGGTGTAGTTGGCGATGGCGACGAAGCGCTTGCTGTCCCACCATTCGCCGAGGTCGTAGAGGTCCTTGTTCCACTGCAACTCGACTTCGGCACCGTAGAGCTTGGCCGACGGGGCGTTGGCGAAGCGGCTGACGACCGCGTTGTCGTTGAAGCTCGAGAAGATTTCGATCGGGTTTTCGATATCCTTGTAGAAGCCTGCCACGCTGGCCCGGCTGTTCGATCCCCAATAATGTTCGAGGCGGGCTTCGTAATTGGTCAGGCGGCTGTCGATCAGGCCGGGGTTGCCGGTGAACTGTCGGTTCGTTTCCGGATCGTAATAGGTTTGCAGGATCAGTTCGCGGAACTGCGGGCGGGCAATGGTCTTGGACGCGTTGAGGCGCAGCTGGACGCTATCCATCACTTCCCATGTCAGCGTGGCGCCAGGGAGGAAGTAATCGTTGTTCAGCAGGGTGGCATTGGCCGAGCCGTTCGGACGCCCGTCGAGCCCGAGCGGTACGACTTCCTGCGTGGCGTCTTCATAGCGGATGCCAAGGTCGAGCGACAGGGCATCGGATTGCGTCAGATTGGCCTGCACGTACCCCGCTTTAATCTCCAGCCCGGCGGAAAAGGCCGGGTCGGATGCGGTCGTGTCGATGATCTGATAGCCGAAGGGGCCGATGCCGCCAGCAGCCTGCGCCGCAGTATCGTAGCCGAGATTGATCAGGGCATCGCCCAGCAGATTATCGGGGCGGAATGCGCCGAAAACGAGCGGATAGGCGCCCGTGGCGCGGATATCGAATTCCCGGCGGCGCGAGAGGCGGGTCGTGTCGGTATAGGCGCCGCCAACCGTCAGCGTAACCCAGTCGGCGAACTGATAGCTGAGATCGAGACCGCCGTAATAGAGATCTTCCGTCAGATCGGAAAAGGCCACCGTGGTGCGCCCGCGCTGACCACCGTTCTGGAGGTTCAGATAGATTTCGTCGAGCTGGGTCGTGGGCGTAAGGTCGCGGGTATAGACGAATTCCCATTCATTGGGCGCTTCGCGCTGCGTTTGCGCATAACCGGCCCGCAGATCGATCGAAAGATCGCCGAATTCGAGTTCACCGACAAACTGCGTATCGAACAGCTGGCGTTCGTACCAGCCGGTATTCTGGAACAGGTCGTCATCATCGTCGGTCAGATCGTTGATCTGTGCCAGCGATGCGCGCTTGAGCGAGTCCCGGATAAAGAGATTTGTCAGGCGGAACCGGTGCTCGCCCACCTCGAGACCGAGGCCGAGCATCGCATTTGCGAGAATGCGCTGGTCGGTCTGGAACTGCGTGCCGTCCTGATCGAGATCGAGCGCGCCGTTCACCGCGACCTGGCGGGTGATGAAGCGGTTGCGCCATTTGTTGCTGAGCGAAGCGGTGGCGATGATGCCGAACCGTCCGTCGGCAAAAACGTCGAAGCTCGTGCCTGCCGTGATGCCCGCCGACCAGTTGACCGGCAGTTCATCGGTGCTCTGGAGGAGGATCTGATTGGGATCGCCCAGTTCGAGCAGGATCGCCTGCTGATCGACCTGCGGGTCGGTAATCTGGAGGCCACTGTTAAGGAAGGACTGCAGGTTGGGACCAGGTTCGCGGCGACCGTCGTCGAAACCGAACCAGTCATAATCCGAGCCGTAATAGCTGTATCCGGTCCCAAATGTGGTTTCGGTGTCGCCGGAGATGCCGGCGCTGACCTTGACGAAGCTTTCGTCCGGTACCGCGCGGGTCGTGAGGTTGATCACGCCGCCGCCGAATTCGCCCGGGAAATTGGCAGAGTAGGTTTTCTGCACGAGGCTGGACGCGATTACGCTGGTCGGGAAGATGTCGAGCGGGACGACACGGCTCAGCGGCTGCGGCGAGGGCAGGGGAAGACCATTGAGCAGGGCGAGCGAATAACGATCGCCAAGGCCGCGAACGAAGACGAGACCGTTCCCCACGGTGGAAAGGCCTGTCACGCGGGTAAGGGCGCCCGCAATGTCGCCTTCGCCGGAGCGGGCGATGCTGGCACTGTCGAGCACGGACACGACCTGCGAGGACGCGCGGGTGACGTCCTGCCGGCGGCGTCCGGTAACAACGATAGAGCCACCGGGCACCGAAATATCGGGTTCTTCGAACTCTTCTTCCTGCGGCGTGTTGTCGATGCCCTGTGCCTGCTGTGCCTGAAGGGCATCGGTAGCGGCGTCTTCATCTGCGGGTACGCCTTCGGCACCAGTGCCGACACCCGCATCCTGAGCGAATGCCGCTGCGGGCAGGGTGAGCGCGGTGGTGAACAGGAGCAGCGCAGTAAGCTGCTTGCCGGTCGACATGGTTCGAGACCCCCTCATATTCAGGCCTTTGAAACTGGAGTGGAGCGCAGCGATCGCCCCATTTGAAAAGCGAAGGCGGCCGGGGACGCTCAAATGCGTTTGCCCGGCCGCCATGTGTTCAGATCAGTAGATCGGCAGGCTGGTGCAATCGGATACCGCGGTATCGAAGGTCACCGTTGCCGAGTTGCAGGTCCAACCCTGGAACCAGGTGTTGTTACCGGGATAAACGGCGCCGATATTGGTCGGAAGCGTGAAGAAGGAACCAAGCGAAGTCGGATCAAATACCGCAACACCGTTTTCGTTCGCGCCATTGATGAAGGTCATCGACAGCGTGTTGGTGAAGCCCGCATTGTTGTTCGAACCAGCATTGAAGCGGGTCTGAACGTCTGCGGGGGTGACACCGCCCGATCCATCGCGGAAGTCCGTTGCGCAATCGAGGACGAACGAATTGAAGACGACCGGGCCGGCTTCGTCGATGCTGGCATTGGCAGCGCGGTTGAGCGTTTCGGGGTTGTCGACCCGCAGGCACGGCGTGTTGCCCGACTGATCGATGAGAACCGAGTTGACGATGGTGAAATCGGCAAATCCGCGAATGCGGATGGCCTGATCACCAACACCGCTGTTGGCAATGAAGGTCGCGTTCGAGATCTTCACATTCTGACGCGGTGTGTCTTCTTCGAGGCCATTGGAAGAGTCCGCTTCGATGATCGTGTCACCGAATCCAGGGCGCTGGATGGCGATCACGTTCTGCAGATTGGCCTTCACGCCGGTATCGGTGTCGATGCTGTCGTCTTCCGCGCCGACGACGATCAGGTTCGAAACATTCATAACGCCGCCGAAGAATTCGACGCCGTCGTCCGAGCTGTTGTAGCTCATGATGTTATTGAGAGTGGTTCCGGAGCCGACGCCGCCGGTGGTAAGCGACTGCAGTTCGTTATCGCCGGAGAGGACGAAGCCCGAATAGCGGATCTGGACGAAAGTCATGCTGCCGGAACTGTCATCTGCAGTGGCGCCGCCGAACAGAGCCGGCTGCGCTGCACCCTCGACCTGACGTTCGCAAGCTGTGGTGCCAGGCGTCGCGCCAGGAGCAATACAATCGGTGACGGGGGCGCGGCCGGACAGGACAACGCCGCCCCAACGACCCGAAGTATCCTGGTTCAGATCTACGCCGGTCACGTTGTTCGTCGACGTGAAGATGATAGGGCGCGAAGCCGTGCCGTTGGCCTGGATGGTGTTACCGCGGTTGACGTTCAGGAAGCTCGATCCCGAAGCAACAATGATTGCGCCGGGTTCGATCGTCAGTTCGACATTCGTATCATTCGCCGTGGCAGTGGGGCCACCGTCGGTGCCGACATCGACCCGGCCGTTCATGCGATATACTAGGCCTTCCACGAAGGGCAGCGTGGTGCTGGCGCTGAACACTGCAGGCAAAATGCAGACGCGGTATTCGCCGGTTGGACCGGTTTCCGTGCCGTCATCGGCGAGGCCCGCCGGATTGGAAATCGTTGGGCATTCCGCCGCAGCGGTTACCGGGCCCGAAGTCGGTGTCGGCGTCGGTGCCGGGGTGGGCGCAGGCGTGGCAGGTGGGTTGATGATGATGTCACCGCCAGTGCCGGGCGAGACGATTTCGTCGGCGCCGCAGCTGGCCAAAGCCAGAGCCGAGCAGCCGAGTACGAGCGAACGGTGAAGATTTGTCACGGGTAGCGGTCCCCTCAAAAACCGGAAGAATCGAGTTGCGAACTCTTGATCGCGACTCGTCCGCTACGGACGCTGTGTGACAGTTTGTGTCGGTAGATGACCGTTATGTTGCAGTTTCAACAGATAATGCGACGCATCGGAGCGCGCTGTGAAAATGCTCGGGCTACCGCGATGATTGCAGAAATATGACAATGTTACAGTTTTGTTGCGATTGTCCATGAGGTGAGGCATTCCTGCTCTGGCAAAGAGAGTAGGGAGAGCTGTCATGGCAATTATCACGAGCATTGCGCTGGCCCTTTTAGCGCAGGGCCCTGTCGAAGTGGTCGCAGGCCCGCAGGCCGATTACGATGTCGGGTATGAAGAGCTGGTTTCGAACGAGAATGCCGCTGCCCGCAAAGCTATCGAGAACTGCGATGAGCTGGCCGAAAACGATCCGGCCAGGTTGATCAATCATGGCATCGCGCTTGCGCGGACAGGCGAATACGATGCCGCGCGGGCGGAGTTTAAAACCGCCGCTATGGCCCGCGACAGTGTCGAACTGCAGACCGCGAGCGGTGCCTGGGTCGATTCGCGCCATCTCGCGCGCAAGGCGCTGGCGATGCTCGATAAAGGCGAGTTCGCCCGTTATTACGCCCTGTCGTTACGCTAACTTTTACAGAAGCCGAAAAGCTGTTTAGGCCCGTGCTCCGGGGAGCACGGGCCTTTATTCTTTCGTCCCGTCGACACATTCCCGGATATTCAGTTTTGTGTCACTCGCCTGTCATGTAGTATGCTCATGGGGGCCGGACGGAGGGTGCAATGATTCTAGCACGCTTGGCGCTGGTGACAGGTTTGTCCTGCGCGGCGCTGATCGCTTTCCCGGTGAAGGCGGATGTCATGGAGATTAACGCGGACGGAGCGCGCTGGGTAACCGGCGGAAGCACCGCGCTTCCTGCTGCGCCAACCGAACTGATCTCTGCGGAACCCATTTCAGAAGTTCCGGCTGATATTTTCGTTCCCGATATCGCGGTGGCCGATCCCGGCCAGCATGCGCGCCTTGTTCCCCAGGGTTATCAGGCCAAGGTCGCCGAACTTGCAGCGCGCTTCGATCTCAGCCCGACACTGATAGAAGCTCTCGTCTGGCAGGAAAGCCGCTGGCGTGCGAATGCGGTGTCGCCTGTCGGCGCGCGCGGGCTTGCGCAATTGATGCCGGGCACTGCACGCGACCTGGGTGTCGACCCGAACGATCCATTCGCCAATCTCGAGGGTGGGGCGCGTTACCTGCGCGAACAACTCGACCGGTTCGACGGCGATCTGGAAAAGGCGCTGGCGGCCTATAATGCCGGACCCGGACGCGTTATCCGCGCCAACGGTATTCCGCGCATTCGCGAAACCCAGCATTATGTGGCGGCCATCATGGGCCGTCTTTCTGACCACTCACGGGAGTAGTTACTTGAGTCGCAAGTTCATCGTTCCGGCAGCTCTTGCCGCTCTGTTGACGCCGAGCGCAGCGTTTGCGCAGGCTGCCGATCCGGCCGGATCGGGCCCGATCGTGGCAGCACTCGGCTGGTTGCAGGGCACGTTGCTCGGCAATGTCGCCACGGCCGTGGCAGTCATGGCTGTTGCTGCCGTCGGCTTCATGATGCTGACCGGCCGCCTCAACTGGCGTTTCGGCGCCACCGTCATCATCGGCGTCTTCATCCTGTTCGGTGCAGCGTCGATTGTCGCCGGTATTCAGGGCGCGGCCAGCTAGGATGACCGCGCTCGTCCGCCATCCCGTTCACCGCGCGTTGACGCGCCCGCAGATGTTTGCGGGCGTGACGTACAACTATTTCATCATCAACGGGATGGTGACGACCGAAGCTTTTCTGATCACCGGCAGCTGGCTTTCGCTGCTGGTCTTCGCTGTGATGCATGGCATCGGCTATTTCGCCTGCCTGCGCGAACCGCGTATTTTCGACCTCTGGATCACAAAGGTCAGCAAATGCCCGCGGGTGAAGAATTATAAGCGCTGGGGGTGCAATTCCTATGCCGCGTAACGACAAATGGAAGGGCGCCGCTGCCTGGAGCGCAAAGGAAGCGCGAGCCGGCGACCGTCTGCCCTATGTTCGCCTGATCGACGAAAACACGCTGCTGTTGCGCGACGGATCGGTCATGACCGCGATCCAGGTTCCGGGCCTACTGTTCGAGACAGAGGACAGTGAAGCGCTGAACGCGCATGCCGCCACACGCGAGGTCGTATTGCGTTCGACCCTCGATGCGCGGTTCGTATTGTACCACCACGTCATCCGTCGCCGCGTGTCCGTTGAACTTGAAGCTGAATTTCCCGATCCGATCAGTCGTCATATCGATGAACGCTGGAGCGAGCGGCTCGGTTCGGGACAGCTGTTCGTGAACGATCAGTTCATTACGCTCATCCGTCGTCCTGCCCGCGGCAAGGCGGGGCTTGTGGAACGGGTCGGCAAGAAATTTCGCCGCAAGGATGGCGACAGGCTGGAGGCCGATCCCAAGGATCTGCGAAGCCTGCGCGCTGCGTCGCAAGGTCTGGTCGCCGCATTGCAGGCGTACGGAGCGACGCCGCTGGCCGATTACGTCGGGCCGCAGGGCAATATCAATTCGGAAATGCTCGAGCTGCTGAGCGCGCTGTATAATGGCGAGATGCGCCCGGTGCGCAAACCGGCGGACGATGTCGATGTCGGGTATATGCTGCCATACCGCCGCGTCAGCTTCGGTCTTGATGCGATCGAGATGCGCGGATCCGGTTCGCCCGACTTCGCTGCAGTGCTCGGGCTCAAGGATTATCCCGAAGCGACGAGCCCGGGCTTGCTCGACAGCCTGTTGCGCTTGCCGTTCGAAATGGTGGTGAGTGAAAGCTATGCCCCGACCGAACGGCAGACTGCCCGCGAGCGCATGGATCTGGCTATTCGCCGGTTGAAGAGTGCGGATGAAGAAGCGGCTGCGGAACGAGCCGATATGCTGGCTGCGCGCGATGCGCTTGGCAATGGCGCGGTCGGGTTTGGCGACCATCACCTCACCGTCATGGTCAAGGAACGCGATCTCGTTCGACTGGACGATGCCATGGCAGCCTGCGCCGCGGCTCTTGCCGATACCGGCGCGATCGCCGTACGCGAGGACACCAATCTCGAACCCGCCTTCTGGGGGCAGTTCCCGGGCAACGAGAGCTATCTCGTCCGCCGCGCGCTTATATCCAGCGCCAATATGGCGAGCTTTGGCAGCATGCATGGCTTTGCGCTCGGTCAGGCGCAGGGCAACCATTGGGGCGAAGCCGTAACGCTGCTGGAAACGACCAGCGCTACGCCGTTCTTCTTCAATTTCCACCACGGCGATCTGGGGAATTTTTCGGTCATCGGTCCTTCGGGGTCGGGCAAGACCGTGGTCATGAATTTCCTCGCTGCGCAGGCGCAGAAATTCAGCCCGCGCACGATCCTGTTCGACAAGGATCGCGGCGCCGAATTGTTCGTGCGTGGAATCGGGGGCCGGTACGACAGCATCCGTGCCGGCGAACCGACCGGATTCAATCCTCTCGCTCTGCCGGACACGGCAGGGAACAAGGCTTTCCTGCGCGATTGGCTTGGCGTACTGCTTAAGGCCGAAGGTCCCGAAGAGGAACAAACCATCGCCGCAGCGGTGGATGCCACCTATGCCAACGATGCGTCGCTGCGCCGCTTGCGTCATTTCAAGGAACTGCTTTCCGGCAGTCGTCGCCCGCAACCGGGCGATCTGGCGGATCGGCTGGGAGCCTGGATCGGCGAAGGCGAACATGCCTGGATGTTCGACAATGCCGAAGACCGGCTGGATTTGACCGCCCGCGTTCTTGGTTTCGACATGACCGCGCTGCTCGAAAATCCGCGCCTGCGCACGCCCACCATGATGTACCTGTTCCACCGCATCGAGGAGCGGCTGGACGGCAAGCCGACCATGATCCTCATCGACGAAGGCTGGAAAGCGCTCGATGACGAAGTCTTTGCGGCACGCATCCGAGACTGGCTCAAGACTTTGCGCAAACGCAACGCGCTGGTCGGTTTCGCCACCCAATCCGCCCGGGACGCGCTGGAAAGCCGCATTTCCACCGCATTGGTCGAGCAGACCGCGACCATGGTGTTCATGCCCAATAGCCGCGCGCGGCCAGAGGATTATTGCGATGGCTTTGGCCTGACCGAGCACGAGCTTGCTCTGATCCGCACTTTGCCGGCACACAGCCGCTGCTTTCTTGTGCGCCAGCCCGATGCGAGTGTGGTGGTCCGGCTCGATCTGTCGGGCGCGCCCGAAGTGCTGACACTGCTTTCAGGCCGCGAGAGTTCCGTCCGCCGGCTAGATCTGCTGCGCGAAGCGCTGGGCGATGCGCCGCGCGAATGGTTCCCTGCACTAACCGGCACGAAATGGCCGGGCGGGGCGAATGATCATGGAGATGCCGGGATCGAAGCCCTCGGTCTGGCCGCGGAATGAGCGCCAATTGCCAGCAGGCTGCCGAACAGGTCGGCAATGGCGTAGCCGCCGCGCTGCGCGGTGTGGATTGCATAGCGGGCGAGGCAAGTGCCGCTGCGTTCAACCGATTGTTCGCTTCCGGTGGACAGCTGAGCATGGTGCTGACGCTCGTTCTCACCCTGTTCATTGCGCTCTTCGCATTCGCCCTGCTCACCGGGCGCGCGAATATCGGCGTGCGTTCGCTAGTCCCCCGCATGATGACGCTCGGCCTTGTGCTGACCTTCGCAACCAGCTGGATTGCGTACCAGAGCGTGGTCTGGAACCTTGCGGTGTTGACGCCGGACTATCTCGCAGGCCTTCTTACCGGAACCAGTGGCTCTGCCACCGATGTGTTCGCCCAGAAGATCGATGTGGTGTTCATCGCCATTCAGGAAGCAAGCGGGGGTAACGAGGACTTCTCAGCATTCTCGCCCGAAGGGATGATGTGGCTCGGTGCGATGCTGTTCATGCTGGGTACGGTCGGCCTGCTGGTAACGACCAAGATTGCACTCGGTGTCCTCGTCGCCTTGGGGCCGCTCTTCGTCGTGATGGCGCTGTTCAATGGCACCCGCGGTCTCTTCACGGGCTGGATAAAAGGGCTCACGATGTGCGCGCTGGCCCCGCTTTTTGCGGTGCTGGGCGGGAGCGTCATGCTCGAACTGGCTGTTCCCATACTCGGTGCGTTGACGGCCACACCCGGGCAAGTCGATCCACAAGCAGCCATGGGCTTCTTCATGATCGGCGCTGTCCACGTAGCGTTGATGATATTGGTGCTGAAGGTCGCCGGGGCGATGGTGTCTGGCTGGACCGTTTTCGGGCTGGTATCCGAAAAGGACGATAAACCTTCGGTCGCACAGCATTCACAAGCAGCCGCACCGAGCGCTGCCGCACTTGCCCAGGCACAGGCTGCCAATCAGGCCAGTTCGCAAGCCCGCAGGATAGACGTATCCGCCGTCCCCACTGCCTATGCGGCGAACGATAGCGGGGCGTCCGGTGGCAGCGGTGGTTACCGCGTTACCAAAGTTTACGCGACGTCTTCAGGATCCGGTCAGCAATCGATCGCCAGCAAGGCCCGCGCGCGCGGTTCCGGCATCGGCAGCAGGTTCAAATCCGCCGCACCAAAAGCCCTCGACCGTTCGATGGAGAAACACGCATGACCCGCGCGATCATTCCCGCGCTCGCTCTCGCCCTGATCGCCGCGCCCGTTGCGGCGCAGGATTCCCGCCTCGTCGAAGTGATGTATGACGAAGCAAAAGTGGTTCGGATCGATGGCCGCGTATCGGTGCAGGCGAGCATCATGTTCAACGATGACGAGGTCATCGAGAATGTCGCCATTGGCGACAGTGCGACATGGCAGGTAACCCCGAACAAGCGGGCCAACATCCTGTTTGTGAAACCGCTCGAACCGCGTGCCTCGACCAATCTCACGGTCGTGACGAGCAAACGAACCTATCTTTTCGATCTCGTTGCCACGCCCAACGCAAAGCCGCTCTACCTCATGCGCTTCGCTTACCCGGACGAGCCCGAGGAAGAGCAAGTGCAACTGGCCGCAGCCCCGAATGCTGTGGAGCAGCAGGCGGCGAATGACCCTTATGCTGTGGTTGATCCGGCAGATCTCAATTTTGCCTGGCGTGCTTCGGGCGATCCGGAACTCCTTCCCGAGAACACCTATGACGACGGCACAGCGACATTCCTGACCTGGCCGGTTGGAAAAGACGTGCCGGCAATTCTGGTCGTCAACAGCAAGGGTGTCGAAGGCCCCGTAAACTTTACCGTTCGCGGCGATACCATCGTAGTCGACGGTGTTCCGCGCACGCTCGTTCTGCGAGCGGGCGAAGATAGTGCCCAGCTCACGAATACCGGGCCCGAACGGCCTGCAGCCACAGCGAGCGTCAGCCCGGCCCTCGCTTCGAAAGGGAAGTAACCGATGCGCCTTGCCATGCGACTGCCCGAAAAGAAGCCGGGCAATGAAAATATTGCCAACGATGTCGATCCGCGGGACGACACCGATGCAGAGATCATCGATCTTGCGCAGCGCAATTCGTTTCCTGCAGTCGCCCGGCCAGCGGGCAAATCCGATGCGCTCGGTCTCGTTGCAGGTATTGCAGTGGTAGCGGGCCTTGGCCTTGTCACGCTGTGGAGTATGAATTCCGCCCGTGTTGCCCCACCGGAAGGGATAGGCGGTCAGGCAGCGGCCGTGCAAGCGCCGCCTCCGCCCGCAGCAGCCCCTGCCGCAGCGACAAATCAGCCGAACGAGCAGCTTGCTGCCACACCGCGGCCCGACCCGGCACCTCAACCTGTGCTGGCAGCGCAGCCCGAACCCGGTCTGGCCAGCAATCCCTATTCCAATCCGACGGTTGTCTACGACGCGGGCAACTCCCCCGCTACGCTGGCGGCTGCGGAGCCCGCTGTCGCTGGCGAAACGGCGGCTGCGGGGACCTCCGGCGGTTCGGCAAACGATTTCGCCAGCCGGATCGGCGGCGTGGGCGGGGCACCCGCCCAGGCCAGGGCAATGGTCAATCCAACGACAACCGTCACGCAGGGTACGCTGATCCCCGCTATCCTCGAAACCGCGATCGACACCAATGTGCCGGGATATGTCCGGGCGGTTGTCAGCCAGGATGTGCGCAGCTTCGATGGCACCAAAGTGCTCGTACCGCGATCCAGCCGATTGATCGGGCAGTATCAATCGGGACTGCAGAACGGCCAGAGGCGCGCTTATGTCATCTGGACACGATTGATCCGTCCCGACGGGGCATCGGTCAATCTCGCCTCGCCGGCTGTAGGCTTCGACGGAACCACCGGCCTCGCCGGCAAGGTTTCGGGCGCCAGTTTTTTCAAACGCTTCGGTTCGGCAATGTTGCTGTCCGTCGTGGGGGGCGTGGGATCGCTGGCCACTGGCGGTGCTGCAGGCGTCCTGATCGGCGGCGCAAGTTCCTCCGCAGCGGCGACGGCGGCACAGCAGGACGGACAGCGCGGGCCGACTGTGCGCGTCCGGCAGGGCGAACCCATTCGGATCTTCACAGCGCGTGATCTGGACTTCTCAGCGGTAAGCTGAGCCGGACACGATCGTGAGCGCCGATATCCATCCCTTCCATCCGGACGAAAACCCGGAAGAGGACGCGCCGCCCGTCGATCTGCACGGGGAACGGAGCGTCTATCTCGACGCTTATCTTGCGCCGTTCCGGGAATGGCTTGAACGGGATACGGTAACCGAAATCCTGGTGAACGGCCCGGGCGAGGTTTGGGTGGAAGATGCCAGTGTCGGGGGCATGCAGCGCATCGTTCGCCCCGAGATCGACGACCGGCTGATCCAACGCCTTGCCGAACAGGTCGCCCGCGTCAGTCACCAGGGAATCAACCGCGAACACCCCCTACTCGGCGCGACTTTGCCCGGCGGCGCGCGCGTCCAGTTCTGCGGTCCGCCCGCGGCGCGCAAGCACTGGGCCATGGCGATCCGCCGCCACCGCCGCCTCGACCTGCCTCTCGATGCCTACGACACGGGGCCGCTTGCACCGTCGCAGCGGGGGCCCATGCCCGATGCGCAGGCCGAACCGATCGCATTTCTGCGCGAAGCGATCCGGCAGCGCCGTACCATTCTGGTTTCGGGTGGTACGAGTACCGGCAAGACCACATTCCTCAACGCTATGCTGGGCGAAATCCCGAAACACGAGCGCGTGGTACTCGTGGAGGATACGCCGGAGCTCAAATTGCCGGGCAAGAACGGTATCGGTCTGGTGGCCGTGAAGGGTGAGCTGGGCGAAGCCAAGGTGACTGCCAACGAACTGCTCCAGGCTGCGCTGCGCCTTCGTCCCGACCGCATCGTTCTGGGCGAACTTCGCGGTGCCGAGAGCGTGAGCTTCCTGCGAGCGATCAACACCGGGCACCCGGGAAGCTTTTCGACCATTCACGCGAACAGTCTGCGCGGCGCGCTGGAGCAATTGTCGCTGATGGTCATGCAGACGGGAATCGGCCTCACTCGAAGCGATACGATCGCCTATTCGGCAAGCGTGATCGACGTATTCGTGCAACTCGGTCGCGACGAAGCCGGCAGGCGCGGTATCACCCAGATAGCCGAGAGCGCGACGCTGGTCTGAAAAATCGGCTGTTGGCATCGTGCGGAATCAAGCATTCCGTAACGTAAGCGCATCGCCACTCCTAATCTCCAAAACAACACTCGACAAAAATATGTGGGCATGTGCGCAACAATCGTGCGCAATCGCTTGCGTGCATACGAATGTGTGATAACTATGGGACCATAGGCCGCAATAGACGGCCATGTGGAGAGGAGAGGGTTTATGAGGGTAAGGGCTTCCCTGCTCGCGGGAATTTGCGCGAGCGCGATTTCGTTTCCGGCTTTCGCACAGGAAACACCAGATGACGATCTTGATAGCCGCCGTATCGGTCCGAATGTCATTATCGTAACCGCCCAGCGCCAAAACCAGTCGCTACAAGAAGTCCCGATCGCCGTCAGCGCCTTCGATGCCGAAGCTCTGGAAGCCCAGCAGATCGAGAACGCGAGCGACTTGCAGCTTACGCTGCCCAACGTCTCTTTCACGAAATCGAACTTCACCAGTTCAAGTTTTACCATTCGCGGTATCGGCGACCTTTGCGTTGGCGTTACCTGTGACAGCGCGACAGCCATTCACACCAATGGCTCGCCGCTCTTCGGTACCCGACTCTTCGAAACCGAATATTTCGATCTTGAGCGGGTTGAGGTGCTTCGCGGACCGCAGGGTACACTGTTCGGCCGCAATGCCACTTCGGGCGTCGTAAACGTAGTCACCGCCAAGCCGGAACTCGGCACGTTCGCCGCGGCGGGCGACTTCGAATACGGAAATTACAACAGCATCAAAACCCGCGGCATGATCAACGTGCCGATCGGCGACACGCTCGCACTGCGAGCTGCCGGGTTCTATCTGAACCGGGACGGTTATACGACCAACCTTTACGATAACAGCGATATCGATGGGCGCGATATGTACGCGGTCCGCGGTTCATTGCGCTTCGAGCCGACCGCGTCGACCACTCTCGATCTGATGGCGTTCTATTTCCGTGAAAAGGACGACCGTCTGCGGATCCAGAAGCAGGCTTGCCAACGTGATCCGACAGGGGTGCTGGGCTGCCTCAACAATCGCCTTGATTTCGACAAGACTAACGCGAATTCTACACTCGCGACCGTACTGTCGTCGGTCGAACTCTTCCGCATTCAGGGCATTCCCGAAGCGCTTGCCCTCGGCAGCGTATACGGCACCGATGGTTATGCGAACTTCGACGAACCGAATGACGTTCGTACCGTGAACACATCCTTCGATCCTGAATACTTTGCCGATGAACTGCAGTTGCAGGGCCATCTGAGCCAAGGCTTCGGTTCGATGAACCTGTCGCTGACCGGCATCTATCAGGAAACGACGGTCGACTCGCGCCAGGATTACAACCTCGGCGTTCTCGACCGGTCGGGTTATGCTACCGGGCTCAATACGCTGGCGTTCTTCGCTGCCAATGGTCTACCGACTGGTCTGCCGGCGCCGGCGCCTGCTTTCATCCCAGGATCGAGCGCTTATTTTGCGCCAATCGTCGCAGCCCTCATTCCAAATGGTCCCAATGGTCAGCTGTGCACGTCGGACAATGACGATGGTAATCTGGGAGCTTACGAAGGCAATTCGATTTGCTCTGATGCGCCTTTGGCATTCGACCGGTCAGTCCAGTACCAGACCGCGTGGTCCGGCGAAGCGATCCTGTCGAGCGATTTCGACGGGCCGTTCAACTTCCTTGTCGGCGGGATTTATGCGCAGACCGATGTCAGCGAGAACAGTTATTACGTAAACTCCTTCGGTCTCGATTATGCGACCGGGATACTCGGGACGTTTTCCGCCTTCGCGGCAGGTGCCCCGCCATCCTACCTCGCCACGTCGATGTATCGCAACAATACGACCGACTTCAAACTGAAGAGCTTCGGGATCTTTGGTGAAGTCTATTTCGACATAACCGACAGCCTCACCCTTACCGGAGGTATTCGTTACAATGACGATACGAAGTCGGTATCGGCACGCACAACTCTGGCGAACTTTCTGAATCCGTTCGGGAATGGTGATCCGTTTACCTCGCCCTTCGTCGGAAGCTTCGATGCCGATGCAGGGATGGACGGTAACCAGCTACTGCAACAGCGGGACGTCAGTTTCGATGCGATTACCGGACGCGCGGTGCTCGATTATGCGATCTCGCCCGACAACAGCCTCTACTTCTCTTATTCGCGGGGGTATAAATCGGGCGGCATTAACCCGCCGCTCTCGCCGGTCTTTGCCGTGTCAGAAAGTTTCGGTTCGGAAAAGATCGACGCTTTCGAAATCGGCTCGAAGAACACCTTCCTCGATGGGGCGGCGCAGATCAATCTCACGGGCTTCTATTATAAGTACAAGGACCTGCAGCTCAGCCGTATCGTCGCTCGGACGTCCGTCAACGATACGATCGATGCCAACATCTGGGGGCTCGAACTCGAAAGCATTTTGCGCCCGAGTTACAATTGGGTGATCAACATGAACCTCAGCTACCTCAACGCGAAGGTGGCCGGTGACCAGTTCTTCAGCAATCCCCGCGATCCAGGGGGCGGCGATCCGCTGGCCGTCATCATCAAGGACATCTCGAACGGCTCCCTGTGTGCCGTAACGGGTGCTGGTGCCAATACGTTCGTTGGCCTGGTCAATGGCGGGCTCGGCCTTCAGGGGCCTGGACCATTTCCGGCAGATGGCGGCATAGCGTCCAACGGCGCGTTCAGCATCTGTAGTGTGCTGAGCGCTCAGGCTGCCAATCCCGCCTTCGCGGCGCTCGGACCCATCAATGTCTTAAGCCCGGGCGTAGAGGTTAATCTGCGTGGAAACAGATTGCCGCAGGCACCCGAATACAAGGCGTCGGTCGGGGTTCAATATACTGCTGAATTCGGGGACGGCATGTCTCTCGTGCCGCGGTTTGACCTCGCGCTTACCGGCGAGCAGTTTGGCAATGTGTTCAACGGTCGGGTCAACCGCATCAAACCATTTGTCCAGTCGAATGCATCGATCCAGTTGAATGGAAGCGATAATGGCTGGTTCGTTCGCGGCTTCGTCCAGAACATCTTCAACAGCAATTCCGTCACCGGGTTGTATGTGACGGATGCTTCATCGGGTAATTTCACCAACATCTTTACGCTTGATCCGCGGCGCTACGGCATCGCGGTCGGCGCGAAGTTCTAAGACCACCCATAAATTGGGGGAGAGGGGAGGGGCGGCCTGCGGGTCGCCCCTTTTTCGTCGCTATCTGTTCCTTGAAGCAGAGAACGGAGAAAAATCGGTATTGGTATCGAAGACTTCCACGCCCTCTGCTTTTTTGAGAGAACCGACAACTGCATAGGTCACGGGGGTAAGCAGGGCTTCCCATGCTGTCTTGATGGCCCATTGGGACAGGACAACCTGCCACAGCAGTTCAACGGGCCAGCCCGCCAGACCCCAGAAAGCCAAGGGATAGAAGATCAGACTGTCGAGCCCCTGGCCGACTACGGTCGAGCCGATCGTGCGCATCCACAGGTGGCGGCCGCGCGTCCAGATCTTCATTTTCGCGAGCACATAGCTGTTTGCGAACTCGCCAGCCCAGAAAGCGATCATGGATGCGAGTACGATCCGCCAACTGTTACCGAACACGAATTCATATGCCGCCTGCCCCGGCCAGCCAGCAGCAGGTGGCAATTGCACCACGACCCAGGCCATGAAGGCCATGAACAATAGCGCTGCAAAACCTGTCCAGATGACCCTGCGGGCGCGGGCATATCCGTATACCTCGGTGAGCACGTCGCCGATGATATAGCTGACCGGAAAGAACAATACGCCTGCGCCGAACGACCATTCGCTAATAAAGGGCAGCGTCACATAACTCGGCTTCGAGGCGCCGATGAGGTTCGACAGCAGCAGGATCGTCACGAATGCCGCCATCACGAGGTCGTAATAACGAAACTGCGTCTGGGACGAGGCCGATCGCGTTTTTTCCATGAAAGACGATTAGAGCCGATTGGCCCGGCGCGAAAGTGACGTTATGGGGAACCGCGAGCGCGCCCGTAGTTCAACTGGATAGAGCACGAGCCTTCTAAGCTTGGAGTTGCAGGTTCGAGTCCTGCCGGGCGCGCCATATTTTCAATGACTTAGAGATAGTTACTCCATTTCGTATGGAATGCGTATGTAATTGATTGTGGTTGGAGAGGCATGAGCAGACCGTAGCCGGAGAATTCGGACGAAAGCGTCACGATAAAGGGAGCGGTTAACACCGGACCGCCTTCACGTGGATAGGAACAAGTTTCTGGTCTTCCAGACCGGTAAGGCGTATGGGATGAAGTGATTGAGCGGCATTGAGGCGAGAGACGCCGCAGAGTGGAGAACCCACTATGCTCATCACGATCTTCGCGCCAAGCAACGTACATTTGCTGGAGATCGCGGGCCTGCGCGACGCGATGTTCGAGGCGAATTGCAAGATTGCGGTCGGGCAGCCCTACGAAGTGCAGTTGGTGACCGATCTCGGGATCGTTGAAGAAAGCGCTTCCGGCGTCAAGTATGTCCCCGATGCCGGTATCCGCGACGCAATCGCTGCGTGCGACACCTTGATCGTTGTCGGGCCATACGGCGTGCCGGATCCTCCAAATGATGACGTTGCCCGTTGGCTGCGCAAGCAAGCACAAGAGGCAAGACGTTACGGATCGACGTGCACAGGTGCATTCCTGCTCGCCCATGCCGGTTTGCTGAAGGGGCGCCGCGCGACCACCCATTGGCAATATGCCGAACTCCTTGCCGACAAATTTCCCGATATTCACCTCGAGCCCGATCGCATCTTCGTCCGCGATGGGCCTGTGTTCAGTTCCGCCGGGGTGTCGGCGGCCATCGACCTCGCCTTTTCGCTCATTGAGGAGGATCACGGTCGCGATGTCGCACTCTGGGTGGCTCGCAGACTGGTCGTCTTCCTTCAGCGTCCCGGCGGCCAATCGCAGTTCAGCGACGTTCTGACCACCCAAATGGACGCTAAAAGTCCTATCGGCAAAGTCCGTTTGCATATCCTCGAAAACGCGCGTGCGGATTTGTCGCTCCAGACACTTGCTGACATCGCACGGCTAAGCCCGCGCCATCTTTCGAGGTTGTTCCGCGCTGAGATGGGCACGAGCCTCGCCACCTTTGTGGAGCTGACCAGGATTGATATTGCCCGGCGGCTGCTGGAAGATAGCGAGATGCCAGTCAAGCAGATCGCCTATCTCGCCGGCTTTGGTTCCACAGCGACGCTTAGACGGGCGTTTTGCCGGAGGATCGGTGTGATGCCGATGGAATATCGAAACAGGTTCCAGACGACGAGACGCGACGACGGGAGTGATTCCGTTTTGTCCTGATGTGTCGCGCAATTGGCATTGAGGGGAGCGAAGCAAGGCGGCATTTGCCGCGCTGAATGACTTCCCGCACGTTTCTGCCACAACGCTGGCCGGTCCCCCGCCATGCATGAGCGCAAGCGATGGCGCTTTCTGTCGGCCCGCGCGGCGCAGACAGCTGTACCGCCCGACGCGTTTGCTCTCGTGCTGGAGAACAGCTGTGAGGGCGTTCTTATTTCCGATATGGCTGCACGGGGCCAGCCCATCATCCATGTCAATCATGCCTTTGAAATGATCACGGGCTATCCTACGGCCGAGGCCATCGGCAAGAACTGCCGTTACCTGCAGGGCAGCGACCGCCTCCAGCCGGAAATAGCCGAGATACGCACTGCTCTGTCGGAGGGACGGGCCGCAGCGGTGACTTTGCGGAACTACAGGCGCGACGGAACCATGTTCCGCAACGCATTGCGCCTGCTTCCGGTCAGAAATCAGGCAGGAAACGTCACGCACTGTGTAGGTCTGATCCGCGACGTAACCCATGAAGCAGGGGTCGACCGGCTCACCGGATTGCTCGACCGCTATAGCATGCTGGATAGGATCGCGGCCACGGACCTGCCAGCTGGGTCCAAGCTGCTGATGGTCAAGGTCGATATTCTCGGCTTTCACGACGTCAATATCGGCTTCGGTTACGATCTGGGAGACGCGTTGCTACGTGCTACCGCCGCTCGGCTGAAGACGCTGCGGGCGATTGCGATAGCGCGCGTCGGCAGCAGTACTTTTTCCCTCGCCCTGTCGCTGGAGGATGGCAGCTGCGCAAACGCCTGTGTCGATGAAATCCTCGCTTTGTTGAAGCCGCCTTTCGCCCTTCCCGGCGCGTCGGTTGCCGCACAGTTTGCCGCTGGCTTTTCGCTCGACTCTCGCGATGTCGATCCGCTCCAACTTGCTCGGAAAGCTGGCGCGGCGCTTCAGCGCTCGAAAATGCAGCCGAGCCACCCGCCGCATTCCTTCGAGGTTTGCGACGAGCGCGACGCGCGGAACCGCATCAGGCTGGGCTGCGAATTGCAAAATGCTGCGTCGAATCAGGAACTCGTTCTTCACTATCAGCCGCAATTCGAACTCATCTCGGGCAAGATCGTCGGCGCCGAAGCTTTGATGCGATGGGACCATGGTTTGTTCGGCATCCAGCCGCCTGAACGATTTATCGGCATCGCCGAAGACACCGGCGCAATTCTGGAGATCGGTGCGTGGGGCCTGCGCACTCTCGCGACACATGCTGCGGTGGTCAACGGAGGTCGCTCGGAGCCAATCCGCTTCTCGTTCAATGTCTCTGCCCTTGAATTCATGCAGCGCGACATGGTGGAACTCGTGGAGCGGATATTGGTCGAAACCGGCTGCAAGCCTCAATGGCTGACGCTTGAACTGACCGAGAACCTGATGATCGGCCAACGGGAGAATACCCGCCGCGTGTTCGGTCATCTGCGCCAGCTCGGCGTCGGCATATCTATCGATGATTTTGGCACCGGCTATTCGAACCTTCGTTATCTGGAAAGTATCCCGGTCAGCGAGATCAAGATCGACCGTAGCTTCGTTCACGATGCTGCCCACAGCGCGGCCAAACGAGTGATCATCGAGGCCGTGGTCAAGCTGGGCGCGGCTCTCGACATCCGGGTCTTGGCAGAGGGTATCGAAACCGAAGCGGAGCGGGGGATCATGCATGCGCTCGGTTGCTCACTTGGACAGGGTTACCTGTTTGCCAAGCCGACGGATGAATTGGGTCTGCAACGGTTACTCGACGACGAACCGAGTCTGGGTGAGGCCTGGGATGCCAGGCGGTTCCTCGCAAAATTCGACGGTCGCGAGAATAACCAATGAGCGGTGCGACCTATGTCCATATCGTAGACCAGGATACGGGACGCCGTGCGCAACTGGCTTCTCAGTTGTACGGCAGTAAAATTCATGCCGAAATTTACGAGAGCATCGAGGAGTTCATTGATTGCGCGCTCACTCGCGGGGTTGTTTTGATCAGCGACGAACCGCATCAAGCCGATCTGGAATCCGCGATCGAGGCTATGCAGATGGAAATAGGGTATGTTCCCGTAGCCTTGTACTCGCCTTCGCCCAATCCACGAGAAATCATCGAAGCCATGTCATGGGGCGTGCTAGATTATCTCCATTGGCCCTGTTCCACCGCAGACTTGATCTGCGCGGTAAGGCGGCTCGTAGATGCTGGAGAGCGTATGGGCCGGAGGGAAAGGCGGTACGCCAAAGCGCAAAAGCTCATCAGGCTTCTGACCGGGCGGGAGATGGACGTACTCAAATGCCTGGTCAGTGGCGCCTCGAACAATGAAATAGCTTCGAGGCTCGGTATCAGCCCGCGCACGGTCGAAGTTCACAGGGCCAACATGATGCGCCGGCTCAACGCTCGCTCTGTCGCGGACGCCGTGCGCATTGGTCTATATGCCGGACTCGACAATTAAGGCTGGAGTGTGCTCAAGATTCGAGCGGGCCTTCGAGAGTGGAGCGGAATTGGCAGGAGCATGAAAGCGGTCTTGTTGGGGCCGTTTGCTGCCGGTCCGTTTTTGGCGGCTGTCACACAGGAACCGGCCATTGAGCATGAAGCTGATTGAGACGACACGGTAGTCACTGCCGATCAGACGGCAACTCAGGTGGCATATTCACTATCGGACAGGAAAGAGCGGCCCGTTCTTCTACCGCCGAGTATCACTTGAAACGGATTCGATGGGGGACGACCGATCGTGTTTTCAATTGCGGGCCAAGAGCAGATAGCCCCACCCCGGCAGGCGAAGCTCCTGCCCTTCTCGCAGGACTACTCGCTCGGGAGTGCCGAACCGCTCATAAGTCCCATCGGCAAGCGCGCTTGTGGGCGTGACCGTCACCGGCTTATCGCCGAAGTTGAAGAATGCGACGACCCGGTTTTCGCCCGCCGTCCGGACCCATGCGAAGACCTGCTCGGGACGGTCGGTTTCCAACTTGTGCATGCGTGCGCCCCACTGTCCGTTGGCGAGCGCCGGATTGGCCTTGCGGAAGGCAATCAGGTTCTGGAGCAGATCGCCATAGGCACAATCTTCGCCGCGGCCCCAGTCGATGGGATCGCGTTCGAAGAATTCGAGCCTTTTGGCATTGCAGGCTTCCATTCCGTTATGGATCAGCGGCAGGCCTTCGCCGGTGAAGGATAGCACGGTCATCGCGTCGAGTGCGGCTCCATAGTTCTCCTGCGTCGTGCCTTCCCACGCGTTGCTGTCGTGGTTCTCGATATAGGTCATGCGCATGGCCTGGCGCGGCCACAGGCTCTCGTTCTCGGCATAATAGCCGTAGAAGCTGGTCGCATCGCCCTTACCTTTCGCGACGTTCTTCGACGTGTTGTGCCAGTCCCAGGCATAGGTCGCATCGAAGGCGGCGTAGTGAAAGGCGGCCTGCTGCACCTCGCCAAGCATGAAGACCGGCCTGATCGCGTCGAGCCGCGCCCGCGCGGTCTCCCAGAAATCGAGCGGGACGTACCCCGCCACGTCGGCGCGATATCCGTCGACGCCAAACTCGCGGACCCAATATTCCATGGCCCCGCCAACATGCTCGCGCACGCCGGGCTTGGACCAGTCGAGGTCGATGATGTCGGACCAGTCCCACCAGGGGGTCGGGCGGAAGTCGCCCTTCCAGTCTTTCTCGTACCAGTCGGGATGCTGCTGTGCGAGTTCGTTATCCCAGGCGGTGTGGTTCGCGACGAGGTCGAGGATCACCTTGAAACCCTGTGCATGTGCGGCATCGACGAAGGCGCGAAAGTCCTCCTCGGTACCGAATTCGGGGTTCACCGCGTAATAGTCCTGCACCGAATAGGGGCTGCCAAGGGTGCCCTTGCGGTGTTCCGCTCCGATCGGATGGATCGGCATGAGCCAGAGAATATCGACGCCCAGTTCCTTGAGGCGCGGCAGTTCCTGCATGGCAGCGGCGAAGGTTCCTTCGGCTGTGAACTGGCGGGTGTTGATCTGATAAAGCACCGCGTTGCGGGCCCATTCGGGATGCGCCAGTGTCACCTTGTCCCGGGCTTCCCAACCGGTCGGCGGGGGAGCGTCGGCGCGCGCGTCTATCCCGCTTGCGAGAACGGCTAGCGCCGCGGCGGTGGCGACGAACTTATGCATGAGGTTTCTCCGAAGGGATCGCGGCTTGCACGCGCTGCATGGCCAGCGCCGCGATCAGCCAGCTCGCCGCCGCGAACAGCATGGTCCACACCGGCTCGCCCGGAAAATACGCCTGCATGATACTGCCCATGACGGTCGCAACCAGCAGCTGCGGGACAACGACGAACACGTTGAACAGGCCCATGAATATGCCGAGCTTTGCCTGCGGAAGGTTGCTGGCGAGGATGGCGTAGGGCATCGCCAGGATGCTGGCCCACGCGATACCAATGCCCACTTCCGCCAGCAGCAATGCCCCGGCATCGCGCACGAAGAAGAACATCAGAAAGCCCGCAGCGCCAAGCGTCAGGCAGATTGAATGCGTCATGACCTGGCCGAGGCGGCGGCTCATCGCGGGGAGAAGCGCAAGGGCGGCGATGGCGGCCACGCCGTTGTAGACCGTGAAAAGCACGTTCACCCAGTTTGCGCCCTCGTTATAGGCGACGCTCGCGGTATCGGTGCTGCCGAAGACGTATTGCGTGACGATCGGCGTGGTGTTGATCCACATGATGAAAAGCGCCGACCAGCTGAAGAACTGCACCAGCGCCAGGCGTTTCATGACTTCGGGCATCCCTGAGAAGTCTCCGACAATGCTGGAGAGCATGTTGGCGGTCCTGCCCCGCTTGGCGAGCGAGATCCCGATTGCGCTCAGAAAGCCGTAGGCAATCAGCAACGCGCCGAGCAGAAGGACTTCCTTCTCTAGCTCGAGAGCATCGACGGCGAGGACCGCAAGCAGACCTGCAACCACCCAGAGGCCGCTGCCGACATAGCTCTTGCTGGCAAGCGTGCGGACCGGCTGCGTTGGCGTATCGTCCTGTCCGTTTGCAAAGGCCGCCTGCTCGTCCGGACTGTATTCCTTCGTCGTGACGATGGTCCACATGACCGCCGAGAAGAGCGCGAGGCTGCCGCCCCAGAAGCTCCACTTAACCGTATCCGGAATACCCCCGCCCGGCGCCACGTTGCTGACGCCGGCCTGTTCGAGAAGCCAAGGGAAGATCGATCCCACCACGGCGCCTGCGCCGATGAAGGCTGTCTGCACCGCATAGCCGGCCGCATGCTGATCGGTATGAAGCATATCGCCGACAAAGGCGCGGAATGGCTCCATCGAGATATTGAGCGACGCATCGAGCATCCAGAGCATCGCTGCGGCGAATAGCAGCGGCGCGCCGAAGGCGGGACTCAACGGCATCAGGAAGAGCGCGATGGCGGACAGGATGGCCCCGGTAAGGAAATAGGGGCGGCGGCGCCCGAGGCGATTCCAGGTACGGTCCGAAAGGTGGCCGATGATCGGCTGCACGAGCAGGCCGGTCAGCGGTGCCGCCACCCACAATGCGGGCAGGTCGTCGATGCTCGATCCCAGCGTCTGGAAGACGCGGCTCATGTTCGAATTCTGTAGTGCGAAGCCGATCTGGATGCCGAAAAACCCGAAACTGATATTCCACAGCCCGGCAAAATTCTGGCGCGGTTTTTCCCGCAACGCCTGCGTCATGCAAAGTCCCTCGTCCCTCGCCACGCCGGTCTTTGTGCCCGCTGCAGCATTACTCGTGACAAACGCTTGCACGGCACGCTGTCCGCGCCAAGTGCGTATACGAATACGCTGGCCCGCTAGGGTCTCCCGCTGCTGCCGCGCACAACCAGCTTTCCGGGGAGTTTGCGCGGGGGGAGGTCGCGCCCCTCGATCTGCGCCAGAAGCGTTTCGACAAGCGCCTGCCCCGCGCCGCGAATGTCCTGCATCACCGTGGTCAACGGCGGGGTCGTGAGGCTGGCTGCGGGGATATCGTCGAAACCGACGACCGCGACGTCCTGCGGAACACGGCGACCGGCCTCGGCCAGAGCCCGCATTGCACCAATGGCGATCAGGTCGCTGGCCGCAAAAATCGCATCGAATTGTGCGCCGCTGTCGAGCAGGCCTTTCGCGGCAGTCCAGCCCTCTTCTTCGGTTGTCAGCGCATCGAACTGGAGCGCCGCGTCTTTTGCGATTCCCCCGTCCTGCATTGCTTCCAGCAACCCACGGTACCGGCCGGCAAATTCCGGATAATGGTCGTCGGCATGGCCGAGAAAAGCGATGCGTCGTCGTCCACTCTCGATCAGGTGCCGACCGGCGAGCTTGCCGGCGGTAACGTTATCCGTGCCGACCGTGACGCCGCTCGTGTCGCTCGAAACCGAACCCCAGCGCGCGAAATGCGTGCCCTGACGGACGAGCTGCTCCATTCTTTCGCGGTATTTGGTGTAATCGCCATAGCCCAGCAGGATCAGCCCGTCGGCACGGTGGCTGTCCTGGTACTGGACGTGCCAGTCATCCTCCATGCGCTGGAACGATATCAACAGGTCTAGACCGCGGTCGGCGCAGGCCCGGGTGATCGAGCCGAGCATCGCGAGGAAGAACGGGTTGATCATGCTCTCGTCGGGAGTCGGGTCTTCGAAAAACAGCAGCGCGATCGTATTCGACCTCTGGCTACGCAATGACGAGGCGTTCTTGTCGACCGTATAATTGAGATCGCGAGCGATGGCTTCGATCCTTGCCCGGGTATTGGCGCTGACCGATTTGTCGCCGCGGAGCGCGCGGCTCACCGTGGGCTGCGATACCCCTGCGGCATAGGCGATATCGAAACTGGTCGGCCGACCCGTCGGCTTTCGACCCATCGCTCTCCTCCTCCGGGGCAGTGCTCCCATACTATTTCGCCCGCGACCATAGGTACACGGAACGGGACAGGCAACTTGAAGCGCTCGGGTCCCGCGGGGATCGGCTATTTTGGCGAGGCTATGGCAAAATTGCACCAAGCCGTGTTGCGGCGCAATCACATACGTATGCTGTCTATCGCGACTTGCCGATCCCGACATATGCCAGCGCCGTACAGGTGGTTTGCACCACGCAAGACCTGTCGAGAATTGGACTGCGGCCCAGGCAACCGAGAACGGTTCCGGGCCTTTTGGGGAGAGCTTTGAAATGGCAAATCGCAACAGATTTACCGCCACCGTCAGCATGTCGGCATTTGCCGTTTCGCTGGCCGCGATGGCGACACCGGCAGTCGCGCAGGACGTCGATCCGAACGTCGATGTCGAGGCGGAAGCGGACGCCGATGCGCAATCCGACGATGTTATCATCGTTTCCGGCTTTCGCGAGTCGCTGGCGACTTCGGTCAGCACCAAGCGCAACAGCGACCTGATCCTGGAATCGGTAACGGCAGAAGACATTGGCAAACTGCCCGACGATTCCATCGGGGAATCGATCGCCCGCCTGCCTGGCGTCACTTCGCAGCGCCTCAACGGCCGCGCAAACGTCATCGCCATTCGCGGGCTCGGCCCCGACTTCTCCCAGACGCTGCTGAACGGGCGCGAACAGACCTCGACCGGCGACAACCGGGCGGTCGAATTTGACCAATACCCTTCCGAAGTCGTCAACCAAGTCAATGTTTACAAGACACCATCGGCCAGCCTTATCGGCCAGGGCCTCGTCGGGACGATCGATGTGCGTACCATCCGTCCGCTCGAAGCAGACGAACGTATCCTAGCTGTCGGTGCGAAGGGGTCCTATGCCGATCTGGGCGCGCTCAATGCCGGGTCGAAGGAATTCGGCTACCGTGTAAATGCGACCTTTGTCGACCAGTTCGCCGACGATACGCTGGGCGTGGCGCTGGCAGCCGCCTATACCGACGAGCCCTATCAACTGCAGGAATTCAACGCTTGGGGCTATGCCGGTGACGGAACGACAGGCAATCCCTTCGTGATCGGCGGTAACAAGAGCTTCGTCACCTCCACTCAACTCAAGCGCTTCGGCGTCAACGGCACGGTGCAGTTCGAAGCCAGCCCGACTTTCATGGTTACGGTCGACGGCTTCTATTCCAACTTCGACGACGATCAGTCCAAGCGCGGAATCGAACTGCCTCTGGGCTTCAACGGTGCGCCCACGAATACCACCGTGGTCGATGGCCCATTCGGCGGTTTTGCCGAGGCGGGCACGTTCGAAAACGTCGAGGGCGTGGTTCGCAATGACGTATTCCAGCGCAAGGCCGATCTTTATTCGGGCGGCATCAATCTCGACTACCAAGGCAATGACGGCTGGAATGCCTTCTTCGATTTCGGCTATTCGCGCACCGACCGTGAAGAACTCAGCATCGAAAGCTACTCGGGTACCGGTTACGGCGCCGGAGTGGGTGCGACCGATACGATCGATTTCATCTCTGGGACAGAAGGTACCAGCTTTTCACCTACGCTCGATTACAGAGATCCGAACCTGATCGTGCTGACCGATCCGCTCGGCTGGGGCGGCGACCGGATCCAGGCGGGATATTACAATGACCGTATCGTGGAAGATGAGCTGTTCCAGTATCGTCTAGGCGTGGGCAAGGAGTTGGGTGGCTTCTTCTCCAAGATCAATTTCGGCCTCGCCTATACTGATCGATCCAAGAACCTCACTCCGGACGAATTTTTCGTGTCCCCCGCAAACGGCGCGACCGAAGTGGCCATCCCGAATAGCGCGCTGCTGCGCGAGACCGACCTTGGCTATCTCGGTCTAGGCCCGATCGTCAGCTACGATGTGCGCGACCTGATCGCGGACGGCACGCTTGTGCTCGATCCCAACCCGTCGAACGACGTTCCGGCCAAGGCCTACGGCATCACCGAAAAGCTGATGACCGCATATCTGCAGCTCGATATCGAGCAGGAAATGGGCGTGGGCGTGCTGACCGGGAATGTCGGCGTGCAGGCAATCAATACCGAACAGAATTCGACCGGTGTCGCATTCGCCGATATCGATGGCGACGGCGCGGCAGACCGCGTCGATCTTTCGCTCGGCGATAATTACTGGGACGTCCTGCCCAGTGCCAACCTGTCTCTGCGCACGGATAGTGGATGGGTGTTCCGTGTGGCCGCCAGCCGCCAGATCCAGCGCCCGCAACTCGACGACCTGCGTGTCGCCATCAGCTACGGCATCAATAACAATGCGGGTGAAAGTCCGACGGGCGAAGCGCCCTTCATCAGTGGCGGCGGCGGTAATCCGCTGCTGCGCCCCTATCGTGCCAATGCTGTCGATTTGAATATAGAAAAATATTTCGCCGGGGGCGCCGGGGTGATCGCGGCGCAGGTCTTCTACAAGGATCTGGTCAGCTATATTGACGGGTCTCGCGTGATCTTCGACTACGCGCCGTTCCCGCAGCCGGCCGGGCAGACCCCGGCCACCACGATCGGTTTCCTCGATTCCGAAGTGAACACGGGCGGCGGCAATTTCTACGGCGTCGAACTGGCCGCGACGGTGCCGTTCGATGTCTTCACCGGTGCGCTCAACGGCTTCGGCGTTACCGGCGGGGCGGGCTACACGAAGACCAAGGTCGAGAATGCGAACGGCGATACCGACCAGATCCCGGGATATTCCGAATGGGTCGCCAACGGCACGCTCTATTACGATCTCAACGGCTTCAGCGCGCGCGGCAGCGTGCGGTACCGGTCCGAGTTCCTGGCCGACTTTACCGGTTTTGGAGGATCGCCGACACGCCGCCTGGCGCGAGCGGAAACCATCTTCGATGCGCAGATCGGTTACGAATTCCAGTCGGGTAGCGCGCTCGAAGGCCTTTCGCTCTACATCCAGGGCCAGAATTTGACCAATGCACCTTTCGTTTCGCAGTTTGACGTGCCCGAACCACGCGCGGTAATCGACTATCAGGAATACGGCCGCCGTTTCCTGGCCGGGTTCACGTACAAGTTCTAGTGTTTCTCCCGGAAAGGGCGGCGCGGTTCCGCGCGGCCATGCCGCCCTATCCTTTCCAAGGTTTCGCAGGCAAACGCGCCGCCACACCTTGCCGTCTCGGGAAACAGGGTTGAGCCGTGAATGACAACCGCACCTTTCGCATCCTGATCGCCGGCGGCGGGACCGCCGGCTGGATGGCGGCCGCGCTGCTGGCCCGGTTTTTGCCGCCCGACTACCGGGTCGAACTGGTCGAAAGCGAAGCAATCGGCAAGGTCGGCGTGGGCGAGGCGACGATCCCGCAGATCCGCCATTTCAATCAGGCGCTGGGCATCGACGAGGCCGAATTCCTGCGCGAGACAAAAGGCAGCTTCAAGCTCGGCATCGCGTTCGATGGCTGGCGCGGTGAAGGCCATAGCTACATGCACGCGTTTGGCCCGGTCGGGCAATCGTCGGGTCTCATCGCTTTTCGCCATTACTGGCTGCGCGCCAAGGCGCTGGGCCATGCGAAGGACCTGGCGCATTATTCGCCCAACGAGATGGCCGCGCGCAATCTTCGCATGCCGGGGCCGGGCAGTGCGGACTTGCCTTACGCCTATCACTTCGACGCCTCGCTCTATGCCGCATTCCTGCGCCATTATGCCGAAACGCGCGGTGTCGTGCGCGCCGAAGGCATCATCGAGCGGGTGGAGCGCGACAGCGAAACCGGAGATATCGCGGCACTCGTGCTCGATGGCGACCGCCGGCTGGAAGCCGATTTCTTCATCGACTGCACCGGCTTTCGCGCGCTGCTGATCGAGGGGGCGATGGAGGCCGGGTTCGATGACTGGTCGAACCTGCTGCCCTGCGACCACGCTCTGGCGGTACCTTGCGCCAGCGGCGGTGATTTCACCCCTTACACCCGCGCGATGGCGCGCAAGGCCGGCTGGCAGTGGCGCATTCCGCTGCAGCACCGGATCGGAAACGGCTACGTCTTCAGTTCGCAATTCTGCAGCGAGGATGAGGCGGCCGATACGCTCCTGGCCAATCTGGACGGAAGCCCCGATGGGACCCCGCGTCTGCTGAGCTTCACCACCGGCAAGCGGCGGCGGCAATGGATCGGCAATTGCCTGGCACTGGGGCTGGCTGCGGGATTCATGGAGCCGCTCGAATCAACCAGTATCCACCTGGTGCAGAGCGCGCTTGCCCGGTTTCTGCAACTTCTTCCCGCCGGCAGGTCCACACCGTCGACGATCGACCATTTCAATACACAGGCCGATTTCGAGTGGAGCCGCGTGCGTGATTTTCTCGTTCTCCATTACTGGGCCAACGGGCGCGAAGGCGAGCCCTTCTGGGAAGCCATGCGCGCGCTCGACCTGCCTGCCACCTTGCAGGCCAGGATCGACCAGTGGCGCGATACGGGCCACATCCATCGCGAGCATGAAGAACTGTTTACCGAGGTCGCCTGGTTCCAGGTTTTCGCCGGACAGGGCGTCTCGGCCAATCACTACAATCCGCTGGCCGATGCCATGGCCGAACAGGACCTCCGCGATTTTCTCGCATCGCAGGAACGCGCGCTCGAGCAGGCCGCTGCCGCGATGCCGCACCACGCAGATACTCTGGGCAGGTTGATGGCCCGTCCCGCCAAAAGGAACACTGCCGCATGATCCGTTTCGTCCTCCCGCTGCTGACGCTCGGTCTCACGTCCGTCTCGCCTGCGCAGGCTCAGGACAGCGCCGGCGAAACGAACTTTCGGGATCGCCCGCCGTCCGAAGAGATCGTCTATTTCGTGCTTCCCGACCGGTTCGAGAATGGCGATCCCTCCAACGATCGGGGTGATTTCGTGGGGGACCGTCTGGAGACGGGTTGCGACCCCGAGCATAAGGGGTTCTTCCATGGGGGTGACCTGAAAGGCCTGACGCAGCGGCTCGATTATCTCGATCGGCTGGGCGTAACCGCCATCTGGTTTGCGCCGATCTTCCAGAACAAGCCGGTACAGGGCCCCGAAGGCGGCGAGAGTGCCGGGTATCACGGCTATTGGGTAACCGATTTCACACGGCCCGACGGCCATTTCGGCTCGCGGGCCGAGTTCAAGTCCTTCGTCGACGCCGCGCATGCGCGCGGGATGAAAGTCTACATGGACATCATCACCAACCACACCGCCGACGTGATCCGCTACGCCGAGGGTGATGCGACGGATTACGTCTATCGCAGCAAGGGCGACTTTCCCTATTCGCGGCGGGGCGGCGTGGATGGCGCGCCGGTCAATCCGGGTTTCATGGGCGACGAAGACCGTAGCACAGGCAATTTCGCCAGGCTGACGGACCCGTCCTATGCCTACACGCCGGTGGTCCCGGCGGATGAAGCGGAGAGTAAGGTTCCCGCCTGGCTGAATGATCCGATCTACTACCACAACCGCGGCGACACGACCTTCACCGGAGAGAGCAGCCGGTTCGGCGATTTCGCAGGTCTCGACGATCTGTTTACCGAGCACCCCCGCGTCGTCGAAGGAATGATCGAAATCTACGCGGACTGGATCCGTGATTTCGGGATCGACGGGTTTCGCATCGACACCGCGCGGCATGTGAACCCGGAATTCTGGCAGGCCTTCGTTCCGGCCATGCTGAAAACCGCCGACGAAGCAGGAATTCCCAACTTCCACATCTTCGGCGAGGTCTACCGTGACACACCCGACAATGGGTATATCGCGCAATATACGCGGCGCGATGGCTTCCCGGCCGTGCTCGATTTCGCCTTCGCACAGGCGCTGCGCGAAACCGTGGGCCAGGGCAAAGGCACGCATGTTCTGACAGAAATGTTCGATGGCGACGTGCTGTATGAAGGCGGCGAAGAGGCCGCGCTCGCATTACCGACCTTCCTCGGCAATCATGACATGGGCCGTTTCTCGACCCTCGTGAAGGCGGATCGGCCCGAAATCGGGCAAGAGGAACTGCTCGCGCGGGTAAAGCTTGCGCATGCGATGCTGCTGACCCTGCGGGGCAGCCCGGTAATCTATTACGGAGACGAACAAGGCTTCGTCGGCGATGGTAACGATCAAGCCGCGCGCGAAGACATGTTCCCCTCCCGCACGACCAGCTACAACGATAATGACCTGATCGGCACCGATGCAACCACGGCGCAAAGCAATTTCGACGAAAGCCACCCCCTGTTCGGACTGATTGCGCAGTTTTCCGCCATCCGCCGCGCGAACCCGGCGCTTTCGCGCGGGAGGCAGGTTGTGCGGCATTACGATCAGGAACCGGGCATCTTCGCCGTCAGCCGGTTCGACCCGGACACGGGCGAGGAATATCTGGCAGCCTTCAACACGTCCGATGCAGAACGCAGCGCCAACATCGTCGTAGGCTACGATGCCCGCAGCTTCGACGAACTGGCCGGCACATGCCCGGCGAAGGTTTCCGCCCCGGGGAGCGTCGCGCTGACGCTGCCCGCCTTCGGCTGGGCCGTATGCCGCGTCTCGGAGGTTGCAGAATGAACCGCGCCGACGCATTCGAGGCTGTTGCCGCCCCGGCAACCGAGCGGCCCTGGTGGAAGGGTGCGGCAATCTACCAGATCTATCCGCGCAGCTTTCAGGATTCCAACGGTGACGGGATCGGCGATCTGCCCGGTATCACGCGGCGCTTGGGACATGTCGCCTCGCTCGGCGTCGATGCCATCTGGATTTCGCCCTTCTTCACTTCGCCGATGAAGGACTTCGGCTACGATGTTGCAGACTATTGCGACGTCGATCCGATCTTCGGCACGCTGGCGGATTTCGACACGCTTATCGCACGCGCGCATGCGCTTGGGCTCAGGGTGCTGATCGATCAGGTCTATTCGCATACATCGGACGAGCATCCGTGGTTCGTTGAAAGCCGGTCGAGCCGGACCAATCCGAAAGCGGACTGGTTCGTGTGGGCCGATGCCAAGCCCGATGGATCGCCGCCGTCCAACTGGCAGTCAGTCTTCGGTGGCCCGGCGTGGACCTGGGATGCGCGGCGCGGCCAGTACTACCTGCACAATTTCCTGAATTCGCAGCCGCAGGTGAACATGCACAATCGCAAGGTGCAGGATGCCATGCTGGCCGCGATGCGGTTCTGGCTCGATCGCGGGGTCGACGGCTTCCGCATCGATGCGCTGAACTTCGCGATGCACGACCCGGAATTGCGAGACAATCCGCCCGCTCCGGCAACCGACAGGCCGCGTTCGCGACCGTTCGATTTCCAGCTCAAGAAGTACAACATGTCGCATCCCGACATCCCGGCTTTCATCGCGCGGATCCGCGCGCTGACTGACGCTTACGACGGGATTTTCACCGTCGCCGAAGTCGGCGGGGACGAGGCCGAGGCGGAAATGAAGGCGTTCACCCGGGGCGAGGAGAATCTGAACTCGGCCTACGGCTTCAACTTCCTCTATGCCGAAGAACTGACGCCCGGCTCGATTTGCGCCGCGCTGGCCGAATGGCCGGACGAGGAGGGTGTAGGCTGGCCGAGCTGGGCATTCGAAAACCACGATGCGCCCCGTGCCGTCAGCCGCTGGTGGAAGCCGGACCAGCGCGCCGATGCGGCGCGGATGAAGATGATGCTGCTCGCCTGCCTGCGCGGGAACATTATCCTCTATTACGGCGAGGAACTGGGCCTGACACAGGTCGATATTCCGTTCGAACAGCTCCACGACCCAGAAGCCATTGCCAACTGGCCGCTTACGCTCAGCCGTGATGGCGCACGAACACCGATGCCCTGGGATGCATCCTCCGCACATTCGGGATTTACCGAGGGCGAACCCTGGCTGCCCGTCGGTAACGACAACGCTGCCCGTTCGGTCGAGATGCAGGAGGGCGACGATGCATCGCTCCTTCACCATACCCGCGCAATGCTGAGCCTGCGGCGCGCGACCCCTGCACTGCATCACGGCGCCGTCGTGCGCTGCGAAACTGTCGGCGGTCTGTTCGTTATCGAACGCCGCGCACAAAACCAGACGGTTCGCTGCCTGTTCAATCTGGGGTCCGGGACGGCCGCGGCGCCGGGCGACCTTGCGACCGGATCTGTGCTGGCCGCCATCAATGGGGCGACTTCGGCCAACCTGCCCCCCCTCAGCGCCATGGTGATCGAATTATGAAATTCCTGCCCCTCCTCGCCTTCCTTGCCATGATGATCGGCGCACCTGCGCTGGCAGAAGAAGTCGTGGCTTCGCCCGATGGCACCATCACCGTCACGGTCGATGTCAACGGCGAGGGCCGGCCTTTCTACCGCATCGACAAGGGAGGCAAAGCCGTCTTCACGGAAAGCCGGCTTGGTTTCCTGCTGACCGATCAGGACAAGCTCGAACGGCGCCTCGCCATTACCGGCGCGACGCGGGCAAGCCATGACGAAACATGGGAACAGCCGTGGGGCGAGCAACGCTTCGTGCGCGATCATCACAACGAACTGACCGTCTGTTTCGAGGAGGACAGCGACGAAAAGCGGCGTTTCGGCGTGACCTTCCGCGTGTTCGACGATGCAGTCGCCTTTCGCTATGTCTTCGACGACCGGAGCATGGGTGAGACACTGCGGGTCGCCGATGAGCTGACCGAATTCAATCTCGCGCAGGACGGCACAGCCTGGTGGATTCCCGGTGGCGAATGGAATCGCTACGAATATCTTTACGAAGAAACGCCGATCGACGCCGTGTCGATGGCGCACACGCCGATCACCTTCCGCATGGACGATGGCACGCATGTTGCCATTCACGAGGCTGCGCTGGTCGATTTCGCAGGGATGTGGATCAAGCGCACCACCGGGACAAATTTCCGTGCAACACTGGCGCCCACGGGCTCAGGCGCGGCACGTGCCGAGCGTGATCTGCCGTTTGCAACGCCATGGCGCACGATCCGTGTCACCGACGATGCCGCGGGCCTTGCCGAGAGCCTTGTGGAGCTCAACCTCAACGAGCCGAACAGGCTCGGTGACGTCAGCTGGTTCAAACCGCACAAATATGTCGGCGTATGGTGGTCGCTCCACCTCGAGGAGGAAACCTGGGGTTCGGGCCTGAAGCACGGTGCCACCACCGAAAACGTGAAGCGCTACATCGACTTCGCTGCGGAAAACGGGTTCAAGGGCGTGCTGGTCGAAGGTTGGAATATCGGCTGGGACGGAAACTGGTTCTTCAACGGCAGCGAATTCAGTTTCACCGAAAGCTATCCCGATTATGACTTTGAGGAACTTGCCCGCTACGCTTCCGAAAAGGGCGTGCCGATCGTGGGCCATCACGAGACCAGCGGCGATGTCGGCAATTACGAAAGCCAGCTCGAAGCCGGGCTCGACCTGATGGCCGCACGCGGGGTGAAGACGATCAAGTCCGGCTACGTCACCGACGCCTGCAACCTGCGCTACGTGCATCCCGATGGCCACGAGACGCGCGAATGCACCGAAAGCCAGGTGATGCAGCGCCACCACGTGAAAGTCGTGACCGAAGCGGCGAAGCGCAAAATCGCAATGAACCCGCACGAGCCGGTCAAGGACACCGGGCTGCGGCGCACCTATCCCAACTGGGTCAGCCGCGAGGGCGCGCGGGGCATGGAATTCAATGCTTGGGGCGTTCCGGCGAACGGTCCGGACCATATTCCGACCATGGTTTTCACGCGCTTGCTGTCAGGCCCGATGGATTACACGCCGGGGATTCTCAGCCTGGAAGGCCGCGGCCAACCCCTGCAGATGACCATGGCGCGCGCGCTGGCCGAATATGTTCTGGTCTACTCCCCGATCCAGATGGTCGCCGATCTGCCCGAGCACTATGCCGAGCACAAGGATGCCTTCCAGTTCATCAAGGACGTCCCGGCCGACTGGGCCGAAAGCCGCATCCTCGAAGGTGAAGTGGGCGACTACGTCGTTACCGCACGCAAGGACCGCAACAGCGCCGAATGGTATATCGGGGGCGGCACCGATGCGAGCGAGCGCTCGGTCTCGCTCGCGCTCGATTTCCTCGATCCGGGCACGTCCTATCGCGCCGAGATCTACCGTGATGCGGCAACGGCGCATTTCGAAGGCCCCACCCGCTTCAATATCGTCATCGAGCAACGCGACCTGACGGCGACCGATCGCCTCGACCTGCGCATGGCTCCCGGTGGCGGTTTTGCCGTGCGGCTGGTACCGATCGAGGGGTGACAGAGAGCAAACCTCCACGCGTGGTAGTGCTGGGTGGGGGCAGCGCGGGCTGGATCACCGCCTGCCTGCTGCACCACCGCTGGCATTCGCGCGGCGGACAGGTCACCGTCGTCGAAAGTCCCCAAATCGGAATAATCGGTGTCGGAGAGGGATCGACCCCGCAGCTGAAAGCTTTCTTCGACCATCTCGGCATCGACGAAGCCGACTGGATGGCCGCGTGCGATGCCACCTACAAACTGGGCATCCGCTTTACCGGCTGGAGCGAGCGGCCGGGTTTCGAGAGCTATTTCCATTCCTTCCCGGGGCCCGTCGACCTGCATACCGAGCCGGGTTTCGTACATAATTGCGCGCTTCGCCGGCGGGGTTTCGATGTGCCCGCCCATCCCGACGACTGGTTTCTCGCCAAGGTCCTGGCGGAAGAACACAGGGGCCCGCACCCGCGGGACAACTTCCCCTTCATGCCAAGTTACGGCTACCACTTCGATGCGCACAAGCTGGGGCAGTTCCTCCGCGACTGGGCGACCGAACGCGGCGTATTGCACCGCCTCCTCAAGGCGACCGATGTGGAACAGGGCACCCAGGCCGAGATCGCCGCGCTCCTCTGCGAGGACGGGACACGGATCGAGGGCGACATCTTTGTCGATTGCTCCGGCTTCCGCTCGGTCATCGCGCAACAGACGCTGGGTGCACAGTTCATTCCGTTCGGCGAGAACCTGTTCAACGATCGCGCGGTGGTTCTGCCTTCTAGGCATAGTACCCGCTTCAAGCCGCAGACCGACAGTATCGCGATGCGCGCCGGATGGCGGTGGTCGATCCCGCTGACGACGCGGGTCGGCAATGGCTACGTCTATTCATCGAAATACGTATCCGACGAAGACGCCGAAGCGGAATTGCGCGAAGCGATCGGGATGCAAGACGAAGGTGAGGCGCGTATTCTGGAGATGCGGGTTGGTCGGATCGCCGAGACCTGGACCGGCAATTGTCTCGCTGCCGGCCTGTCGCAAGGCTTCATCGAGCCACTCGAAGCGACCGCGTTGCACATCGTCATCGCTACTGCGCTCGATTTTGCCGATTCCTACGAGAAAGGTGGCTACGGGTCAGGGCATCGCGATATGTTCAACCAGCGCATCGCTGCCAAGTACGAAGGGATTCGCGACTACATCGTCGCGCACTACAGGCTCAATCAGCGCAGCGACACGCAATACTGGCGCGACAATGCTGCCAACGACGCGCTGTCGGACAATCTGAAAGGCATGATTACCGCTTGGTTCACCCATGAGGACCTGCGCGAGGTCAACCTGCGCCAACACGATGGTAACCCGCACTATGCCAGCATGAGCTGGCACGCGCTGTTCGCCGGTTACGGCACCTTCCCGCCCGAAGCGAAAACGGTGCCAACTCCCACCGGGCTGGTAACGGCAGAGGTAGATCATACGCGTAGAACGCTCTCCGCGTGTGCAACCAATTTTTTGAGGTATGCTCCCCTGTCAGACTAACCAGCCGACCAAGGCTGAAGCCGCTTTTTGGTCCGCTAGATATGCGAAACGCCAATTGTGTATGACTGCTTGCGGGACTCTTGGATAGTTCCTGATACGGTCGAAATGAGGGCGCAAAGCTGCCGTTATGAGGGTAGGGACACCAGGATTTCCTAATAATTACAGTGCCCATCATATTCATGTCGGGTGCGCCAATTGAACATGCACCCTTGTAGATTTCTGCCACTCTGGTGTGGCACCCGAAAGTCTTCAGCCTGTGCAGATCGAACTCGGGTCAGGCTGGTTTGACGCCTCTGTCCGGGTAATCTTCCGGATCAGCCTTGCTCTGGTTCTTTAGAGCTTGCCGGTCTTCCTCTTTCAGTGCCGGGTTCTTGTCACTCTTTTCACGTTTGGGATGTCGTTCTTTTGCGCCACCCTCATCGGGATGCTTGCGATTATCCTGGCCCATGCCTCGCTCTCCACCTTGTCTATCTGCCCTCAACGCTAAAGCGGGCGCCAATCAGGGCGCCCGCTCAATGTCGCTCGTCAACGGCGGTGTCTGCTGGCAGCGCCGGTCGCCGGCTCCGACCCTCGTGATAGGTCCTTGCCGCCCGGCGTGTGTCCGCTCCGCTGAATCTGGCCCTCGTCCGCGTCCTTGCGTGGATCCCGCGTTTCGCCTTCGCGCGGGCCCGTTCGCTCGGGCTCGCCCGGCACATTCGATTTCGTCTGTGTCACATTGCGGGAATCGTTGGGTTCATACTCGCCCATGATCTTTCCTTTCTCCGATTGCTCTCTAGCTGAAGAGCGATTGGCAAGTTGGTTAAGTTCCAATCAAACAGTTCGCGGCGGCGTTGGCGCCCGGAACTGGGAGCATCCAATGCCAGAAGGTAGGCATAATTGCTTAGGCTACCGCTAGGCCGCGCCTAACCAGCCAAGATTACAGGGCAATCATGGCTTGGCTTTGGGATCGCACTCCGAAAGAGACCGAGAGGTCCCAGCGCAAGATGGTGTCCATGCCAGTCAAGATGCGATCCGGTGATGGATGGCAGGATATTCTGATTGTGAACGTGTCGGAAAGCGGCTTGTTGCTGAAGGCCGAGATCACGCCGGCCTTGGGCGATTGCGTTGAGATCCGGCATCGCAGTCTTTCCATTCGCGGTGAGGTGGTGCGTACGGCGCATCGCCGCTTTGCAATCCATGCGTTCGAGCCGATCGATCTCGACACTTTGCTGGCAAAGGCTGCAATCAGGGTGCGAAGTGACGGACGTTTTCTGGCGCCGGTAGAAGGCGATCCCTGGCACTGGCGCCGAAACCGTTGATCAATCGCGTAAATTTCTCCTGTGCAGTGTAGTCAGGCTCTGGGATTGCTGGGAATAAGCATGGTCGGCAGTGACAGTGCCGGTCGAGGACCTTGGCTCCTCCAATCGTCAGCAATTCAATCCGGCAAGGCAGCCAATACGCGATCCGGTGTCATGGGATATTGGAAGAGCCGCGCGCCACATGCATTATAGATTGCATTGGCTATTGCCGCCGCGCCCCCGCACATTCCAAGTTCGCCGATGCCTTTGGCCTGAATGGGGCTGGCAACGGGATCGCGTTCTTCCAGCATCAGGACATCTACATCCGGTACATCTCGATTTACGGGTACGTGGTATTCGGCCAGATCGCAGTTGACGAGATGTCCGTCGACAGGATCGAACAGCAGGGCTTCCGTCAATGCGACTCCGATGCTCCAGGTGATGCCGCCCAGGCACTGGGACCTCGCCGTTTTTTCGTTTAGTACGCGGCCGAAACCAAAGGCGCCGAGCATATGATCGACGCGTGTTTCTCCGGTGAAGCGGTTCACCCGAACCTTAGCGAAAAATGCGCCGAAGCCTGATGCGGTGTGGCTGTCCGCGATGTCGCCGGGTTCGTAATGACCGACTTCGGAGATGTCTTCGCCATCCAGCAGTTCAACAAGCGAATTGCCTCCGACGACAGAGCCGTCGCGCAGGTCCAGCTCGGTTTCGCTTGTTCCGGCTCGATGGGCGAGCTTTTCGCGCAGCGCTTCGCAGGCGACGTACACGGCCGATCCGATCGACGCCGCCCCCCAGCTACCACCGGAACCCGGCCCTCGGGGATGTTTCGTATCACCCAGTTCTACCAGCACTTTTTCGATCGGGATGCCGAGCATCTCGCCAGCAATCTGCGCCACGATCGTATAGGTACCCGTACCGATATCGGTCATATCGCTCTGGACCACGGCAGTCCCATCGCTCTTTAGGGTGACACGTGCCTTTGCTTCGCCGACATTATGAACGCGCGCCGCGCTCGCCATGCCCGTGCCCATCCACCATTCGCCCTCGCGCTGCTGACGCGGTTTTTTGGGACCGCTATCCCAACCGAATTTTTCTGCTCCCTGTCGTAAGCAATCGGCCAGCTTATGCGATGAAAAAGGCAGATCTTCTTCCGGGTTGCGATCCGGAATATTGCGCAGCCGCAGTTCGACAGGGTCCACACCCGACTTTTCGGCGAGCATGTCCATCGCCACTTCGAGTGCAGGCATGCCAACAGCTTCGCCCGGTGCACGGACCGAGCCGGCAGTCATTCGATGAATGCGGGCAACTTCGAGCTTCAGTTGCCGGTTCTCGCCGCCGTAAAGAAAGTGCGATGACTGCAGCACGGGTTCGGCAAATTCCTCGCCCGGGAGATTGGACACCAGCGCATGATGCGCAAAGCCGTCGAGTTTCCCTTCCTCGTCACTTGCCAATCGCAACTTCTGCGTCGTTTCGGAGCGGCGCATGATGCACTGAAATACCTGCTGGCGGCTCATTACCACGCGGACCGGGCGGCCGAGCTCGCGTGCAGCGATCGCTGCGGCAACGGTCTCCTCGCTGACGCCGAGTTTCGATCCGAAGCCACCACCGACATACCGGGATACAAGGCGGATATCGCTTTCTTCGATCCCCAGACTGTCGGCCAGTTCGGCGATATTGTAATTTGGCATTTGGAGAGATGCATGGACGGTGAGCTTATCGTCTCTCCACTCCGCGATGGCTGCGTGTGGTTCCATGGCTGCGGACGCATGCCCCTCGGTCGCAATTTCTACATCGACCGTATGTGCCGCCCGAGCCATGGCGGCATCGAGATTGCCCTGATTGACGGTCTCGTCTTCCTGCTCTTCTGGCGTAACCTGATGGGGATCGAGCGGCGCTCCTTCGTGGACGCGGTATTCCACCTTGAGATGCTTCGCCGCATCGCGCGCCTGTTCAAACGTCTCTGCGACCACTACCGCGATTGGTTGACCCCAATAGCAAACCGTTGCCGGGTCTTGTTGCGGCGCCTCGTTGGCCGTGCCTTGCGCCGCGCGTGTTGTAAGGCGCTCATCGTTCAGGACCGCCAGGACGCCAGGCATCGAAAGGACGCTGTCCTTGTCGATGGATGCGACTTCACCCCGGGTTATCGGTGCAGTGACCAGAACGCCTTCGGCCACGTTATCGATCTTGTATTCTGCCGCATACGGGGCGGTGCCGGTAACCTTGGCCAGACCGTCGACACGGGAAAGAGGTTGGCCGACGATACCCTGCTTCATCCCATCCAGCCGGTTCGACGTGACAGGTTCATCCTGCTTCAGATGCGCGCTCATATTTCGATCTCCGTCGCTTCTGCCATCACCGCGGCAAGGGTGCGGCGGGCAAGCGGTATCTTGAAGTCATTCTCGCCGTACCCGCGCGCGCCTTCGAGCAGCAGGTCGGCCGCCTTGTCGAACAGCGCAGGAGATGGCGCCTCGCCGACCAGAAGTTCGGACAGACGAGCGTCGTGCCAGGGCTTGTGCGCCAGCCCGCCAAACGCAAGATCGGCTCGGGCGATGACGCCGTCCTCGACAGCCACAATGGAGGCGACCGACACCAAGGCGAAGGCGTAGGACGATCTCTCGCGTACCTTGCGGTAGAGGTGTTTGGCCTTGACTGGGCGCGGAAGGGTAACCGCCGTGATGATCTCGCCGCGTTCGAGTACGTTATCTCGCCATGGGGTGTCGCCAGGCAGCAGGTGGAAGTCGCGGACGGGAACGGCGCGCTCATCGTTTTCTGGGCTCGCGATCTCCACTGTCGCATCGAGCGCGCTGAGGGCGACAGCCATGTCGCCCGGATAGGTCGCGATGCAGCTTGGACTCGTGCCCAGAACGGCATGCAGATGGGCGATACCGTCGATGGCGCCGCAACCCGATCCCGGCTCGCGCTTGTTGCAGGGCTGATCGATATTGGTGAAATAATAACAGCGCGTGCGCTGACACAAATTACCGCCGGTCGTGGCGCGGTTGCGCAACTGCTGGGTTGCACCAGCCAGAATAGCGCGGGCAAGGACCGGATAATCCGCCCGGACCCGCTCGTCATTGGCGGTCGCGGTATTGGTCGCCAGCGCGCCGATGCGCAGGCCGCCGTCGGCGGTTTCCTGTATCTCGGTCATGCCTAGGCGATTGATGTCGACCAGTCTTTCGGGCGTTTCGACCTGGAGCTTCATCAGGTCGAGAAGGTTCGTCCCTCCGGCTACGGCGGTGGCATCTTCGGGCGCGGTAAGCTCATGCGCGTGGGCAAGACTATCGGGACGCTGAAAGTCGAATGGTCTCATTAGGCGTCTCCCTGCGCGACTTCGCGGATGGCGGTGACGATATTGGCGTAGGCACCGCAGCGGCAGAGGTTGCCGCTCATGCGTTCGCGGATCTCTTCGGGGCTCGCCTGCATTTCGCCGAGCAGGTCCTCGCTCGCATCGCTGGCGAAGCCGGCGGCGATTTCATCGAGCATCGCGGTGGCGGAACAGATCTGGCCCGGTGTGCAATAGCCGCATTGAAATCCATCATGTTCGACGAATGCGACCTGCAGGGGGGAGGGGGAGGTGGGGGTGCCGAGGCCTTCGATGGTGGTGACGCTGTCGCCATCGTGCATGGCGGCGAGGGTCAGGCAGCTGTTGATCCGCATGCCGTTGACGATGACGGTGCAGGCCCCGCACTGGCCATGGTCGCAGCCTTTCTTGGTGCCGGTAAGCCCTTCATTTTCGCGGAGAAAATCGAGAAGGGACACGCGAGGGTCGCTGGGGATCGGACGCTCGGTTCCGTTGACGGTGATGGTTTTGCTCACAAGGGGCCTCCTTGCTGACCTAACTGCGGTCGCGCGCGAAGGGTCCGGGAGCGAGCAAAAAACACCCCGAAAGCATGTCAATCATACGTATGATCAGGCTGCCGAACACCGCTGAAACGGCAGTGTCCGGCAGATTTCGGGATCGTGCGTTCAGCGCCAGTATTTACGGAATTCGGCGCGCGGATCATCTTCGACCCGCAGGTCCTGATCGAAGATCATGGTCGTGCGCTGGGGTGCGGAATAGGGTTTCCATTCGGGCACGCGTTCGTTGTTCGGATCGCCATTGGCGGCAAAGGCGGCCCAGCTTCCGGCGATGGCGGCGGCCAGTTCGTTGGCGGACGGGCTGGACCCGTTGAGAGCGCCGCGCGTGTTGTAGAGGCTGGGCGCGACATCGATGCCGTGCACCGCGCCGAACCGGCCATCGACCGCGGGGCTGGGCTCGGTCCACAGATAGGTCCAGACCGGGGCACCGCCCTGCCGGGCCTTGAGTTCAGCCTGCGCGAAAGCGCCCTTGCGGAAGGTGAGATCGGAATCCATGCGCGCGGCAAGGAGGAAGGGCTTGGCATCGGGATCTTCCGCCCGGTAGGCGGCGACCGCATCTGCCGCCCGTTCGCCAAGGCGTTCCTTCGCGAAGGCGAGGAGGCCCGCTTCGTCCATCGCGAAGTCCCCCATCCGATAGGAGCGTTCGTCCAGCACGGAGGAGACGATCATCGGCACGTCGGCCGAGATGGAGGGCGCGTCCGGATCCCACGGGTGGCGCGGGAGGGTGATGCCGTCCACGACGGGGGCGAAGCTGCGAGGTGCTTCCCCGCGCGCACGGTCGGCCGCTTCGAGCCCGGCCTGCGTTTCGAGCAGGGTGGTCCAGGGCACCTGTTGCAGCTTGCGCACATCGCCGGGCGCGATTTCCAGCGCGTCGAGCAGCCGCTTTGCCGTGGCAGATGCCATTTCGGGAGGCATCATCCTGAGCGCAGACCCGCTCATGACGCCGGCGCGCTGGAACAGCCCCTTGCCGCCCGGCATCGCCATCAGCACGCTGGTCTTGGCGCCGCCGCCCGACTGGCCGTAAACGAGGACGCGATCCGGATCGCCGCCGAAGGCCGCGACATTTTCCCGCACCCAGCCGAGCGCGGCGACGATATCCTGCATGCCCACCGTGCCAGAGGTGGCAAAGTCATCCCCGCCGAATTCGGCCAGATGGAGGAAGCCGAACGCGCCGAGGCGATGGTTGATGGCGATGACCACGCTGTCGGAGAAGCGCGCCATCTGTTCGCCGTCCATGCCGACCGAATTGCCCGACCCCGAATAGAAGCCGCCGCCGTGCAGGACCACGATGACCGGCTTTTTCGCATTCGGATCGATCGTGGGTGTCCACAGATTGAGCGAGAGATTGTCTTCCCCCATTCCCGAAGGATTGCGATCGACCATGATGAGATCGGCATAGACATGGCGCCGGTCGCCCGGGATCTGCGGGGCGACATCGGTCCAGTGGAGCGCATCGCGAACACCCGACCACGGTTCGACCGGTTGCGGCGGCATGAAGCGGTTCTTGCCCGACGTATCGGCCGCATAGCTGACCCCGCGAAAGATCGAGACGCCACCCGATTCCAGACCGCGAAGCTTGCCGCGGGCCGTTTCGACCACCGGGAACATCGTGGCCCCCAGAGCGGGTTTGGCCATTACCGCTGCGCCAAGAGCCAAAGCCGATCCCAAAGTCTGCCGCCGAGTCATCATGTCAAATTCTCCCTTATCCTGCCGATTGACACTAGAACCAATTGTGGGTGCGTGTTAAGCCTTTTTCGTATTTCGAGTATGGGTGAAATATCCAAAGCCAAGGATATGAAGCTATATCTCTGAAAGGCAGGTTCGGTCGTCGAGCGTGCCGGACAATGCGGGAGAGCGGAAATTTGCAGGGTTTGGGCTTTTCGCGCCGAGCGGCGCTTTGCGGGGGTGCCGCGCTGATGGCGGCGCCTGGACTTGCGGCCCGTATCCCGGTTGCCGACCGCATCGCGCCCGCTGCCAATTCCAGCCAGCGGGTCTGGGGGCAGAGCCATCTTCGTGGACTGATGAACCTGTTCCTGCCGACATTTCGCGAAGACGGACGGACGCTGGACGAAGAAGCGATCCGTCACGATGTCCGCCATGCGATCGCGCAGGGGTTTTCCGGCACCATGCCGATGATCAACTGGACGCTTCCCGGCGATCCCAACTGGCGCGAATTCTATCGCATCGTCATCGACGAGGCGGGCACCGAACTGCCTGTCCATGGCATTATCGCCAGCCGGGAGGTGGAAAACGACAAGGCGCTGCTGGAGACGCTGGAAGAGATCGGGACCAGCCTTGTGCTGCTGGCATCGACCTATCCCGCGGATAGCAGCGCGGATCAGTTGTACGATCTGATGGCACAGCGCATTTCGGCAACTGCGCTGCCCGTCATGCTGTATGCGGCAACGGGCAGGCGTGCGTTTCCCCATCTCGGCCCGGCTGGCCAGCCGCTGGACGTTTACGACCGCATCGCCGATCTCGAGAATGTCGTGGCGGTGAAAATTTCGCAGCCGGTATCGCTGACATCGACCATGCAGCTGTGCGAGCGATTGGGCGATCGGCTGTCGATGGGGCCGGTCAATCTCGATTTCCTGCCGCTGCTGGCGCGCCATTTCCGGATCGCTTGGAGCGGTCAGTGGAACGCCGAGGCGGTGCAGACCCCGCAGCAACAGCTTGGCAATCGGCTGCTGGAGGCCTGTGCCGCAGGCGAGGCGGCGCAGATCGATGCGCTGGCACAGCAGATCGAGCCCGCGTTGTCGCATTTCTTCGCCGTGCAGGCCCCAGTGATAAGGAAGGGCGCACATCCCTGGCAGCACAATCGCTATTACCAATGGCTGGCAGGCGGAAACGGCGGCCTGCTGCCGCGGGACAGCCACGCACCCGAAGGTGCGATCCCGGTGCTGGACGCCAGGGCACGCGAAGGCATGCGCGCGGCCTTCATCGCATCCGGACTGGAGCCCACCGAGGCGCCGGAAGAACAATTCGTGGTCGGCAGGGCCGCATGGGCACGCGGTGTGCGGGCCAGCGATCTGAGCGATCTGCCATATTATTCCGAACAATGAACCGAAGGGGAGAAACATGAGATTACGTGCTGCAATGATAGGCGTGGCTGCCCCTGCACTGAGCGTTTCCGCCTGCACCACCATGGACGGGGCAGGGGCAACGGCATCGGCCGGCAATGTGCCGCAACTGCAAACCGCATACGGAGCGGTGACGGGATCGCGCGAAGGCGCAGCGAACGATGTGAACGTATTTCGCGGTATCCGTTATGCCGCCACGACCGAAGGGCGGCGCTTCCAGCTGGCCGCCGATCCGGAACCGTGGACGACTGCGCGCCCCGCGACGGAATTCGGCAGCGAATGCCCGCAGCGTCCATCGGGCGATGTGCCGGTGTTCAAATCATGGGAAAATTCGGTCGGGACGAGCGAAGACTGCCTGTTCCTGAACGTGTGGACGCGCGGCCTGAGCGACGGGAAGAAACGCCCGATCATGGTCTGGCTGCACGGCGGCGGTTACGTCACCGGATCGGGATCCAGCAATGGTTATGACGGATCGCGCCTTGCCGAGCGCGGAGATGTGGTGGTCGTCACGCTGAACCACCGGCTGAACGGGCTGGGGTACAGCTATCTGGCCGGCCTGTCGGACGATCCGAAATATGCCGATAGCGGCAACCTTGGCAGCCTGGACATCGTGAAGGCGCTGGAATGGGTGCGCGATCACGCGGACGAGATCGGCGGCGATGCCGGGAACGTGACCATTTTCGGCGAGAGCGGCGGGGCAGCCAAGGTATCGACCCTGATGGGTATGGAGCAGGCCAAGGGGCTGTTCCAGCGCGCCATCGCGCAATCGGGTTCGATGTCGCTGGCCGGCTTCACGCCGCGTCTGGCCACGCCGCTGGCAAAGGATCTGATGGCCACGGCCGGCGTGTCGAGCGTGGAAGAACTGGCGGCCATGCCGATCGATGATTTCGTGGAAGCGATGATGAAATCGCGCAGCAAGGCGGCCTTCTATCGCCCGGTGGTCGATGGACGGTCGTTGACTCGGCAGCCCTATGCGCCCGACGCCAACCCGGTTTCGGCGGACATCCCGCTGCTGGTGGGGACGAACAATAACGAGATGCGGTTGCAGGGCGGGCTGGGCAGTCCGGAAAACTTCGCCCTGACATGGGAGCAGTTGCCCGCGAAACTGACCCCATTCGTGGACGATGCCGATGTCGGAGAAATCATCGCCGGGATGCGCAAGGCCCACCCCGATTACGATGCGAGCGACGTGTTCTTCCAGGTGGCCACGTTCCGCAATTACCGCAACACGGCGCTGCGCCAGGCGGAGCGCAAGAGCGCGCAGGCGGCGCCGGTCTACATGTACCGGCTGGACTGGAAGACGCCGGTGGAAGGCGGCCGGCTGGAAACCCCCCATGCACTGGATATCGCGTTCGTATTCGACAATGTGGCGCGTTCGCTGAGCTATACCGGGCCGGAAACCGCGCAAACGAAGCGCATGGCGGATCTGATGGCGGATGCCTGGATCGCCTTTGCGCGAACGGGCAATCCGAACACGGCCGCATTGCCGCAATGGCCGGCCTACAATGTCCAGCAACGCGCGACGATGATCTTCGATGTCGACCCCGAAGTGGTGAACGACCCGGACAGCGCAGAGCGCGAATTGCTTCAGAGGCTGCTGCCTGAAGGACGTTCGCTTTAGGTCCCCTGGATCGACGCCGTCCCGGCAATAATCCGGGACGGCGATTTACCGAGCGATCAGGCGGCGGCTTTTGCGGCCATCTGCATCATTTCGATTTCATGCCCGTCGGGCGTGAGGACGAAAGCGATGCGGGCGGGGCCGAAGCTGACGGTTTCGCCCTTCTGTTTTGCCCCTGCCTTCACCGCGCGCGCCAGATCGGCATCGAGGTCGCGGGTCAGCATGCCGACAGGGCCATAGCCATTGCCGGTTTCGATGGCGCGCCCATCCTTCCAGTGGAACAGCACGATGGTTGCCGAACCTTTCCGGCCCGTCATCATGTGTTCGCGGAACGCGGGGGTATCGACCGTATCGGCATGGGTCATGCCGAATGCATCGACGAAGAAGCGGGTCGCCGCATCGATATCGGATACGGTCAGCTTGACGAAAGAGAAGAGGGCGGGATCGGTGTCGTCCAAGGATTTGTCCTTCACGAAGTGGGGCGGGCGGGATCGCCCGGCGGGCGCGAGGTCGGATGCGAGCTGGACAGGCCGCCATCCACGGCCAGCGCCTGACCGTTGACATAGCTTGCCTCGTCGCTGGCGAGGAACAGTGCGGCATGCGCGATCTCTTCCGGGCGACCGCCGCGCAGCAGCGGGTTGAGCTGGCCGATCTTGTGTTCCTTGCCCACAGCGCGCGCGCCGTCGAACATCGGCTGGGTCATGCCGGTTTCGGTAAGGCCGGGCAGCACCGCGTTGACGCGGACATTGGTGCCCGCAAGCTGCTGCGCCGCGGTCTGGACCATGTTCACGACGCCCGCCTTGCTGGCGGAATACTGCGCCGGGCCGGCACCGCTGCGCAGGCCGGCGACCGAAGCGGTGCACACGATCGATCCGCCGCCGCAATCGCGAATGACGGGCGCGGCGTGTTTCACCGCGAGGAAGGGGCCAATGAGATTGACGCGGAGCACTTCCGCCCAGACTTCCGGCGTGGCATCGAAAAAGCCGCCGCGCACGCCGCCGGTGATACCGGCATTGGCGAACATGACGTGCAGGGCGCCGAAGCTGTCGGTGGCCCTGGCGACGAGCGCTGCGACATCGCTTTCCTCGCCGGCATCGCCGACCATCGCCAGCGCATGTCCGCCCGCGGATTCGACCATGGCCGCGGTTTCTTCCACCGCGTCGGTCTTGTCGAACAGCACGAGGCGTGCGCCTTCGGCAGCGAAGAGCCGTGCGCTGGCCCGGCCGATGCCCGAACCCGCGCCGGTGATGGCGGCGACCCTGCCTTCGAGACGGCCGCTCATATCGTGGCGCCGCCGTCGATCACGACCATCTGGCCGGTGGTCCATCTGGCGGCGGGCGAGGCGAGATAGACCGCGCCCCCGGCGATATCTTCCGGTTCGCCGATACGGCGCATGGGAAGCTGGCCTTCCACCCGTTCGCGCGCCTTGGGATTTTCCCATAGCGCCTTGGCGAAATCGGTCTTCACCAGCCCCGGCGCGATCGCATTGATGCGCACGCCGTGCTGGCCGTTTTCGACGGCGTAATTGCGCACCAGCTGGAAATCCGCCGCCTTGGACACATTGTAGGCGCCGATGGTGGTCGACCCGCGCAGGCCGCCGATCGAACTGATCACGATGATCGCCCCATCCTGCTTTTCGCGCATATCGGGCAGGGCCAGCTGGATGAGCCAGTGGTTGGAGAGGATGTTGTTATCGAGAACCTTGCGGAACTGTTCGTCCTCGATCCCGTCCATCGACCCGTAATAGGGGTTGGACGCGGCGTTGCAGACGAGGATGTCGACAGCGCCGAGCTGTTCCTTCGTGCGCGCGAAAAGGTCCTGCAGCTGTGCCTTTTCCGAAATGCTCGCCGCGATGGCGATGGCGCTGCCTTCGCCGTGTTCGGCATTGATGGCGGCGGCCACTTCGTCGCAGGCTTCCTGCTTGCGGCTGGAAATGACGACCTTTGCGCCGTGCGCGGCAAGCTGCTGGGCGATAGCCTTGCCGATGCCGCGGCTGGAGCCGGTGATGATGGCGACCTTTCCGGTCAGATCGAATAGCGACATGGTGCTCTCCCTTGCATGTCAGTGTTGTGCCTGCTGCGCGAATGCCCAGGCCTGTTGCGCCAGCGGAACGATGCGGGCGGTTGCCGCCTCGGCATTGGCGCTGGACGCATTGCCGTCGAGCGTGCGTTTCTTGATGCCCTGGATGATGCCGACGAGGCGGAACAGATTGTAGGCGAAGAACCAGTTGAGATCGGGAACGCTGTCGCGCCCGGTGGCGGCGCAGTAGCGCTGGGTCATCTCCTCCAGCGTAGGGATGCCGAGCGCGGGCAGGTCGAGCCCGCCGAGCTGCGCGCCGCGCCCGCCATGCGGCATCGCCCAGTTCATCGCCAGATAGGCGAAATCGGCCAGGGGATCGCCGAGGGTGGACAGTTCCCAGTCGATGATCGCCAGGATGGCGGGCCGGTCGGGCGCGTAGATCATGTTGTCGATGCGGTAATCGCCATGGATGATCGAGGTGCGATCCTGCTGCGGCAGGGTGCGGGGCAGCCATTCGATCAGCCGTTCGACCTCGGGGATGTCGTCGGTCTGCGCGGCGCGGTACTGTTTCGTCCAGCGGCCGACCTGGCGGGCGAAGTAATTGCCCGGCGCGCCGTAATCCCCGAGGCCCACGGCCTCATGGTCGACCGCGTGCAGCGCGGCGAGGGCATCGATCATGGCATTGTAGATGGCGCGCCGTTCCTGCGGATCGCAGTCGGGAAGCTCGCCTTTCCAGAAGGTGCGGCCCTCGACCATTTCCATCAGATAGAAGGGGGCGCCGATGATGGCGGGATCCTCGCACAGCGCGATGGGGCGCGCGACGGGCACCGGGGTCGGGTGCAGGGCCTCGATGAGGCGGTATTCCCGGTCCACCGCATGGGCGGAAGGAAGCAGTTTGCCGAAGGGTTTGCGGCGCAGGACCATCTGGCCTTCACGCGTGCGCACGCGATAGGTGGGATTGGATTGCCCGCCGGGGAATTTCTCGATCCGCTCGACCGGGGATGGAGCGGGGACGTTCTGCGCCATCCATCGCTCCAGCGCGGCGATGTCGAAATCGGGGGCGGTGTCGTCATTGCTCATGGAGTTTCGCCTTCCCGTAGTCTGTCGAGCACGTCCCCCTTGGGGCGCATCAGGCTTTCCTGGCTGACCGTTGCCACCATGCGGCCGCTTTCATCGAAGAAATGACCGTGGTTCAAACCGCGTGCGTGACCCGCCCAGGGGCTGTCGGTCGCGAAGAGATGCCACTGGTTGAAGTCGGGCGTTTCGTGGAACCAGATCGCGTGGTCGAGAGAGGCCGCCTGAACCGAAGTGCTTCCCGGACGCACGGCATGGGGCAGCATGGCGTTGCGCAGGAACATCATGTCGGAGGCGTAGGCGAGCAGGGCGCGTTGCAGCAGCGGATCGGTGTCCGCCGTATCGCGCAGGCGCATCCACACGCCCGTTTTCGGTTCTCGTGAACGCGAACCGAAGAGCGAGCCCGGATCGAGAGGGACGATTTCGATCGGTCGGTTCTGCAAACGGTCGATGATCGGCGAACTGCTGGCCTCGCTATTATGTCGGCGCCAGCTTTCCAGCGCGTCGAGCGCTGCGGATACATCCATGTCGGCGGGGGGCGAGGTGGAATGGGTGAACCCCTGCTCGGTCACATGGAAGGACGCGATCATCGAGAAAATCAGCGTGTCACCCTGCGATCCTTCCACGCGGCGCGTTGCGAAGCTGCGGCCCTCCGATAGTGTGGTGACGCGATAACGAACGGGGTGCGCGCTCGACCCGGCTTTCAGAAAATAGGCGTGAAGCGAGTGGGGAAGACGCCCTTCGCTTTCCGCTTCGCACGCCGCGAGCAGGCCTTGGGCGATAGCCTGTCCGCCGAAAAGGCGCGGCCCGATGGCAGGCCCGATCCCGCCTTCATAGGTGTCGGCAGCGATCTGCTCGACGCCGAGTATCGTCGGTAGGTGAATAATTAGACCTCTCCCGTCCTCTGCATACCCGATATTCGAACAATGTCCGACCTTCAAGCTCGGAATTCGCTGGGCATCTTCGGACTCCTCCGTGACATCAATTTCCACAATGCGTTTGACGAACTAACAAATAGTGTGAGATAAGCGTGCCAGATGTTCAGGAGACAAGCATGACGTACACCGCCGGACGAATCGTCAACGACGCCGATGCCCACACCATGGAAACCCAGGACTGGCTGGCCCCCTATCTGGAAGGCGAGTACAAGGAGATGTATTCGCAGGTATATTCCAAGCGGGAAGGCGGCGACCGCATCGTCAAGATGATCGACGCGGCCAAGGCCCGTAAGAACGATCCCGAAGCGCGGGCAAAGGCGCTGGAAAATCCCATCGAAGGAGCCAAGGGCTGGCTGGGCTACGGCGGTTTCGACAAGGATGAGCGTGTCGAGGCGCTCGACTGGCTCGGGTTCAACAGCCAGCTCGTATTTCCGACATTCGGCCTGGGAGCTATCACCAAGGCCACGGATGACGATCAGCGATATGCCGCGGCAACCGCCCTCAACAAGGCGCAGCAGGATTTCTGCGATGCCGATGCCAGGATGGACTGTGTCGCCTTCGCACCGCTTGACGATCCCGATCGGGCCCTGGCGGAAGCGAAGCGGGCGGTCGGCGCTGGCGCTAAGGCCGTAATGTTCAGTGCGGGTCCGGCGGGCGACAAGAGCCCGGGCCATCCAGATCTGGACCCGTTCTGGCAGTTCCTGCAGGATAGCCGTATCCCGTTCATGCTGCATATCGGGCCCGGCACGAAAACCCAGCCGCCCAAGTTCAAGAACAATGGACGTGACCGGGCGGCAGATCTCCACGGCGGCGGCGAGAACCTCCGCTTCCCGGATTTCCTGTGCCTGTGGTTCGCACCGCAGGAATTCCTTACGGCCATGGTCTATGACGGCGTATTCATGCGCTTCCCGGAACTGCGCGGCGGCGTTATCGAAAGCGGGGCCGGCTGGGTTCCGGAGTTTCTTCGCATGCTCGACCACGGATGGCATTCCTTCAGCAAGACTGATCAGTACCTGAAGGATATGGATCTGATGCCGTCGGAATATCTCAAGCGCGCCGTCCGGTTCACGCCGTTCCCGAACGAAGATGTCGGACGTATGATACGCGACAGTTCGCCGGAGCTTTACATGTTCTCCAGCGACTATCCGCACCCCGAAGGAACGCGCGATCCCTACGGGAAGTTCGAGACGTCGCTCGAAGGGTTCGACGAGGACGTGAAGGACATGTTTTACCGGACGAATTACGATCACATGATGTTTCGTGAGAGCCAGTCGCTCGCCGAAGCAGCCGAGTAACCACGAACAGAGTGGAATGTGAATTCAGGGGGCATCGGAAGATGCCCCCTTTATTTAATCCGCCTCAACTGCGGGCGGCATCTCCGTCGAAGCGCATGAGATCGATAATCGGTTCGATGCTCGGCGCATCGTCGAGACCGTCGCACAGAGCGACCAGTCGATCTGCTTTCGACCGGCCCAGCACCGGCTCGATCAATTCGATGGCCTTTTCCTCTACCTCTGCCTTGCCGAGCGGATGCGTGGGGAAGCCGGGGACATAAGCCACATAACGTTCTTCCGTTCTGCCATCCTTGAGGGTGACGGTTACGCGCGCGCTTTCCGTCCGGTCCTCGCCTTCGCCCATTTCCTGCGCTTCATCGCGGACCACGGTAACCTTGCGGGCAAAGGCTCTCGCCTGCTCGTCCGTTTCCTGCCTGCTCAGGGACTGCGCGTCTACGAAATCGAGGCGGCCATCGAGCATGATGATCGCAGCGAGATAGGGGATATTGAGCGCGGGCATGTTCGCGCGTTCGAAAGTGGCCGCTTCACCCGGCATGGCGACCACGATCTTTTCCACCTGATCGGGAGCGATGGTTTCGCGCAGATTGAGCAGCGCGCGCACGGCGGGCTGCGTGGGGCCGCCCACCGGATAGCGTTTCATCGCTGCGAGCGAGAGTTCGTACCGTTCATGCAAACCATCGACCAGCGATGCATGGTCCTTGCCTTCGCCCTGAAATGCGCGCCAGCGGAACCATGCGTTTTCATTGTCGAAGCTTTCGGGCACGCCGGTAAACCCTAGCTGCGCCATATAAGCGGCCTGCAATCCGTTGCGCGCTCCCATGCCGCCGAAAACGAAGGCTTTTTCGATGTGACGCACATCGAGCAGCCATTGCCAGGAGCCCGACGCCTGCTGCGAGCAGTAGGCGAGCATGTGATCGACCTGTTCCGGTGACAGGGCCATCAGGCTTGCCGCGGCAGATGCTGCGCCAAAGGTTGGCGCGATGCCATGATTGGCGAGCCCGGCAAGGTAGAGATTGCGGGTCCCGATAGCCTTGGGCAGGCGACCGGCGATCTCGTATCCGGCAATCACCGCGCCGACCAGATCCGAACCGGTTCGACCGTTTGCGCGTGCTGCTTCGATCGAAACAGGTACGATCGCCGGGCCCGGCTGCACATACGCGGAAGGAATGAAGTCGTTTATTTCTGCTGCATGCGCAGTCATGGCGGACGCAAAGACTGCATCGACGGGCGAAGCCGCCTGACGCGAGCCGAGGATGGGGCTCTGTCCATCGGGAGACATTGCAGCGGCATAAGCGCGGCCCAGCGTTGCCGCTTCCAGAGAATTGCAGGCAATGATCGAGGCCAGCGTATCGAGAATGTGCAGTCTTGCGCGCTCCCGGATGGCCGCAGGAACGGTGTGTGTCGCCGCGCCTGAAATGTAGTTCGTCAGGTCCGGCGTGATGTCCAGCCAGCCACTATCACCGGGAGATTCCATCGTTTTCTGGCCCTCGTCGGACTGTGCGCTGACAATCGATGCCTTGGTCGCCAATACCGTGGCTGCAACATACCCGGTCTTCATCAAACCTCTTCTCGTGAAATCCAGCGCCACGGTTTTCTCCCATCTTGTTCAGCAACGAGGGTGCCCCAGGGTCGCCTGACAGTCAAACCAATAAGGATTTCCGGCACGATTGGAGAAAGGTCCTTGCCTTCGATGGCCGCTGGTTTCACACCCTCCGCATGACGGAATTCGAGGATGGGGGCGATCGGGCCGGTCAGGTGCTGGAGGTGGCCGAGGCGATCATGCTCGAAACGCGATCGGTCAGCCTGACGCTAAATGATATTGCCGACCGTATCGGAGTGAGCCGCAGCCTTCTGTACGTCTATTACGACGGGGTTCCCGCCATACTCGATGCGATCTTCCAGATTCATCTTGGCCGGCTGGAAGAACACCTGCCCCTGCAAGGTGATGATGGCGAGGCCTTCGAGCGCAGGGCGATCGGCGCCAATCTGGCATATTTTCACTATCTGGTGGAAGCAGGGCCGGTGCTCCAGCTGATCCTGAGGGAACGCAATCAGGATAGCCCGCTGGGACAGGAAAGCCGCAAACGGTTCATGCGCCTGGCGCGTTCATTGGCCACTCAAACCTGCCATGCGCTCGCACTGGAGCCGCGCGAAGCATTCGTCCTCATAGAGCTGAATGGGGCCATCCCGGAAGCGCTGGCCCGTCTCGTGCGCAGTGGAGAGATCGATCAAGAAACTGCCGCACAGACCTGCGAGCGGCTGATAGCGGCATCGCTGCAATCTTTCGCCCTAAGGCCGACGCACTAACCGGCTTTGCCGGACGCTATCCTTTCGTCGCTCTCGGTACCCGCCATAACGATGTGAAGGCAAATCGCTTCCACCGTCGCAAAGGGCGCCCGGCGACTGGCAACGATACCACCGGCCTTCAACGAGACCGCGGTCAGGGCGGCCGTTGACGCCTTCGCGCTGGCAAGATCCATGCCGCCACTCGCGACGAGTTGCTTCAGGATGGGCTCACGTGCCGCTTCGCCCTTGGAGGCGCGTTCGTGCTTCAATGCTTCGCGCACCTCCGGCAGGTGCAGAAGCATCTGCATCAGCGGCCCGCGGCGATGGGCTTCGTGGAGATAGCCGATCGTCGACAGCATCACCCGGGTGTGATGCGACGATCCGCGCGAGATATTCCTGCGTCGATGGCTTTCCTGCGCATCGATTTCCCGGCGCGCGAGGGCTGCCAGAAGATCCGTCCGTCCGCCAAAGCAGTTGTGAACCTGGGTTTCGCTGATCCCGACACTGCCGGCGACCGAGCGCATTGTGACCGCCGATATTCCGTTGCGAACGGCGATCTCCCCAGCGGCATCGAGCAATTGCTGCCGCCGGGCTTCCGCAGACATTCGCGTGCGGGTGCCGGGCGACTGGCGAGGCTGGCGGCTGCCCAAAGCGAATGTGTCGCTCAGGCCAAGCGGTGCCGGGGGCAAAGGGGGCTGGGCATCGCGTGCTTCGACGCTTCTGGTCCAGTGTGATCTGGGCGGACGCGGAATGGCCAGCCGATCGCAAATCTTCGCGAGCCCATTCCCGGTCAGGCCGTAACGCGATGCCACATTCCCCAACGGTTCCGACCAGACCGAGTTGAACAGCTCTGCGCGAGTGACTTCCATGAGGGAAAGATACGCCCGATCCGGTCGGTCTGTCTACCGCCGGGACCGTGGTTTCAGCAGCCAGTTTTCATTTCGTACCCGATCTTCTAAAATCTTTGTTGTTAGATCGTAAATATCGCGCTAAGCAGATGGTGAGGAAATGGGAGAGAGACATGCGGGGGACTCCGGCTGCGCTCGTGGGTGTATTGCTGATAACGGCATTCCAGGCACCTGCAATTCACGCGCAAATGCCCGAACCGATCGATGCGGTTACTGTCGATGTGACCGCCGGACCCCTGCGGGGGTCACGCGAAAATGGCGTACTGGTTTTTCGAGGCGTGCCTTATGCCAGCCCACCAACCGGGGAATATCGCTGGCGTCCGCCGCAGCCGGTCAAACCATGGTCGGGCGTACGTTCGGCCACTGCGCACGAACCTGCCTGCACGCAGCCTGTCGATCTCGACACGACCGTCGCCAATTTCGGCGGGGTCAATGGCGCGCAGTCGGAGGACTGCCTGTATCTGACGATCACTGCGCCAGAGAATGCCAGCGGAGCGCCGGTTCTGGTCTGGTTTCACGGCGGGGCCTTCTTCCTGGGTGCGGGCAGCCTTGGATCGTATGACGGGACAGCGAATGCGCGGCAGGGTGTGATCACCGTGAGCGTAAATTACCGGTTGGGCGCGCTGGCGAATTTCGTTCACCCGGCGCTTGCAGCCCAGCATCCGGATGAGCCTCAGGGTAATTATGCCCTTCAGGACAGCGTCGCGGCGCTCGAATGGGTGAAGGAAAACATCGCTGCGTTCGGCGGCGATGCTTCCCGCGTGACGGTTGCCGGGCAGTCGGCAGGTGGCGGTATCGTCACCAATCTGCTCGCTCTGCCATCCGCCAAGGGTCTGTTCGACAAGGCCATCGTGGAATCGGGCAGCCTGCTGCTTCCCGACCGTCCGCGCGAAAAGGCGGAGGAAATGGCCGTGGATGCCCTGGCAGGCATCGGTATCGGTGCGGATGCTACCGCTGACGAGCTGCGCAGTGTCTCTGCTCAGACCTTTGCCGCGTCCAACGATCTGCGGGCCGGCTTCTTCTTCACGCCCGACGCGAAATTCAAGCCGAAAGCGGCGATCGATGCTTTGCGCGCGGGAGAAGAAACCGATGTGCCCCTGCTGGTGGGGACGAACAGGGGCGAGGGCGGCTTTGGCGCTGCGCGCAGCTTTGCGACACTGGCAGGCGATGAGGGCGCGCCGTCCTTCCTGTACCGCTTCGACCATACGCCCGCCTTCCGCGCACAGGAATGGACCAACGGCCCGGTGCATTCGGCGGAGCTCATGTTCGCATTCGATTCCATCGATCAGTCGAGCTGGGGCGGGGAGCGGGCCGACGCCGCCGACCGCGAGCTGGCGAAGAAGGTCAACGGCTGCTGGGTGGCCTTCATCAAGATGCCGGCCGGCGCGCAAAGCTTCGAATGTGCCGACGGTTTCGTCTGGGAGCCATACGAGAAGGGTGGCCAGGCAGCCCTCATCGAAACGGACGGGCTCCGCATGGCTCCGGCAGACGCATTGCCGGATGGACCGGGAAAAACAGAATAAGATCAAACAAAAAAGCGATTGGGAGAGAACGATGAATCGGAAGACACGATACCTCTTGGGAACGACGCTGGCGGTCCCGGCCTTGCTTGCAGCAAACGTGGTCAGCGCGCAGGATGCCGCGGCTCCGGCTGAGGCGGATCAGCCCGCCGCGACGCAGGACGCCAGCACGATTGTGGTGACCGGGTCCTTCATCCGCGGTACGTCCGAAGAAGGTGTTCTCCCGGTCGACGTTTTCGGGGTCGATGAACTCAGCCAGCGGGGCATCGACAGTCCGCTCGAATTCATCAAGACCCTGCCTTCGGTCGGTCCGGTGCTCGGCGATTCGAACCAGTATGCCGCCGGCGGCAGCCAGGGCGTCGGCTCGATCAACCTGCGCAGCCTCGGCCGTGAACGCACACTCGTGCTGATGAACGGGCAGCGCTTCTTCCCCGAACCAGGCGACGGTGCTGCGGATACCAATCTCATCCCGATGTTCGCCCTCCAGCGCGTGGAGGTGCTGAAGGATGGCGCCGCATCCACCTATGGTTCGGATGCCATTGCGGGCGTGGCCAATTTCATCACCCGCACCAATTTCGAAGGGGTCGAAGTTGCCGGAAACTGGCAGTTCGTCGACGGGTCGGACGATAATTACCAGGCCAGCATTCTGGTCGGAAAGAATTTCGGATCGGCCAACATCATGGTTGGTGCCGGATATCAGCACCGATCCGAACTTCCAGCGACCGAACGCGATTTCACCCAGCGTCCCTATGAGGTGAACCCCTCGGGCTGGTCACCGCTGAACAATCCGGGCGTGTATCTGCCGCAGACGGCAACGGGGATATCGTTGGCACAGCCGGGGATCGACGGTAATTTGCTGGATGCCTGCAACAGCCTTGGCGGTATCGAAGTGCCGATTTCGTCATTCCAGACCTGCCGGTATTCCTACATCCCGTTCGTGAATCTGATCGAGAAGGAAGACCGGTATCAGGTCTTCGGACAGCTTACTGTCGATCTTTCGGACACGTTGAGCTTCCGTGCAGACGCGCTGTATTCGCATACCGAATTACCTGAACTCGGTTATTCGCCAAGCTATCCGGTAACGCAGAGTCCGCGCGGGCCGGGCACGAGTTCACGTTTCATCGTACCGCGCAGCAATCCGAACTATCAGAATTTCATCGATACGACATTTGGCCCCGGTTCGCTGCCGGATCTCGCATCCGCTTATTCGGTAATCGTGCTGTGGCGCCCGTTCGGATCGGGCGGCAACCCGCTGGATCCACGCGGTGCCGGAGAAGGCGGCGCATTCAACGATGCTTGGCGCATTTCGGGTGGTTTCGAAAAGGAACTGTCCGACAATATGCGGGTCAACCTCAACGGGTTGTTCCTGCGTAGCAACCGAACGGCCTATTCCATGGACTTTGTCAGCGACCGTCTGCAGCGGGCCCTCAACGGTCTCGGCGGGCCCAACTGCAACACTCTCACACCGGGTACGAACGGCTGCCAATATTGGAACCCCTTTATCAGCCAGTCGCCAGGCAACGCTGCGCTTGGCTTGAATAACCCAGCCTATGTTCCCGGATCGGAAAACAGCGAAGAACTGATCAACTGGGTGCGTCAGAGAAACGGAACCAACGGGTTCGAGGAACTCTGGACCGCTGACCTCGTCGTAAGCGGTGAGACCCAGATTGGCGGTATGGATGTCGGTTACGCATTCGGCGGCCAGCACAGGCAGAGCACCTTCGTTTCGCAGCCGATCAATCGCTTCAGCGACCCGGATGCCTATCCCTGCGCTGTCGACGGGGATCGCAGCTGTCTCGACGATCCGACGGACAATCTGGTGCCCGTTGGCGCATTCTCGTTCCTAGGCAATTATCCGTCCGCCAATCTGACGCAATCGATCAACGCGCTATTTGCGGAAGTGAAGGTCAATCCCACGCCCGACATCGAACTTGTCGGTGCGGTGCGGTTTGAAGATTACGGCAATCCGGTTGGATCGACCATCAATCCAAAATTCTCCGCAAGGGTTCAGGCAACCGATTTTCTCGCATTCCGCGGTTCTATCGGAACGACCTTCCGTGGGCCGTTGCCTGGAGATCTGAGCCCATCCGGAGCGAGCTTTGTCACCGGTATCAACGCGATCAATAACGAATATCGCGCAACCGATTCCGGCGGCAATCCGGACCTCGACCCGGAAACAGCGCTCACATATAACATCGGAGCCGTGTTGTCGGCTGGAGACCTGACCTTCAGCGTCGACTTCTGGACTTATGAGTTCGAGGGCCAGTTCGCCGATCTGCCGTTCCAGCAGATTGCCAATGCGGTCGCGCCCGGTACGTCGGGCACTCAGCTGGTCGATTGCTCAAGCCCGTTCACTCAATATATCACGTTCCAGGGCGGTCAGTGCACCCAGGGCGTGACCATTGCTCGGGATATCGCCCGAATTCGCACGCAAACGGTCAATGGGCCCGATGTGACGACCCGCGGTCTGGATTTCACGCTGAACTATCAGCGGTATTTCGGTGACGTGGTATTCAATTTCGGCGCGAACGCGACTTATGTGCTCGAATACAAGTTCGACGCATTCGAGTTCAACGGATTGCAGTTCGATAACGGTTACGAGGCATCCGGCTGGGCCAATTACGGGCGCGACCCCGGGACGGTCTCGAAATGGCGCGGCAACGCTTTTGCCTCGCTCGGTATCGAGCCGGTCACGCTGACATACAATGTGAATTATATCAGCGGTGTCGACGACAACCGCTGCTATAACCGGGATACGGGCGCGCTGATCGATCCCTGTGCTGTCACAGAGTTCGGGGGCACCAACTTCGGCCGTCGCATCGGCAGCTTCATGCAGCACGATCTGCTCGCATCGGTTGAACTCGACCTGGGTGGCCTCGACGTCACGCTCAACGGGGGCATCGAGAACGTCTTCGATCGCGATCCCGCAGGCGCGCGTTTGGAATACGGATACGATCCATTCATCGGATCTGCGATCGGACGCACATTCAGGCTTGGGACAAAAGTTCGCTTCTGATCCTTCTCTCCCAGAAGCGAAAATTCGGAAAGGGGTGGGTGGCCTTGAGGCTGTCCGCCCCTTTTTATTTGGTGGAGCCGGAAGGCAGGCTGTTGGCCATCGTGCCTAAGCAAATGCTCAAACTTCAATGCGTACCACATATTCTACCGTTAAGATCGTCCCTCAGGCGCTCGGTTCAAAAGAGCCCATACCAATATTTTAGACAATGGCGGTGTGCGCTTGCGTCCGGCGGGTAAATGCGGCTATCCCGTTTGAAAATTGCCTCATGGCTATAACGGGAAAGGAATCCGAAAAATGCGCGATGCTGTCATTGTGTCTACCGCACGTACTCCTCTTGCAAAATCAATCCGCGGTGCCTTCAACGCAACCCATCCGGTCCAGCTCGGTGCCTGGAGCGTGGAGGCCGCAGTCGCGCGCGCGGGGATCGATGGCGAAGAGATCGAAGACGTAGTCATGGGGGCGGCCAGCCAAGGTGGGGCGCAGGGGTTCAACATCGGACGCCAGATTGCCCTTCGCGCGGGCCTTCCGGTCGATGTCGCGGGTATGACGATCGATCGCCAATGCTCCAGCGGCTTGATGGCAATTGCTACCGCAGCAAAGCAGATCATCGTGGACCGGATGGATGTCTGCGTTGCCGGCGGCATTGAATCGATCACCGCCATACGCAACAACACCGCCAAGCCAGCGCGCGATGAAGAGTTGCTGCGCATGCATCCGGATATTTTCATGCCGATGATCGGCACTGCCGAAGTGGTTGCCAAAAGGTATGGCATCTCGCGCGAGGATCAGGATGCCTATTCTCTGCAATCCCAACAGCGGACGGCCGCAGCGCAGACTTCGGGCAAGTTCAGCGACGAGATCATCGAAGTGTCGACTACGATGGACGTGAAGGACCGCGAAACGGGTGAGGTGTCGCAACAGGATGTCACCATTGCGATGGACGATTGCAACCGTCCCAATACCACCATCGAAGGACTGGCAAAGCTCGACCCCGTCATGGGCGAGGGCTATTCGATCACGGCTGGCAATGCGAGCCAGCTGGCCGACGGTTCCGCTGCGAGTGTGCTGATGGAAGCGGAAGTCGCCAAGGCGAGGGGGCTCACCCCCATGGGGCGGTATGTTGGCATGGCGGTGGCGGGTACGAAGCCCGATGAGATGGGCATTGGCCCGGTCTTCGCGATCCCCAAGCTGCTGAAACGCTTCAATCTGTCGATCGAGGATATCGGCCTGTGGGAGCTTAACGAGGCCTTCGCCGTGCAGGTGCTCTACTGCCGCGACAAGCTCGGCATTCCGGACGATCGGCTCAATGTGAATGGCGGGTCGATCTCGATCGGCCATCCGTTCGGCATGACCGGCGCACGCTGTGTCGGCCATGCGCTGATCGAAGGCAAACGGCGGGGCGTCAAATATGTCGTCGTGACGATGTGCGTCGGCGGCGGCATGGGCGCAGCCGGCCTGTTCGAGGTGATGTGATGGCGACGGAAGCAAAACAGGACCTCGCGTCGGCGATCGGCTGGGTTCCACCGGCGAACTGGCCGGCACGCAGCAGGGCGGAATGCAAGGCGATCCTTACCGCACCGGGCATGCGCTTCGAGATGGAGGAGGTCGACATCCGCGGCGTACGGCTTCGCACATGGAAGAACGCGCCGCCCAATCTGCGCGCGATCGCTCTACTTGGACAGTCGCATGGTGCGCGCGAATTCGTCATCTATGAAGACGAGCGCATGACATACGATGCCTGGTTTCGTGCTGTCGCAAGATTGGCGCACGAATTCCAGGCGAGGGGCGTGAAGAAGGGCGATCGGGTTGCGCTGGCGATGCGCAACCTGCCGGAATGGCCGGTGGTTTTCTTCGCCGCCGTAACGATCGGCGCGATCTGCGTGCCACTGAATGCCTGGTGGACCGGTGATGAACTGGCTTTCGGCCTTTCCAACTCCGGTACCAAGCTGCTCGTGTGCGATGAAGAGCGCTGGGACCGCCTGAAGGACCGGCGGAACGACTTTTCCTGTGTCAATCATACGTTTGTTACGCGTGCCGAACACCCACTGAACGGGGCCGACACACTGGAATCCGTGATCGGCACACCCAAGCAATACGCTTCCCTGCCACAGGCGACCCTCCCGGACGTCGAAATCCTGCCCGAAGACGATGCGACCATCTTTTACACCAGCGGCACGACGGGGCGGCCCAAGGGAGCACTGGGCACGCATCGCAACCTTTGCACCAATATCCTGTCAAGCGGTTACAATGCCGGTTGCGCGGTTCTGAGGCGCGGCGAGCCATTGCCCGAACCGCAGCCAAAGACCGGTCTGACCGTCATCCCGCTGTTCCACGTCACCGCGTGTTCTGCCGGGCTGATGGGCAATATCGCTGCGGGCAATACGATGGTCTACATGTACAAGTGGGATCCGGTCGAAGCGTTCAAGATAATCGAACGCGAGAAGGTCAGTTCGACTGGCGGTGTGCCGACAATCGCATGGCAATTGCTGGAACATCCCGAACGCAAGAATTACGACCTCTCCAGTATCGAGGCGATCGCCTATGGCGGGGCGCCCGCCGCGCCTGAACTGGTTCGCAAGATCCGGGAAGTATTCGGAGCCTTGCCCGGCAATGGCTGGGGCATGACCGAGACGATGGCCACGGTGACAGGCCATTCGTCGGAAGACTATCTCAACCGCCCGGACAGCTGCGGCCCGCCGGTAGCCGTGGCCGATCTGAAGATCATGAGCGAAGACGGCTCCCGCGAACTAGCGACAGGCGAAATCGGCGAATTGTGGGCCCGGGGTCCGATGGTGGTCAAAGGCTACTGGAACAATCCCGAAGCCACCGCCGAAACCTTCGTCGACGGTTGGGTGAAGACCGGCGACCTTGCCCGGCTCGACGAAGAAGGCTGGTGCTATATCGCGGACCGCGCGAAGGACATGATCATCCGCGGGGGCGAGAACATCTACTCATCCGAAGTGGAGAATGTGCTCTACGACCATCCGGCCGTGACCGACGCGGCCCTGATCGGCTTGCCGCATCAGCAACTCGGCGAAGAGCCGGCGGCCGTCGTCCACCTTGCGCCGGGAATGCAGGCGAGCGAGGCCGAATTGCAGGAGTGGGTGGCAGAACGCCTCGCCAAGTTCAAAGTCCCGGTCAGGATCGCGTTCACGCCTGACACGCTGCCTCGCAACGCGAACGGAAAGATACTCAAAAAGGAACTCTCAAGCTTCTTCGAGACATAGGTAACATTCGCTGAGGATTGCCGCACCTGCCCCATTGGACGGGCAGCGGTACCTGCTGTAAGCGGTTGGGGTGGGGAATTGGATGGCAAAGAAGCCCGATGTGACGAAGAAGTTTGGCGAAAAACGCAGCGCGATCGTTCACGCGGCATCTGTGCTCATCAACGAAACCGGCGTCCAGGCGACCACCCTGACCAAGGTTGCGCGCGCAATCGGGCTCAACGCGACCAGCGTTACCTATTATTTTCCGCGCAAGGACCAGCTGATCGTTGCGGTTTATGCCGAAACCATCGCCCTGATGAAGGCGACGGCAGAAGAGGCACTGGCGGAGGCTACGCCGCGCGAGCGGATCGCCAAGTTCGTGAAGCTCCACGTGCAGCTGCGGGACCGCATCCGCCGCGGGGAACACGGTCTCATCGCGGCCTTGTCGGAAATCCGCTCGCTCGATCAGGAACAGCAGGACGAACTCCTCCAGAAATATCGCGATGTCGTGCAGGATGTCAGGATGTTCTTTGGTGACCCGGCTGCGGAAGCCGAACGGGCACTCTATTCCGCGCGTTCGCACATCCTGATCGAGGCGATGCTGTGGTGGCCCGTCTGGTCGCGGCGATATTCGGTGCTCGACTTCCCGCGCGTCGAACAGAAAATTGTCGAGATCCTGTGCAATGGCATTCCGGCTAGCAAGGGCGAATGGGCACCGTCCTCACTGCCCGATGGCGGCTGGCGCAGCGATGGAGATGCCGCGCCATCGCAAAACGATGAATTTCTGCGCGTTGCAACGTTGATGATCAACGAGCGCGGGTATCGCGGGGCATCGGTAAACAGGATTGCCGAAGCGCTGAACGTGACAAAGGGCAGTTTCTACCATCATCACGATGCGAAGGACGATCTGGTGATGGATTGCTTCCAGCGCAGCTATGACCGCCTGTCGAAGGTTCAGATGGCCGGTCACGACGTGCCTGGTTCATATTGGACGAAGCTGTGCAGTGTCCTCAACGAATTGATGGACCTTCAATTCTTCGATCCCATGCCGCTGCTGCGAACGACTGCGCTTCAGGCGCTGGATAGCGATCACAAGACGGACGTGGTGATGCGCTCGAACCGTCTGGCCCGGCGCTTCGCGGGCTTCCTGATCGATGGCTTCGAAGACGGCTCCGTCAGGGCGATCGATCCGCTGGTGGCCAGCCAGATCATCATGTCGACACTCAACGGCGCCTATGAGGCGCGCCGCTGGGCATCGCGTTTCGAGGATCGAGCGGAGGCGATAAAAACCTACCTGTCCGTGCTCAGCGAAGGGATGCTGGCGGGAAGTTCTTAATCGATCAGTAGAGCGCGAAGATAAGCCTTTCCTGCTCACGCCTATCTTACCGGTCTTTACACAAGCCGGACGGATGCAACGGGT
>CESG01007425.1_pt1 | contig 64392 bp, 69 predicted proteins | sample 531121 | NCBI WGS metagenome assembly CESG01 (sample SAMEA2621287, study PRJEB7988) | marine metagenome | biome: marine biome (ENVO:00000447); feature: mesopelagic zone (ENVO:00000213); material: "saline water (ENVO:00002010), including plankton (ENVO:xxxxxxxx)" | depth 800 m
GTCGATTTTCTGGACCTTCACCTTCACGGATCAGCCCTCCTTGTTTTCGTCCGAGCCGGCATCGGCTTCGGGCGTATCGGTGGTGGTTTCGGTGTCGACACCAGCTTCCTGCTCTTTCAGCAGCTTTTCCTGCTGTTCGGCGGAAACTTCCGTGCTGACTTCGTGCTCTGCAGCGTTCTCGACGAGACCGGCATCAGCTTCCTGATGTTCGAATTCGTCGCGGTTGCGATACATCACACCCGGGAACGGCAGTTCTGCATGATCGATCTTGACCGCGTCCTTGACCAACAGCCATCCATTCTTCGCACCCGGGACCGAGCCCTTGACGAAGAGAAGGCCGCGATCAGCGTCGGTACGAACGATTTCGAGGTTCTGCTGGGTGCGTTGACGGTCGCCCATATGGCCGGCCATCTTCTTGCCCTTGAACACGCGGCCCGGATCCTGGCGGTTACCCGTCGAACCGTGCGAACGGTGCGAGAGCGACACACCATGGGTAGCGCGCAGACCACCGAAGCCCCAACGCTTCATGGCACCTGCAAAACCCTTACCCTGGGTATGACCGGTGATGTCGACCTTCTGGCCAGCAATGAAGTGCTCGGCCGAAATGCGGGCACCGACGGGAAGCAGCGCTTCTTCGGTGTCGACGCGAAATTCGGCGACCTTCATCTTCAGCGGAACCTGAGCCTTGGCGAAAGCTTCGCGCTGCGGCTTGTTCACATTCTTTTGCTTGGCCTCGCCCGAACCGACCTGGACCGCGAAGTAACCATCGCGATCGGCAGTGCGGTGAGCAGTGACCTGGCAGTTTTCCAGCGCAAGAACGGTAACCGGCACATGCCGACCGTCCTCCTGGAAGAGGCGGGTCATCCCGACTTTCTTTGCGATAACGCCAGTGCGCATCGTAAAACTCCTAAACAGAGGCACCGCGGCCCATCCGAGGTGCTTGCCAGCCCGTTTCATGATACGTCGCCCCGTCCGGGCTGAGTGCCACCGCAGCATATTGCCTAGGTAGCGAGACGGAGGACGCAGACCCGATCTAATTCCTTCTGGAACAGACCGGCGGTATCCCGATGTCTTGCCGGACCTTCCGGACCGGCGGGGCTATCGAGCACCCCTAAACTTCCCTACCCATTTAACGTCCGGGAGGGGGACGGAAATCAGTCGGCTCAGGCCAGCTTGATTTCGACGTTCACGCCGGCAGCAAGGTCGAGCTTCATCAGCGCGTCGACGGTCTGGGCGTTGGGCTGCACAATGTCGAGCAACCGCTTGTAGGTGCGCACCTCGAACTGCTCGCGCGACTTCTTGTCGATGTGCGGGCCGCGGTTCACGGTGAACTTCTCGATACGCGTCGGCATGGGAATGGGGCCGCGAATAAGCGCGCCAGTACGACGTGCGGTATCTGCGATTTCGCCAGTTGCCTGGTCGAGAACACGATGGTCGAACGCCTTGAGGCGAATGCGGATATTCTGAGCTTCCATTACCTACACCGATGCGAAAGAGCCAATGGACCGTTTCCGATCCACAAAAAAGAAAGGCCAGCCCCGCTGGTGCCGGTTTCCCGGAACGGGCGACCTTTCATGAATTCGTTGTGTTCAGGGGACGAATCCCCGTCTCTTGGCGCGCATATACGGGTGAGACTCGCACATGGCAACCCCTCAATTCCGTCGAATTTGTGAAGACGGAATATTGGCCGAAGAGGAAGGTACGATCGCAACCTTCACCCTCATAAAACGAAGGCCCGCCCCTCTTGAAGAGGAGCGGGCCCGCGATTTAACTTGATCCGACGAAAATTACTTCGTGATCGAGCTCACAACGCCCGAGCCGACGGTGCGGCCGCCTTCGCGGATTGCGAAGCGCAGACCTTCGTCCATGGCGATCGGTGCAATCAGCTTAACGCTGATCGTCACGTTGTCGCCAGGCATCACCATTTCCGTGCCTTCGGGAAGGATCACTTCGCCGGTCACGTCGGTGGTGCGGAAGTAGAACTGCGGACGGTAGTTCGCGAAGAACGGCGTATGACGGCCGCCTTCGTCCTTCGAAAGGACGTACACTTCTGCGCTGAACTCGGTGTGCGGATTGACCGAACCGGGCTTGGCCAGAACCTGGCCACGCTCGACGTCTTCACGGGCAACGCCGCGGATCAGGGCACCGATGTTGTCGCCGGCTTCACCGCGATCAAGCAGCTTGCGGAACATTTCAACGCCGGTCACGGTCGTCTTCGCGGTGTCTTTGATACCGACGATTTCAACTTCGTCGCCAACGTTAACAACGCCGGTTTCGACGCGGCCGGTCACAACGGTACCGCGACCCGAGATCGAGAACACGTCTTCGATCGGCATCAGGAACGGCTTGTCGACCGGACGGTCCGGAGTCGGGATGTGCTCGTCGACGGCAGCCATCAGTTCCTTGATCGAGTTTTCACCGATTTCAGGATCGCGACCTTCGAGAGCGGCCAGAGCCGAACCCTTGACGATCGGAATATTGTCGCCGTCGAAGTCGTACGAGCTGAGCAGTTCGCGAACTTCCAGTTCGACGAGCTCGAGGATTTCCTCGTCGTCGACCTGATCGACCTTGTTCATGTACACGACCAGAGCCGGTACGCCGACCTGACGGGCAAGCAGGATGTGCTCGCGGGTCTGGGGCATCGGGCCGTCGGCTGCGTTCACGACCAGGATAGCGCCGTCCATCTGGGCAGCACCGGTGATCATGTTCTTGACGTAGTCGGCGTGGCCCGGGCAATCGACGTGGGCATAGTGACGTGCGTCGGTTTCGTATTCGACGTGAGCGGTCGAAATCGTGATACCGCGCTCACGCTCTTCGGGAGCCTTGTCGATGTTTGCGAAATCGACAGCCGAACCCTGAACCTTGGTGATTGCCGCGGTCAGCGTGGTCTTGCCGTGGTCAACGTGACCGATGGTGCCGACGTTGACGTGCGGCTTGTTACGCTCGAACTTTTCCTTCGCCATTTTTAAATAACCTCTGTCTTAAAAATTTAATTTCTGCGGGGAGGAAACGGCGCCCGCGGAATCAGGCGCCGCCCCTAGACCTCAAAGCTAGCTTACGCAAGCTTCTCCTTGACTTCCTGCGCGACGTTGGCCGGCACTTCGTCGTAGTGGCTGAACTGCATCGAGTACTGGGCGCGGCCCTGAGTAAACGAGCGCAGTTCGTTGACGTAACCGAACATGTTGGCCAGCGGCACGTTGGCTTCAACGGCCTGCGCGTTGCCGCGCGTGTCGGTGCCCTGGATCTGGCCACGACGGCTGTTGAGATCGCCGATCACGTCGCCGAGATAATCCTCGGGAGTGACGACCTCGACCTTCATGATCGGCTCGAGCAGCTTGATGCCCGAACGGTCCGCCACTTCACGCATGGCACCGCGGCCGGCGATTTCGAACGCGATCGCGCTCGAGTCGACGTCGTGGTACGCACCGTCATAAAGGGTCACGGTGAAGTCGATGATCGGGAAGCCGACAAGGTGGCCGCTCTCGGCCTGCTCGCGGAAACCCTTTTCGATCGCGGGGATGTATTCCTTCGGAATGTTACCGCCCTTGATCTCGTCTTCGAACACGAAGCCCTGGCCGCGCTCACCTGGGGTGACCTTGACCTTGACGCGGCCGAACTGACCCGAACCACCCGACTGCTTCTTGTGGGTGTAGTCCACATCCACCGGCTTGCCGAGATATTCGCGGTAAGCCACCTGCGGCGCTCCGACGTTGGCTTCGACCTTGAACTCGCGCTTCATGCGATCGACGAGGATGTCGAGGTGAAGCTCGCCCATGCCCTTGATGATCGTCTGACCGCTTTCGTGGTCGGTCGTCACACGGAAGCTCGGATCTTCGGCAGCCAGGCGGTTGAGCGCAACGCCCATCTTTTCCTGGTCGGCCTTGGTCTTCGGTTCCACCGACAGTTCGATGACCGGTTCGGGGAATTCCATGCGTTCCAGAATGATCGGAGCGCTCGACGCACACAGGGTGTCGCCGGTGGTGGTTTCCTTGAGACCTGCGATCGCGACGATATCGCCGGCGAATGCTTCATCGATGTCTTCGCGGTTGTTGGAGTGCATCAGCAACATACGCCCGATCTTTTCCTTCTTCTCCTTGACCGAGTTCAGAACCGAACCCTTGGAGAGCTGACCCGAATAGATGCGGGTGAAGGTGAGCGTCCCGACGAACGGGTCGTTCATGATCTTGAAGGCCAGCGCCGAGAAAGGTGCCTCGTCCGACGACGGACGGGTGTCTTCTTCGTCGCTGTCGGGCTTCACGCCCTTGATGGCCGGAACATCGAGCGGGCTCGGCATGTAATCGACGACGGCGTCGAGCAGGGGCTGCACGCCCTTGTTCTTGAACGCCGAGCCGCACACGACCGGCACGAAGTCGCGCGCCATGGTGCCCTTGCGGATCAGCTTCTTGAGCGTCGCCGCGTCAGGCTCATTGCCTTCGAGGTACTGTTCCATGACATCGTCGTCCTGCTCGACGGCAGTTTCGACCAGCTTTTCACGGTATTCGGCTGCCTTATCGGCGAGGTCCGCGGGGATGTCGACATAGTTGAACGTCGCGCCGAGGCCGTCGTCTTCCCAGACGATGCCGCGCATGTTCACGAGATCGACGACGCCCTTGAGGTCGCTTTCCGCGCCGATCGGGAGATAGAGGACCAGCGGGGTCGCGCCGAGGCGGTCGATGATCGACTGGACGCAGTAGTAGAAGTCGGCGCCGGTGCGGTCGAGCTTGTTGATGAAGCACATGCGGGGAACGCCGTACTTATCGGCCTGACGCCACACGGTTTCGGATTGGGGTTCCACCCCGGCAACTCCATCAAACACGGCCACGGCGCCGTCGAGGACGCGCAGCGAGCGTTCGACTTCGATGGTGAAGTCGACGTGTCCGGGAGTGTCGATGATGTTGATGCGGTGCTTGGGACCCTGACCGTCTTCGGCCGACCAGAAGGTGGTCGTGGCAGCAGACGTAATCGTGATGCCGCGTTCCTGCTCCTGCTCCATCCAGTCCATGGTGGCGGCGCCGTCGTGGACTTCGCCGATCTTGTAGGACTTGCCGGTGTAGTAGAGGATACGCTCGGTCGTGGTGGTCTTGCCGGCATCGATGTGGGCCATGATGCCGATATTGCGGTACCGCTCTAGCGGATATTCGCGAGCCATGTGGTTTTCCTCGAATTCGGGGTTAGCGCAGGTGCGCGCCCCATATGGGTATCAATGTGACCACTTGAAGACCGGGAGAGTAGGAATCCCCCTCCCCCGGTCCTTCAAGCAGGGCGCCCTACCAGCGGTAGTGCGAGAAGGCGCGGTTCGCGTCCGCCATGCGGTGCGTGTCTTCGCGCTTCTTGACGGCATTGCCGCGATTGTTGGCCGCATCCATGAGTTCGCCCGAGAGGCGAGCCGACATGGTGGTTTCCGGACGACCGCGCGCAGCGGTGATCAGCCAGCGGATGGCCAGGGCCTGGGCACGCTCGGGGCGAACTTCGACCGGGACCTGGTACGTCGCACCGCCGACGCGGCGCGAACGCACTTCGACCTGCGGCTTGATGTTGTCGAGCGCTGCGTGGAACAGCTCGACCGGATTGGCCTTGGCCTTCGTTTCCACCACGTCGAGCGCGGTGTAGACGATACCTTCGGCAACTGCTTTCTTGCCGTCATACATGAGGTTGTTCATGAACTTCGACAGGACCTGATCACCGAACTTGGGATCAGGCAGGATTTCCCGCTTCTCGGGACGACGACGACGACTCATGTCGCAATTCCTTCTCTTGTCCGGCCCTTCCCGATTTCGTCATCCCCGCACAGGCGGGGATCGAGGGGCGGCCGGTAAATTCCTAAAAAGCCTTGGGACTGGATCCCCGACAAAATCGCCTGGAGCGATTTTTCGAGGATGACCGGTCCCCCGGACCGATCACTTCGGACGCTTGGCGCCGTATTTCGAACGGCTCTGCTTGCGGTCCTTGACACCCTGCGTATCGAGCACGCCGCGAAGGACGTGGTAGCGAACGCCGGGAAGGTCGCGAACACGGCCGCCGCGGATCAGGACGACGCTGTGTTCCTGCAGGTTGTGGCCTTCGCCCGGGATGTAGGAGATGACTTCGCGCTGGTTGGTCAGGCGGACCTTGGCAACCTTACGCAGAGCCGAGTTCGGCTTTTTCGGGGTCGTCGTATAGACGCGGGTGCAGACGCCGCGCTTCTGCGGGTTCTGCTCCATCGCAGGGACCTTGCTCTTGGCCTTCTGCGGGACGCGGCCCTTGCGGACCAGCTGGTTGATTGTCGGCATGATTACTCACTTCACCGTTGGTTGGCGGCGACTAGAGGGTTGATGGGGCGGTACGCCGGGTTCGTGCCTGCAGCGCGCGCGGCGCGGGTAAGCACCGGGGCGGCATGATCGCACGAGCCTGAAACGCTCCACCCATCGGCCCACACGGCCACCGGGTTACTTTGACGGCTGCCCCCAGCTTTCGCTGCAATAGAAAAGGGCCCGCCAAATGGGAGCCCCGGGACATGACCGGCAATGTTCAGCTCTATCTGCCCGATGGGAATCGCAAGGCGGTTCCTACACCGGATGGGCGCGCACATAGTGAAACGGGCGCACAGGGTCAAGTTCCGTCAATCGCGCGAAGGATCATCGACCGGCGGATCGCCCGCGCCGTCTACCGCCTGCTGCGACAGTTGCCGCATGTGTTCGGCCACCGCAAGGTTCAGATCCTGATAGACATAGGGGCCGACGTGATAATGGCGCACATCGTTGCAGATCACGCCCGCCGGCAGAACGACCTGCGGCGGATCGAGCGCCCCGCCCTCGCCTTCCCGGGAATTAACCGCCACCGCGGCCGAAGGCTGTTCGAGCGCGCCGGTATAGGTGCCGTAGATGATGGTTTCGGGCTGCGTGATGGTGATCGTGACCGGGCCGAGATTGGCCTTCACCGCATTATCCTCGCGCATGCGCCGCACGCGGTCGGCATATTCGGCCACCTTGGCGAAGTGATTGCCACGCTCGCCATCGTCCGTAGCCTCGCTCGCGCGCCGGACGGCGAGCTCATGTTCGTGAAGCAGATCGTTGATATGCATGACGGTTCCCCTTTCGCGGGGGTTGGAGAAAAGCCCTGTAAAGGGGGAACGGCCCGGACGCGCCGGACGGCGCGCCCCGACCGATCGCACGATCAGCCCATTTGCTGCATGGCCTGCTGCGCCTGCCGGTCGCCTGCTTCGGCCTGGCCGTGCGCATCGCTGCGATGCTGCTGGCGCAGATTGGTCGCATGGACCTTGCCGCCACCGGCCTGCTTGGTGTCGTAGCCGTAACGCTGGCCCTGCTGAGGCTCCGCCGCACGCTGCTGCACATCGTTCTTGCCGAAATGAAGCGGCTCGCCGCCCTGCTCGGGCGCGATGGTGCCATTGCCATTGCCGCTGTCATACGCCTTGATGGTGCCGAAATTCGTCATGGGAGATCCTTCCAGGTCGCGCAGGCGCTCATCAGCGACCGCTTATGCGCGGGCTAAGAGGCGAAATGGAAAGAAGGGAGGACAACTGGCCCTCAGGACCGTCGATCACGACTGGTAGCTGAGATTGAGATGGGGTTGGTTGGCCGGTGTTACAAGATGGGTGCGGAAGGGGGGGGGCGCGGTCAATGGCATGTGATGCGTTAGCCGGCAGGCCGCTTTTGATACCGATCGGCGGTAAGCTACCGGTCCGCTTATGGGAGCTTCCCGTGAAACCGCGAACGTCCGCAATTGGGGTGGTTAGCGGACAGTCCGGTTCTGGAAACAAAACCCGAGAAAGAACACGCATTCACCATCAAATTGGCATGACTGCAAACGACCCAATTTCATCCATTTTCTGGCAAGGACTGTGACGAGAAGTCGACGATGCTATTGGCTCCATTTGTCCGACTTTGTTCTTGATTAAGGCTCTGGTATTCATCGGTGTGTAACGCGATGGGAAACAAAGCATTAAGGCGAGGAAAGGCCGGATTGAAGCATCGACTAATCTTGACCTCTTGTATTTCTGTTTTCGCAGCCAGCTGCGCGTCGCTCCAATCGGATTCCGGCTCTTCATCTCTTACTTGGAACGACGTCAAGACGTACCAGATTGAGATGGGGAAGGATGACGAAATTCTTGCTCGCGTTGATCTGCAAATCGCAGGCGAAGAAGATGCCACTTATGATCGAACTTGGCCGCTGATCGCTGAAGAATTCTGCATCGCAAGGCGAGTTGATTTACCACGCGACGTCCGGCGTATGGCGGAAACGCAGAGCGTGAGAGTGAGCCTGACACCTCTGCGTCGCAACTACGGGGAAACCGCGCGGTCGCAGTTAATGGACGTAAGAGCATCTTGGCGCACCAACAAAGGGATGCCGGAAGGTACCGGATTGGATACTCCATCATGCAAGCGCTTTCCGACCGTGGAATATTCGGCTTCGTTCGCGCGCGAGGTCCCTATCAATTTGCAGCACTCAGTGACGCTCTTTGGCGATGAAGGTCTTTATCTCAAGGTTGCGCCCAAATGATGCGATATCTTGTCCTCTTTGTAGCGCTTATTTGCACAGAACCTTTCACTGCGACCGCGCAAGATAGCGAGCCAGAGGTGAGAGCAGCTCCTTTTGGGCATAGGCCGTGGGGACAGGCTAACCCGGGTCAAGAACCCACTCAAATCGGCGTTACGATCGAGAAAGACGGCGAGTTTTTCTGGAGAGGGCAAGTCGACGGAAGACAAGACCGCATTGAGATAAAGTCTGGCTTCAGCGAAAATCCAGGCTGCATTATCGTGGTGAGAGCCTTTGATGGGATCGCGCCATCGCACACTCTTGCCAACGCTGGTGTGCCTAAGCTCACGATCAACATCCGGCCGTATAACTCTAGTGCGGCCAATCCCGAACGCTTTGATTTTTCCTTTGAATATGAACGTTCAGTGCTGAACGGGAACCCTTGCCACGGTCAATCTGACATCCGGATCACCAAAATGAGCAACAGGCTTTACATCAAGTCAGGTGAGCGTGTGGTCCTTCCACCATATTCGGGGTTCCAAATCACATTGGAGCGCAAATGATCGGTTTTCTTGCATTCGTGCTTGCCGCTTCTGCTCCGCCTCCTCCTGTTCCGAGCCCTGAGCAGCAGCCGTTTTATCTGGTCGACTTCACAGTCACACTCGACGGTGAGACCATCGTTGAGGGTAGCAAAGAAGTTCGCACGGGCGTTTATTCAACCGAGACACGCACCCGCATTTTTCCTCCAGCTTGTGACAAAGGGGCGGTCGAATTCGGGTATCGGAAGATCACGCTTTATGTGAGAGAAAATGGACACCCTGAGGAAAGGGCTGGTCTCTATTTCAACATCAAAGAGCGACGGGAAGTCGACGATCACGACAATGATCCGTGCGAAGGGCAGCGACCGGAGGACGTCAACCACAGCTTTCATGGCCACATTGATCTAGAGCGCGGCGAAGAGAAGGTTGTCGATATTGGCCATGGGGCCTTGCTCCACATCAAGAGGCGCTGATCTATTTTGGAGGCAAAACCTAGCTCTCAAAAATGTCCGTTTTTACCCCATTCTACGACATTGCGACCCAGCCCCAATTGCGTCTGCTCTTAGCCATCAAAGTGTTCCGCACTTATGACTGAGATGGGGTCGTTAGCCGCACGGCAGCTTTTCGCTTCGCGTCGACCCGAAGCGGACTGACCGCTAGCGGCCCAACAAAGGACTTTGCAATGGGGCCAGCCCCTGCATAGGCCCTCATTTTGCTAATTACCCAGTGGCAGTATTATTTCGATTCCTAGATGCTCGTTGCATCCAGTATCACGCGAACAGTCTCCTCTGGCCGATCCCACATCGGGAAGTGTCCGCTACGCTCGAACCAGTGCAGCGTCGCTCCAGGGAAAGCCTTGATCGCGCGATCCGCCTGCTGCGGTAGACACAGCCGATCCTTTCGTCCCCAGCCGATGACAACAGGCGCAGCCGTTTTCGCAGGACCCTCCTGCATCGCGCCGTTGGCGAGATCCTTCACAAGCGAATTGACGGTGCGCGTGTCAGCCAACGACTTCAATTCGCGCGCGACGAATGCCCCGTCGAGCGCCCACGGCCTAGCAGAGAGCTGGGCCAAGAGCGCGGTCCGGCCTGCGACATTTCCGGTGATGGCAGAAAGCGCCGGTCGCAGTGCGCGAACCAGAGCAACCGATGGCATTAAGGTGGCTTTGAAGAAGGTGCGCTCCCACCCTTGCCAGAAGCCGCCCGGATCGAGTGCGACAACCGCGCCCGCTTGGCCGCGCCGCGCCATCTCGAGCACCAGGCGAGCCCCCAGCGAGCTGCCAACCATATCAATACCTGTGAGGTTCTCCGCGCCGAGCCAGTTGTCCAGACTGCGCGCAAGTCCGTCAAACGTGCCGCTGTCGGCCTCGTCGGGTGTTTGCCCATGGCCGGGCAGGTCTATGGCAATTACCTCCCTGACTTGAGAAAGCGCAGGCGAGATCGTGTCCCACGAGCCGCAGGTCGCCCCCAGTCCGTGGACAAGGAGGAGGGGTTTTCCGCGCCCCGTGCGCGTGTAGTGTATGGTCATGTAACGGCAACGTCTCGCACCGACTTATGGGCCCGTAGATGTCCATATTGCCGAATGTGAGGCCAAGAGCGGACGGTCCGCTTCCGGCCCAAATCCAGACACTAAGACGATGCGGGAGTTTCGATAACAGAATACTCAACTGTCCCCGGAACCTCCCCCCGTCCCTCGCCCGTTGGTTGGGCGAGGAGAGCATCATGCCGACACCATCGAACCGCAAGGACGAACACATCCATTATGATGCCGACAAGGCGCGCGGGGCGGAGATTATTCTGACCAAGCGGCGCAACCGGGTGATCTTCATGGGCGGGGTGGTCGGCTTCGTGGTGCTGGCGCTGATTTCGAACTGGTTTGCCTGACCGTCAGTCGCATAAGCACGGGCGCGAAGCTGCGCTTGCGGTCCGCGGCGCGCAGATCGGACCATCCCACGCAGGGCGTCGCAGAAGGCTCTCCCGAACTTTCGCGGCTGCGCTGCATTGAGGCTGTATGGCCGACGAACCCACGCTCTATCTGATCTGGCACGATCCCACCGCTGCGCCTGCGGAGCCAATCGATCTGCATGGCGACGGGCATCCGCTGGCGGACGGGTTGTGGCTGGTACGCTCCGCCCTCACCCGCTCAAAGCTCTATCACCGGATCAAGTGGCAATTGCCCGAGGGCACGGCGCTGCTCTGTGCGCCGCTGGGGGACGATCCCGACGGCTGGCCCAAGTTCAAGGGGATGGATGCGGGCGCGCTGGCGTGGCTGCGCAGGGATTAGGGTGCGCCGGTAAAAACCATTTTCCTACACGCCAATAATCTGCATTCTATGCGTGGTCATGAGCAAGATCGACCGACCCACCAAGCCATCCGCCCCGCCCCGCCCCCTGCGGCTGGAGGTCCCCCAAACCGAGCTGCAAAGAAGGCCAAGCCCAAGCGCAAGATCGCGCGGCAGGCGACCTCTGCCGTGGCGCGGATCGGCCTGCCGCCGCAGCCGGGCGATCCGCTGCTGGCCTTCACCCCCGTGCCCCACAAGGCCGCGCGCCGCAATTCCATCACTGCCGGGCGCCAGCGCGCCTTCATCGCGCATCTGGCGGCGACGGGCATCGTCACCCAGGCGGCGATGCATATCGGGGCGAGCATGGAGGCGCTGTACAAGCTGCGCAACCGGCCCGGCGCCGGAGAGTTTTCCGCCGCGTGGGATGCCGCGGTGGAGCGCGGCGTGCAACGGCTGGAGGATTGCGCGCTCGCCCGCGCGATCGACGGCGTGCCCGAATGGAAGACCGACCGCGATGGCGGGCTGATCACCTATGGCGTCAAGCATAACGAGGCGCTGGTGATGTTCTTCCTGCGCAACCGCCGCCCCGAACGCTATAGCGAGCATATCCGCCCCGGGCACCCGGTGTACGAGCGCATCCGGCGCGAGGTGGAGGCTGGTCAGCCCGCCGCGGCTGCGCAGGACCGGAAGGCGCCGTGCGAGGGCGAGACGGATACCCGCGAATGTGCGCTGTCGCGTCATTTCGCCGACCGGCTGGCGCAGGGTGGACCTGATGGAACAGCGGCGGTTGCGGAGGACGGGGAGGCGCCGGCGCAACTTTTTTTGGACAAAGCGGGCACCAAAGCGGATCTCGTTCGTAGCAGGGGCCGAGGGGCGAATTCTCGCTCTCGAGATTCACGACAAGGGGAAACCAAGTGAAATTCAAGACAACCGCAATCGTCGCATCTGCATTCGCCATGACCGCGCTGGGCGCATGCTCGGAAAGCGAGCAGGAAGCCAAGGAAGATCTGGCCGAGCAGCAGTACGAATCGCAGGAAGACGTCCTTGAAGAGCAGGCCGACCTTGCCGAAGCACAGGGCGACGAAGCCAAGGAAGAAGCGCTCGACGCACAGGCCGACGCTGCTGGCGAAATGAGCGACCGCGCGGAAGACGCCGTGGAAGACGGCACCGCGACCACGAACTGATAAGCCTAGCCGGCGGCTCCTTACCGCCGGTCAGCATCAAGGCGGCAGTTGTCCCATGGGCGGCTGCCGCCTTTTCCATGGGCGAAGGGGATGTGGGGCCTTGAGGAGGATCGGGGGCGGGATCGGCCGCCCGGTCAGCCCTGCGCGGTGCTGCCGTCGGCAAGGCGGCGCGCGGCGCGCTCGACAATGGCGCGCTTCTCCGCATCGTCGGCCGACTGCCAGCCGGCGATCTCCTCCATTGAACGGCCGCAGCCGACGCAAAGCTCTCCCGCAACATCAAGACGGCACAGGTCCATACAGGGGGATGAAACCGATTGCATGCGGCGCCCCCTGCCCGCCTGGACACGCTTTGGCCACCCCCAAGAGGTTAACCAACATGGTTAACATGAGATAAAACGTGGTGAGTGGCCGGTGAGCTGTTGCATCCGCTGCGGCGGCTCATCCGTATCTATACCTAAGTGAGGAAACGCTCGCGAACGATAGAACGATAATGGGTCGCTCGATGAAAAATGCCAAAGCCGGAGACGGCACCTACGATTACGGCCGGACACGGGCGGGTGGCGTCTTTGCCCTGGCCGGTCTTGCCGCCGGCGCCGCCCTGCTGCTGGTATGGGGCGCCTGGTCCACGCTCGAAGGAGCCACGCAGGACCAGCGCATAGCGCCGCCGCCCGATCTCAAATCCGTGGTCGAAAGCGTGGAAGCCAAGGGCGAACAACTCGCCGAACGCGCGCTGCACGAAGGCCGCGCCGAAGCGCAGGTTCCGCAATGATCGCAGTGTCAGATGGCGAGAAACGCGATGGCAGCCTTGCCCGCGAAGATGGCGAGCACGATCGCGCCGTCGATCAGGCGGTCGCCGAGCGTGTCGAACATGGAACATCCCCTGTGGCTGCCATGTCCTCCTGCGCGCGCAACCTTAGCGAAGGGTTCGCAGGCGCGGTTATCGCACCGTTAACCACAAACTCTTGAATCCACGACGGAACCTGTGCGCAGAGCGCGCCAGGTGACATCGTCTGCCACCATCGGAGGGACATTATGGCGGACAGCACAGCGCAGCTTGCGCGCGGCTGGCAACCCGACCGGATCCGGGAAGAGGCTCACCGGCGAGACCGCTGGGCCGTAGGGCGCTTCGGCCTGTCTCTGATTCTTGCGCTGGCGTGGGTCGTGTTCAGCATCTGGCTGTCGCTGCCCTGGCTGAGCGATCTGGGCGGGCTTACCCACCCGCTGGCCGCGTTGTTCGTGCTGGCTTTCGTCGCCTATGTGCCGGGCTTCATGAACGCGTTTCTCATGGCCAGCCTGGTGCTGCGTCCAGATGCCCTGCGCCGCACGCCGGAGCAATGGCCCGCGCTGAGCATCCTCATCGCCGCCTATAACGAGGAAGCGCTGATCGGCGAGACACTGCGCAGCATCGCCGCGCTGGATTATCCCGGCGCGCTGCAGATCATGGTGCTGGACGACGGCTCGACCGACGGGACGGCCGCGGCCGTGCGGGATGCCGAGGTGCTGTTTGCGGGGTCGAGCGGGCGCGACCTGCTGCTCGTCAGTGAAAATCAGAACCGGGGCAAGGCACGCGTGCTGAACGACGGACTGGCCCTCGCCGCGCACGATCTGGTGGTGACGATCGATGCCGATACGCTGCTGGAGAAAGGCTGCCTTGTCGCGCTGGTCGAGCATCTGCACGCCAGTTCGCCCGAGACTGCGGCCGTAGCGGGTGCGGTGCTCGTCGGAAACCAGAACGATAGCTGGATCACGCGAGCGCAGCAGTGGGATTATTTCCACGGCATCGCAGCGGTAAAGCGCATGCAGGGCATGTATAACGGTACACTGGTCGCGCAGGGCGCCTTCTCGATCTACAGGAAGGCTGCGCTGGTCGAAGCGGGCGGATGGCCCGACACGGTGGGCGAGGACATCGTGCTGACCTGGTCACTACTTCGCATGGGTTACAAAACGGGCCATGCGGAGGACGCGGTCGCCTGGACGCACGCACCCGATACGTTGAGGGGCCTGTCCAACCAGCGCAAACGGTGGGCCCGAGGCATGATCGAGGCGCTGGCAATTCACAAGCGCCTACTGGTCGCTCCACGGCTGCGGACCATGTTCATCTGGTGGAACCTGCTGTTCGTCAGCATCGATCTCACCTTCACCTTCGCCTTCATTCCAGGCCTGATCCTGGCTTTTCTCGGAATATTCTGGCTGGCCGGGCCGATCACCCTTCTGGTGCTGCCGCTGGCGGCGCTGTGGAATGTCGTCATTTTCCGCATCCAGACCAGAATGCTGAAACGCAACAATATCGACATGGAGAAGAGCCTGCGCGGCTTCCTTCTCTACGCTTTCATCTATCCGCTGCTGATGCAGCCCGTTTCGGTGTGGGGCTACCTCGCCGAACTGACAGGAGGCCGCAAACAATGGAACTGACGCCCACATACAAGACGATCGCCGCGCTCGTCCTGAGCGCCGCCCTCCCCGGTGTCGCATCCGCACAGGACATCGAGCCTTCCCGCGCGCTGGGGGGCGAGGTATTCGCATCCACCGATAGCGACGACACCGACATTCTTCGTACGGCAATCGATTTCGATCTGCGCAATGCGGGCGATGACGACCGTATCGGAATACGAGTGGAAAAGGCCTGGTACGATCCATCCGGCACAGGCACGCGAGGCCGCGAACGTGTGTTCGGACGCTATGCCGGTGGCAGCGGGAACTGGAACTGGTCGATCCTGGCGGGGACCGATGGTCATACGGTCATCGGGTCGGCATCGATCCATGACAACAGCCCCTTCCGCAAGGAGCTGTTCATCGAACGTGACGTGGTGGAAACGCCCCGCGGGCTCGATGAAAACATCTATTCCACCTTTGTAGGGGCAGCCATCGATCTGCCCGTCGATGACCGGAACATCGTGACAGTGCTGGGAGGAATACAGGATTTCACCGGAGAGAACCTGCGCCTCCACGCGCGAGCAAATTACGTGCATGTGGTGAAACCGGAATGGGGGCTCAGCCTGCAATTGCGAGGCAGATATTTCCGCGACAGCGAGCCACGTGAATTCGATTATTATTCGCCGCGCTGGTACGCACAGGTTCTTCCAGTAGTGCAGCTTCGCCGGTTCGTGGGCGGATGGGAACTGCTCGGCGCGGGGGGCATCGGCGCGCAGCGCGACGCAGCCACCGACTGGCGCCGGTCGAACTTCGCCCAATTCCGTTTCCAAAGCCCCGACACCGGTCGCAACTGGTCGACATTCGGCGAAATTATCTACACCGACACGCCTTCGAACAACGGTTCCGTCGGGACGGGATACAGCTATGTCCAAGGCCGTTTAGGCGTCATGCGGCGTTTCTGATCGGTTTGCTGCGGATCAAGGGGTTCGAAACGGCAAAGCGCGCGCTACATGATGGGTGGGCCGGGTTCTGTTGCCTAACAAGCAATGCAGAGCCGTGATGGAGATGAAGATGGTCGGTACCGGCGACGATTACACCGGGATTCCCATATCTAAAGGCTGCGGCGATGCTGCGATCCAGACAAGTCTCGTAGATGGGCGTCCTGTCTGCATTCGTATCGTCACCCCAGCCGACGAGATCCGGCTGCGGGAGGGTATCGCTCGGATGAGCCCCCGTTCGCGCTATCTGCGTTTCTTCACCGGAGGGGCAAGCCCGCCCGACTGGATTATCGAGCGCCTTTTGGGTGCGGACGGAGTGCGCCATCTTGCCTGGGGCGCGCTGGACCTGACCGATCCTTCACAGCCGGTAATGGGCGTCGTGCGTGCCATCCGGCCAGGCACCGCCGATCCGATCGCTGAATTCTCGATCGCAGTTGTCGATGCTTATCACGGCCTTGGCGTCGGCCGATTGCTGGCCGCGACGCTTCTGCTTGATGCCTTCGCCGGCGGGCTGACCGCGTTTTCGGCCAATGTACTGAGCGAGAACGAGGCCGCGCGCAGTTTCATCCGGCGCCTGGGAGCACACCATGTCTCCCAGGACGGGCCGGAGGCCGAATACAGGCTGGACGTCGCATCGGCTTTAGAACAGATGCGCGAAGAACGCGATCCCCCCGGATTGGCCGACGTATTTGCGTATTTCGATGGCAAACGCTGAGATCGTGGCTGTTCAGCAAGTCATTCTATCAAGCTTCTGAGTGTTGCTGATTTTGTTGTTCTGCCGACCGCGCACATTGAAGGCGCTTTCGTAACGAATTGTCGGCGAATTGAAGAAGCCTGTCGAGACCAGTGGTTGGTACGTGTAGGTCGCTTCCACAAACATGACGGCGGTGTCAGAAGCTGCAACGATCTTGTTTGCTCCCGCGCCCATTCCATCACTAAGCGAAGCATTGTTCTTGCCCTTGCCTTCCGTTCCATAAGCAGGGTCGATATCAGTCCTGCCCCAACACCTTTGCCAAGAAATCACCTGCCCCTTCTTCGAGCCTGTTTTCCCGTTGTTTTCCAACGATGAAAGAACAATTCGACCATTGGCAGTGAAGTCGAGGCCTTCAGCGATAGCTTGGGCACCTGTGAAAGTTTCAATTATATTAGCCTCATCAATGCCCGAAGTGACACGACCGGCATTGTCAGCAACGGTCATCGCCATCTGGCTTACCCGAAGATGAGCGAGTGCGAGATTTGACAGCTCGAGACCAGTTAATACCAAAGTTAGAAAGATTGGGGCGGCAAAGGCAAATTCGACCATTGCCATTCCCGTGCACTCTCTACGTAGCCGGGCAAACAGGCTGACTTGTGCAGGCATGTCAGATTGCCCCCGCACAAATAACGGGCGGTGCCGACTGCGTCTTGTATGGTTGGTTGCGGACAGCTGTCTTGAGCGTGAGTTTATAATTCGGCCCAACCCCCGGTATGAAACCGTGAAGCGGCAAGAGACGAGGCGTAGAAACCGAAGCGGTGTAAAGGACGACATCGTCCGCCCCACCGTTACCATCACCCCCTGCGTCCATGTCGTATGCACCGTTGCGATTTGCATCTTCCCAGCAATCACCGTCGGCTGCATCGAATTCGCCGTTACCATTATGATCGGTCATGAGCTTTTCTGGATTGCCGATGTCCGAAAAGTCGAAATAGCTCTTCGGTGTGACTTTTACTTCGGCCTTCGGTGCGACGTGTTGAACGGTTGTACGGATCATGTTCTCTACCTGCTCCGACACGGTATCGCCCTCGACGTCGATTATCGGAAACTCCACTGCCGCCTTACGCGCAGCGTCGTTCAGCGCCCCCTGCATGGTGGAACGCACGTAGCTGTTGTAACCGAGTTCCAGACCACCCAGCAGCAATAGCACCATTGGCCCCGCTACAAATGCGAACTCGATAATCGCTGCACCGCGATCGTCGCTTCGCAGGTGCTTGAAAAACTTGCCAGTCGCCCTCATCGCGTCAGCCTCAAGTTGCCGATGCCCCGACCGATATTCTCAAAGATTTCCTCGAGATCTGATCCGTCACTGGTGTAGAAATGCGAGGCCGTGGTAGCGCAAGGCCTCACATCATCAGTGTCAGTGACATCGAGCGCGATTACCCACACGGTGACACCCATGGATTTCGCTAGATTACACGCCGAGCGGAACCGTTCGATATGTGCCGCCCGATTAGTTCCTGTCCCCTTCGTCCGGTCCTGGAAGAATTCAAGACCATGCGCCGTATAGAGATTATGCGAACCGTCCCCTTTGTCGGTATCCAACATACCGTCCGTCATGAATACGATGTGCTGATCGACCGCGACATCATCTATCTTTGATGTATTATTGAAAAATCCCGTTTGCGATATGAAACGCAGGCCCCAAAGCATGCCCACGTCGTGGTATGTGCCGCCCGTCACATTGGCAGTAGCTCTCAGCACACCATCGTTTTTAAACGAGCTCTCGCTTGCGAACTGCCGCAAACGAATTGCTGGCGAAGGGCACCCGGTCTGATTTTCACGGTTCTGAATATTTGGATCATACCGTCCGAACTGTAACTCTGGTTGGGTGTCACCACTGGCGCGCATATCTACGTCGTTCAACGTGATAGAGGTCTTGATGGCAATCGGATCGGCGGCATTGCCGTAGCTCGGCCGTTCTTCAATGCATCCACCAGACGATCGAAAATTGCTCTTGGAACCCCAGGTAGAGTCGGTCGCGCCGACGTAACCCCTGTCCGAGCCATAGCGGTCTCGCCACCTAGGCGCATAGTGGTAGCTGCCATTGTCGATGTAATGGTCGTCATCAGCCCAGCCGCTCGAGGGCTTCCGGGCAGCATAATAAGAAGCCCAACCAGAACCTCTGGTCCACATGGCGTATTGCCATTGGCCCACATAGTCGTTTTCGTTGCGAATATCGCTATCGGCGAGAGATGCACCGACATTTACGGTGTGGGAATATGGGACAATCCCGAAACGGGTGATCGACCCGTTTTCCTCATTCATCAGGGCCCTGTAAAGGCCCAAAGCGCCCTGTTGGAGGCGGGCGATCTTTGTACCCCCACCACTCGAGGGCGCATTTGCCATCGATCCGGTCACGTCTAGCACCAGAACGACATCATTATGCCCCAAGTCGCGCTTTGCATCGCAATTCGCCTCAAGCGGAATATTGTCAAAACCGAAGATATGCATCAGCGCAGTAGGAATAGTCGCCTTGGCTACGCCAAGAATCTGGGCATTGTCTTCAGGATCCTTACCGACGGTAAAGTTGACCGATTGCGCTCCCATAGTACCGTTCGGAAAATTGAAGTTGAAGAACTTGCGCGCCTCCGCCTCGTTGGCCTCTTTCCAGAAATTGCCGTCCATTGACTGCCGCCCGGCCAGCACCGCAGCGTCGCACGCGTTCTGCAATTTCGCCTTGGCCATATAGGCAAAGCTCAGGTCCAACCCGCTACCGATCATCGCCACGAGCGGCACCAGGGCCGCGGCGAAGATCGCCAGCGTATTACCCTTGGTATCGGTCAGTAGATTGCGCAAAGTGCGGATCATTAAGCTAGCCCCCTGTGGCTGTGGGGTAGCCATTGCCGCGTTAAGCCCGGCTTGGTATTTGTGGTTAATTTCGGCTTAAAATTCGAAACAATGACGAATAGTCAAAAGAGAGATAAATATCTTTTGAATATCGCAGCGCGGGAAAAGAGTTCAAAGTCCAGCCAAGAAAAAATATGATTTTTTCATGCGCATCCGCAAGAGAATCTATTCAAATTTGGCAACCCTTTTCTATTCCGAAAGGAACGAGACCAGCGACCTGACCTTTTTAGTACGCCATTGCGGGGTTGGCGCAACTAACCAGTACGCGCGCGTCCCGGTATGGGGGCCGTCCAGCACCTCCAGCCTGCCGGCATCGATCGATTCCTTTGCCAGCAGTTCCGGCAGGATCGCCTTGCCCAGCCCGGCCAAGGCCGACGACAGCGCCTGTCCGGCATTGGAGACGGTGACATGCGCAGCGACACCGTCCTGCAAGGGTAGGCCCCAGTCGATCCATTTGTCGGGCGCCCCGCCGTGCTCGGCCGGACGCGCAACGGTAACGCGGCGAGCCTCGTCCAGTTCGATCCCCTGCAGGTCGCCCGGCCCGTCGACCAGCCGGATGGCGCAATCGAGATTGGCTTCGGTGAAATCGGCATTCTCGTCCGCCACGAAGGTGAAGCGGATATCGGCATCCCCCTCCCCGAACTTTGCCAGCCGCGGTGCGAGCCACTGTGCATAGAATTCGCGCGGACAGGCTATCGTGTAACTGTCCGAAGCCTGGCCGGCCTGCATGGCGGACACGCTTTCTTCGAACTTCAGAAACCCTTCGCGCAGCGCGTCCAGACCGGCCGCGCCTTCCTGTGTCAGTTCCAGCCCCTTGCTGGTGCGACGAAACAGCACGGTGCCCAGATGATCCTCTAGCGCGCGGATCTGCTGGCCGACCGCGGCCGGGGTGACCGCCAGTTCGTCGGCAGCGCGTGTGAACGACAGGTGCCGCGCCGCGGCATCGTAAACGCGCAGGGCGTTCAGGGGCAGATGGGTGCGCTTCATGGTGCGTTGCGCCTTAAATGCGACCGGCGCAGGAAACAAGATGCAGAGAAAGGGCCTTTTCTTTCCCTGCCATCAGGGCACAGTGTAATTCAACCGTCATATTGGAAGCCCATGCCCCCGCTTCGTAGCCCGATGAGTACGGAATTCCCCTCCCGCGTAGCGGCCAATGACGCCGAAGCGCTTGCGCAGCTTGCGCCCGAGGATCGCTATACCAATCGCGAACTGAGCTGGCTGTCCTTCAATCGCCGTGTACTGGCCGAAAGCGAGAACGAGCGGTATCCGCTGCTGGAGCGGCTGCGCTTCCTGTCCATCTCGGCGAGCAATCTCGACGAGTTTACGATGGTCCGGATCGCCGGGCTGGAGGGGCAGGTGCAGCGCGGCATCGAAACGCTGGGCATAGACGGGTCGAGCCCGCGCCAGCAACTGGCCGCGATCCGCGAACAATTGCTCGCGCTGGAAGATCGCCAGCAGGCAAGCCTGGAAACCCTGCGCGATCTGCTTTCGCAGGAAGGCATCCTGCTGGCATCGATCGACGATCTGTCCAAAGACTGCAAGAATTGGCTGGCGCGCTATTTCGAAAGCGACATCCTGCCGCTGATCACCCCGCAGGCGATCGATCCCAGCCACCCTTTTCCCTTCGTGGCGAACAGGGGCATCGGGGTGATCTTCCGTCTCAAGCGCGGGAAGCGGCAGGCCGATCTGATCGAGATGGTGCTGATCCCCAGCGGCGCACCGCGCTTCGTTCGCGTCCCCGGCGATGAAGCAATCTACGTGGGCATCGAACAGCTGGTGACGCGTTTTGCCGACCAGCTTTTCCCGGGCTTCAAGGTGCTGGGCGATGGCATCTTCCGCGTCCTGCGCGACAGCGACATCGAGGTCGAAGAAGAAGCCGAAGACCTCGTGCGCTATTTCCGCACCGCCATCCAGAGACGGCGACGCGGCCGGACGGTGCTGCTGGAACTGGACGACGATTGCGACGAGGTGTCCGAGGCGCTGCTGCGCGATCAGCTCGATGTCGAAGAGGCGATGATCGTCAAGACGAACGGGATGCTTGGCCTGGCCGATCTTGCCACCATCTGCGGCGAGCCGCGCCCGGATCTGAAGTTCGAACCCTTCAGTCCGCGCTATCCCGAACGCATTCTCGAACATGACGGCGATTGCTTCGCCGCCATCCGCGAGAAGGACATCGTCATCCACCACCCCTTCGAAAGCTTCGATGTGGTGGTCGATTTCCTGCATCAGGCTGCCGTCGATCCCGCCGTGGTGTCCATCAAACAGACGCTGTATCGCGCAGGCGACCAGTCCCCGGTCATCGCGGCGCTGATCGAAGCTGCCCAGAACGGCAAGGCAGTGACGGCCGTGGTCGAACTCAAGGCCCGGTTCGATGAAGAGCGCAACATTCACTGGGCTAGCGAGCTCGAGCGTGCCGGCGTGCAGGTCATCTACGGATTTACCGACTGGAAAACGCACGCCAAAGTCAGCCTCGTCGTCAGGCGCGAAGAAGACGGCTATCGCACCTATTGCCACTTCGGCACCGGCAATTATCACCCGGTGAACGCGAAGATCTATACCGATCTCAGCTTCTTCACGGCCGATGCGACGCTTGGGCGCGACGCGGCGAAGATGTTCAATTTCATCACTGGCTATATCGAGCCCGACCAGCTGGAACGCATATCGCTGTCGCCGATCGGCCTTCAGGAACATCTTTACGAACTGATCGATGCCGAGATTGCCAATGCCAAGGCGGGCAAGCCTGCGGGTATCTGGGTGAAGCTCAATTCGATTACCAACCGCGCGGTTATCGACAAGCTTTACGAAGCCAGCCGCGCCGGAGTGGAAATCCGCATGGTGGTTCGCGGCATCTGCTCGCTCAGGGCCGGCCTGCCCGGCATCTCCGAGAATATCAGCGTGAAGTCGGTCATCGGCCGCTTCCTCGAACACTCACGCGTATGGGCGTTTGCCAATGGCAAGACGCTGCCCAGCCGCCAGGCGAAAGTCTATCTCACCAGTGCCGACGCGATGAGCCGCAATCTTGAACATCGCGTCGAAGTCATGGTCCCGATCACTAACAAGACCGTCCACGACCAGGTGCTCGGGCAGGTCATGCTGGCGAATATCCTCGATACCGAACAAAGCTGGAGGCTGGACCCGGATGGCCAGTACCGGCGCATGCGGACCGATGATGGCGGGTTCAACTGCCATCAGTACTTCATGTCCAATCCATCGCTGTCGGGCCGCGGGGCAGCCCTGACCGATCACGAAGTCCCTCGCCTGACCCTCGGAGGGGCAGAGACATGAACAAATCCCGTTCGGCCAAATGGCAACGCCGCCTGATCCAGCCGCCGCGCGCGGTGATCGACATCGGTTCGAATACGGTGCGCATGGTCATCTACGAAGGGACCGGGCGTGCGCCCGAAGTGGTCTGGAACGAGAAAGTCGCTGCGCGCCTTGGCCGCGACCTTTCCAATAGCGGACGGATCCCGCGGGAAGCATGGGACGAGGCGCTCGCTGCTCTCGCGCGCTATTCGCTCATCATTTCCGATCTCGGCGTGGAAGACGTGCAGACCGTTGCAACCGCAGCGGCCCGCGATGCGGAAAATGGCGGGGAATTCCTGCAAGCCGTCGCGAAACTCGGGCTGACACCGCGCCTTCTGTCGGGCGAGGAAGAGGCATGCGCTTCGGCCATGGGCGCTCTGGGCGCCTTTCCCGGTGCGCAGGGTGTCGTTGCCGATCTCGGCGGGGGCAGCCTCGAACTGGTTTCGATCGCCGACAATGACTGTCGCGAAGCGTCGAGCCTGAGGCTGGGTACCCTTCGCCTGCCCGCGCTTCGCGCGGAAGGCCCGGAAGCATTCGAAAGCGCGGTGCACGAACAGCTCGCATCGGTCGGCTGGGCCGCTGCCCATACCGGCCCGATGTATATGGTCGGCGGCACGTGGCGCGCGCTTGCGGCTTACGCCATGCGATACATCGATTACCCGCTGACCGATCCGCACGGCTTTTCACTGCTGCCAGACGATGCCCGCAGGCTGGCGAAGGAACTCGTCGCGGCCGATCCGGAAAAGCTGATCGACATTTCCGGCATCAGCCCGATGCGCGCCAATTATCTGCCCGATGCCGCGGCGCTTCTCTGCCCGCTGCTGGACGAGATCGGTCCGGACGAACTGGTGTTCTCTTCCTGGGGTCTGCGCGAGGGTCTCCTCTATTCACGGCTCGAACCCGGGCAGATGCAGGCCGACCCGCTTCTGGCGGGTGTGACAGCCTATGCCGCTCCTCGCGATGCATCGATCACCGAAGCGACTTTACTTGCGGCCTGGACAGTCGATCTCGCCGACGGTGATGGAACGCTGAACGAACGTCTGCGCCTGGCCGCAGCGCAATTGTCCGGCGCACTCCAGCGGGTAGAACCCAATCTGCGCGACAGCCATGCGATCGAATGGTCGCTGGGCAAGCGCTGGATCGATCTGGATGCAAGGGGCCGCGCAATGATCTGCGCCGCGCTGTTCGGCAGCATGGGCCGCACCGAATTGCCCGAAAGGCTGCGCGTCCTCGCTAGTGACGACGACTTGCGCGAGGGTGTAACCTGGGGGCTGGGTTTCCGCCTCGCACGCCGATTGGGGGGTGGCAGCAGGATGTCGCTCACCACCAGCGCTCTGAAACGCAAGAAGAAGAGCCTGGTCCTGCGTCTGGACGAAAGCCGCGCAGCTCTCGCAATCTATCCCGCGACGCGCGATTTCGAAATCCTGGCCGAATGGCTGGACCTCAAGCCGAAGATAAAAATTGGAAGCTTCGCGGTTTCCGAACTGAGCGAAGAGGAAGAATGAGCTTCAGTTTGCGGTGGCAGGCGCCGCGAGCGGAAAGAACGGGATGCGCACTTCCATTGGCGACCCGTCTTCCGCGTGGAATGTATAGAACCCTTCCATCGAGCCATGCGGCGTATCCAGTGGGCAACCCGATACATAATCGTGGCTCTGACCAGGCATGAGAACGGGCTTTTCACCGACCACGCCTTCCCCGTCGACATGGCTGACCATGCCCGCCCCATCGGTTATCCGCCAGTGACGGGTGATTAGCTGGACGCGCTCGTGCGAACCGTTTTCGATACGGATGTGATAAACCCAGAACCATTTCCCGGCCTCTGGGCGGGATTGTTCGGGCAGGAAGTTCACCGCGACCCGAACGGTTATCCCGTCGGTCATTGCGGCATGCTGGAAAAGCTCCTTGATCACATGGCCAACCTAATGCCCTGATCCCCTTGTGCAAGTATGTGCGCAGGAATTTCCCCGACGCGCGTGGCCCCGAGGGCCTTTGAAAGGTTAATTCCGCTTTACCGTGACTCGTGACAGTCTCCTAAGAGGCGGGCTCTAGACGGGCACGGACAGCGGTTTCGGACGAGCCCGGACTATGGCAATCGGGGGATTGAACATGATCATCGCATTCTTCGGGCAACTGGCCCGCGACCACTGCGGAGATTCGTTCGTCAATCTGGCGCTCATCGCGCCGATTGCGGGAATGGCCCTGCTGGTACTCTGACCGACGTCTCTTTTATTATCTCTCGGCAGCGATTCAATTCCCGTGGGTCATGCCGCGGACGGTGATCCCAGCGCCAACTTTCAAAGCTTCTATTCCCTCAACGCCCTTTCAGGACCGCCTGAACAGGAAAACCTCGAACTCGTCACTTGCGAATGATTATCATTTGCATACTATGGGCCGCGAAGGAGATCGCATGGCCCATCCGCATGATTCGACCGCTCTCGAGCTTCCCCTCCCCGCACGACGGCATCAGACCTTGGGGCTCGTCATACTGCGAAGAATGGCAGGTCACGGTCTGCATGACGCACGGGCGACCATGCTAGCCCTCGACGCCGGCGGCACCGATTTCCGCAGGCTTCTGGTGCTGGCACGGGCGCTGATTGTCGATCTGGCCCGGACTTCGCAGCGCCGTATCCTCCTTGCCCCCTGCTGTGCAGCAGGAATGACGCGCGACGAAGGGCTGCTGATGGCACTCGTCAGCGGCGCCGGACTGGACGTCCATGGCGTGCTTACCGACGATTCCTCCTGTCCCGTCGCCATGACGACTGCCCATGCTCTGGGCGAGGAACTGGAGCGGATCGCCACCCGCAATCGCTGGCGACGCTAAAGCCCTGCTGTCGCCAGGGCGCGGTCGAGGTCTTCCTTGATATCCTCGACATCTTCCAGCCCGACATTGATGCGCAGCAGTCCTTCGGTCACGCCCATCTCGTCGCGTGCTTCCTGGCTCATGCCGGCGTGGGTGGTGCTCGCGGGATGGCACATGAGGCTGCGCGCATCCCCGATATTGTTCGAAATATCGACCAGTTCCAGCGCGTCGAGCAGGGCGAAGGCTGTGGCCCGATCGCCCACGTCCAGCGCGAAGATGGGCCCGGTGGCGACCATCTGCGCCTGCGCCAGTTCATGGCGTGGGTGGCTTGGCAGCCCCGGGTGCAGGATCTTGGGTACGCGGCTTTCCACGAACTTGCCCAGTTCCACTGCATTCTCGCTCTGCCTGCGCGCGCGCAGGTCGAGCGTTTCCAGCCCCTTGTGCACGACCCAGGCATTGAAGGGCGAAATGTTCGGGCCGGTATTCCGCTGGAACGGCAGCAGGACCTCGTCGATCCATTCCTGCGACCCGCACACGGCACCCGCCAGCACCCTGCCCTGGCCATCCATCAGCTTTGTCGCGCTATAGGCAACCACATCCGCGCCGAACTCCATCGGTTTCTGAAGTGCGCTGGTGGCAAAGGCATTGTCGACGACGGTGGTAATGCCATGCGCGCGCGCAACCCCGCAGACATGCGCCAGATCGACCACGTCGAGCGTCGGGTTCGCCGGCGTTTCGAAGAAGAACACCTTCGTGTTCGGCCGGATCGCGGCTTCCCACGCATCATCGTCCGCACTGTCGACGACGGTCGTCTCGATCCCGAAGCGCGGCAACAGGTGATCGAGCAGCCACCGGCACGATCCGAAGGCGGCGCGCGCGCCGACCACGTGGTCGCCAGCGGAAACCTGGCACAAGAGCGCAGTCGTCATCGCGGCCATGCCGCTCGCCTGCGCACGGCAGGCCTCGGCCCCCTCCATCAGCGCGATACGCTCTTCAAGCATCGCGACGGTCGGGTTCTGGAGGCGCGAATAGGTCATTCCAGCCGCTTCGCCGGCAAAGCGATCGGCGACGGTCTGCGCATCGTCATAGGTATAGCCGCTGGTGAGGAACAGCGCCTCGCTGGTCTCGCCCTGCTCGCTACGCCATGTGCCGCCGCGCACGGCCTGCGTCGCGGGGCGCCATTTGGAGGTGACGGAACGGTCCATGCCAGTAGTCTTTTTCATAGCGCGGCGAGATAGCACGGAGGCCCCGCCCCGCAAGCAGATTAGGATTCCAGCGCAGCAAGCCCCGCTTCACCGATATCGCCGCGCCCGATGGTCCGCAGCATCATGGCCCCTTCGATTACCGCGAGCACCGCTCGTGCGCCGGCAACGGGATTGGGGTCGTCGGTCGGCAGATGCGTCTCGATCCATTCCAGCAGCCTGTCGCCCATCGCTCCGGCGCTGGCGAGATAGTGGGCATTGCCGTCCGCGCATCCTGCAACGATGTCCCACCACACCCGCATGAAAGGGGCAAAGTCCGGTTGAGCCGTGGTCCTAAGAACCGCCTCGGCCAGCGAACGCCGCGACGTTGCTGCACCATCGGGAAAAGCCGCGTCGAGCGTGGCGGCATAGAGGCTGGCCAGATATTCCAGCAGCGCGGCGACCAGTTCCTCCTTGCTGCCGAAATGATAGAGCAGCATCCGGTCGCTCGTTCCCGCCGCCTTCGCCAGCGGGCGAAGCGAGACATCGGCAAGGCCGTTCTCCAGCACATATCCGGCCAGCATGGGCAGGAGGGTTTCGCGGGACATACGGGTGAGCGCCATTCCCTACTTGTAGCGAGCGCTACGAATCGCTACAAGTGTAGCAGTCGCTACATACCTTCGGGAGATGCTGTCATGACGTCCTATGAACTCCTCGCTGCAGGCGGCGCGGTCGCCATCCTGCTCGTCATCGCCCATGTGCTCACCAATCGCGAGGCGACGGGCAGCGCCCTGCTGGCCGCAGTGCTGTCCGCTGCCTTCTTCGGCTACACCGCGATCACCATCTTCAAGGAAGGCGTGGTGCTCGTTTGGACCAACCACACCACCAACCTGTGGGGCGTACAGGTATGGTGGGACCTGCTGTTCGCGACAGGGACCGCGCTGTTCTTCATCGTTCCCCGCGCCCGCGCAGCGGGAATGAACATCGTGCCATGGGTGCTCTTCACCGCCCTTACCGCCAGCATCGGCCTTCTGGCGATGGTCGCACGCCTGTTCTGGCTGGAGAAGCGCACAACCCACTGATCCCGCTTGATGCGCGCGCGCGGCTTTTCTAAGCCAGCAGGCGATGAGCCGCGCGCCAGAGCAACCCAAGGACCCGATCCGCTGGTGCGCCGCCCTGGCGCTCGCCTTCCTGCTGGGCTGCCTGCCGTTCCTGACCGTCGTCACCCATCCCTATTTCGACGAGGTCCATTATCTGCCCGCCGCGCGCGAGTTTCTGACGTTGGGCACTTTCATCAACCGCGAACATCCACTGGTCGGCAAGGAACTGATCGCGCTCGGCATCGCCCTGTTCGGCGACAATCCCTGGGGCTGGCGCCTGCTGCCGACCCTGTTCGGAACGCTGGCCCTGTTCGCCGCCATGCGCGCGCTGTGGTTCGGCACGCAAAACCGCTTCGCAACGCTTTCCTACGGCGTTCTGGTGGCGACCGGGTTCCACCTCTTCATCCATGCCCGCATCGCGATGCTGGACATTTTCTACCTGACCTTCCTGTGCGTCGCCGCATGGCAGTTCGCCGGGGCGATCCGCCAGCCGGAACAGGGGCGCTGGCGTCTGGCGCTGACGGGCATCGCGCTGGGCCTTGCCATGGGAGCCAAATGGAATGCGATCACGGTGGCCATGCTGCCGGGTCTGGTGTTCTTCTTTGCCCGCGCAGCAGCGGGGCGTCGCCGCCTGTTCCTCAGCCGCCGCGGCGCGCCCGTTCCCGGCACGACACTGGTCGAAGCTGCGCTATGGCTCGGCGTGGTTCCGCTGGCCGTCTACGCCGCCAGCTTCCTGCCGGCCTTCTTCTTTCGTGAAAACCCCATCACCGAAGGGCTGGTCTTCCACCACCAGTTCATGCTCATGCAGCAGGAAAACGTGCTCAAGGCGCATCCCTATCAGTCGACCTGGGAACAATGGGTGCTGAATGCCCGCGCGATCTGGTATCTCTACGAACCGGTCGACGGGGTGCAGCGCGGCATCATGCTGATCGGCAATCCGCTGACCATGATTCTCGGCCTCCCGGCCCTGGCATGGTGTGCCTGGCATGGCGTGGTGCGCCGCTACTGGGCCGCCCTCGGCGCGGTGGTCGTCTACACCGTCAGCCTGGCTTTCTGGATCTTCGCCAACAAGCCGGTGCAGTTCTATTACCACTACAGCCTGCCCAGCATGGCCCTGCTCGCCGCACTGGCGCTGGCCTGCGATGCGCTATGGCGCAATGGCTGGCGCAAATCCGCGCTTGCGCCCGTGATCGGCAGCGTGCTGCTGTTCGCCTGGTTCTACCCGATCATCAGCGCCGCACCGCTCGCCGGGCCCGACAGTTTCAAGGTCTGGACCTGGCTCGCAAGCTGGCGCTAGCGCCGCTGTCAGCTTCCGCGGGTCAGTACCGGCCCCAGACGAAGCGGCTGGACAGGGCATAATTCCAGACCGAACCGATGCCGATGCCGACCAGCGCGGCCACGACCGTCGGCAAACCGCGATCGTGCAGCGTCGTTGCCACGGCCACATTGGCGAAGGCGCCGATGGAACAGGCGGCGATGAAGCTGACCCAGCCCCAGAATACCTTGTTCGCTTCTTTCAGGCGCCGGTCGCGATAGGTGAGGAAGTTGTTGAGCCAGAAATTGAAAGTCATCGCGCCGAAGGTCGCGACCGCCTGGCTCCAGCTGAAATTCGCGCCGCCCACCAGCATGAAAGCATAGAGGATCGCCATGTGGACACCCACGCCGATGACCCCGACCGTGCCGAACAGCGCAAAGCGCGTCGGAATGACCCGGCCAAAGCTCTTGTCGTAAAGACCGGCCAGGAAATCGAGGGCAATCGCCCGGTCGAGCTTGCTTTCGCCGGAACGGCGGGCGGAGAAATTCATCGGGAAGTCCTTCACCTTGAGCGGTGTTTCGGAAGTGGCGAGCAGGTCGAGCAGGATCTTGAAACCGATCCCCGAAAGGCCCGGCACCAGCTCGCGCGCCGTGGCGCTGCGCAGCAGGAAAAATCCGCTCATCGGGTCGGACAAATCGACCCCGGTCAATTTGCGGGCGAGCGTGTTGGCGACGCTCGAAAGCTTTTCGCGGTCGGGCCGGTTCCATTCGGCCATGCTCGCGCCTTCGGCAAAGCGGCTGGCCACGGCGACATCGGCCTCGCCCGATTTCACGGCAGCCAGCATCTCGACCAGCAATTTGGGATCGTGCTGATGGTCGGCGTCCATCACCGCCACATAGGGCGCAGCGGTGGCGCAGAAACCTTCGATCGCGGCGCTCGACAGGCCGCGGCGGCCAATCCGCTGGATGACCCGCACGCGCGGATCGGACAGGGAAAGGCGGCGCGCCTCGTCACTGGTCCCGTCGGCGGAATTGTCGTCCACGATCAGGACTTCCCAGCCGGACCGGCCCAGCGCGCCTTCGATCCGCTCCACCAGCGGGGCAAGATTGTCCCGCTCGTTGAGAGTGGGAAGAATTATCGCCAGCTCGAGAGCGGTGGCTGCGGAGGTGGAGGCCATGGAAGGCTGCGTTTCCGGGTTCATGTCCATTGCTTCACCCGCTTATGCCGCAATCCTCAAGATATGGTTAGCAGCTTGCTAACAATGGCATCGCCAATTTCGCCGGTTGTGGCATTCCCGCCCAGATCTCCGCCGAATATTCCCTCGGCAAGGATACCCTCCACCGCGCGCTCCACGCGTACCGCTTCGTCCTCCCGGCCGAGCGAATGGCGCAGCAGCATGGCAAGGCTCAGCACGGCAGCAACTGGATTGGCCTTGCCCTGCCCCGCAATATCGGGCGCGCTGCCGTGGATCGGCTCGTAAAGGCCGAATGTGCCATATTCGGTCTGGCGCTCGCCCAGGCTCGCGCTGGCCAGCAGTCCGATCGATCCGACACAGGCACTGGCCTGATCGGAAAGAATATCGCCGAACAGATTGCCGGTGACGATCGTGTCGAACTGCCCGGGGGCCTTCACCATCTGCATGGCAGCATTGTCGACATACATGTGGTCCAACGTGACCTCGGGATAATCCTTGGCGACGTCGATCACCGTTTCGCGCCAGATGCGGCTGGTTTCCAGCACATTGGCCTTGTCCACGCTGGTCAGTTTCTTGCCCCGTCCCATCGCTGCGCGGAAGGCGGTGTGCGCGATGCGGCGCACTTCGGCTTCGTTATAGGACATGGCGTCCCACCCTTCGCGGCCGCCGGCGCTCGCCCGCTCGCCCTTGTCGCCGAAATACACGTCACCGTTCAGTTCGCGCACCACCAGCACGTCGATACTGCGCGCAATCTCGGGCTTGAGCGACGACAGGTGCTCCAGCCCCGGAAAACCGGCTGCCGGGCGCAGATTGGCAAACAGGCCCAGCTCGCTGCGCAGACCCAGAATGGCTTGCTCGGGGCGCAGGTGGCGCGGCAGATCGTCGCACGAAAAATCGCCGACTGCTCCGAACAGAACGGCATCGGCCGCCCGCGCCATCTCCAGCGTTTCGTCCGGCAGGGGCTGGCCGTGGCGACGATAGGCGACGGCACCCACATCGCCTTCGAACAGGGTCAGCCCGGGAAGGGAAAGTTCGTCCAGCACGCGCAGCGCCTGTGCCGTTACTTCCGGCCCGATCCCGTCACCTGCAAATACCGCAATTTTCATTCTACCATCCGTGCCAGTCGCTGCCGCAAGAGTTGTCGTGCAGCTAGGACGTCGGTGCGGGTATCGGCAAGCAGGTAGCGTGCGATAAGGGGCTCCTGCCGGTCGAGAATTTCCAAGGCCTGCCCAAGGTTCGCTATCGCCGGGCGTTCTCCGCCATAGCCGAGTTCGCGCAGCATCAGCGCCTCGTACACGGCCAGCGCCTCTACCCACTGCCGCGCCGCCTGCGCCGAACAGATCGCATCGAGCAATCCGCCGAGCGCATCGTAGAGCGCGGGATAGGCATTGCGTTCCGGGAGCACGCTGGCCGTCAGCGCGGTGACCCAGGCGATGGCGGCGGCGGGCAGCGGCTCGCTCAGCCATGGCCCACGGCTCGTTACCAGTTCCAGCCGGGCGAACGGCAACTGGCTGTCCGACTTGGCACGAATATCGGCCTGCACCAGATTGCCCGGGATAACGACGGGGCGCAATTGCCGCCCCCGTCCTCCTGCGACATAGGCGGCAACCAGGCCGCTCTCTTCGGTCAGCATCCGTGCGATCACCGCCGTTTCCCCATGCGGGCGGGCTGCGACCAGAATGGCGGGTGCGGTGAGGTGCATGGCCCCCGCCTTAAGCTAACGGATGCTCAAGTCGAGAGTTGCTGGCGCAGCGCTTCCTTCGATGCAGCCACGGCCAGACCCTTGCCGCGCCCCATGCTCCAGTTGGCCTGCATGCGAATTTCCGGATTGGGAGCGCACCAGATCTCGCCTGTATCGTCGATGGCGGTGACCCAGATCAGATTATGCTCCTGGCCGTAATCGATCACGGCCAGAGCGTAGCCGTCGCCTTTCCCTAGAACGTGCAAGGGTATCGGGGGGTTGAGCTGGGTAAACATGTGCAGCCCCTTTCAGGAACTGCAACACCCTGAATTGGCAGCGGGTTCCCGCGGCCCTCGTCAGCTTCCGATACGGGCTTCGAGCGCGGTTACGCGGGCCTTGAGATCCTCGGCCTCTTCGCGTGCCTTGCTGGCCATCGTCTTGACCGCGTCGAATTCCTCGCGGCTGACGAAGTCCATGCCGCCGAAGGTTTCCTTGGCGCGTTCGCGCGCAGCGTCGCGCGCTTCGCGGCCCATGCCGGCAAGGGTTCCGGCCGCCGAATTGGCGAGTTTGACGAAATCGGCGATCATGGGGTTCTGGCTTTGCATGGCTGCTATCTAGGCGCAGACCCCGCCCGTATCAATTGCCGATGCGCACGCGTTCGACCGCGCCATTGGCTTCGCCGCCGTCGGCATCGGGATTGAGCTGGAGGAACTGATAGTTCAGCACGCTCGCGAACAGGACCCAGGCGAGGTACGGCAGCAGCAGGGCCCCCGCCAGCTTGCGCACGCGCCAGAACAGCGCGATCACCGCCAGCAGGGTCAGCACGATCAGCGCCAGGACGATCAGCCCACCCGTGATTTGCTGCGCGCCGAAAAAGACATAGCTCCACGACAGGTTGAGCAGGAAATGGATGGCGAAAACCCACAGCGCGGTGCTGCGTCCCCGGGCCCCCCAGGCCGATGCGACTACCGCCACGGCGAGCCCGATCATGATGTAGAGAATAGTCCACACGATGCCGAACCACTTGGGTTCGGGGAAAATGCCGGGCTTCTCCAGAGCAGCGAACCATGCCGTGTCCGGGCTGCCCAATCGTCCCGCCAGAAATCCAAGCAACACGCAAAGTGGCACGGTGAAGAGCGCCCACCGAATGAAACTTGCGCGCAGCTGCCCGCGCGACGCCAGCATGTTCATCCATTTACCCCGTCAACGATTCGTTTCATGCGCTTTCTGGCGAGACACCGCGCAGGTGGCAATGCAGCATGGCAATTCCGTCCCATGCCGGTGCGGGCCGATCACGGGGTCAAACCTTGACTATTCCCTTGGCGACCAGGCTGCGGATGGTGGCTTCCAGCGTTTCTTCCGCCGGTATGAAACGCATGCCCAGCACGTCCTCGGTATGCTTGCCGGATACATCGCGCACATTGCCCAGTTCGCTCTTGATCTGCTTCATTTCGTCCAGAAACAGCGCCAGCACGCGCACCAGCCAGTTCGGCATCGGGCGGTGTGGTACCTTGCCCGCATGCTCGGGCACGCGCTGGCGGATGATGTCGGCCATCTCGCTTATCCAGAGGAACTTCTCGCTCGTCGGAAAACGCTCGCCGCGGACCTTTTCCGCAGGCGCCGCGATTGCGCGGACATGCGCTTCCGCCACATCGCGCACGTCGGTCACGCAGATACCCATGTTCGGGATCAGCGGGATCGATCCATCGATCAGCTTCTTCACGATTTCCACGCTGGTCGACATGTCATCGTCGTGGACCGGGCCGAAAACGGCGACCGGATTGATCGAGCAGAAAATCAGGTCCGGCGCGTGGATAGCCACCCAGTCGCGCGCCGCGCGTTCAGCCACCGTTTTGCTCTCGATATAGGGCGGGACTCCTGCGGTAAGATCCGTCCAGTCGAGGTGGGTGAAGTGATCCTTGTCCGGCTGCCCATAGGCGATCGCCGCCGCACTGCTGGTCTGCACGAACCTTTGGGCACCTGCCGCAGTCGCGAATTCGAGTGCGCGGAGCGTGCCCTCGCGAGCGGGAATGATCAGCTCGTCCTTGTTCTTCGGTACCCGCAGGGGAAACGGCGAGGCGACATGGGCAACCGCGCTGCAACCCGCATTCGCCTCCGCCCAGCCCTCGTCGCTCAGCAGATCGGCCTGAAATACTTTCAGGCGCTCGCCAGCGTCAGCCCAACGGCTGCGCAATTTCGGTTCGCTCTTCGCCTTGTTCCTGACCGTCGTGTGGACGGTGTAGTCCCTCGCCAGCAGCCGATCGATCACTTCTCCGCCGATATAGCCTGTGCCGCCCGTCACAAGTACCGTAGCTGTCATCTGCGTCCCCCGTCGTTATGCACGCAGGAAGGCTAGGCGGATTGGTTTCGAGGAGCAAAGAGGCACCATGCTGCAGATCGATTATCTCGTCATCGGCGCCGGGATTGCCGGCCTGTCGGCTGCATCCCGGCTGGCAAGGCACGGCAGAACCGTCGTGTGCGAAGCGGAAGCGGCTCCGGGCGTCCATGCTTCTGGACGTAGCGCCGCCTTCGCCCATTTCGACATGGACAGCGCCCTGGTCCGGGCCCTGACGGCGGCCAGCATCCCCTTGCTCGAAGAACCGAACGCTCGGCGCCATTCGGCACTGTTCGTCGCTCTCGAACAGCAGGATCATACGCTTGATCGACTTGCATATCACTATAGTGAATGGTCCTCGCAGGCGCGGCGCCTCTCCGTATCCGAGGCGCGAGAACTGGTGCCGGTTCTGCGCGAAGACCGGATCTGCGGCGCTCTGCTCGACGAAAACGGCCGCAAACTCGATGCACACTCCATGCTCGAAATGCACCGTAAAGCCTTGATTCAAAATGGGGGTTCGATCACTTGCGGCGCTCCAGTCACGGGAATGCAGCACGATGGCACCCGCTGGATCGTCGATACGCCGGGCACCAGCTACGCTGCAAAAACGGTCGTCAACGCCGCCGGGGCCTGGGTCGACGAGATTGCCGGACTTGCGCAGGTCAAACCCATCAGCATCCGCCCGCTTCGCCGTACGGTCATCACGTTCGACGTCCCGATAGATGTCTCCGCATGGCCCTTCACCAAAACGGTCGGCCCGGGCTTTTACATCGAACCCGAAGGCGCCGGACGCCTCCTCGCCTGCCCCATGGACGAAGGCATAAGCGCCCCCTGCGATGCCCAGCCTGAAGAAGAAGACGTCGCCCGCGCCGCCTGGGAAGTCGTGCAGGCGACCACCCTTGCGATCCCGCGCTTGGCGAGCAAATGGGCCGGTCTGCGCAGCTTTGCGCCCGACCGTTTGCCCATCGCCAGCTTCGACAGCCACGCACCGGATTTCTTCTGGCTCGCCGGCCAGGGCGGCTTCGGATTGCAGACCTCCCCCGCCATGGCCCTGGCTGCAGAGGCACTGGTCACCCGCAGCGCATGGCCCGCCGAATTGCGCGCCGTGAACGTCAGGCCCGAAGACCTGTCGCTCATGCGGCTGAACTAGCGCATCAGGACCAGTTCTTCCGCCATCGTCGGATGGATCGCGGTCGTGGCATCGAAATCCGCCTTGGTCAGACCGGCCTTCACCGCAATCGCAGCCGCCTGCATCATTTCCGGAGCTTCGGGTGCGATCATGTGAATGCCCACGATCTTCCCGCTGTCGCCGTCGCAGATCATCTTCATCAGGCTACGCTCGTTACGCCCAGCGAGGACGTTCTTCATCGGTCGGAAGTCGGACAGATAGACCTTCACGCTGCCGAGTTTGTTCTTCGCTTCGCCTTCGGTCATGCCGACCGCGGCGATGGGCGGATGGCTGAAAACCGCGCTCGGGATACAGCCGTGGTCCACGGCAACCGGGTCCCCCTTCCCGAAGACGCTGTCGGCAAAAGCCTGGCCTTCGCGAATGGCGACAGGTGTCAGTTGCACGCGATCCGTCACGTCGCCCACCGCGTAGATGTGATCCACATTGGTCTTGCTGAACCGGTCGACTTTGACCTCGCCCTTGTCGCCAAGCTCCACGCCGGCATTTTCAAGACCTAGCCCTTCGGTATTCGGAATGCGGCCGACCGCAAACATGACGAGATCGGCCTTCTCCTCGTCGCAATCGGACATCTTCACGAAATACCCGCCGTCGTCGCACGGCTTGATATATTCGAAAGTGGTGTTGAAGCGGAACTTGATGCCCTTCATCGTCGAAATCTGCAGAAGCCGGTCGCGAACCGCTTCGTCATAGCTACGCAGCAGCTTGTCGCCGCGATTGACGATGTGAACATCGCAGCCGAACTCGTTGAAGATACCGGCAAATTCATTCGCGATGTATCCGCCGCCTGCAATGATGATCTTCTTCGGCAGTTCATCGAGGTGGAACGCCTCGTTCGAACTGATCGCGTGTTCAGCACCCTGGCACTCCGGCATCCGCGGGCGGGCACCCGTAGCGATGAGGATGTGCTTGGCGGTGACCTTGGTCCCGCTGGCCAGCGTGATTTCGTGAGGTCCGGTTATCTCGGCACGCTCGTGATAGATGGAAACGTCGTTATTCTCCAGCGTCTCGGTATAGGCGCCTTCGAGGCGGTCGACGTCGTTCAAGACGTTGTCGCGCAAGGTTACCCAGTCGAACTTGGCATTTTCGGTAGACCAGCCGAAATTGCGCGCGTCTTTCAGATCCTCGGCGAAATGCGCGCCGTAGATCAGCATCTTCTTGGGAACACACCCGCGGATGACACAGGTACCGCCGACCCGATGTTCTTCAGCGATTGCGACCTTCGCTCCGTGGGCAGCCGCGACCCGGCTGGCGCGTACGCCCCCAGACCCCGCGCCGATTGTGAAAAGATCGAAATCGTACTTGTCGGACATGCGGGGCTCCTCGTTGCGCAGGCCCGCGATATCGCGACGCATCGGGCGTTTGCCAAGGTCGGACCAGGGAAAGTATTTTCAGCTAGTTGAGCGGAGGCTCTTCAACCGCCAGCCGCCGCGCGACCTGAATTGTCTGCGTCACGAACAGCGTCACCAGCAGAATGCCTACCCCGCCCACAAAAATATCGAATGGATTGAGTTGCCAGAGAACGGGAGCTTCGCGCCCGGCGATGTACATTGCCAGGGTCAGAGCAATGAGGATCAGCCGCATCTCCGTAGGCCCGGCATTGAGGTAGGACAGGCGCAGTTCGCCGAGCACGCGAACCGACAGAAAAGCATGGATCGACATGAGCAGATACCCTGCCAGCGCCACCAGGGATACTTCGAGCAATACGAACGGACTGAGGCCGATCCCGACCACCAGCAGCGTCGTCGCAAAACCATCGCAGCTATGGTCGAGAAAATAGCCGTAACGCGGGCGTTCGATCTTGCGAAAGCGCGCGAGGCTGCCATCGAGGGAGTCCCCCAGCCAGTGAACGACATATCCGCCGATCGAGAGCCACAGCCAGTCAGGATCCAGATTGCTGCCGAGATAGCCCGTGAAGACCAGCAGCGCGCCAAACATCCCGAATGCCGTCAACATATCCGGAGATACGCGCCGCGGCATCCTGGCGCAGAGCCAGTTCAGCGCACGCCGTTCCACCCGGGCAACCAGGTTTTCCTGAATGCGATCGATCGGAGTGATCTTCGGCTTGAAAGCAGGTTCCATGCGGTTGCGCTCGATAGTGACAAGTCGGATGACATCATGTGGCCAGCGGTATCCCTCTGGCCACATGCTGATGGGTTAGCCCGGCTGGCGAGCGCCTGAACGACGGCGGCGATTGCCGCTTCTGCTCTTGCCTCCAGCCGGCGCACCTTCCCGCTTCGGTGCACCGGCGCGGTTGGGATGCTTGACCTTCGGCTTGCGCTTCTTGGCCGCATCGCCCGTGGGTCGAACTTTCGGCCTCGCCAGACGGGGCTTCTGTTCGCGCTTCGTGGGTCCGACGCCTTCGACTACTGCACGGAAATTGTCCGGAAGCGGAAGGCGCTCGAATTCGGCGTCGGTCTTCTTGCGGATATCCTTCAGGTAATCGCGCTCGTCTTCGGCACAAAAGGCGATGGCGATGCCGTCCTTGCCCGCACGCGCCGTCCGGCCAATGCGGTGGACATACTGTTCCGGCACATTGGGCAATTCGTAATTGAGGACGTGGCTGACGCCTGGGATATCGATGCCGCGAGCCGCAACGTCTGTCGCAACGAGAATGGGCGTCTTGGCGCGCTTGAACTCATCGAGCGCGCGTTCGCGCTGCGGCTGGCTCTTGTTGCCGTGGATAGCGTTGGCCGGGATGCCGACCTGCGACAGCTTCTTCACGATCCGGTCGCAGCCATGCTTGGTGCGGGCAAAGATCAGCACGCGCTCGAACTTGCCGGGTACCGAATGGCGTTCGGACAGGATCATTTCGAGCAGCGTCTGCTTTTCGTCCTGCTGAACCATGAAGAGATACTGGTCGATCCGTTCTGCGGTCGTGCTTTCCGGCGTTACCGAGACCTTGACCGGGTTGCGGCAATATTTGCCGACCAGTTCCTGAATCTGCTTCGGCATGGTTGCCGAAAAGAACAGCGTCTGGCGATCTTCCGGTACGAGCTGGCTGATCCGGCGCAGCGCATGAATGAAGCCAAGATCGAGCATCTGGTCGGCTTCATCGAGGACAAGCACTTCGACCTTGTCGAGCGTGAAAGCCTTCTGATCGATCAGGTCGAGCAGACGACCGGGCGTCGCCACGAGAATATCGGTGCCGCGATGCAGCTTGTTCCGGTCTTTGTTGACCGACGTACCGCCGACGATGCTCTGCACCTTGAGGCCGGCAAGTGCGCCGTAATCCTTGGCGCTTTGGGCAATCTGCCCAGCCAGTTCGCGCGTCGGCGCGAGCACAAGCATACGACAGGACTTGAACGGCGTCTGCCGGTCGGCATCGCGCAAGCGGTCGATGCTGGGCAGCATGAAAGCGGCCGTCTTGCCGGTCCCCGTCTGCGCGATGCCCATGAGATCGCGCCCTTCGAGGACGGCGGGAATCGCCTGTGCCTGAATTGGAGTAGGTTCGTTGTAACCCTTCAAGTCGAGGGCCTGGAGAACGGGCTGCGACAGCCCGAGATCTGAAAACTGAGTCATGTTTACTCGCATTCGATATGCGGCGCGCAGCCGAAATCGGCGCGCGGTCGCGGGGTTGAATAACCACCCGCGTGAAAAGGGAAGTCTGGAAATATGGACCGAGGCGCGGCCGGGGCGATGAACTTTTAGGCATCGCCGCTTCACGCTGGCTAGCGCGCTTCGATGCAGTCATCTGGATGCTGCAGTGCAAAAAGTCAATTCAATTCGCGCGGACGGGCATTCGTAAAGGCGTCAGACCTGACGGAAGTTGATCGAAGCGTTAAGGCCGAAAACCGCCAAGCCGGCAAAAACCGACACGATTACGCGCGCGACCAGATAATTCATCGGGGTGAGTTCTGTCAGCACCCAGAACAGTCCGACCGTCACTGCCAGACCGATCATGGCATTCATGAGGAATATCGCATAGCCGGTAGAAAGCTTCCGATCCGATCCGGCGAAAATCCACGTTCGGCCGAAAATATAGTGGATGCTATTGGCAACGAGGAAGCTCAGCCCGGTCGCCAGTACCGCATTCATTCCCGCCTTCTCGACCAGAACCCACAGCACCGCCAGACCGAGCAGGAAGACGCCGGTGCTGACCACGGTGTTACGCAACAGCATGCGACCGGCAGGGCGCGTGAAGAAACGAGCGAACATGCGGGCTTGTAAACTCTCAGGCGGTGGCCAGCGAGCGTGGTGTCGGGCGCGGATTACTTTCGCCCGCGTCGCGCCATTCCGTCAGTCGAGGGGCACGGAACCACAGGAACAGGAGCGGCAATTTTATGAAAAGCAATTCGGAATGGATCAGGCGATCGATCCCCCGTTCCCACGCATTGGGCATGCGCCGCGCATTTTCGGCGAGCCATTTGTCGTAGGGCAGGAAATGGTCGGGTTCATCCACGTGGACGATCTCGAAGATGCGGTGGAGAGCCTTGTCCTGTTTCACCATGGGATGATCGAGCAGGATTTCGACCTGTTTCAGACCGCGCTTTTCGGTCAGGGAAACGACCCGGCAAAGCCGTTCGAACAGATCGTCGCTGGCGACAATGGCCTGGGTATCGAGGCTGTCGATGGTGCAGCCGAAAGTAATCTCGATGAACCGATCGATATGGCCAAACATCCGGTCCAGCGCGATGGGCATTGTCCCCCGCAATTCGAACCACCGCTTGAACATGGTATAATGTTTACGTTCGTCGGCACGGTGTTTCTCGACCGCCGCGATAAGCTCTGTAGCCTCAGGATGCTTTGCCCGAACTGCTTCGAGAACCCTGTCGAGCGCGGTATATCCGCGATGCTCGTTGTAAATGTATATCGATCCTAACAGATCGAGATAGCGCCGTGCGAACCATGCCTTCATTCCAGACGTCTAACACGTCCGGAGATAGCCGTCATCTTAATCCCGCAGCGCTGCTTCAGCGCGCAGCTTCAAGCTCCACCTGTTCCATCGCCAGGGACTGAAGGCCCGCAGCCACTTTCGGTTCGATGCCCAGTTCGTGGGCTGCGCGTTCGTTCGCACCGAATTCGCGCACGTCGAAACCAGTAATGGTTGCGAAGACGACGAGAGCTTCAAGGTACGAGCCTTCGGCGCTCGCGTGGTAGTGATCGTAGCTCCATAGGTCGACCTTGCCGTAGTCGCGCCCATCATATGGGTTATCGTCGGCAATGCCTGCGGCAATTGCACGGTTCCACGCCTCGCCTACAGGGATGACACCGTCAATCTGTTCAGCCTGGTTGTCGATCCTATCCATGGCGCCGCGCAGATCGATGGCCATCTGCCCTACGGTTTGTCCGTACCAGTGACCTTCCGGCTTGTAGGTCTGGTCCGCCCTGCTCCACGTCGACATGAGATAGACGCGCGCATCCGGATTGGCGGTTTCGAACATTTTTGCAAGCGCGCTGGCGTCCCTGCCGGTATCGGTCGCATTCCCCGGATCCTCGGGGTTGAGGACGGAATATTCCTGCATCACCACCACGTCCCAAGCATGATCGATCAGTTTGCGCCTCTCGAGCAAATGAAAGCCCAGCGTAGTTCCGCCCTGCAGTTCGTGGCTGACTTCCCAATCGAGATCCGCTTGCTCGGCGAATTTGGCGAATAGCGCCGGAATGCCGCCAACGCCCTCTCCGTTGAGATCGTCCACGCTGTCGGGACGATATCTCAGCACGGCAGAGTTGGCGCCCTGCGTGAAGCTATTGCCGATGAAAAGGATTCGGTGCTCTTCCTGCGCAGCTAAAGGTGCGGAAACAAGGGCGACGGCAGCCAGCAGGAGGCGAACGACCCCGATCATTGCGAAAGACCCGCAGCCTGCAAAAGCGCTTCGGTGCTGGCATCGAAGCGTTCGCCACCCTGTTCGATCGCCTTTGCCATCTGCTTGCCCAGTTCCACCCCGAACTGGTCAAAGGGATTAATGCCCAACAGGACGGCATTGGCGAATGTGCGGTGTTCGTGAAACGCGATGAGCGCGCCGAGCGTAGCAGCGTCGAGGTCATCGCACAGGATCGTCGCGCTTGGACGGTCACCGGGATAATTGCGCGCAGGATCATCGCCCTTCTTGCCCGCCATCAATGCCGCGCCTTGAGCGAAACAGTTCATCAGCAGGATACGGTGATGTGCAGGGTCGAGATCGTCCCCCGGCGCAATGCTAGCGATGAAATCGACCGGAACCAAATGCGTGCCCTGATGCAGCAACTGGAAGACCGCGTGCTGCGCATCCGTGCCGACCCCGCCCCAGGTGATCGGTGCAGTCGGACCGTCGACCGGCTGCATGTCTACAGTGACGCGCTTGCCATTCGATTCCATTTCGAGCTGCTGGAGATAGTCGGGAAACAGGCCCAGCCGTTCGTCATAGGCGAATACGGCACGGGTCTGGCAGCCGCGAACGCGGGCATAGTAAAGATCGGCGAAGGCCGCCCGCATCACCAGATTATCGGCGATATCGGTATCCCGGAAATGCGCATCCACAGCCTTTGCGCCGGCAAGAAAGGCGCGAAAATCGTCCATCCCCACAGCCATCGCGATCGGAAATCCGATACTCGACCAGATCGAATATCGCCCACCGACGCTTTCCTGGAAGGGAAGGATCCGTGTTTCGTCCACGCCCCATTCTACGGCGCCTTCCGGATTGGCGGTCAGCGCAATGACGCGTCCCCCGGGGTCCGACACCCCGTTGTCACCCAGCCATTTGAGCGCGCTTTCCGCGTTGGTCATCGTTTCGATGGTCGTGAACGTCTTGCTGGCGACAGCAATCAGGGTCTTGGCCGGATCGCATTTGGCGAAAGCTTCTTCGAGCGCGACGCCATCGATGTTGGATACGACGTGCACATCGCAATAGGACAGATCGCGGGAGAGCGCGTCGACCCCGAGCGCGGGGCCCAAGGCACTTCCGCCAATGCCGATGTGAATGAGGTGCTCGATTTCGCCCAATGCGCCCTGATGGATCGCTTCGACTAGCATGCCCATGCGGTCGATCAGCGCCATCGCTTCTTCGACCTTGGCCTCGTCGCCCGTTCCGCGCAGTGTGCCGTGATCGGCGGCGCGGCCTTCCGTCGGATTGACGATCTCCCCCGCGAAAAGCTTCTTGCGCATTCCGACGAAGTCCATCGTTTCTGCCAGATCCTGGAATTCGGAGATCACGGCACTGTCGAGATGGGTCTTCGACCAGTCGAACAATATCCCGCCTTCGTCGAGCTCGATCCGGCCAGAAAGATTGGCGACGCGCTCCTCATTGCCCGGTTCGCTACCGCCCTCACCCCCGTCGCGTTGTGTGCTGAACAATTCGCCAAGTGTAGGGCGAGGCAGATTGTCGAGGCGGGCCCAGAGCTCGGCGGCGGTCGTCATGGCGGGCAAAAATCCTTTAATGGCTGCGCTCCTGCGACTAGGGACTTCGGCGATGATTGAGAACCCCGCATGACAGACCCGACGCTGGATACGAATGCATCCTCTGGTGCCTCCACCAAGCCGCAAGAAAAGGAATCGCTCGGCAGTTTCCTGTGGTTTGTCGCCAAGCTGGTGATCGCGGTGCTGATCTTCCGCAGCTTCATATTCTCGCCCTTCACCATTCCCTCCGAATCGATGCTGCCCGGATTGCGCAACGGCGATTATCTGGTGGCCGCCAAATGGCCGTACGGATATTCCCGCTATTCTCTTCCGGCTGACTTGCCGCTTTTCGAAGGAAGGATTTTCGCGAAACTGCCCGAACGCGGCGATGTCGCCATTTTCAAGCACCCGGTGTCCGGCGTCGATTACGTCAAGCGTGTGATCGGTCTGCCGGGAGACACGGTGGCGGTCCGGGACGGGGTCGTAATCCTCAACGGGGAAGCCTTGCCTAAGGAAGAAGCAGGTTATGCCGATATCCCGATGAGCGAGAACACCGGTTGCCGCAGCGATGGCGGCGTGGTCGTCGATGGCACGCTCTGTCGTTACCGCCAGTTTCGCGAGACGCTGCCTTCGGGCAAAAGCTATCTAACCATCGACTTCGGCGATGTCGGCCCACGTTTCCTCACGGACGGCACAGGTGCTCTGTCGATGGATGGCAATGGCGAGCCTATCCGGATCGACCCCGATAATACAGAACCGGTAATCGTGCCCGAAGGCCACCTGTTCATGATGGGCGACAATCGGGACAATTCCCTCGACAGCCGCTTTCCTGCCGTCCCCGATGGGGGCGTCGGATTTGTCGATGCAAATCTGCTGGTCGGTCGTGCAAGCCGGGTACTCTGGTCCACGGACGGAAGCGCCGAATGGCTGCTGCCGTGGACATGGTTTACCGCCGCCCGCTGGAATCGCATCGGGAGCGACATATGAACGCGCTCAAGCCCGAAACCCGCGACTGGCTTGCAGAGACTGGCTTCACCGTAAAAGACGAGGCCCTGTGGTTTGCCGCGCTGACCCATGGCAGCATGGGCGAGAAGCAGGATTACGAACGGCTGGAATTCCTTGGCGACCGCGTTCTTGGCCTGTCGATTGCGGACTGGCTCTATGCCCAGAGCGACGCGCCCGAAGGCAAGCTTGCCCAGCGGCTCAACGCTATCGTCAGCCGCGAAATGTGCGCCACCATCGCGCGCGGCATTGGGCTTGCCCCGCATATCCGGATTTCCAAACAGGCCAGCAGCGACGGCGGCCGTGACAGCGACAATATCCTGGGCGATGTGATGGAAGCGCTTCTCGGCGCCGAATTCATCGACAACGGCTTTGTCCAGGCACGCGGCATGGTTCACCTACTATGGCGCCCGGCGCTCGAAAGCGGGGCTGGCAAAGCCAAACATCCCAAGAGCGCGCTGCAGGAGTGGGCAGCGGGCAATCAGCGGCGTCCGCCGGAATATGAACTGGTAGACCGATCGGGGCCCGATCATGCCGCCAAATTCACCGTGCGCGTCAAGGTCCATAGGGTGGGTGAAGCGGTAGCCACCGCAGGAAGCAAACAGGAAGCCGAAAAGCAGGCGGCAAGAGAATTCATGGAGAAGTTCGGGTGAGCGACAAACAAACCAGATGCGGTGTGGTCGCCGTCCTAGGCGCGCCCAACGCGGGCAAGAGCACGCTGGTCAACCAGTTGGTAGGCCAGAAGGTCGCAATTACGAGCGCAAAGGCTCAGACCACGCGCGCGCGCATGATGGGCATCGCGCTGGACGGCGATACGCAGATGATCCTCGTCGACACGCCCGGCATCTTCGCGCCCAAGCGCCGGCTCGACCGTGCGATGGTCAGCGCGGCCTGGGAAGGCGCCGAGGCAGCCGATGCCGTCCTGCTGCTGGTCGATCCGATCAAGCAGCGCCGTCACGAACTGGAACCGCTGATCGAACAGATCGCCTCGCGGCCCGAACGCAAGATCCTCGTCCTCAACAAGGTCGATGCAGCGAAGAAGGAACCTCTTCTGGCGCTCGCCCAGGAACTGGGCGGCAAGATCGATTTTGCCGACATCTATTTCGTTTCGGCGCTGACCGGCGACGGGGTTCCGGAAATGAAGGCCGCACTTGCCGCGATGATGCCGGAAGGTCCGTGGATGTATCCCGAAGACCAGGTGTCGGACGCCAGCGAACGCCTGCTCGCCACCGAGATCACCCGTGAACAGCTCTACCAGCAACTGCATGAAGAACTGCCCTACGATTCAGCCGTACGCCCGGAAAAGTACATTCAACGCAAGGATGGCAGCGTCGAGATCCACCAGCAGATCGTGGTCATGCGCGACAACCAGCGTGCCATCGTGCTCGGCAAGGGCGGCAGCCGGATCAAGGCCATCGGCGAGGCGGCGCGCAAGGAACTCACCGAACTGCTGGGCCAGAAGGTCCACCTGTTCCTGCACGTCAAGACCGACGAGCGCTGGAGCGAGGACAAGGAAATGTTCGAGGAAATGGGCCTCGAGTGGAAGAGCTAGTGCGCGAGTTTAGCTGAGACCATCAGCGAACGATATCGGCGTGCTGGGGTGTGCGTCTCAGTGTAGCCCCCGTCGCCTTGTAGCGGTAGGCGCTACAGGCCATCGCAAGGACGCAGAACGCCAACGCGATGCTAAACGGCGTGGCCCCCAGCCCCAACCCGATTGCCAGCACCAGACCGACGACCGCCGCCCCGGTCGACTGCCCGAACAGGCGTGCTGTCGACAGCATTCCACCCGCGGCCGCTGCGCGGTCCTTGGGCGCGCTGCCGATCATCAGCCGTGAGTTTGGTGCAAGGAACAGCCCGAAGCCCAGAGCGCAGAGCGACAGCCTCCAGGCGATACCCGCTGCACCCAGATGGTCAGGCATAAACGTGAGACATAGCAGTCCCGCAATCGCGATCCCCATGCCAACCACGCCCATGACCGATGGCGAGATGCGGTCCGACAGCCAGCCCGCCGCAGGCGCGACCACCAGCATAGTCAGGGGGAACGGTGCGATCAGCAGACCGACCTCGTCCGGCGCATAGCCCATGCCCTGTTCGAACCGGAAAGGCAGTGCCACGATCAGCATGGCGGAGGCTACGAACGCGCATACCGCCGCCAGCACGGACAGACCGATCACGGGCCGCCGCATGAGGTCCACGGGCAGAATCGGGCGTTCCTTGCCGTTTTCTCGGCGGGTCAGCAGAAAGGCTGAGATTACCCCTGCCACGATCGCGGCAAGACCGGGGACGATCATATCGTGTGTCGCGAGCGTCAGTCCGCCGATCAGCAAGAGCGCGGTCAATGCGCTCCACAGGCCGCTTATCGTATCGACGCGGCCAGAGCGCGGCTCAGGTTCGGGCAGAAATCGCCCGATCGCCAGCGAGATCAGTGCCAGAGGCGCGGCGGCTACGAAAACCCACCGCCAGTCGAGATGTTCGACGATGAAGCCCCCCAAAGTAGGTGCCACGGCATAGGCAGTCGCAACGATCACGCTGTTGATCCCCAACCCGCTGCCCAGGCTCTTGGCCGGATAGATGGTCCTCAACATGGCCGCCGACACGGACAACGCGATCCCTGCGCCGAAGCTCTGCAGTACCCGCACCACAATCAGATGCCAGAAGCTGTCGATCAGCAACGCTGCCGCGGATGCGAGGAAGAAGATGACCTGGCCGATCTGATACAAACGCCGGTGCCCGATCCGATCACCAATCGTGGCGAAGGGCAGCAGCACCATCACCATCACGAGTTGATACACGGTGACGACGCTCGTTACCGCGCCATTGCTTACCGAAAGGTCGCGCGCGATTGTCGGCAGGGCGACATTGGCGATGGCGCCGTCGACGACGAACAGGGCCGTTCCGAAACTGATTGCGCAGATCGCCCAGATGCGGCGCGGCATCGGCAAACCGTCCATCTCGAGCGGGCCGGGCGCAGTATTGTCTTGATCGATCCGGTCATGGCCTGGCCCGGTCGCTTGCTTCGACGCCATGGTGGGCGGCCTTTCCCTGTGCCTTAACGCTTCTTCGCGATGTCGATCTTGTTCTTCTTGGCGAAGTCCTTGGTCGATTCCTCGCTGCGATTGAGCGCCTTGGCGATCTCCTTCAGGCCCTTGCCCTTGGCGGCAAGGGTGCGCAGTTGACCTGCTTCCTCGCCGTTCCACGGCTGCTTGTGGCGTTCGAAACGTTCCTTGGCCATCAGTCCGCCTTCGCTTTCTTGGCCGCCGGCTTTTTCTTCGCAGCAGCTTTCTTGGGCGCAGCCTTCTTTTTGGCCGGGGCCTTCTTTTTCGGGGCCGCCTTCTTCTTTTTCGCCGGCCCCTTGGCGACCCGCGCGTCGATCAGCTCGATCGCCTGCGCATCGGTCAGGTCTTCGGGTTTCATGTCCTTCGGGATGGTCGCGTTCGTCGTGCCATCGGTCACATAGGGGCCATAGCGACCCGGCATGACCTTCATTTCGCCGCCGCTGGTCGGATGTTCGCCCAGCGTCTTGATGGGTTCGGCCTTGCCGCGACCGCCGCCCTTGCGGTCGGCCGCCTGGGCGAGGATATCGACCGCGCGGTTCATGCCGACATCGAAGACTTCCTGCGTCGACGACAGCTTGCCATACTTGCCATCATGGCGAAGATACGGGCCGTAACGTCCTATCGCGGCTTCGATTTCCTTGCCGGTTTCGGGATGCGCTCCGACGATGCGCGGCAGGCTCAACAGCTTGAGCGCCCATTCGAGATCGAAATCGTCGAGGTCCTTGGGGATGCTCGCGCGTTTCGCTTCCTTGCCCTCGCCCAGCTGGACATAGGGGCCGAAGCGGCCGCTCTTGCGCTCCACCGGCAGGCCGGTTTCGGGGTCTTCGCCCATCACGCCGTCGTCGGCGCCGTCATCGCCATCCGCGCCGCCGGGCTTGGCGAACTGGCGCGTGTACTTGCATTCCGGATAGTTGGCACAGGCGACGAAGGCGCCGTAGCGACCGCCGCGCAGCGCCAGCCGTCCGCCTTCGCGGCCTTCGCTTTCGCACAGCGGGCAATGGCGTGGATCCTTGCCGTCGGCGCGTTCGGGGAACAGGTAATCGGCGAGGAAACCGTCGAGCACTTCGGTCACTTCCGAAGGCTTCTTGTCCATCACCTCTTCGGTCTTGGGCTTGAAATCGCGCCAGAAGGCTTCGAGCAGTTTCTTCCAGTCTTCCTTGCCGTCGGAAACGACATCGAGCTCGTCCTCCAGGCCCGCGGTGTAGTCGAATGCGACATATTGTTCGAAGAACCGCTCAAGAAACGCCGTCAGCAGCCGGCCCGATTCCTCTGCGAAGAAACGGTTTTTCTCCATCCGCACATAGTTGCGATCGCGCAGCGTCTGGATCGTGCTGGCGTAAGTCGACGGGCGACCGATGCCGAGTTCCTCGAGCCGCTTGACCAGGCTGGCTTCCGAAAAGCGCGGGGGTGGCTGGGTGAAGTGCTGGTTCGCCTCGACCCCGCGCTTCAGCGGCGCATCGCCCTTGGATATGGTAGGAAGCAGGCCGTCTTCATCGTCGTCCGCATCGTCGCGGCCTTCCTGGTAGACCGCCAGGAAGCCGGGGTATTTCACAACCTGTCCGGTGGCGCGCAATTCGTGCTGGCCGGTGGGGTCGCGCATGGTGACGGTCGTGCGTTCCAGGCTGGCGGCGGCCATCTGGCTGGCCGTCGCACGCTTGAAAATAAGATCGTACAGCTTGCCCTCGTCACCCGACCCGGCGCGGTCGCGGTCGAAATCGGTCGGGCGGATGGCTTCGTGCGCTTCCTGGGCGTTCTTCGCCTTGGTCTTGTACATACGCGGGCTGTCGGGCAGCGCGTGTCCGCCATAGCGGTCGGCAATCGCCTTGCGGCAAGCGGAAATGGCGCTGCCATCCATGCTGACCCCGTCGGTACGCATGTAGGTGATGCCCCCGGCTTCATAGAGCGATTGGGCCAGACGCATGGTGTGGCTGGCGGAAAAACCGAGCTTGCGCGCGGCTTCCTGCTGCAGGGTAGACGTGGTGAACGGGGGGGCCGGGTTGCGCTTGAACGGCTTGGTCTCGACCTCCTCGACGGTGAAGTTCGCCCCTTCGACCGCCTGCTTGGCGGCCATGGCGCTGCCTTCATTGCCCAGCGTCAGCTTTTCGAGCTTCTTGCCATCGAACTTGACGAGGCGCGCGTCGAATTCCGTGCCGTCGTGCTGCAGCTTGGCAATGACGGACCAGTATTCGTCGGCCCGGAACTGTTCGATCTCGATCTCGCGATCGACGATCAGCCGCAGGGCGACCGATTGCACGCGGCCCGCGCTTTTCGCGCCCGGCAGGCGGCGCCACAACACGGGTGAAAGCGTGAAGCCGTACAGATAGTCGAGCGCGCGGCGCGCTAGGTAGGCGTCGATCAGATCCTGATCGAGTTCGCGCGGCGCCTTCATGGCGTCGGTCACCGCCTGCTTGGTGATGGCGTTGAAGGTGACGCGTTCGACATCCTTGGGCAGCGCCTTGCGCTTCTGCAGCAGCTCGCGCACGTGCCATGAAATCGCCTCGCCCTCGCGGTCAGGGTCGGTCGCGAGGATCAGACGATCGGCCTTCTTGGCGTTGTCGGCGATTTCCTTGAAGCGGCTCTGCTTGTCCCGGTAGAGTTCCCAGTCCATCTCGAAGCCTTCGTCCGGACGCACGCTGCCGTCCTTGGGCGGCAGGTCGCGGACGTGACCGTAGGAAGCGAGAACCTTGAAGTCCTTGCCGAGGTATTTCTCGATGGTTTTCGCCTTGGCGGGCGATTCGACGATGACCAGTTGCATGGTGAAGAAGGCAGTCCTTACGTGTGCATGTGCGTATACGCGCGAAAATGGGGACCGCTCCCAAGAGCCGTCAAGCAGGATTGTGGTGAACCCTGATCGTTTGGAGCTGACTACCTGACGTCATTTGAGCGAGACCCGCCCTGCGGCATGGCGCTCCAGTCTGCCGGCGATCTCCAGTTCCAGTAGCGCCAACTGCACTGCTGCTGCAGATGTTTCAGATTGCCTGATAAGTTCATCGACCCCGATCGGAGCCGTCGTCAGCAGTTGCTCGATATCCGCGGGATGAGTGTCGGCGAGGTCATCATGCGTGTAATGGAACGCCTGGGCCGGCTCGCGAAAAGTCGAGCGCGGTTCGCCCTCGAAAGTCCTGAGCAGTTCCGTTACATCTTCCGGAGATTGCACCAGGACTGCGCCTTCGCGGATCAGATGGTTGCAACCGTGGCTGCGGGCTTCCAGCGGGCTGCCGGGTATTGCCATGACCTCGCGCCCGGCCTCTCCCGCCAATCGAGCTGTAATGAGGCTACCCGATTTTACCGCCGCTTCCACCACCAGCGTCCTGCTCGCCAGCCCGGCAATGATGCGGTTGCGGCTGGGGAAGTGGCTTCCACGCGGTTCGGTGCCCGGAGGTTGTTCTGCAAGCAACAGACCTTCGGTAGCGATCCGATCCTGCAACTCCGCATGCTGGGGGGGATAGGCAATGTCGATGCCGCTGGCGATCACGCCAATTGTGTGAGGAAAAGCACCCTCGTGCGCAGCGCCGTCGATGCCGCGGGCAAGACCCGAAACGACTGTAAGGCCCGCCTCCGCCAGCCCTTTTGCAAATTCGCGCGCCAGCTTGACCGCCGCCGCACTGGCGTTGCGGGCACCGACGATGGCCACGCATGGTCTGGCGGCAAGAGATAGCTCCCCGCGCCATGTCAGGATCGGCGGCGCGCCTTCGATTTCACGGAGCAATGCGGGATAGCCGGGCTGATCGTGGAAAAGGTATTTGGCGCCCCCTTTGCGCACGCTTTCCACCTCGCGTTCGACCTTTTCAGCCGGTATCGCACGGTACTGTCTCCCGCCGCGTTTTCCCAGATCGGGCAGCGCTTCCAACGCCTCCGTAGCGGCGCCGAAACGCTGCAGCAGCATGGCATAACTGACCGGACCGATATTGGGTGAACGTAGCAAGCGTATACGGGCGAACGCTTCCTCCTGCGATAGCGCCGGATGCGCGGGTGCGTTCATTTCCTGCTGCCGCCGGCCTTCGGTTCATCTCCCTTCATCAGGCGCGCGATATTGGCGCGGTGAAGATAGATGATCACCACCGCGATTGCGGCGAGAACCGGAAAGAACTGCGGATATCCGAACAAAGGTGCGGCAGCGGCGGCCGCGACTACCGCAGCCATACCGGCAAGCGAAGATACCCTGAAAATTGCCAGCACGCTGAGCCATACGAAAGCATAGGCGAGCCCTATCGGCCAGGCGAGGCCGAACGAAACGCCGGCGTTGGTGGCGACGCCCTTGCCGCCTTTGAACCCCAGCCACACGGGGAAACAGTGTCCCAGCACCGCAGCACCCGCAGCGAATGCCATTGCGATTTCGCCCCAGAGCTGCCCCGCGATGACGACCGGAGCAAGCCCCTTGGCAAGATCAAGGACAAGCGTGGCCACCGCCAATCCCTTGTTGCCCGTTCTCAGTACATTGGTGGCGCCGATATTGCCGGAGCCGATACTGCGCACGTCCCCCATGCCGGCGGCTTTGGTGAGCAAAAGGCCGAAAGGAATGGATCCGATCAGGTAGCCGAGCAGCGCTGCGTATAATGCTTCCACGGGAAACTCCGCTTATGGACGAACCGGGAACGGTCGCGCCCTTTCTCTATGAACTCGCTCTAAAAGTAAGTACGGGCCTTGGGCAATGCCCGACTGACGTCACCTTCACACCCGCATCGTAAAGAAAATCCGCTTTGGACGCATCATCCCCCATCCTGTTGTTCGATTCCGGTGTCGGCGGGCTCACCGTGCTGGCAGAATTGCGCGCACTGCTGCCGCAAGCGCCGATCATCTATGCAGCCGACATGGCTGGCCTGCCCTACGGCGCGAAAAGCGAAGCGGAAATCGCCGCCCGCGTGGCGGGGCTGCTGGGCCGCATGGCCGAACGCTACCAGCCGCGCCTGATCTGTATCGCCTGCAACACGGCCAGCACGATCGCGCTCGGCATGGTTCGCGACGTGCTGGAAACTCCGATCGTGGGCACCGTTCCCGCGATCAAGCCAGCTGCCGCCATGACGCAGACGGGCGTGTTCGGCCTGCTCGGCACCGAGGCGACGATCCGCCAGAAATATGTCGACGATCTCGAACGCGAATTCGCCGGCGGCAAGAAATTGCTGCGTTACGGTGCCAACGATCTTGTCACCCTGGCGGAAGCCAAACTGCGCGGCGAGAAAGTTGACGTCGACGCCGTAGCGGAAGCTGCGCGTGGGCTGGTCCTGCAGGCTCGCGGCAACGAAATCGATACGGTGGTGCTGGCCTGCACCCACTTCCCCCTGCTCGAGCGGGAACTCGGCGAAGCGTTCGGACCGGGCGTCCGATTCGTACATGGCGCGCACGGCATTGCGCGGCGGGTCGCCCAACTGGTCGAAGGGCAACCGATGACGCGCACCGTACCGGACCGGGCCGTGACAACCGGCTCTCTCGAAGACTTCGAGAAGGTACGCGGGCCCCTGTCGCAAATCGGTCTCGATCGCCTCGAAGTTCTGTAACCAGCCGGGTTTCGGCCAGCAGAGCTTGTTTCGACAGGTGAGAATCGTTCGCAAAGATCGCAGTGGCGATTTGCAACGCATTCGATTAGGGCGAGCCGCATAGTCAGCCGCGGAAGGGCGGCGCAGATACGAGCGACTACGCCGTGAACTACGACCAGATCTTCGACGAAGCGATTGCCCGACTCCATGAGGAAGGCCGCTATCGTGTCTTTATCGACATCCTGCGCAACAAGGGCGCCTTCCCCAACGCGCGGTGTTTTGCTGGTCACAACGGTCCAAAGCCGGTCACCGTGTGGTGCTCGAACGACTATCTCGCCATGGGCCAGCATCCCAAGGTTATCGAGGCCATGGAAGAGGCGCTGCACGATGTCGGCGCCGGTTCGGGTGGGACGCGCAATATCGGCGGCAACACCCATTATCACGTCCAGCTCGAAGCCGAACTTTCGGATCTACACGGCAAGGACGCGGCCCTGTTGTTCACCAGCGGCTATGTTTCCAATGACGCTACGCTGTCGACAGTGGCGAAGCTGCTGCCGGGCTGCGTGATCTTTTCCGACGAATTGAACCATGCCAGCATGATTGCGGGCATCCGTAATTCGGGCTGCGAAAAGCGCGTCTTCCGCCATAACGATCTCGAACATCTCGAACAGTTGCTGGCTGCCGAAGATGCGGACACGCCAAAACTGATCGCCTTCGAAAGCGTTTATTCGATGGATGGCGACGTCGCACCGATCCATGCGATCTGCGACCTTGCGGAAAAATACAACGCGCTGACCTATATCGACGAAGTGCACGCCGTCGGCATGTACGGCCCGCGCGGCGGTGGTATTTCGGAACGCGACGAAGCGGCACATCGTATCGACATCATCGAAGGCACGCTGGGCAAGGCGTTCGGCGTGATGGGCGGCTATATCGCGGCCGACAGGAAGATCGTCGACTGCATCCGGTCCTATGCGCCCGGCTTCATTTTCACCACATCGCTCAGCCCTGCTCTGGTGGCTGGCGTGCTGGCATCGGTCCGCCACCTCAAGGCGTCGAGCGAGGAACGCGAAGGTCAGCAGGCTGCCGCCGAACTGCTCAAGCAGAAGATGCGCGATGCGGGCCTTCCGGTCATGGACAGCGTGACGCATATCGTCCCGCTGATGGTGGGAGATCCGGTTCACGCCAAGAAGATCAGCGACATCCTGCTTGCCGAATATGGCGTCTACGTACAGCCGATCAATTTCCCGACCGTACCGCGCGGCACGGAACGGCTTCGCTTCACGCCCGGCCCGGCGCACACTCCCGCCATGATGGACGACCTCGTGTCTGCCCTGGTAGAGATCTGGGACCGGATGGATATGGAACTGGCCAAAGCGGCCTGAAGCGGCGTGGCAAAGGCAGCCGACCCCGACTTTCGCCACCAGCTCACCCCGGAACTTGAAGCTATGCTTGAAGCCGATGCTTCGCTGTCGGCGAAATGGGAAGCGCTGACCCCGCTCGCCAGAAATGAATGGATCTGCTGGACCCTGTCCGCCAAGCAGGAAGCTACGCGCGAAAAGCGTCGCGAGCGGCTGCACGAGGAAATCCTCGCCGGGAAAAAGCGCCCGTGCTGCTGGCCCGGCTGCCCGCACCGGCGCGAAAGCGCGCGCAAGTTCGTCGACGCATGACCCTCTAGCCAGTTCTCCTCCCCTTGTGGCATGCTACGCCTCGAGGAGAGAGATAAATGGCAACTACCTTCGACCGCACGAAGCTCGATACCGGCACGCTCGACATCAGGCCGATGACGCCTGCCATTGGGGCCGAAATTCTGGGCATCGACCTGGGGTCGGCGGATATCGGTGATCGGATACCGCAGATCCGGGCGGCCCTTCTCAAACATGGTGTCATCTTCTTCCGCGATCAGGATCTCACCACGGCGCAGCATATCGCTTTTGCGCGCCACTTTGGAAAACTCGAAATCCACCCGGCGACGCCTAAGGATCAGCCCAATCCCGAAGTGCTGCGGATCGAACACGGACCCAAAAGCCGCGGTCAGGAAAATGCCTGGCATTCCGATGTCACCTGGCGCGAAGAACCATCGCTCGGATCGATCCTGCTTGCGCGCGAGGTGCCGGAATGTGGCGGCGACACGCTCTTCGCGAACATGCATATGGCGTACGAACGGCTGTCCGATCAGATGAAGCGTTTCTGCGAAGGTCTCACCGCCGTTCACGACATTGCTCGCGTTTTTGCCCGTCGGCTCGGCAAGCGACCGGAAGAACTGCACGATCAATATCCACCCACGCGCCACCCTGTCATCCGCACGCATCCCGAGACAGGCGAACGGGCGATTTACGTCAACACCGCCTTCACATCGCACATCGATGGACTGGACGAGGCCGAAAGTCGGTGGCTACTCGATCACCTGTTCGCCACGGCGCGCGATGCGGAAATTCAATGCCGCTTTCGCTGGCGTGCTGGTTCGATCGCTTTCTGGGATAACCGCGCTTGCCAGCATTTTGCCGCCAGCGATTATTTCCCTGCGCGGCGGGTGATGGAACGCGTGACGATCGCAGGCGACAGACCCTATTTCGAAGCCTGACGCTGGAAGCGGGAAAAAACCGGCTTAAATAGCCCCGATGAATGGCAACGGCCCTGGCACGCGATCGAAACGCGATTTTGCTCCGGCGCTGGCGTTGGTCGGCCTTCTGCTGCTGCCCTTCCTGTTCCTTGGCCTTTTCCACCAGACGCCCCACTCTCCCGTTCATGATCGGGAGGCCGCGGTGGAGCAGGTCCTTCCCCTTCCTGCCGTACCGGATCTTCCCGCCACGGGCGAAGACACGGTGATCCTCTCCCAGCTTGCCGCAGACGATGCACAGGCCCGTAATGCGGCAGTCGGGTTCGCAGCGGCGGGACCGGGCAAGGCCACTCCGTTTTCGTTTCGCGGAAGCAGCGCGGATCGGGCGCGTGCACGCGACTGTCTGGCTCTCGCCGGAATGGCCGAAGCAGGCGGCGGCGACGGTGATCAACGCGCGGTGATGCAGGTCATACTCAATCGCGTTCGCCATCCTGCATTCGCCAAAACAGTCTGCGGGGTGGTCTTCGAAGGCTCGCAGCGACCGACCGGTTGCCAGTTCAGCTTTACCTGCGATGGGTCGCTGGCGCGTCGCTATTCCGATGCTGCCTGGCGGGCAGCCCGGGCACGGGCCGACGAAATGCTCGCCGGCGCTATCGATGCGACTGTCGGCAACGCCACCCACTTTCACGCGAATTACGTCTATCCATGGTGGAGCGACAAGCTCGACAAGGTAGCGCAGGTCGGCCCCCATATCTTCTTCCGCTGGCGCGGTTTCTGGGGCACGCGCAATGCACTCTCCGCTCGTTATGGCGGAGGAGAACCGGATCCGCTTCGCTTGCAGGAAACGGCACTGACCGTGGCAACGGCCAACCCGCTCCCCACCCTCATGCAGGGCGGCGAAGCGGTGCGTAGCATCACGACCGAGATGGTAAACCAAACCACCGAAGGGGGCGACGCAACACCGTCTTCGCCAGGCGCGGGAATACATTTCGTGCTCGTATCACCTTCTGACGCACCAGCGGCGCTGGTCGACAAGGCACGTTCGCTGTGTGGGAGCGAAGGGTATTGCCGCGTGCAGGGATGGAGCGATGCGAACAACATTCCGGCCAAACTACCACTGACTGAAGAAGCCCGCCGAAGCGTGCGCTTCAGCTTTGTTTCGGCAAGCGCGAACGCGGCAGAAGCAATCTTCTTCGACTGCCGCACCTTCCCTGCGCCCGACGTTGGCACCTGCCTGCCCACCAGGCCGTAGCGGATTTTGCGCCTTCGATTCGCAGCGCTAGTCCTGCTACGAACAGACTTGGGAGAAGATGGATGAGCGGCAATCCGGATATGACGTACGAAGAGGTGGTGACGAGCCGCCGTTCGATCCGGGGTTACCTCGACAAACCGGTGCCTCGGGCGATAATCGAAGAGGTGCTGACCCTCGCCATGCGTTCACCGACATCCATGAATACGCAGCCGTGGCATTTCCATGTCATCACGGGCGAACCTCTCGACCGCATTCGTAAAGGCAATACGGAACGAATTCTCGCCGGTGAGCCGGACAGCCGCGAATTCCGGCGCGGAGAGCCTTTTGCAGGCGTTCATCGCGAACGCCAGATCGGGGTTGCCAAGCAATTGTTCGGAGCGATGGGCATCGAACGGGACGATAAGGAAAAACGGCAGGATTGGGTGTTGCGCGGTTTTCGCCAGTTCGATGCGCCGGTCTGCGTAATCGTGGCCTATGATCGCGAACTGTCGGGAAGCGATGACACACCCTTCGATTGTGGAGCCGTAACGACCGCACTGGTCAACGCGGCATGGAGCCGCGGCCTCGGCTGCGTAATCAATTCGCAGGGCATTATGCAAAGCCCGGTGGTTCGCGAACATGCGGGCATTCCAGAGGAGCAGGTAATCATGAAAGCAGTGGCGCTGGGTTGGCCCGACGAGAGTTTTCCAGCCAACGCGGTCGTCAGCGAGCGCAAGCCAGTAAACGAAGCGGCACGCTTCGTGGGGTTTCCATGAGTAGCGCCTTCATCGATCTGGGTAACGGTTTCTGGTCCGTTCGCGGCAGTTTTCGGATCGGGGGCTTTTTCGACGTGGGAACGCAATGCTCGCTGGTTCGACTCGCCAACGGCAATTTTGTGTTTCTCGACAGTTATACCCTCCCCGATGCCGTCCATTCCGACATCCTCAAACTGACCGATGGCGGTGCCAGGGTGGAGGCGGTGCTCAACCTGCATCCCTTCCACACGCTCCATTGCGAATGGATGCATGAAGCGTTTCCAAACGCGCAGCTCCATGGCACTGCCCGACATCACGAACATTTGCCCCACTTGCCCTGGTCGGACACTCGCTGCGAACAGGACGAACTTGCACAGCAGTACAGTGACGACTTCTCGTTTTCGGTACCGAGCGGGGTTCCCCTGGTCTGTTCCGACGATAGCGTGCATTTTTCGTCAGTGCTCGCGCTTCACCGGGCAAGCGGGACCATCCATGTCGATGATACCTTCGTATATCTGCGCAAAGGCTTTCCGCTTTCGCTTATGCCTTTCACAGGCCGGCTTGGCTTTCATCCCACGTTGGCGAAGGCGCTCGAACCGCACGCGGGTGCGGCCGACGCTTTTCGTGACTGGGCGTTCGACATCGGAACGCAATGGGCCGGGGCGAAGCGCATAGCTGCAGCACACAATGCCGTGCTGGAACTGGAACGTGACGCATTTCCCGGATTGGTCGGCGAAGCGTTGGGCAGGGTCAGGCCGACGCTGGACGCGCATCGCGAAAAGTACGGCTAGTTAACAGCCTCATTTTGGCCGTAATCTCGTTCACTTCATCCGCCGTCCGTTCATGGCGTGCGATGGGCCGACAACCGTTCATCCGACAGAAAGGCTGGCAAAGCGACCGGCACTGCCAACTGTTCACGATGACGATTGCAAGAAATGAAAAAGAACATTCTTTTGGTGCCGACAGGCTCTTTCACGGGATTGCTGGAAGCGAAAAAGCAGCGGCCCGGCACGCCGCAGCAGCGCCAGGAAACATCGAAAGCCCCGCGTTCCGGACGTGCAGACGCGTAATCCAGGCCGGCGTCCTCAGGCTGGATTACCCGAACCCGATCGTGCCGCGCTGAATGAAAAGGCCGCCCTGCTCGAAGCATGGGCGGCCCATTTTCTTCGCTAACTAGAGGCCTGCGTCAGCGCAAGCTTACGACGTTGTCCGCCGCCGGACGCTGGCGGCTACCATCGTAGAGGCTCGCCATCGGCTCGTCCTGCACTACAATCCGCTCGGCAGCGCCGAAGCCGTTGAAATCCGTCTTCATCGCCGCGCCGTATGCGCCAAGCATACCGATCTCGATATAATCGCCTGCCTGAATATCTTCGGGCAGGACGAATGGGCCCTGCATGTAATCCGCATCGTCGCAGGTCGGGCCGTAGAAGGCGAAATCCATCTCGGGCTTGATCAGATCGTCTTCGAGCGCGCGCACGGGGAACTTCCAATCCACATGAGCCGCATCGAACAGCGCGCCATAGGCGCCATCGTTGATGTACAGCTCGTCGCCGCGCCGCTTCTCCACCTTGACGATGAGCGAGCTGTATTCGGCGCACAGCGCACGGCCCGGCTCGCACCACAATTCAGCGTTGTAAGCGATCGGCAGATTGTAGAAGTTCTGGTGGATGATCTGGAAGTAGTCTTCCAGCGGCGGAGGCTCCATCCCCGGATAGACCGAAGGAAAACCGCCGCCGACGTCGATCATGTCGATGACCACCGATGCTTCGCCGATGGCGATGCGCACGCGTTCCAGCGCCTGTACATAGGCGAAAGGCGTCATCGCCTGGCTGCCCACATGGAAACACAGGCCCAGCCAGTCGGCATGCTGGCGTGCTTCCTGCAGCAGCGCGGGCGCCTCGGTCAGGTCGCACCCGAATTTCGACGCGAGGCTGAGCTCGGAATATTCGCTCGATACGCGCAGACGGATGCAAAGGCGCAGGTCCTGCGCCGGTTCGCCGGCATCGTCCCGGCATGCATCGACGATCTTCTCCAGTTCCTCGACGGAATCGAGGCTGAAGGTCTTCACCCCGTGCTGGCGATAGGCTTCGCGAATGGCGCTGGGCGCTTTCACCGGGTGCATGAAGCAAAGCGTCGCGTCGGGGAGCGTCGCACGCACCAGCCGCACTTCGGCGATCGATGCCACATCGTAATGGGTCACGCCGTTGTCCCACAGGATCTGGACCAGATCCGGCGACGGGTTGGCCTTCACCGCATAGAGCGACTTGCCCGGAAACTTCTCGACGAAGAAACGGGCAGCGCGCGCCGCGGCGTGCGGGCGGTTCAGAATGATGGGTTCGTCGGGCGCGAGCGCGCGAACTACGGACCGGGCGTCAGGGAAATGCGGCAACTCAAGGGACCCCCTAAACAGTCCTTGCGGACCATGAAACGACAAGCTGCCTTGCGGTTAGGAAGTCCCCTTGGGGCAGCGGGAGCGGCGCATATAAATGGTGGGTCATTAATCGCAAGTGAAATGTTGGAATAGGAATGCAAGCGCAGCCGGGTCGCGGCGAGGCTGAGTTGCGATGGGGCGACCGGTAAAAACCGTTTTTTATCAAAAGGCGAAAGATTAACCCACATGCAAACATGTGATGCTAGCGCCGCCTTTAAGAGACGCGCCGTCCACTATTTGCTGATGATGCTCGCCGCAACCTTCCTTTCCGGGATGGCTGTGGATGCGCGCGCAGCAAGCAGCGCGGCGAATTGCATACTTGCGACGGACGACCTGCTCGATTCGGCAGAGGCAGCCGCGTCTTCGAACTGGGTTTGCGATGCAGCCAAGCTCGATGCGGTCGGGGATCACAGCTGGGTTCGCATCCCGGCAGAGGCGCTGCATGTCGAGGAGCCGGTTCTCATCGGCGATGCCATGGCATCCAGCGGGCTGATTATTGCGCGGGCAACGTCCGATGGCCGCATGGCAAGCCGGGCCATGAGTTCCGCCGCGCTCGCTAAGAACTGGACGACCGGCACCCGCTTTGCCCTCCCCTTGCACAGCCTCGGCGGCGAAGGCCCCTTGTTCGTGCGCGTCGATCGTCCGCTTGGGCCCGATCTCGCCCATGGGCTCAAGGTCGTGTCGACCGAAGCGGCAGAGCGCGACCGTACGGGATCGCTGGTGCTGCTCGGCGTGGTCCTCGGCATGCTCATTCTTACCGCGATTGTCAGTGGTTTCATGGCGATCGCGCTGCGCCGCTGGTTCGCCGCCGTGCATTTCGCTTTTTCGGCCCTGCTGGTCATTTACGTCACCACTGCGGGCTCCCTCATATTTCTGATTGCGCCGGGCATCTCGCTCTGGACGCGTTCGGTGATTTCCTACGCCACCCTCGCCTGGGCGATCGCCCTGCTCGCACCCTTTGCACTGACCTTCTTTGAACGCGACGCAATCACGCCTGCCATGCGGCGGGTGGCAATCGCGTGCGGCCTGCTGGTATTTGCAGGCGGCTTTCTGCTTCCGCTTGGCGCCCTGCTGGGTGTGAGCATGCGCGCCGCTTACAACCTCTGCTTCATCCCCGGCTCGATCGCCACACTGGTGATCACCACCTCGGCATGGCGCAAGGGTAGCGAGGCCGCGCGTGTATTCGTCATGGCGTGGAGTGTGCCATTCGTATTTTCCATCGAACGGCTGGTCCGCAACCTCGGCCTCTACTCGCTCCCGCCGATCGCCGACTTCGGCTTCTATCTGTCTCTGGCGTTCGAAGCGGCTGCGCTGATGGCGGCCGTGGGCTGGCGTGTCAAAGCCCTGCGTGAGGAACGCGACGCCGCTCTTGCCGTCAGCGACGATCTGGCGCGCGAGGCACGCCACGATGCGCTGACCGGCCTTGGGAATCGACGCGATTACGATGCGCGCGTCTGGCAGGTGAGAGATATGCTCGGCCTGATCGACATCGATCGCTTCAAATCGGTCAACGACACCTACGGCCACGCCACGGGCGACCGCGTGCTCGAATGGCTGGGCGACATGCTGAGACGTGAGGTCGCAACCGGCTCCTTCGTCGGCGCATGGCGGCTGGGGGGCGAGGAATTCGCCGTCGTCGTCCGGGCCGCTTCGGTCGAACTGGCCGCGCTCGAACTCGACCGGGTGCGCCGCGGAATCCCGCTCGCGATCGATAACGAAGTGCCCGGTCTGGACCGTCCGATCACGGCCAGCGCCGGGCTCGCCAAGGTCGATCCCGCAGATCCGAAGGCAAGCTATCGCGAAGCCGACCTGCTGCTTTACAATGCCAAGCGAAGCGGCCGCGACCAGTTATGCTTCGACCGCCGCGACCCTCTGCGCGAAACGAGGGACGCTGCGCCCCTGCTTGGTCCTCAGCTCAACCTGTCGCGGAAGGTGTCGTAGCCGAACTCTTTCACCAGCTCGAGGTGGTCGGTTTCGCTGTCCCACAGATAGATGCTGGGAAGCTGGACCCCGTTGAACGTATTTGTTTTCACCATCGAATAATGGGCCTGGTCAAGGAACGCGAAACGCTTGCCCACCTCTGCGCCGCCTTGGATGCGGTAATCGCCGATCACGTCTCCGGCGAGGCATGATGGCCCGCCGATCCGCACCTCTGGCACGGTCTGGTCCGCACTCTCGCCAAGCATGGCCGGGCGATAGGGCGCCTCTATCACGTCCGGCATGTGGCAGGTGGCCGAAATGTCGGCCACGGCGACGGGCAGTTCGTTGAAACCGGTGTCCAGTATCGTCCCGACGAGGATACCCGCATCCAGCGCCACCGCCTCACCCGGTTCGAGATAGATTTCCGCGCCCGTATCCTCTTTCGCATCGCGCAGGAATTCGATCAGCTCCTCGCGCTGGTAATCGGCGCGGGTGATATGGTGGCCCCCGCCCATGTTGATCCACTTGAGCTGGCCGAACCACGGTTCGATCGCATCGAACACCTTGTCCCATGTGGCATGGAGCGGTTCGAAATCCTGTTCGCACAGATTGTGGAAATGGATACCATCGACCTGCGCCATGATTTCCGGCGTTAACTGGTCGATCGGGAAACCCAGCCGGCTGCCCGGGCTGGACGGATCGTAGCGCGGCACTTCGCCCGTTGCATGCTTGGGGTTGATGCGCAGCCCGACATCGAAATCCTGGCCCGCCGCGCGCGCATTTTCCAGTATCAACGCGGCCCGCTCCATCTGGCCGGGCGAATTGAATATCACATGGTCTGACAGCCGGCACACCTCTTCCAGCTCGTCGGGCTTGTAGGCTGCAGAATAGGTCGCGATCTCGCCGTCGTAGAACTCGCTCGCCAGCCGCGCTTCCCACAGGCCGGACGTACACACACCGTCCAGATATTCGCCGATGATCGGCGCCGTCGACCACATCGAAAAGGCCTTGAGCGCAGCCAGCACCTTGATGTCGGCCTCGTCGCGGATGTTTGCCAGCACCTGGCAGTTGGCGCGCAGCTTTGCCGCATCCACGACAAAGGCCGGGCTGCTGACCCGGTGCAGATCGAATTGGGCAAATGCGCCCGGATCGCCGGCTTTTGTTTCCATCACTCGTCTTCCGTCGTCTGGGCCAGTTCGAAGGTCAGCACACGCTTGCCCTCCGGATCGGCCAGATAGATTGTTCCGTCACCGCCGATCGCAAGGTCGTGCCCCTTGGTCGGCCCTTCTCCGCTCGCGTCGAGAATGCGCTCGATCGTACCATCCGGCCGCCAGACGCGCACGATGGCACCTTCACGATCGCTGGCATCGCGCCCTTCGACTGACACGAAATACCCCTGCCCCAGTGGTTTGACCGCATAGGGATAGCCGGGCGTATTGTACGTTTCCAGCAGACGCCCGCCTTCGCTGAATATCTTGATGCGCCGGTTCTCTCGGTCGGCGACATAGACCTTGCCGTCCTTCACCGCGACCGAATGCGGAACGGCAAGCCCGCCAGCGCCCGAACCTTCATGGCCCCATTGGCTCAGGAAGTTACCCTGCCGGTCGAATACCGCGATCCGCGAATTCGCATATCCGTCAGCTACGAATACCGTGTCCCTGCCGAAGGCAACGTCCGTCGGTCTGCCGAAATGATCCGGCACATCGTCCGATCTGCCTCGCGCGCCGATCGTCATTTCCAGCGTGCCATCGTGGGAAAAGCGCAGCACTTGCTCGCGCTGCACATCGGTGATCCAGATATTGTCCGTATCATCGATAGACAGACCGTGCGGCATTACCGTCTCGCCGGCGCCCCAGCGACCCAGCAACTTACCGTTGCGCGCGAACATGAAAACTACCGGCTCTTCGATCGGATCGGACGGAAAAGGCTCTTTCCAATCGCGTCCGGCACGCTGAAGCACGAAGATATGCCCGTGGCTGTCGGTATCGACGGCGCTGACTTCGCCCCAGGCGACGCCTTCCGGGATTTCCGCCCAATTGCCATCCACTTCGGCGCGCGGCGCGTCTTCCGGCTTTGTCTGGCCCGAACATGCCGCCAGGGCCAGTGCGACAAGAACCGCTATCCGCTTCATGACGGAAAAGGTCCGCGAAACACGAACACCGCCCCCGCGGCGATCAGCATGAAGCCGATCGCCTGGTTCAGTCCGGGACGAATTCCGAACAATGCCCAGGCGACGATAACGAAACCGATTAAAGAGCAGATCTCGGCAATGGTCTTGAGCTCAGCCAGTGAATAGCTCTGCGCGCCGATGCGGTTGGCGGGCACCGCCAGCATGTATTCGAAGAACGCAACTCCCCAGCTCAACAGCACCGCCACCCACAACGCGCGATGCGGAGCCTTAAGATGGCCGTACCACGCCAGATTCATCAGCAGGCTGGATAGGGCGAGGAGCACGATCGGCGCGAACACAGCCGCGCGGGTCACGATCAGAAATCCACCGGTCCGTCCAGTTCCTTCACCTGCCACGGCAGGCCATGTTCGTTGAGCATGTCCATGAAGGGATCGGGATCCATTTCTTCCATGTTGAACACGCCGTCGCCGGTCCATTTGCCGGTGACCATCATGGCTGAACCGATCATCGCCGGCACACCGGTGGTATAGGAAACCGCCTGGTTGCCGGTTTCCTCATACGCCGCTTCGTGGCTGCAGATATTGTTGATGTAAAACGTCTTCTCGCCGCTGCCATCCAGCGCTTCACCCGTCGCGATCACGCCGATATTGGTGTTGCCCTTGGTCGTTTCGCCCAGCGTTTCCGGCTTGGGCAGTACGGCGGCGAGGAATTGGAGCGGGATGATGTCCTTGCCCTGATACCGGACCGGATCGATCCGTGTCATGCCCACGTTCTGCAGGACGGTCAGGTGCTTGATGTATTCATCGCCGAACGTCATCCAGAAGCGCGCCCGTTCCATCTCCGGATTGAACTTGGCGAGGCTTTCCAGCTCTTCGTGGTACATCATGTACATGTTCTTCGGCCCGACCGCCTCGAAGTCGAATTCGACCTTCTTGCCCATGGCCGGAGTTTCGACGAATTCACCATTCTCCCAGTGGCGCGCAGGTGCGGTCACTTCGCGGATGTTGATTTCGGGATTGAAATTGGTGGCG
>CESG01005432.1_pt1 | contig 64267 bp, 72 predicted proteins | sample 531121 | NCBI WGS metagenome assembly CESG01 (sample SAMEA2621287, study PRJEB7988) | marine metagenome | biome: marine biome (ENVO:00000447); feature: mesopelagic zone (ENVO:00000213); material: "saline water (ENVO:00002010), including plankton (ENVO:xxxxxxxx)" | depth 800 m
GCGAGGCGTGCGAAGGGGTTAGGTCCGATCGGCAGCATCACGGCCATCGGTCCGTGACACGGACCGCACATGCAAAGATGCTCGTCGCCATCGGGATCGGCGAGGATGATATGAAGGAAGTCGCCCATCCTGATCCGCGCGCGAACGTCGCCGAGCGCTCGCATGTCGAGAGGTTGCGCGCCGATTCCGGCAAGCGCGGGCGCGAGGACGATGCTGGCCGGCGACAGGTCTGGGCGCGCGACCGCCAGCTTGCGGTCGAAGGCCGAGCCGGGGGCGGCGTGGTAGCTGATGCCCCAGCGCTGCACGAGGTTGGCGGTCGCATTGTCGGCGGAGATCGTGCCGCGTTTCACGCGGCCGAGCGCACGGCGGTAGTCGGAGCGATAGCGCACGTTGCGGCTGAGATAGCCGATGGCGATATCCGAATATTGCAGCGCGTCGTCCCCGGCCTCGTCCGGGGGCGCGCGCCAGTCCTTCTCAGGCGGCATCGAGACCCTCCCAAGCATGGCCCTCTGCGGAGCGCGTTGGAAGATTTTCTCAGTCGCGGGGGCATGGAGAAGCCCTGCCGAATGGGTGGGCGCATAGCCGATTCAAGTCAGCGATTTGGCCTGATTTCTGCGCTTTTGCGATGCTGACAGAATGGTCGTTATGAGCCAGATGGACGTAGATAATGGCGATATCCGGTCTCAGACATCCATCTCGCGCGCGCAAGATGGGAGTCGTAGACCAACTGGGCGCGTTCGGGTTCCCTCTCCGGGTCAATCCCGAAAATGATCCGCACGGCCTCGCGCCAATCGGCTTTTTCCGCTGCCGCGTCTAACAGTCGCCAGTAGGTGCGGTGATGGCGTTCGTCATACTCGGTGACGTGCGGCGCATCAGGCGCGCTGTCCTCGAAAGCAGTTATGGCCATTGCCTCGCTTCGCTTTCAGCAATTGCTCCCTGCGCCCGCAGATTGGCAGGCTATACACCATAATGGACCGAAGCAATTACACTGTCTTCGCTATGGCGGCACGATGCTGAGAGCATAATAAAGCGAACATCGACGCCCATTACTTCCTCGATTTCTCTGCCGCGCCGCGCACCAGCATGACGCCTTCGCCGCGTTCCGAATCAAGGAAGACGATGCCTGCGTCCTCCAGCGCCTTGACCACCTGATGGCGGGTATCTTCGCGCACGGGCAGGTTATTCTCGGATTCGAGACGTTTGAGCGCAGTCAACGCAACAAGGGCCTCGTCGGCAAGCATCTCCTGGGTCCAATTGAGAAGCGCGCGAGCGGCCCGCACCTGGCGGGAAGTGATCATACGCGATCACGTTCACGAGGCCGGGCCTATGCGCCATGAAAACGACTATTATAGTCGCCTTGGTATAAGGGGAACCGACAAACGCGAGCCGAGCGAACGTCCGGCGAGCGCGCCTTTTCCAGCGGCCGCGCGGACCATCGGGCCGCGCGGCCGCTGCCGATACGGGCATCCGAGTCGGCGGCGTTATGCCGGCGACAGGAAGCGAAGCCGCAGGGCCGGACGGTCCAGCCCTGCGGCAATGGGCGTCAACCTGTCTTGAGGCGTTGCATCCCTTCGGCCAGCGTCCAGAGCGCGCGGTTGAGCGTCACATTCTGGTCGATGCCGTTGATCGGTCGCGAACGGCTGCGACGGATATGGCCTTCGGCATTGCGCTTGCTGCCATGCAGCCCGCCCCGAATGATGTTCTCCTGTATCACGTTGAAGGTGGTCCACAGGCTGCTGTCCCGATCCTCGTGACGGCGCGGCTCGATGATCTGCTCGGGGGTAAGCGGGCTTTCATCATCGCCATAGCGGGCGACAAGGCTGACCTCGCCAAGCAAGCGCTGCTCATCTTCGGAAAGCCGAACCTCCTTCATCGTCTCGCTGGCGTCGATCAGCCGGGGGAAGTCCTCCGCCACGGTGTAAACGCCTTCGATGATGTCGTGCTGGATATTGCCCTTATGCGGCACGCGGACTTCCTCGAACCGCTCGCCCGCGATCATGCTGTTGGTGCAGACAAACCGCAGCATCCCGGCGAACATCTGATAGGCGCTAGTCCCGTCATGGCTGTTGACGATGATGACCTCGGCGGCCTCGGGCTTGCCGATGCCTCCGTCCCGGCGCAGCCGCAGCATATGCTTGGCGTGGCCGTGGCGGCTGCCGTCACGCGGGACCGACTGGACGGCGAAGAACGGGAACCATCCCTCTCGGCGCAGCCCCTCCACGATGTCGATGGTCGGGACATAGACATAGCGCTCCGAACGGCTGTCGTGCGCCTCGTTGGCGAAGATGGATGGGACGTGGCGATAGAGCGCCTCGTTGTCGAGCGGCTCGCGCCCGCTGATCTGATGGGCGTTGCGGCCGAACCGGGTGGCGAGGTGGTGGATGCTCATGGTCTTTCCTTCCGTGGGCTTGGGTTTCCGCGCAGCGGAGCGCCGCGCTGAAACCCTGCCCGTCGGCGAGACCGGGGGTGCAACCGGAGTGGGCGGCTTCGCGGGGAACCGGCTGCACGGAACGCGAAGCGTGGAGGAAGCTGGGCGGAAGCCGCTCCGAAGGGCGCTGGGGGCAGAGCCCCAAGCAACCGCGCCGCCCCGGCGACGCATGACGGGCCTGCGGCTCGCGGCGTTCGGGGGCGCGAGCGCGCAACGTCGCGCCGAGGAATGAACGGCGGCAGCCGTCGACTGCGAGGTTCTCAGCGCCATCCGCCGGAAGCCGGCCGGGCTATACGATCACGCATGGCCCCCGGTCGCTTTTTCGGAGGCTGGAGAAGGTGCGCCCCGCCGTGTGGCGGGGCGCCGGTGGGATCAGTCGGACACCAGCTCGTAGTCGCCAGTGGTCTCGTTCTCGAACAGCCGGAGATAGACCGGCGTGCCGCCGGGAAGGGTCAGCTTGAACGAGACGTAATCGCGCTGCTCCTTGCTGGTCTTCTTCCAGGCGGCGCCGAACTCGATGCGCTCGTCGTCGGCCGCCACGATGCGGAAGTCGGGAGCCTTGTCATTGTCCTTGCCGTCGATCGGGCGAAGCTCGACCTGCTCGCGCGTGCCGAAGAAGCGGATTTCGCCGGTGTAGCCGCGATTGGTGGTGGTGAAGATGCCGCGGATCATATCGTCAGTCCTTTCTTGCCTCGGGACCACGCCATTGCGGCCTCGATGGCTGTCGACCGGACGGGGGACGACTGACCTGCACCCGAAGGGCGGAACGAAGTGGCTGGCGGTGGCGGACGGCTTTTTTGCTTCGCGATGCAAAGCCGGCAGGGCCGGCGGCGGAAAAAAGCCGTGCGACGCCGTTGCGGGGAGGCAGGCGGACCTCGGCCAGACAAGCCTTTTCAGAGGCCGTGTGGCGGCGTGCCGAGAGCAGATGCGGGGAAGACGACGTTGCGGCATCCCTGACGCCACCTCATGTCGCGCCAAGGCGAACCGATCACATCAGAGAAGCGTGCTTTGGAGAATGAGCAGGACGACGCAGTAATAAATGACGATCCCGGTGACATCGACCAGCGTGGCGACGAACGGCGCGGTCGCGCTCGCCGGATCGAAGCCCAAGCGCGTCTGGAGCATCCGATCAGCCACCGTCGGACTGGCCCATTCGGCCAGCGCTATTCGATGAAGGCGGCGAGGTTGCGCAGCGTCGATGCCATTCCGGCCTGGTGGTCGTCGGCGCTGATACCCGGCGGCACGTTCGCGCAGAGGATGGTGACGCGGGTGCCATCGGCAACGGGCGTCAGCGTCGTCGTCACCCGCATCGTTCCGGCGAAGGCAGGATCGTCGGAAGCGAACACCACATCTTCCACGATGCGCTCGTAGGGGAGCAGCTCGACGAACTGGCCGGCGAAGCGGTCCTCCCGTTCGGAGGACTTTCCGACCACGCCGGGCGCGGGATCGTCATAGATGAAGGCCATGCGATAGCCGCCGCCAGCGCGTGCGTCGAACGACTCGATGCGCGCGTGCATCCCCTTTGGCGGCCGCCAGGACGCCACCGATTCGGCGTCGGTCATGGCCCGGAAGATGTCGCGCGGCGGAGCCAGGATCGTGCGTGAGGCCGTGTCGATTCGCGCGCTGTCCGATGCTATCGCCATGCCGGATGATTAGCGGGAAGCGGGGCCAGCCGCCAACGCATCGCGAGCCGGGCCACGCCCGGCGAGCGCATTTTTCCTGAACGCCAGAGCGGCCGCGCCCGGACAAGAGCGCGGCCGCGAATTATCCGGCCTTCACGAAGGGAAAGGCCGGAACCGCTCGCGCGGTCCCGGCCCGTCACCTATTCGGCCGCAACCGCATAATGCGGCTGACCCTCGTCCTCCGGTTCCGGCGCGATGGCGTCCGCCTCGATCCCGGTCGGCTGCGCCACGGCGTCCGCGCCGTCCTGCGCTTCGGTGTCGGGGGCCTCCGCTTCGGACGGCTGCGCGTCCGCTGCGAAATCCTCCGCCTCCACCGCCTCGGGTTCACCCTCCGGCGCGCGCAACAGGACGGGAAGCCAGCCCGTCCCGGCGACAAGCTGCTCCGCCGCGTCGGCCATGTCCGCCTTCTTCATCGGCAGGATGCGCTCGGCTGCCTCGACCGAAACGGCCTCGCTGACGGCCTGCCCGATATGGGCCTTGGTGACGCGCCCGAAATAGCTGCGGGCGGTCGCGGTCCACGTCGCGGTCATGTCGAGGTCAACGGCCTTGGCCAGTCCGTCCGCCGCCTCGATGCGGGCGGTGGAACGCTCCCAAGGCACCTTCACCGCATTGACGGTGAGCGACACGCAATGCGCCAGAAGCTCGGTGCGGCTGTCGCCGTCCAGCGCCGCGAGAAACGGCCACAGGTCCGCCGTATCGTCGGGAAGCTGCGCGCCCCATTGATCGTGCCGCGCCGCGAGCGCTTCGCCCGCGCCGCTGTCCGCGATGCCCTCGGCATGGCTGGCGATGTCTTCGCTCTTGGCGGTGATGGCGAGGCAGGACTTGCCGAACCCATGATAGAACAGGTCCAGCACCAGCGCGTGGGTGAGGGCCACCATCGCCATGTCGGGCTGCGCGCCCAACGCGAGACGGAGGCCGAGCGTCCGGTGGGCCGTGAGGTCACGAACGAGGCTGTCCGAAATGGGCTTGCCCGCGTCGGCCTCGTCCACCTCTTCTTCCTCGTCGGCGTCCTCGTCGTCCTCCACGGCTTCGCCGTCCTCCGCGATGTCATCGCCCTCGTCCTCGGTGGCAACCTCGGGCTGCGGCTCGTCCTCGGCGCGGACATAGCCGCGCTCGATCTTCACCTCGCCATTGGAGCCGAGGGAGACGAACACGCCGCCACGCTCGATGATGGCGGGATCGTAGGCCGAGCGCTTGGCGCTGATCGCGTCGATCTCGTTGCTCAACGCCTGCGCCTTCACCGCCACGTCCTCGGGCATGTCCTCGTAGGAGTCATAGCCTTCGATCAGGGCGTCGTGTGCCGCCGCCGCCTCGGACAGCCGCGCCTCGTCCTCGTCGGACAGGCCAACAGGTTGCGGATAGTAGCGCCGCATCCCATGACCGTGCGGATAGTCGATACTCGCCTCGGCCCATTTCCAGCCCTCGGCCAATATCTCCCCGGCGATCTCGCGCAACCGCTCCACGGCAAGCGTGTCGAGCAAGCCCGCATCCTCGAAGAAACCGCCGTCATCCTCGGTGAACAGGTCGCGAATGACATTGCCCCCGGCCTCGGCGTAGGCATCGGCGCCGATGAACACGGCCCGCCGGTCGCTCGCGGGCACGTTGCTCGCGGTGAGGTCGCGCCGGATGATCCACGGCTCCTTGTTCCACGACAGGTTATCGAAAACCTGCTCCTGACGGGCATGGTCGTCGGTGATGACGAACGCCGCCAACTGGTCGAGCGTCAACCCGTCCTGCCGATAGACGTCCATCAGCTTCGGGCTGACCGCGCCGAGCCGCAGCCGCCGCTTGACGATCTCGGGCGACACGCCGAACCGCGCGCCGATTTCCTCCGCGCCCCATCCCTTGTCGCGGGAAAGCTCGTGGAAGCGCTCGAACTGATCGGCCGGATGAAGCTGCTCCCGATTGTAGTTCTCATCCAAGCTCACCTCGGCCGGATCGTTCTCGGTGTCGAGCCAGCAGCGGACAAGGTGGTTCTTCCTGATCTCCTTGCGCTTGGCGCGCAGCAGATAGGCGAGCCTGCGCCCTTCGCCAGCGGTGACGAGATAGCAGCCGGTCGGCTTGCCGTTCTTCACCTCCGGCTCGACGACGAGGTTCTGATAAAGCCCCTTGGCCGCGACGGACGCGGCGAGCGCTGCAATGAACTCGTCGGTATGCGGCACCTTGCGGACGTTCTTCGGGGACTTCTTGAGCTTGTTCAGGGGGACGAACACGGTCTGACCGTCTTGCGCGCTCTGCTCGGTCGCCACGGTTTCGATGGTATTGGTCATTTCCTTACTCCTTGGGCTTAGGTTTCCGCGCAGCGGAAGCGCCGCGCTGAAACCCTGCCCGTCGGCGAGACCGGGGGTGCAAACGGAGGGACGGCTTCGCGGGGAACCGGCTGCACGGAGCGAAGCGGAGGAAGCTGGGCGGAAGACGTTCCGAAGTGCGCCAGGGGCGGAGTCCCAAGCTCCGCGCCGCTCGCGGCGCCACAAACGACGCACCCTTGCGGCGGACGGCCGGCGCGGCGGCGTGCGCGCGGGCCTGGGGGCCAGCCGTCGCCGCGCCCTCCGGCCAGAGCAAGTGTGCAAACGCGGGCAGATAAAAACGCGCGACCCCTGCGCGGCTTCAGCCGCCAGTGTGCGCTCCCTAGATCCCCGCGTGCTATCTGGGGCGTTGCGGGGTGTCCCCGCTCGAAGGGGTCCGGCGAGACCTGTCAGGGACTCGACGGTAGGGGAAGGCTTTCCCCCTCAAACCGTTTGGGATGAAGACGGAAACAGCACGATCCGCACGCTGGAAGCGCGTTGCGAAGGCTTCAGGCTGTGGCTAGAAATAAAGTGCCCCGGCGGTATGCAAAGCAGGGACCACCGGGGGATACGGGCTCCATGTAGTCGATCCTGGCGGAAAAATCGAGGAGCACGCGGCCCGCGTCATGGGATTGCAGCCGATTGGCCGCGACGGACCCCGTCAAGCGACGCCATACCTATTCTTGCCGTTGCATCGGTGCTTCCGGGAGAAAGATTGCAGCGCTAGGCATATGTGATGAGCAGCGCCTACTTAAACGCGATTCTGGCTAGGGAGGCCGTTGATACCAGCGCGTTCTCACCTGTTCGGCAGGTCCAGACAATAATCGCGCCTGTGCTTCAGCAATGGGCAAACCGTTTCTTACTGTCGATTTCTCCGAGCGGCTCGTTTGCCAAAGGCACGGCCAACCGAAGCGGCACTGACATCGACCTTTTCATTTCGCTGCACGAAGACACGCCCGAGACTTTGAAGGATATTTACGGCTCGCTCTTCAACGCCATTGCAGGCGCCGGCTATGTGCCAAAGCGGCAGAATGCGTCGATCAACGCGACGATCGGCGGCTTCGATGTCGATCTCGTCCCCGGCAAGCGGCAGTCCGCCTGGACGACGGATCACAGCCTCTACCGGCGCACGGCCGATACCTGGACGAAGACAAATGTGACGACACATATCAACACCGTCGTCATGGCGGGCCATCAGCGCGAGTCGCGGCTCCTGAAACTGTGGCGCAACCAGAAGCGGCTCGAATTCCCATCTTTCTATCTTGAGCTGACCGTGATCGCAGCCTTGAGCGGGAGGACATCGCCTGACTTGGCGGAGAATGTCGTGACGGTGCTGGAGTATCTCAGGGACAAGTTCACTGCAGCACGGGTGATCGATCCCGCCAATGGAAACAATGTCATATCGGATGATCTCACCGGCACGGAGAAGCAAGCGGTGCGGCGGTTGGCGGAAGCTGCGCTGGGCGGCAATTGGAGCGGCTTCGTGCAATGACCGAATGGTCCCTCAAAACTTTGCTGCAAAGCCTGCACGACGAGATCGAAGCGAAGCTGGGCATCGCGCGCGGCAGCTTCGGTCACGGCGGAACGAAGGGTGACGCCAGCGAAGCTGTGTGGCTGGAGCTATTGCAGGGCTATTTGCCCGAACGGTATCGCGCTGCCGGCGCACATGTGGTCGACAGCAAGGGCGCCTTCAGCCACCAGATCGATATCGTCATCTTCGATCGCCAATATTCGCCCTTTATCTTCAATTTCAAAGATCAGTTCATCGTACCGGCAGAGAGCGTCTATGCTGTGTTCGAGACCAAGCAGGCGATCAATGCGCAGCATGTCGCCTATGCGGCGGACAAGGTGGCCAGCGTTCGCGCACTCCATCGGACGAGCCTGCCGATACCGCACGCGGGCGGCATCTACGATCCGCGACCATTGCCGGCCATTATCGGCGGACTGCTCACGTTCGAGAGCGAATGGAATCCACCGCTCGGCCAGCCGCTGACCGATGCGCTCGCAGCGCTCGATGGGCAGCACCGCCTCGATATCGGATGCGTCGCAGCGCACGGAGTGTTCGGCTGCGACACGGACGGTTGCTCGCAGGCGCAGGTCGGCGTGCGAGCGGCGACGCGGTTCCTGCTCGACCTCATCTCCCGCCTTCAGGCGAGCGCGACCGTCCCGATGATCGACGTGGGCGCTTATGCCGCTTGGCTCGACTGACCGCTAAGCCGCCGGGATCGGGACCGCGATCTGATTGGCGATGGCGGTATAGAGGTCGATGTCGGCCTCGGGCGCGCGGATCGACACACACAATGCGTAGCGGGCGGAACGATCCCAGCGCTGGAGCGAAGGCTTCTCCTTCCACCATCCGCTGACGGGGAAGACTCCGATCGCGTCGCGCTCGGCGAGGGCGGCCGCGCTGCCACGCCAAATGTCGCTATGGATCGAACCGCGGTCACGGATCGTACCCAGAACCCAGGAGTCACCGCCCGCGGCAGCGCCGACAGCGCCAGCCTCTTCGTCCTGAGCCGCCTTGTTGATCCGCTGCCGGAACGCTTCCAAGCCTTCGAGCGACCGCTTCACCGCAAAGCGGAGATTGTGCGAAGCGTAGCGGTGGCGCCGCGTCCAGCCCCGTTCACCGGGATTGGGCTCAACGAAATAGGACAGGGTGATCCGCAGCTCCACATCGAGATCGCCAAGCGCAGCCAGTTCGGCGCGCGGCCAGGGCAGTCGATGCAGATTCATATCGCGTGTTTTGATCGTCGAGCCGTCCTTGCGGAATGGCAACAGGGCGTCCTCGACCATCAAAGTCGCGTCGTTGGACGCGCTCATCAGCGCCCGGCCAAGGTCAGGCACGCCCCAGCCGTAGCGGCGTAGCATGGCCAGCTTCTGAGCTTGCGAGCCGGCCGCGTCGAAGCGCTGGCGCATCGCCGGCGTCCATTCGGCGGAATGGACAATGAGCGCGCGCACCGTTTCCGGCCAGAGTGTCGGACGGGCTGCGATAACGCCGGCGGCGAGGTTCGCGCCGAGCGCGGCAGCGCCGCTAGTGTCGCCGAACGCTTCGAACAGGCGCATGTTGGGACGATAGTGGGTCGTGAGGAGTTGGAGGTCGTCGATCGCCGAGGCCGGGTTGGCACCGTCATGCGCGAAGTTGCCGCCTTCGAACACGACATCCGGACGGATCGGCCATTGCCGATCCCAGATGGCCGACGTTCGGCTTGCCGGCGAGAGGTCGCCGGCCGGGGCGACGGGCGTCCATCCGTCATAGTCGGGATGGGTGATCGTGATCTTGTCGGTGCTGGCCCCGACGACGAGCGGATTCCAAGCCTGCGCCGGGCTTTCGACCTCTTCGAGGTCGTTGCGGTCAGGATAGTCGGCCGGATTGATGTCGCCGCGAAGATTGCCCGCCGCTAGGACCATCAGGCGTCGCCTGTCACCGCCGCCATAGCAGAGCTGATCCATTGACGAGGACCAGGAGGACGGCCGGCCCCGGCGCAAGCCGACGTCGCTGGTCACGGCCATGCAGAACACGCGCCGGCGACGGGGAGCATGGTCTTCGGCACGAGCGATACCGGTGGCCGTGATCGCTCCGTAAAGTCGCGGCTCGTTCTGCCCGGTTGGCGGCAGGATCTTCACCGTTTCGAGGCGATGACCAAGTGCGACCGGCTCGCCGTGGGAAAGCGCCGCTTCGAGATCGCCATAAAGCGCGACGCCAGCCATCGACGTGCCGTGACCATTCCAGAAGGCGCTGTCGCCGACGCCCCAGTCACCGTCGTAGCTATGCTGATCGGCAGGATCGAGGCCCGGCGCGAGCAGGGGGTGGGCCTGGGTCGCTCCGCTGTCCAGTATGCAGACTGCCGGTGCCAAGGGGGGCGGCGGTGCGATCCGATCAGCCAAGTCGTTCGCCCAAGCGGCCTGATCGACCGTGCGCATTTCGAGAAAGAGGGATGGAGTGTCCTTGGCGAGACGCAGTTCAGCCACGGCGTCGGAATTGCGTATCAGCCGATCCATCGTCGCTTCATCGGCGAGCGCCAACGCGACATCGCGCTCGGGAAAGCTGATGACGTGCTCCTTGATCGCGACATCGAGCTTGGCGGCGACAGACTGGAAGATCGCGAGACCGCCATCCCGAAGCCAGACTTCCCACCACACCTGACGGCCGTCGGCGGGAAAGTGCTGCGCTTCATCGGTAAATAGCGAGCGTGCGACCGCGACCCTGATGTCGTCGATCCGAGCGATCAGGGCCTCGTTCTTGGGCTTGCCGGTGCGCGTCTCCTCATCGCGATAGGCTTCGATCTTCTTGACGAAGAAATCGGCAGCAGCTTCCGGAACGAATACAGTGGCCGAGACCATCTCGTCGCCCTCCGCCGTAGGTCGAACCGCTACCAGCTCGATAGCCTTGGGCTTATTCTCCAAGGCTTCGACTGCGGCGCGCTCGGCTACGGGGATATCGAACTCCAGATAGAAGCCTGGCTTGCCCTCGGCGACGCCGTCTTCCCGCTCTGCGAGCCGTTGGCGGCCGGCGGCGAGCGCCGTTCCGATTGCCTGTTCCAACCGTGCAGCGTGCGCGGCACGCGCCCGCGCCGGAGGGAGGCCGCTGATGACCAGGCGGGGTGACGTGTACGCCTCGCTTTGGCCGCCGCCTTCGACGTGGAAATGGGGGCGGTCGCGGGGAGGTACAGCCATCGGGCCTCGTTGCTTAGAGGATGGCCGCGCGCCGCTCCGTCAGAGCGGTCAGCAGCGTCGCGGTCGTCACGCCATCGTGGCCATCCAGCACCGCGACTTTTGCCGCCTCGTCGGCAGCTCTGGCGACTTCGGCTTGGGAGAGATGGGCGGCGGATTCGAGAACAGGCGCCCATTCGATCGGCTTGAGATCGAAGGTCGCGAGCCGGGCTTCGAGGATGCCCTGCACAACCGAGGGATCAGGAAGATCGTAGCTGATGACATCGTCGAACCGTCGATAGAGCGCCTTGTCGAGCAATTCGGGGTGATTGGTCGCGGCAACGATGAGGCTCGGGCCATCGTCATTTTCGAGAAACTGGAGGAAGGAATTGAGCACCCGGCGAATTTCCCCAACGTCGTTCGGCCCGGCCCGTTGCGCGCCGATCGCGTCGAACTCGTCGAAGAAGTATACACCGCGCTGCATGGCAACGGCGTCGAAGACAAGCCGAAGCCGTGTGGCGGTCTCGCCCATGAGCTTGCCGATCAATCCATCGTAAAGAACCGTGAAAAGGGGCAGCTTCAACTCACCGGCCAAGGCGGCGGCGGTCATTGTCTTGCCTGCGCCAGGAGGGCCGACAAGCAAGAGCTTGCGGCGCGGGGCGAGCCCCCGCGCGCGGAGCCGCTCCTGCTGGCGCTGTTCCCGAAGGACGCGCGCAAGCCGCTCATCAAGTTCGGGCTTGAGCACCATGCTGGACAGCCGGACATCGGAATAGCGGGCTTCCAGAAGCCCTGCGAGTTCGCCCTTCGGCTGCGCCAACGGCACGGGGCCGGCTCCGCGCCGCGCCACCGTCGCGCTTTTGCCCTTGGCGGCATCGACCAACTCGCGCAGTTCCTGCGCGAGCTTCCCATGACCCTGCCTCGCCTCGTGCGCGGCTAGTTGCGTCGCCACGGAGAGGAAGCGGTCCTCATCCCCGTCTATATGGCTTTGCAGCAGTGCAACGATGTGGCGCGCGGTTGTCATAGGTCAGTTCAATGTTCCGGCCTCGGGTTGGAGAACTTTTCGGGAATCTAGCGTCGGTGATTCGCTGTGTAACGCGAATTCGTACAAGGGGTCGTTACTGCCCTCTCTGCCCTTCGCCAACACAGCATTTAGCCGGCGTCGATGGTCCGCTTGGCCGGCCGCAATCCGCGGGGTCTCGATTGCCGATGACCATGCGTTTCATCCAGCCCGGAATTAGGACGCCCCCATCGGATCATCACAGCCGCGAAAGGGCGTGGTGAGTTCGGTTCGACAAGTTTTCCGCGGAAATGCAGGGGCTTCGCGTCGCGCCGCCGCCAGCGTGGTGAGTTTTGGACTTCGAGAGGCGGCGCACCAAGGCTGCTGCGACAGTCTTAACTCACTGATTTCATTGGGAGTTTTGGCGCACCCAAGAGGATTCGAACCTCTGGCCTTCGCCTTCGGAGGGCGACGCTCTATCCAGCTGAGCTATGGGTGCGTATGGCTTGGAGCCGTAAGATTTGCGCCGGGGTAGGTCAATCCGCGATCGAATCCGACAGTCCGAGCGCGGTGAGAATTTGGTGAGTTTTTTCGTCCGTCCTTTCTTCCGTCCTCCTAAACCCTCGTAAATACTGTATAAAATCGCTGCTCTCGCGTTGGACGCGAGCCTTCGGAGGGCAGCGCTCTATCCAGCTGAGCTACGGGTGCTTTGTTCACCTTATGGCGAGCGGGGCGCTTAGCAAAGCGTGGCGCGGCTCGCCAGTCTTAAAAGGTTGGGTGGATTCGCAGCGGCGTCGTTAGCGATTTGGCAAGACGGGGTTTGTACTCTTCAAAGCCATGAACGCATTGTCGCACGAATTCGACCTGGCACATGCCATGATGCTCCCTCCGGAAAGCTGCATCCCGCACGAACTGCCGGGACTGGGCAGGCTTTGTGGGCAGTGGGAAGCGGTGCACGAGGCTGCCGCGGCAGTGGCCAATCTGGCTCAGCTAGGTCGCGAAGCCGAATCAGAGCAGGTCGCCAAACTGCCGCTTCGCGCTGCCGAACTGAGCGGCTGGCGCTTCGAGACGATTGCCCGCGGTATCGATGATCTGGCAGCGATCATGCAGCCAGGGCTGCGTGCCTTGCTGTCATTGACCGCGCGTGGCCAGGACACGACCGCAGCGGCGCTCACGCTGTGGCGCGAATTTCATGCTTCGCGTTCAGCGATCGTCGATCTGGCCTACGATCGCTGATTTTCAAAAATTGACGGTGACAACAACTGCGTCGGAATAGGTTCCGGCCGCCACGCGTTCAACATTCGCGAATGTTGAACCATACGCGGTTAGCGTGGCTTTGCCATTCGCGTCTGCCGCACCTGCAACTGTATCGACGCCCGAGGCGTTGCCCCACCGCACACTGCGTGCTGCATCGGAATAGATTTCGTAAGCGAGCGTCTGCCCGCTCGCTGAATCCAACATGCGCCGCGCACCGTTTTGCCCCGTATCCAAGGCTATCTCGAATGCGGTTGGTCCCGAACACGACAGGTCGATTGACGCTTGCCCATGTGCGCTTGCGCCAACGGTAGTATCGAGAACGAAGTCCAATGGATCGGCGCTCGCGCTGCAGCTTTCCTCTACCACCGCGCTGACGTGCAATACGGCCTCGGTTTGGCGCGCCTCGGCCGGTGTGCAAAACGTGATCGCCGTGATGGCGGTAGAAAAGGCGAAAATCGGCTTCATCTCATTCCAGTTGTGCCCAAACGTGCTTTGGTCATCCATTGGTTAGAACGCTGCTGGTCTGTTTAATAGCTTGTTTACCACGTTGGGCTGCTGGCTGTGCGATAAGCGGCCAGATATTTACGCAACAATTCGATCTTGCGTGCGTTCGCGATCTGTTCCAATCACGGCGCATGATGGACTCGATAATGGAAGCGCAAAAGGCTGGAGTGGTTGCAAGGGGCATTGCGCGGCTCTTTGCGCGTAATGACATCTGGTGCCTGTCGGAAATGCCGCTCAGAAATGGGCGGAGAGCGGATCTGATGGGCGTGGATTCCAAAGGCCGCGTCGTAATCGTCGAGATCAAGGTCCAGCGCGCAGATCTGCTGGGCGACGGGAAATGGCCCGATTATCTCGATTTCTGCGATCGCTTCTATTGGGGGGTGCCACCGGGCTTGGATCGCAGTCCTCTGGAGGGCGAAGGCTACCGTCCGGATTGCTGCGGGATCATCGTGGCAGACGGTTACGATGGCGAAATCCTGCGGCCTGCTCCGCTACACCCGCTTGCCGCGGCGCGCCGAAAGGTCGAGGTCGAACGGCTTGCCCGTGCCGCGCTACGCCGCGCGACCGTTGCACTCGACCCACAGTGTGCACCCTGGGGCACACCGGAATAGCTTTTCGTTGTTTCCGGAAGGTGCATTGCCGCCTACCATCAAGGCAAGATGCTCGGCGCCATAATCCTTTCGGTACTCGCGATGACCGCTATTGTTGCGGTCCGCTACCTCGCCGCGAGCGGATTATTCGCTTTTGCAACCAACCGCGTCCGGCCCGGCTATCACGCCAGATTGGGGACGCAGATCCGCAAGGAGATCGGCTGGTCGCTCGCCTCTGCCGCGATCTACGGGATACCCGCAGGTGTGGTTGCCTGGGGCTGGCAGGCGCTCGGATGGACGCGGATCTACACAGACTGGGACGCTTACCCGCTGTGGTATTTGCCCGTCGCACCGATGCTGTACCTACTGGCTCATGACAGCTGGTTTTACTGGACCCATCGCCTGATGCATCGGCCAGCGTGGTTTCGCACCATGCACGCCGTCCACCATGCCAGCCGCCCGCCTACGGCCTGGGCAGCGATGAGCTTCCATCCGTGGGAAGCGCTGACCGGCGCGGTTGTGATCCCGACACTTGTCTTCCTGATCCCCATCCACGCGGCCATGCTTGGCGTGGTTTTGCTCGTGATGACGGTCATGGGCGTCACCAATCACATGGGATGGGAGATGTTCCCAAAGTGGCTGGTTCATTCCAGGTTGGGAGGCTGGTTGATAACGGCGAGCCACCATCAGCGTCATCACGAAGAGTACAAATGCAATTACGGCCTCTATTTTCGCATCTGGGATCGGCTTTGCGGCACGGATCGCGGACTAAGTCCGAACGCGTGAATCCTGTCCTTGCATTGATTTCACTGGTCTTCGCACCGTTGCTCATCGCTTCAACTGCGCCAGCGCAGGAAGGGGCCACCGTAACGGTCACGGTTACCGATCTGCGCAATTCCAAAGGTATCGTCCGTGCCTGCATGACCGCGGACGAAGCGACGTTTCCGCGCTGCCGCGGCGTGCCGGGCGCATATGGTGCGACGGCGCAAGCTAGAGAAGGCAGCGTCACCTTCACGTTCTCCGGCGTGAACCCAGGGCAGTATGCCATAGCCCTGCTCCATGACGAAAATTCGAACGGCAAGGCCGATCGCGCCCTGGGGATGATGCCGAAGGAAGGCTTCGGCTTTTCTCGCGACGCCAAGGTCCGGATGGGCCCGCCGCGCTTTTCCGATGCCGCAATCGATATCGGTGCGCAGGACCGTAACCTGATCATCCGGATGCGCTACATGCTCTGACGCCGCTTTTGGCGTAGCCTCATGGTTAATTTCTTTAACCCGATCTTTACCGCACCCGCTTCATACCGCCTTCGATTGGGCAGAACTCTTCGGGGGCTAATGCAGTGATGGACAGGCTGGGCGGCTTTTTCGGCTTCCGTGATCGAGAGGAGGACTTCGACGACGACTACGTCGAGGAGGACGACACCGATCTCGATCCGCCGCCATCGCCGGTCGGCCAGGACGAACGCCGCATGCAGGTTCGCGCCTACAATCACTGGGCGACGCTTCTCGGCGATCTCAACTTCCCACACATTTCCGACCTCGAACCCGACACGCTCGACGACTTCGGGCCCTATTCGGTTCTGCTCGACCTGTCGGACGATATCGACGATCCGAAGGTTGCGTTCGTCGGCTCCGAACTGACGATCGAGTCCGGTCAGGACAGCACGCTTTCCCGTCTGTCTGCCGTGCCCAGTCGATCGGTGCTGAGCCGCATTACCGATCATTACATGCAGATCATTGCCAATCAGGCACCGATCGGATTCGAAGCGGAATTCTCCAACGAACGGGGCGCGAACGTCCTCTATCGCGGTATTTTGCTCCCCTACTCGAGCGATAACGAGACGATCGATTTCATCTATGGTGTGATCAACTGGAAGGAAATGGCCGACCAGCAGACCGCCGACGAACTGCTTCTGGCGATAGACCAGGCTCTCGGCCCGGTGGATGATGGCGAAAGCGATCTTGATACCATGGTCGAGACAGCCGAAATGCTCACGTCGGGCATGGACGCGGAACATTCCGACAGCATACTTGAACTCGGACACCACACCATGACCGACAGCCCTGCGCACAATGCCTTGCCGCAACCTTCTTTCGGTGCGGCAGATGATGATGAAGACCGATTCGCGGAACCGAGCGTCGCTGATCAGCCCGCAACCCGTGTCGATGCATTGGGCAACCCGATCGGCAACTACGTTCCAGACGACATGGGCGAGCCGGAATACGAAGACGATTTCGATCATCCTATCAAGACTGCCGCAGATTATGGCTTGCCGGATTGGGACGACGAGGAAGAGGGCGACGAGGACGTCGACGCCGTGGTCGATCCGCTTGCCGACGATGAGACGTCGAGTAGTCTGATCTCGCTGGTCAGCCGCGGCGGTCGAACAAAGAAGAGCGTCGACCTTTCACATCAGGAACCCGCGCCTGCCATTCCGCAGGCTTATGAGGGTGAAGGCTTCGCCCCTGCGCCGCGCATTCCCGAGCCCTACAAGGCACCTGCCGAAGAACCGCAACTCACCGATGTTCCACCAGAGGACGTCGAAGAAGTGGCGGCTGTGCCAGATGCCATCTCGGAGGACGTTACGCCTGAGGGCCTCTACGATTGTCTCGCAGCGGCGCGCGAATTGGCACAGGCTGCGCAGAACACCGAGGATCGCAGCCGCAAGACACTTTATTCGGCGGTCGCACGGGCTTACGACTTCAGCCTTGAAGCGCAGAGCGCACCCGGAGATTTCAACGAACTCCTTATCGACAACGGCCTGACCTTCCAGGATCGTGCGCCGATGACGCCAATCGTCAAGCTGGTTTTCGGTGCCGATTATGACAAGACTCGCCTGACCGAATACGCCGCCGTGCTGATGCACGCCCACCGTATCGGTGTGGAACGCGGCAAGCTCGCAACGTTCCTGCGCGAAGCGGAAGGCGGTCTCAAAGGGATCGTCAATGCCGAACGCGATGCGCGTAAGGAAGAGCAGGGCAAAGCGGTTGCGGACAAGAAAACCGTTCGCCCTGCCCTCGCGAAGAAGCTTCGCGCCCTGGAACCGCTTTCCCTCGCCGATCTCGAAGAGGACGGCGCGGAATTCGCATTGGTCATGATCCGCCGCACCGCTGCCGGTACGTTGGAAATCGTCGGCGAAATACCCGATGACGTGCCGCTGGTGGAACGCGCCGCGCGCAAGCTGCTCGCCTAGCACAACGCTGCTACAATTCGCTTGTCGCCCCCGCGCTCGATTGGCTAGCGCGGGGGCGATGCCGTTTTTCCCTACTGCACCCGTCCGCATTCAGCCCTATTTCGGCTATAGAAACCGTGAACGGCTGTGCATTTCGGCCAGGGCCTTGCGTTCGCGCGTCGGCAAGTTCGAACAGCGCAGCAAGTGGCGCGCAGCGAAGACCATGCTGAGCCAGTTCGTCAGCCATGAAGTCCCCGATCTACCTGTCGAACTGGAAATCGCCCTTCCCGACGGAAAGGCTCAACGCCATCTGGGGCGAACGGACAGCGAAGGCTTCGTCAATTTCGATATCCCGCTCGAACCCTGCTGGGATTACGGTACGCACCCTGTGTGGGAAACGGTCGTTTTTCACTGGCGAGCGGGCGAGGAAGAACAATGCGTCGATGCGCATGTCCTCGCGCCAGGGGTCGATACCGGTCTGGCAGTTATTTCGGACATAGACGACACAATCGTCGAAACCGGCATCACCGGCGATTTTCGCGCAGTACTGCGTAACTGGCGCAGGATCCTGATTCAAATGCCGGAAGAACGCATTCTCGTTCCCGGCGCCGACGTATTCTACAACGCGCTGGGCGGTGGAGAAGCGCTTACCAGCGGAGAAGGTCATGCCGGCGAGACGCAGCCTGCGACTCATCGGCCGTTCTTCTATGTTTCCTCGAGCCCGTGGAACCTGTTCAGCTATCTGGTGACCTATATTCGCGGTCGGGGCCTGCCATTGGGGCCTATTGCACTGCGCGACTGGGGCCTCAACCGTGCTACCTTCGGATCTGCCAGCCACGGTGCACACAAGCGCGCCGCCATCGAAGCCATTATTGAAACCTATCCCGAGATAAAATTCGCGTTGATCGGGGATGACAGCCAGGGCGATCTGACCGCATTTGCCCAGATTGCGGTCGACCATCCCGGGCGGGTTCGCGCAATCTTCATCCGAAAGGTTGGCGATGCGATGAGCTCGGAGGAACTGACGGCTACGGCAAATCTCGAAGCGGCCCGGATACCGTTATGGCTGGGCGATGGCTATGATACTGGTCACGAATTCCTCGCCTCAATCGGCCTCCTTGGCGACGGAGAGGCAAAGGCGATCGTCGACACGGTAGAAGCAACGAAAAAGCGGAAGGCATGAAGCGCGCGATGAAGATCGGTCTCGGCATCGTTCTGTTCCTGTTGCTGGCCGGCGGCCTGCTGTGGTTGGCCATACGCACGAACGGTCCCGCAGTGTTGAATGGCATCGACCGGCTTACAGGTGGCGGCCGGGGCGTCACGCTGGTTTCGAACACCCAATATGGCCCGCACCGAGACCAGAAGCTGCGAATTTACGCGCCTGCGAAAGCCGACCGAGACCAACCCTTACCGATCATCCTTTTTGTTCATGGTGGCAGCTGGAGCTGGGGCGACCCGGATGATTACACATTCATCGCGCGCGCTCTGGCTCCGGAAGGCTTCGTTGTTGCGCTGGCCGGTTACCGGCTGGGCAAGGACGGGCGCTATCCCGCCATGCTGGAAGATACCGTAACCGCCATCGGCCAAACGGTTCGGATCGCGCCGCAATTCGGCGGTGATCCGAACCGCGTGATCCTGGCCGGACATTCGGCAGGCGCGTACAATGTGGTTCAGGCGGCGTTGGAGGAAAAGTGGCTCTCCCGCATCGCAGTGACGCCGCGCGGCGTGGTCGGCCTGGCCGGGCCCTATGATTTTTACCCATTCGACAAGGATTCGAGTCAGGACGCATTTGGTTCGGTAGGCGCCGGACTTGAGAGCCAGCCGGTCAATCACGCGCGCGCCGACGCGCCGCCTATGCTGCTTGTACATGGAGAGCGCGACACGCTGGTAAAACCGCGCAATACCCGCGCTCTGGCAAAAGCCCTGAGAGATGTGGGAGCGCCTGTGGAAACTCGGTTTTACGACAGCTTCGACCACAATGCCCCGCTCATTTCCTTCGCCAGTCCGTGGCGCAATTCGCGCGATGTGGATGATGCCGTGGTCGAATTCGCCCGCCGGGTGAGCAAGGTTTCAGTTCCGGTTCAGGCCGAAAGCCCTTAGGCTCGCCGCCAATGCGCCTATTTGCCCGCCTGCTCGCCATGCTTGCTGCCGCCATGCTCGCGGCGCAGCCGGTTGCTGCCCAGTCCATTCTGCGCGATGCAGAAACCGAAGCATTTCTTGATGAAATATCGGCTCCGCTAATCGAAGCGGCCGGACTGCAGCCCGACAACGTCGATATAATTCTAATCAACGATCCGTCGATCAACGCCTTCGTGGCGGGCGGTCAGGCGGTCTACATCCATTCTGGTCTGATCGACGCCGCCGATACGGCCGAAGAGGTTCAGGGCGTGATTGCGCACGAACTGGGCCATATCACCGGCGGGCATATCCTCCGTTATGGCGAAGGTATGGCGTCGGCTACCAAGATCACGGTGCTTTCGCTGCTGGCCGGTCTTGGCGCTGCGCTGGTAGGTGCTGGCGATGCGGCCATGGGCATCATGATGGCCGGGCAGCAGGCGGCGATGGGCAAGTTCCTTTCATTCAGCCGGACCCAGGAATCGTCTGCCGATTTTGCTGGGGCTGAATATCTGTCCAAGGCGGGTATTTCCGGACAGGGGTCGCTCGATTTCTTCGGCAAGCTGCTCAATCAGGAATACCGTTATGGCTACAGCCAGAGCGATGAGGCAGGTTTCTATCGCACGCACCCGCTTTCGGGTGACCGTATTTCGGCATTGCGCGGCGTGTACGAAAAAGACCCCGCGTGGCAGCGCCCCGCCAACGCCCGCAACCAGGCGAATTTCGAACGGGTGAAGGCCAAGCTCATCGGTTACATATCGAAGCCGTCGGCGACACTGCGCGATTATCCCGAAACCGACCAGACGATACCCGCGCTCTACGCCCGCGCCTATGCCTACCACCAGAATGCCCGCGTCGATCTCGCGCTCGAGACGGCGGACAAGCTGCTGGCGAAGGATCCCGACGACCCATATTTCCTCGAACTCAAGGGGCAGGTCTTGCTTGAATCGGGCCGCCCTCGCGAATCGCTCGAACCGCTGCGCCGGGCGACCGATTTGACCAATTCCGAACCGCTGATCGCCAGCCTGTTCGGTCATGCGTTGATCGCTACCGAAGACAAGAGCAATTACGAAGAGGCCGAGCGTGTGTTGCGAGCCGCCGTTGGGCGGGATCGTCGCAATCCTTTCGCCTGGTATCAGCTCGGCGTCGTCTATGCAGCGCGCGGCGATACCGCACGGGCCCGCCTCGCTTCCGCGGAACAACAGGTGATGAACGGCGAGTACGGGCTGGCCATCCGCAGCGCGCAGGCAGCGGAAAGCGGACTGGACCACGGCAGCCCGGACTGGATCCGGTCACAGGATATCGGGATGCAGGCACGCGCCCTGCTCGAGCGGCAGTGCGAAATGAAACGCAAGCGCAACTGTGCGCCCGGCTGACGAAACGAAGGAACGTCATGAAAAATCATCTGCTGACCGCGCTGATAGCGCTGGTGTGCGGTTTCGCCGGTGCAGGCCTCTGGTCGCTATCGGGCCTGGGTCACAATCAGACACGCAACTATCTGCTGTCGAACCCTCAGATCCTGCCGGACATGGCCGAGGCGTACCAGCGCGAACAGGCGAAAGATCGTCTTGCTCAGGCGCCTGACGGGGTCAAGCAGCCCTTCCCTGGCGCGGTGCTCGGCAATCCCGAAGGCTCGCACGTCTTGGTCAAGTTCACCGATTACGGCTGCACCTATTGTCGTCAGTCGATCGCGGGAACGGACGAGCTGATCGCTGCGGATCCGGAACTGAAGGTCGTCGTGCGTGAATGGCCCATCTTCGAAGGCAGTGAAGCGGCTGCGCGCATGGCACTGGCCGCCGCGAAGCAGGGTAAATATGCCGCATTCTATCACGCCATGTTCGAACAGGGACCGCCCAGCGACGCGACGATTGCTCGCGCAGCGCAGATTGCCGGACTGGATCAAGCCGCGGCAAAGGCGTTCGCCCAGTCCGATGAAGCCACGGCAGAGCTGGACCGGAACATGGCGTTTGCCCGGTCCATGCAGTTCACCGGCACGCCCAGCTGGATCGCAGGCGACGAAGTGATCGAAGGTCTGGTACCGCCCGAACGGCTCGCGGAAGCACTCAAATCGGCGGCCGGATAGTGGCTTAGCCCTCTTCGTCCATTGCCTTGGCGTACATGGAAGCCAAGGGGCGTTCCATCACGCGGCGCACCATAGGTTCGAAGAACTCGAGCGGTTCGCTTTCATAGTCGGGATCGAAGGCGGCCTGATCGTATTTCTCGCAGAATTCACGGCACGCTTCGAAATGCGGATGCTCGGCAAATTTGTCCCGCGCGTTCTGATCCATCCCGAGGAAATGGAAGTAATAATATCCCTGAAACGCGCCGTGGTTCTGGCATATCCAGTGGATTTCGTCAGTAACGAACGGCTTGATGATGGAAGCAGCGACTTCGGGATGATTGTAGCTGCCGAGCGTATCGCCGATGTCGTGCAGCAGGGCCATGACCACATATTGTTCGTCGCGCCCGTCGCGGTGCGCGCGTGTAGCGGTCTGCAGCGAATGCTCGAGCCGGCAGACGGGAAAGCCGCCGAAATCGCCATCGAGAAGCTTGAGATGGTCCAGCACACGGTCCGGCAGGCCCTTGGCAAAAGCGCGGTATTCGCCGCCGATGATCGCCCAGTCTTCGGCCGTACCTTCCTTCATCTCGCGGAATTTTGCCCGTTCGGCGGCCGAATGTTCGATGTTTTCCTGAATGCCCATCGCGTCTCTCTCTCGTTTTGTCTGTTACGGTGAGTGTAGCGGCTGGTGCAATTCGTCGCAATTGCGCTAGAGGGGCGTTCCAATGGCAGTCTTGCCCATTCGCCCCACGCCGTTCTTCGCCAACAAGAACCAGGCGTTCTGGAACCTCCAGCTGGCCGGCTGGGGCGGTGCAGCCATGCTGCGCGCAATGTCTACCCTGGCGAACGGCCAGTCGCCCGACCGGCTGGTCATCATCCTGATATCCAGCATCACCGGGTTCTCGATCAGCCTGATCCTGGCGGTCATCTACAGCAAGCTGATAAAACAGCGGCCGGTCATCACCTGGAGCGCGACGGCAGTCGTGCTGGCCTTCGCCGTCGCCTTGCACGCTTTCATCGACAGCTGGGTACTCAATGTGGCGGGCGGTGCCACGGGCAGCGGCAATTTCGTCAGCCTGTTCGTCGGCATCTACTTCATCGACCTTACCCTGCTCGGCGCCTGGTCCGCATTGTATTTTGCGATCAATTTCTTCCTTCAGATCGAAGAACAGGCCGACCGGCTCGAACGGCTGGAAGCGCAGGCAACCAGCGCGCAGCTTGCGATGCTGCGCTATCAGCTCAATCCGCACTTCCTCTTCAACACGCTCAATTCGATCAGTACGCTGGTGCTTCTCAAGCAGAGCGAGACCGCCAACGCCATGCTCACCCGGCTGTCCAGCTTCCTGCGGCATACGCTGGTCACTCAGCCGGGCGGCAAGGTTTCGGTGGCGCAGGAAGTGGAAACGCTGAAGCTTTATCTCGGTATCGAGCAGATGCGGTTCGAAGAACGCTTGCGCTCCACCTTCCGGATCGAACCCGAGGCGGCTGGAGCGCAATTGCCGGCCATGCTGCTCCAGCCTCTGGTGGAGAATGCGATCAAATACGGCGTCAGCCCGCAGGAAGAAGGCGCAGAGATCGCCATCGTTGCGCAGATCGTCGGCCCGCGCCTGCGCGTGACCGTCTCGGACACCGGGCCCGGCATGACCATGAACGGCACGGAAGAGGGCTTGCCTGCTGTCCGGCCAACCCATGCCCGCCGCGATTCGACCGGGGTGGGACTTGCCAATATTCGCGACCGGCTGGCGCAAGCGTACGGTGAGGAGCACAGGTTCGAAATCCGCTCACCGGAAAGCGGCGGCTTTTCCGTGCTCGTAGAGCTGCCGTTCGAGCCCGATTCGGAAGATGCGTTAAGCCAAGGGCAATCAGCGCCCGCCCAGCAGGCCGCGTTTTCGCAGAAACCCACGCCCCCCACGGCCGTTATACCCCCACACCTACCCCCGAAAGCACCCCAGACGACATGACCATCCGCACCATACTCGTCGACGACGAGAAGCTCGCCATCCAGGGTCTCCAGCTTCGCCTCGAACCGTTTGAGGATGTCGAAATCATCGACACCTGCCAGAACGGCCGCGAGGCGATCCGCGCGATCAAGACGCAGAAGCCCGATCTGGTCTTCCTCGATATCCAGATGCCCGGTTTCGACGGATTCTCCGTGGTGCAGGGCGTCATGGAAATCGATCCGCCGCTGTTCGTGTTCGTTACCGCTTTCCAGGAACATGCCATTCGCGCCTTCGAGGCGAATGCGGTCAACTACCTGATGAAGCCGGTGGACGAGGACAAGCTGGCCGATACGGTCGAGCGTGTGCGCCAGCGTCTGGCGGAAAAGAAATCGACCGAAGAAGCTGAAAAGCTCAAGAACGTTCTGTCCGAAGTGGCACCCGAAGCAGCCGAAAATCTCGCTGGCGAGGATACCGAAGCGGCAAGCCGGTTCGAAAAGCTCATCAATGTGAAGGACCGCGGCCAGATATTCCGCGTGGAAGTCGGCACGATCGAGCATATCGAAGCCGCCGGCGATTACATGTGCATCTACACGGGCGACAATTCGCTGATCCTGCGTGAAACGATGAAGGATCTCGAACGCCGGCTCGACCCGCGCAAGTTCCAGCGCGTCCACCGTTCGACCATCGTCAATCTCGATCAGGTGCGCCAGGTAAAGCCGCACACCAATGGCGAATGCTTCCTCGTCCTGGACTCCGGGGCGGAGGTGAAGGTGAGCCGTAGCTACCGCGACGTCGTGGCGCGTTTCGTCCACTGATGGCTTTCGAGCTAGAGGGCTTCGACCTCACCCGGTTCGTGAACGACACCCTTGCCGAGGATCTCGGTAGGGGCCTGCCGGGTGGTGGGCGCGATGTGACCAGCGAAAGCGTAATCCCTGCCGATGCAGGCTTTGCAGGCGTCATGGATACGCGGGATGCCATCCATGTAGCCGGTCTGCCCATCGCCGAAGCATTTTTTCGCGCTCTTGATCCTGACATGACGGTCGAGATTCTCGTCGAAGAGGGCGCGAGCGTACCTGCGAACACCGATCTCATGCGGTTCGAAGGCAATGCGCGCGCGATGCTGACCGCCGAACGCAGCGCGCTCAACACCGTTCAGCACCTTTCCGGCATCGCCACGATGGTTGCCCAATATGTTCGCGCGATGGACAATCCGGGCTGCACATTGCTGGATACGCGCAAGACCATTCCCGGTCTGCGCCAGCTTGAGAAATACGCCGTGCGCATGGGCGGCGGGTCGAACCACCGGATGGGTCTGTGGGACGCCGCGATGATCAAGGACAACCACGTCCTTGTCGCAGGATCGGTCGCCGAAGCGGTGCAGCGTGCGGTCGCGGCAGGGGTGCAGGAGATCATTTGCGAAGTCGACCGGATAGACCAGATCGAACCGGCGCTGCAGGCGGGCGCCACGCGGCTGCTGCTGGACAATATGGGGCCTGCAGTACTGCGTGAAGCTGTCGCGCTTGTGGCTGGTAGGGTCCCGACCGAAGCGAGCGGCGGGATCGATCTCGACACCATTCACGCCAAAGCCGCGACAGGGGTCGATTACGTTTCCGTCGGTCGGCTCACGCAAAGCGCGCCCGCTGCGGATATCGGCCTCGACTTTACGCCGCTGTAATTTCGGATATTCCTGTCTCCGACATTTACGAGAGGGGAATTCATGAAACCGGGCTCCATCAGAAAATTCGACTGGCTCTATCTCGGGTCGATCGCCGTCAGCCTGCTGGGTTTTGTCTTCAATTACGACACGATCGCCGCCCAGACCAATGCAGAGCTCGCCGCCCAGGGTGTCGAGGGCCTGAGCACCGGAGTGCTGATCGGCGGGCTATTGTTCGGAACGGCGATCAGCCTGGCGCTATGGTTCATGATCTCGATCTTGCGCATCGAACTGGCCAAATGGCTACTCCTCTTGCTGACGGCCTGGTCCGTCCTGACAACCGCCACTGCGGCCGCATCCGTTTTCGATTCCAGCGTGGCTTGGGGTCTGATCAGCACGATCATGACGATCGTCGCTCTCTGGTTCCTGTTTCAGCCGGACGCCAAAGCATGGTTTGCTGAAAAGAAGGGCGGCGACGGGCAGCCATAAGCTGGCCGCTGACGCTTCGAGCGGAGCCCCGCCGAACTCATGCTCCCGTCAACCCGTCCAAGGATACTGGCCGCCTTCGCAATGGCTGGCCTCGCGTACCAGGCGGCCCCCCTTGCGGCCCAGCATTACCAGTGCAGCCCGCCACGCACAGTCGCGGTTCCCCGTATCGAACGCGAAGCACGCCCACGCCCTTTGCCGATAAAGGGATACACGCTGGCACTGAGCTGGAGCCCCGAATTCTGCAAGCCGCGTAAGGGGCGCCCGCAACATGCGCGTCAATGCAATGGGCGAGGCGGTCTGTTCGGCCTCGTGGTTCATGGATTGTGGCCGAACAGCGGACGCAGCTGGCCACAATGGTGCACGGCGCCGCGTCAGCCGCTCGCGCGCGAGATAGCCGCCAATATGTGCCTTTCGCCCTCGGCCGCGTTGATAGCGCGTCAATGGGCCAAGCACGGCTCCTGCATGGCGCAGCGACCGGCAACCTATTTCAAGGTCACTCGCATCTTCTGGCAGGGCCTGCGCTTTCCCGACTTCGATCGCGTGAGCCGCGAGGATGATCTGACCGCCGGTACGATCCGCACGCGGTTCGTCGATGCAAATCATGGCTGGAAACCAGAAGCGGTTGGCGTGCTGCTGAACAGCCGCGGATGGCTGGAGGAATTGCGCCTGTGCTACGACAAACGCTTCATGCCCACCGCCTGCGACCGCCAAAGGTTCGGTGCGCGAGACGAGACTCCGGCCAAAATCTGGCGAGGGCTTTGATGCGCACTATCGAGAGCGCGTTCTGAATTACCAGCCGAACGAGCATCCCTGATGTTCACCGTCGTTGTCTGAAGAACTCCCGCAGGATTTGTGCCGCCTTTGCCTCCCCCATGCCCGAATATATCTCGGGCTTGTGGAGGCATTGTGGCTGGTCGAAGACCCGCGCGCCATGTTCGACCGCCCCGCCCTTGGGATCGCTCGCGGCATAATAGAGCTTGCCGATCCGCGCATGGACGATCGCACCAGCGCACATGGCGCAAGGCTCCAGCGTGACCCACAATTCGCAATCTTTGAGACGCTCTTCCCCAAGCTTCCTGGCCGCAAGGCGAATCGCCTGAATCTCGGCATGGGCTGTCGGATCATGGTGTTCGCGCGGGGCGTTATGCGCTTCTGCCACGATCGTACCGCCGCGCACGATCACTGCGCCCACAGGCACTTCGCCGACCCGGGCGGCGTCTTCGGCGAGGGCGAGCGCACGGTGCATGGGTTGCGGAAGGGTCCAGGAAGCCATAGCGGAACTGCGCTAGCTCGCGTGCACTTGAGGCGCAACGTGCTTGACGATTCGCACCCTCGCAGCTATGCGCGCCGCTTTCCGGGATTAATGAGCCCCGCAACCGCGCCGAGCGGCCAAGGGAACTCGCCCGTCCATTCGAACGAAGAGACTTATCATGTCGCGCATTTGCGAACTCACCGGCAAGGGCCGCCAGGTCGGTCACAATGTGAGCCACGCCAACAACAAGACCAAGCGGGTCTTCCTGCCCAACCTTCAGAACGTGACGCTGATGAGCGAAAAGCTCGATCGCAGCTTCAAGTTCCGCGTGTCGACACAGGGCCTGCGTTCGGTTGAACATAATGGCGGTCTCGACAATTGGCTGCTCAAGACCAATGACGACAAGCTTTCGGCCAACGCGCTCAAGGTGAAGCGCGAGCTGAAGAAAGCTGCCGCCGCCTCCTAAGGCATGGCGTTGCGCCTCGGCGCAGCAGCTTGAAAGAACGAAAGGCGCGCGGGACTACTCGCGCGCTTTTTCGCGTCTGTCCCAGCGTAGCTTGAGCAGCAGTGTGCGCTGGATCGCCATGAAATTGTCGTCGGAAATCAGCCAGACGAATTGGCCGTCGTCGTCCGTGGTGACGGCAATGCCCTCATAATTGTCGCGCGGAATCGCATCCCCGAATTCGGCGAGCAGGCGTGTGGGGATGGATCCATCGGCATTGCGCCGGTCGATATCGATCTCGACAATTGCCGTCTCGAATCCCGGTGGGATTGACCAGGCGAGACGGCGCAGCAGGATCAGTGCCCGGCCTCCGCCGATCGGGGTGGCATCGACCGGGCTGTAACTTTGCGGAATGTCGATCAATACGCTTTGCGGGCGCTTGTCCTCGATCGGGTCGGTCGCAAATATCAGCGCTTCGTGCTGACGCCCCATCCAGCGCTGCGCACTCTCCTCGATCACCAGAAAGCGGCCATCGCTCAAGCGCGCCAGCGATTCGGCGCCGCCATTGCTTTCCCAATTGCGCATCTGCGGTGGCCGGACTTCGGCATTTCGGCGATGGTCGGAATCGAAACGGACGATGGCTTCGCGGAACTCGTATCCCCCCCACAGGATGCCAGAGCTCGGATCGATGGCCAGCGATTCCAGATCGCGGCTTTCTTTCGGGCCGTCATTCGCATCGTCGAACGAACTCAGGATTGCTGGCAGATTGCTACGGTCGGGACGGCCAAATATCAACTTCTGGCCGGTGTCGCTCCCGGCCAGGAAGCGCTCCTTGTCCAGTACGACCAGTGCCGAAAATCCGCCGAACTGCGCCCTGTCGCCCGTCATCTCCCACCCGGCCATCAAAGTGAAAGGACCGCGCCGCGATTGCGTCACGTCGATCGGCTCGATGGTGGCGAGCCGCTGGAAATCCTGCGGGGGCTCGGCTGTACGAAGCCAGGTTCCGGGCACGATGGCCGCAGTCAGCAGGGCGGCCAGGACAAGACGCGTCGGGCGCATGGGAAAGGTGCTCTCCTGATTGCGCCGTTGTGCGCGTCACGCGCTCAGCGCATCGGTCCGGTGAACAGCAGCGGATCCAGCCGGGCATTGCGCCATTTCAGGCTCCAGTGCAGGTGCGGCCCGGTGGCGCGGCCGGACGAGCCGACATCGCCGATATGCTGCCCCTGCCTGACGCGATCGCCTTCCTTCACATAGAGGCGCGAGGAGTGCAGGAACGCGCTGTTGAGCCCCTGTCCGTGATCGATAATCAGCAGATTGCCTTCCAGGCTGTACCCTTCCACCGCCAGCACCACGACACCGTCTGCCGGGGCGACGTAAGGTACGCCATTGCCGGGCGCGATATCGATGCCGGAATGATAGCTGCCCGGTTCGCCGCGATACACGCGCTGCGAGCCGAACCGGCCAGAAATACGCCCCGTCACCGGCCAGATGAAATCCTGCGTCCAGCCGGTGCTGCCCGTGTCCTTCAGCCGCGCATCCCAGATCGCGTCCAGTTCAGGCTGGCGGATCTTCATGAAAGCGGCCGACGCGCCGCCGGGCGTGCGCGCTGCATTTATGTGCTCGATATTCCATTCCCGCGGCGCAATCGTAAGGGGGCTTTCGATCATGCGCCCATCGGCCAGCCGCGCTGTCAGCGTCATCGCTGCCGGCGCATCGCGATCGAAGGCGGCGAAGAATCGCCCCTCGTCGTCGAAGGTCAGCGTTTCCTCGCCCAGCGTCGCTTCCCTGGTCCCACCGGGCACGGTCCCGCGCATCCAGCCGCCCTGTTCCAGTTCGCCATCGAAGGTAAACACGGCGGGCCGCGAAGGTGTGGGCGTCGGGGTAGGCGCAGGCACGGGCGCGGCGCGCACCGGCTGCACCACTTCGGGCGATGCCGCCCGCTCCGGCCCTGCCGATGGCACACAGGCGGTCGCAAGCAGAAGAAGCGGCGCGACCCTCGTGTAACTCACGGCGCCAGCCGCTCCGTGGCGAGCTGGGCGCTGGCATAGGGCTCCTGATACTCGACCGACCAGTAGCGCAATTCGTCGAGCGCGATCGGCACCCCGCTCATCGCGCAGATGACGTGGCTTCCGGGGCGCAGCACCCGAAAGCCCGAAGGCCCGTACTGCAGCTTGGCCTCGCCATTCGAGGGCGAAGAATTCTTGTTCATCAACATGGCGCGAATCCTAGCAGGTCCACCTTAACCGAACAAATCTTGCTGCTTGGGGGCAGTTCCGGGCTTCGCCGGCTTGCGGCGCGGCGCTGCGGGCGCTGCCACTCCGCCGGTCGACACATCGAGATCGCCGTCGCGGAACTTCAGCGTCAGCGCCGCTTCCCTTGCCGCGCCCGCCCTATCGGTGATCGTCCGGCCGTCCGAATCGGTGACCCGGACATAGCCGCGCGCCAGCGGGCGGTCGGGATGCAGTTGCTCGGCCAGCCGCCCCAGCGCCGCCAGCCGCTCACGCCGTTCGGCCAGCGGACGTTCGACCAGGGCTGGCGCCAGCTTCTGTCCCGCCAGCGCACGCTGCGCCTCGCGCAGGTTGCGTTCCAGCACCGCAGGCGCAAGGCGAAGGTTGGACAGCCTCTCCCGCCCCTGGGCCGCGCGGTCGTGCAGGCCCCGCCGCAGCCTCTCGGCCAGATCGTCGAGCCTTTGCGCATGCGGTTCGAGCAGCGCCTCCCGCTTTGGCAGACGGTCCGCCCGTGCTTGCAGCCGCTCCCGGCCAAGCTGCACCGGGCGCAGGATCGCCCGCTTCTTGCGCGCCTCGAAATCCGCCAGCGCCGCAGCCAGTTCCGCGCGCACCGGCACTGCCATTTCGGCTGCCGCGGTGGGCGTCGGCGCGCGGCGGTCCGCCGCATAATCGGCCAGAGTGGTGTCGGTTTCATGCCCCACCGCGCTGATCGTGGGGATCGGGCAATCGGCGATGGCGCGCACCACCACTTCCTCGTTGAAGCTCCACAGATCCTCGATCGAACCGCCTCCCCGCGCCACGATGACGAGGTCGGGCCGATCGGCATGACCCTGGGGCAGGGCGGAAAACCCCCGCACCGCGCCTGCCACCTGCTCCGCCGCGCCCTGGCCCTGCACCAGCACCGGCCACACGATCACGCGGCTCGGGAAACGGTCTGCCAGCCGGTGGAGGATATCGCGGATCACCGCCCCCGTGGGCGAGGTAACCACCCCGATGGTTCGCGGCAGATAAGGCAGCGGCCGTTTGCGCGCGGGATCGAACAGCCCTTCCGCTTCGAGCCTTGCCTTGGTCTTTTCCAGCAGCGCCAGCAGCGCCCCTTCGCCGGCCAGCTCCATCCGTTCGATCACGATCTGGTATTTCGAGCGCCCCGGATAGGTCGTGATCTTGCCCGTCGCCACGACTTCCAGCCCGTCTTCCGGGCGGAACGGCAGGCGGCCCGCATTGCCGCGCCACATCACCCCGTCGAGCACGGCGTTCTCGTCCTTGAGCGCGCAGTACATATGCCCGCTTGCGGCCCGCTTCACGCCCGACAGTTCGCCGCGCAGCCGCACGAAGCCGAACCGGTCTTCCACCGTTCGCTTGAGCGCCTGCGATATTTCGCTCACCGTCAGCGGCTCGGCGTTGTCGCCTGCGTAGGGCTTCGCTACCAAGCTCGCATCATCTGAATCTGACGGGAAATCGGCGGTCATGAATATCCTTTTGCTCGGCAGCGGCGGGCGCGAACATGCTCTTGGCTGGAAACTGGCGCAATCGCCGCTGTGCGACAAGCTGTGGGCGGCGCCCGGCAACCCGGGCATAGCACAGCTTGCCGAATGCACATCCCTCGATGCGACCGATCACGATGCCGTTATCGCCTTCGCGAAGGACAACGCCATCGGCCTCGTCGTGATCGGCCCCGAAGCGCCGCTGGTCGACGGGCTGGCCGATTCGCTGCGCGCAGCCGGGATCGACACCTTCGGTCCCTCGAAACAGGCCGCCCAGCTCGAAGGGAGCAAGGGCTTCACCAAGGAATTGTGCCAACGCGCCGGCATCCCCACCGCGCGGTATGAACGCTGCACCTCGCTGGAGGCGGCGTGGGGCGCGCTCAAGCGGTTCAAGCCGCCCTTCGTCCTCAAGGCCGACGGTCTCGCCGCAGGCAAAGGCGTGGTCATCGCCGAAACATACGAACAGGCGCAGGAAGCGCTGGGCGAAATGTTCGATGGCAGGTTCGGCAGCGCCGGCAGCGAAGTCGTGATCGAACAGTTCCTTACCGGCGAGGAAGCCAGCTTCTTCGCGCTGACCGACGGGACGGCCATCGTCCCCATCGGCACCGCGCAGGATCACAAGCGCGTGGGCGAAGGCGACACCGGCCCCAATACCGGCGGCATGGGCGCCTATTCCCCCGCCCCCGTCCTGACCGATGCCCTGCAGGCGCAGGTCATGCGCGAAATCGTGGAGCCGACCGTGCGCACCATGGCGGCGGAAGGCACGCCCTATTCCGGCGTGCTCTACGCCGGCCTGATGCTGACGAAGGACGGCCCCCAACTGATCGAATACAATGCCCGCTTCGGCGATCCGGAATGCCAGGTGCTGATGATGCGGCTGGAAAGCGATCTCGTCGAGCTCATGCAGGCCTGCGCGCAAGGGCGGCTGGCCGAGGTCGACGCGCCCGAACTGTCCGACGATTTCGCGCTCACGGTGGTCATGGCCGCTGAAGGTTATCCCGATACGCCGAAGAAAGGCGGCCGGATCGATCTTGGCGAGGCCGAGGCCAATGGTGCCAGGGTCTTCCATGCAGGCACGAAGCTGGATGGCGATACGCTGACCAGCAGCGGCGGCCGCGTCCTCAACGTAACCGCCCGCGGCACCAGCGCCACCGAAGCGCAGGCCAGAGCCTATGCCGCCGTAGACGCCATCGACTTTGCCGACGGCTTCTGCCGCCGCGACATCGGCCAGCGCGAGGTGCGGCGGGAGCAAGGGTGATTATCGCCGGCGGGCCGGGTATGTGGAGATCGCTTCCAGTTTACCGCCCGCACCAAACTTCGCTCAGCCTGAGCTTGTCGAAGGCCATACACCGAGGTTAGCGACAGGATGGCCTTCTTCACTTATCTCCTGCGCTGCAATGACGGCAGCTATTACGCGGGGCACACCGAAGACCTTGAAGTCCGGATGGCGCAGCATCACTCCGGCGCGCTGGGCGGTTACACGGCAAAACGACGCCCCGTATCGCTCGAATGGTCTCAGGACTTCCCCACTCGCGACGAGGCTTTCGATGCCGAGCGACAGATCAAGGGGTGGAGCCGAGCGAAGAAAGAGGCGCTCATCGCCGGAGATTGGCAGAGAATCTCGGCACTCTCGCGTAACCGGCAGTGCTGATGGTGCCAAGAGCGGCGGTGGTGCGTGGCCTTCGACAAGCTCAGGCTGAGCGGGGTGGCGATTGGCTTTGTCTTGTCCAACCGCCGCGAAACATCAGCCCAGCTTCTCGGCCATCAGCGCTTTCAGATCCACTTCCGGCCGCGCGCCGTAGTGCGAGATGATTTCGGCGGCGCAGATCGAGCCCATGCGCAGGCAGGTCTCGAGGCTTTCGCCGCGGGCATGGCCAGTCAGGAAGCCTGCCGCAAAAAGGTCGCCTGCACCGGTGGTGTCGATCACTTTCTCGACCGGCTCGGCGTTCACTTCGGCGCGCTGGCCATTGGCGATACCGACGGCGCCCTTGGCGCTGCGGGTCGCGACCAGCACCGGGATCTTGCCGTCGAGCGCGGCGAGGCCTGCTTCGAACTCGCTTTCGCCCGTCAGCGTCGCCAGTTCGGTTTCGTTGACGAACATGATGTCGATCAGCCCTTCCTCGATCATCTTGCGGAAGTCATCGCCATGGCGATCGATCACGAAGCTTTCCGAAGCGGTGAAGGCGACCTTGCGGCCGGCCTTGCGCGCAACCTCGATCGCGCGGCGCATGGCGCTGCGCGGCTCTTCCGGATCCCACAGATAGCCTTCGAGATAGAGAATACCCGCGCTGGCGATGAGCTCGTCGTCGAGCGCGGCAGGCGGCAGGAACTGGCTGGCGCCGAGGAAGGTGTTCATCGTGCGCTCGCCATCGGGCGTCACGAAGATGAGGCAGCGTGCGGTCGAGGGCTGGCCATCGCGCGATGGCGTGTCGAAATCGATGCCGACGGCGCGGATGTCGTGCGTGAACACATCGCCCAGCTGATCCTTGGCCACCTGGCCCACGAAGGCGCACTGGGCACCCAGCGCGCTCATGCCTGCCAACGTGTTCGCTGCCGAACCGCCGGAAATTTCCCGCGCCGGGCCCATCGCTTCGTAAAGCCGCTGCGCGCCGTCTTCGTCCACCAGCGTCATCCCGCCCTTGTTCAGATCGAGTTCGTCGATCAGTTCTTCGGTGCAGGGGGACATTACGTCGACGATGGCATTGCCGATGGCGATCACGTCGTAGCGGGGTTCGGTCATGGATACTCCGGGAGGGATTTCGGTATGTCGGGCGCCGTTAGCGGTTCGTCGCCCGCGCGCCAAGGGCGGCGTTGACTTGGAACGGCGGCGCGCGCATCCCCCGCCTCGCATGAATTCGCTGCCTGCCGCCCTCGCCCTGTCGCTACGCCAGCTCGGCGACCGGGCGATCCTCGGCGTCCTGTTCAAGACCGCGTTGATAACGCTCGGCATTTTTCTTGCCGGCGGCGCGGCGCTTTATGTCGGGGTGGAACGGGCGATCGACAGTTTCACCCAAGCCGATACATCCGCATTCGGTGCCCTTGTCGCTGCGGCCGGCATGATCATCGCGGGCTGGTTCCTGTTTCGCGTGGTCGCGCTGTTCGTCCTGCAGTTTTTCGCCGAAGACGTCGTGCGCGCGGTAGAGGCGAAACATTATCCGCACGCCGCGCATGGCGTACGCGACATCCCTTTCACCGAAGAAATCGGCAATGCGCTGCGCTCGCTGGTGCGCACCGTGCTGGCCAATGCTGCGGCTTTGCCGGTCGCCGCGCTCCTGCTTTTCACCGGGATCGGCGCCGCCGCCGTCTTCTGGGCGGTGAACGCCTTCCTGATCGGGCGCGAATTGCGCGACATGGTATGGATCAGGCATCGCAGCGATCCAGCCGAAAGCGCCCCCATGGGCGGCGTGAACCGCTTCCTGCTGGGCGGTATCGTGGTCGCGCTTCTCGCTGTCCCTTTCATCAACCTGCTCGCCCCGATAATAGGCGCTGCCGCCGCGACCCACATGGTCCACCGCGCCCGACAGAGAGTTCCGAATGCGTAAATCTGCCCTTCTCTTGCTCCCCCTTCTCGGTGCCTGCGTCAGCACGCCCTCACCCTCTGGCCCCGGCCCGTCGCGCCCATCCGCCGGCACGCCGCCGCAGCAGGTACGCCCCGCGCCAACGACGCAGGCCTTCCGCGCCCCGCGCATCATGAACATGCCAGGGCTGGAAAATGTCATCGGGAAGAATGAAACCGCGCTCGCCAATCTCTTCGGCGCACCGCGGCTCAATGTGAAGGAAGGCGACGCGAGGAAACTGCAGTTCGCTGGCGATGCCTGCGTGCTCGACGTCTATCTTTACCCGCTACAACCGCGCGGAGAGCCAAGCGCCACCTATGTCGATGCCCGGCGGGCAAGCGACGGCATCGATGTGGACCGCGCCGCCTGTGTGCGGGCGCTCAGGCGGTAGGGACCGAATTGCGCAAGGCTGGAACGCCGCGCTCCGGCCGCAGACGCCGGTAGCGATTTACCCGGTCATCAGACCATGAAGCTTTCGCCGCAGCCGCAAGCGCCCTTGGCATTGGGATTTTCGAACACGAAGCCGGCGGTGAAATCGTCTTCCACCCAGTCCATCGTGCTCCCGATCAGATAGAGGACGCTGGCGCCGTCGATGTAGAACACACCGCCCGGGGTTTCGATCTTCTCGTCGAATTTGGTTTCCTCGCTGACATAGTCGACCGAATAGGCCAGACCCGAACAGCCGCGGCGCGGGGTCGACAGCTTCACGCCGATCGCATCTTCGGGGGCCTTGGCCATCAGATCGGCAACGCGCTGCTCGGCGGCGGCGGTCAGGATCACGGCGGCCTTCGGTGCGGGGCGGGTTTTCGTTTCGGTGTCGCTCATAGCATTCCTAACTCCAGCCGCGCCTCGTCGGTCATCTTGTCCGGGCCCCAGGGCGGATCCCAGACCAGATTGACTTCGGCATCGCGGACGCCCGGCACGCTGGCAGCGCGCAGTTCGACTTCGCCCGGCATGGTTTCGGCCACCGGGCAATGCGGCGTGGTCAGCGTCATGGTGACGGTCACGTCGCTTTCGTCATCGACCTCGACGCCGTAGATCAGCCCCAGATCGTAGATGTTCACCGGGATTTCCGGATCGTAGATTTCCTTGAGCGCGGAGATCACGGCCTCGTACAGATCGCCGCCGGGCGCACCTGCGGGCACGTTCTCCGGCTTTTTCTGCAGGAACCCTTCCAGATAATCGCGCTTGCGCTCCATCGTCTCGCGCGGGGATTCTTCCGTATCGACGGCATCCTCCACCCGCGCACGCGGGGGCTTGCCACCTGCATTGTCGGCAGGCGCCACATCACCCGGCAGGGGGGCCGCGATGAAATCAGTATCGGTATTCGTTTCTTCGCTCATCCGAAGATCCTCTGGGTACGTTCGATGCCGCGCAGCAGGGCAGCAATGTCGCTTTCGTCGGAATACAGCCCGAAGCTTGCGCGGGCGGTGGCGGGGACGCCGAGATGGTCCATCAGCGGCTGCGCACAATGATGTCCGGCCCGGATCGCGACATGTTCTTCGTCCAATATGGTGCCCAGATCGTGCGGGTGAACCCCCTCCATCGCAAAGCTGACGATGCCGGCGCTCTCTTCCGGCCCGAACAGACGGATCGAATTGTGTGCAGACAGTGCTTCACGCAGTGTTCGGGCGAGCTGACGCTCGTGATCATACGCTTGATCGACACCCATATCATCGATGTATTCGATCGCCGCGTGCAGCGCGATCGCTTCCGTGATCATCGGCGTGCCGGCCTCGAACCGCTGCGGAGGCGGGGCGTAAGTGGTCTTTTCGAAGGTCACGCGGTCGATCATCGCCCCGCCGCCCTGCCACGGGGGCATGCCATCGAGGATCTCTTCGCGCGCCCACAGCACGCCGATTCCGGTGGGCCCGTAGATCTTGTGTCCGGAAAAAGCGTAGAAATCACAATCAATTGCGGCCATGTCGAGCGTCATGCGCGGCGCCGCCTGGCATCCATCCAGCATCAGCTTCGCACCGACCGAATGCGCCAGATCCGCCGCCGCCCGCGCATCGAGCACGCTGCCAAGGACGTTGGAAACATGCGCCAGCGAAACCAGCTTGGTTCGCGGCGTGAGGATCGCCTCGAGCGCACCAAGGTCGATCTGGCCGTCTTCCGTCAGCGGACAGATATCGATCTGCGCCCCCGTCCGCTCCGCCACCATCTGCCAGGGTACGATGTTGGAATGATGCTCGAGCGTGGACAACACGATCCGGTCGCCCTCGCCGATATTCACCATGCCCCAGCTCGCAGCGACAAGGTTGATCGCTTCTGTCGCACCGCGCACGAAGACCACTTCGTTCTCGCTTTTCGCGCCGATGAACTCCGCAACCCGCCGCCGGGCAGATTCGTAACCAAGCGTCATCTGCGCGCTGCGCCCGTATACGCCGCGATGCACCGTGGCATAATCGACGCCGAGCGCGCGGCTCATCGCATCAACCACCACCTGCGGCTTTTGCGCAGACGCCGCCGTATCGAGATAGTGCCAAGGCTCGCCATCGGCCGTGACGAGTCCCGGGAAATCGGCCTTGCGGGAAAGGACGGCTGTATCGCTCACAAGTACTTGTCCACCTTGTCGAGCGCGACTTTCATCAACTCCTCGCGCTTCGCCTCATCCGCCAGCGACACCAGCGCATCGCCAAGAAAGGCCTGCACCAGCAGACGGCGAGCCACATCGGGCGAAAGCCCCCGCGCCGCCATATAGAAGCGGGCCGTTTCATCGAGCTGGCCGACGCTGGCGCCATGCGCGCATTTCACGTCGTCGGCAAAGATCTCGAGCTGCGGCACGGCGTTCACGCTGGCGCCTTTTTCCAGCAGCAAGCCTTTGAAATCCTGCGCCGCATCGGTCTTCTGCGCATCGCGAACCACATCGATATTGCCAAGGAAATTCCCGGTGCCATGCCCCCAGTGCACACTGCGCACGGTCTGGTTGCTGGTCGCTTCGGGCTGGACATGGATGGTACGCGTGACAAATTCGCGCACCGTGTCGCGCCCGCCAACTGTGATCCCGCCGAATTCGAAATGCGCGCCCTTGTTCAAGGTCACCTCGATTTCGAGGCGGGCGTATTCGGCCGATGCAAGCACGGCGAACAGTTCACACGTCGCGCCTTCGCCGACGGTCACGCGCCAACGATGCAGTTCCGTCGGGTTGCTGGCGCCGTCAGCAATCACCAGTATCTCGCGAAAGCTATTGCCAGCCTCGACTTTGATCTCGCGCCAGTCGTCCAGTGCTTCGCCCTGCAGCCTCTCGACCGCGGAATAGCGCCAGGCTTCGTCCTTGCGGGTAGGAAGGGTTGCAGTCGTCACGATTTGGTCCTTTCCGCGGCCAGTCGGGCGATGGCCGCGTCTTCGTATTCGTCGAGACAAGGCTTGGTCCCGGCCAGCATCGCGTTGAACTTATCGCGCTTTTCCAGGCGGGAAACGTCGGAAGACATCAGCTTGTCGATCCGCGGCTCCAGCGGCTTGATGCAGGTCAGCATGCCCCCGCACCGGATTGCATCGAGCTGCTTGTCGCCCGTGCTTTCCTTCGTGCGGCACATGAGCCGCCCATTCTCTTTCGTGACGCCGCCCTTCCACGTCTTCAGCTTCTCGCCGATGACAACGATCTGGTCATCGACAGGGTCGGCCGATGGCGCTGCGTCCTGGGCATGCGCGGCGCCGGCCATCAGCATTAGTATGATTGCAATGTTTTTCACGCCGCGACCGCCTCATACCCCTCGGCCTCGAGCTTCTGCGCGAGCTCGGGTCCGCCAGTCGTGACGATCCGGCCGCCTGCGAGAATATGCACCTTGGCCGGTGTCACGTAATCGAGCAGGCGCTGATAGTGGGTGATCAGCAGCACCGCTTTCTCCGGCGAACGCATGATCGCGTTGATGCCGTCGCCGACAACGCGCAGCGCATCGATATCCAGTCCGCTGTCGGTTTCGTCCAGCACTGCGAACCTGGGATCGAGAATGCCCATCTGCACCATCTCGGCGCGCTTCTTTTCGCCGCCCGAGAAGCCGACATTCACATGGCGCTTGAGCATTTCCGGGTCGAGCTTGAGCAGCGCGGCCTTGTCCTTGGCCAGCTTGAGGAATTCACCACCCGTAAGCGGCTCTTCGCCCCGCGCCTTGCGCTGCGAATTGAGCGCCTCGCGCAGGAATTGCAGGTTGGAGACGCCGGGGATTTCGACCGGGTACTGAAAGCCCAGGAACAGGCCGGCTGCGGCGCGTTCGTGCGGCTCCATATCGAGCAGATCGATCCCGTTGAATTCTACGGATCCCTGCGTAACCTCGTAACCCGGGCGCCCGCCCAGCACATACGCCAGCGTGGATTTGCCCGCGCCATTGGGGCCCATGATCGCGTGGACTTCGCCCGCGGGCACTTCCAGCGAAAGGCCGTTGAGAATGGTCTTGCCGTCGATTTCGGCGTGAAGATTATCTATTTTCAGCATGTTACTTCCTGTCGTCTCGACGCGGGGCGCGGGGGCGCCGGGGCGTCGGTCCGTATTTCGATTGATGGGCGCGGCGCGCAGTTTCCTTGTCGCGGTAGCGAGCATTCATGGCACCGAAGATCGGCTGCATCGCAGCTTCCACGTCCTCGAGGATAGTTGCTGCTGGTATCCGCAGCACTTCGATGCCGACGCTGGCAAGGCTCTTGTCGCGGCGCTTGGCCAGTGCATCGTTCTGGTCCTCCTCGTCGATCGCTATGGCGAGGCCAAGGGGATGCGATACGAAATCGAGGATCGCCGAGCCGACCACCGTGTGGCGCGAAAACTTGTATTTCCCGAAATCTTCCTTTGCGAAACGGGCCGCCAGCGCCTTGTGCGCCGGCGAGGAGTGCCGGCGCATTTCGCGGGCGCGGTCGTGCAGCGCATCGAGCCGCTTTTCGGAGATTTCCCAGCCGCGACCCTTCTTCTTGATCGCAGGCGCTTCGTCGCTGACCTCTGAGGGATCGCGAAGCTGGAGAGTTTTGCGTTCGGTCACCCCACGCTCCCTTCGAGAGAAATCGCCAGCAGCTTTTGCGCTTCGACTGCAAATTCCATCGGCAGTTCTTTCAGCACGTCCTTGGCGAAACCGTTGACGATCAGCGCCATGGCTTCCTCGTCATCCAGGCCGCGCTGCATTGCATAGAACAGCTGGTCGTCGCTGATCTTGCTGGTGGTCGCCTCATGCTCGATCTGCGCACCGGGGTTCTTCACCTCGATATATGGCACGGTATGGGCGCCACACTGGTCGCCGATCAGCAAGCTGTCGCATTCAGTGCGGTTGCGCACGCCGTCGGCATTGGCCGCTACGCGCACCAACCCGCGATAGGTGTTGTTCGACTTGCCCGCCGAAATGCCCTTGGAGATGATCGTCGAACGGCTGCCCTTGCCGTTGTGGATCATCTTGGTGCCGGTGTCGGCCTGCTGGTAATTGTTCGTCACCGCGACCGAGTAGAATTCGCCCACGCTGTCCTCGCCGTTGAGAACGCAGCTGGGATATTTCCACGTCACTGCGCTGCCGGTTTCGACCTGCGTCCAGCTGATCTTGGACCGCGCGCCCTGGCAGAGGCCGCGCTTGGTGACGAAATTGTAGATCCCGCCCTTGCCTTCCGCATTGCCGGGATACCAGTTCTGGACGGTCGAATACTTGATCTCGGCATCTTCCAGCGCGACCAGTTCGACCACGGCAGCATGCAGCTGGTTCTCGTCCCGCATCGGTGCGGTGCAGCCTTCGAGATAGCTCACGTAGCTGCCCTTTTCGGCGATTATCAGCGTGCGCTCGAACTGGCCGGTATTTTCGGCATTGATGCGGAAATAGGTGCTGAGTTCCATCGGGCAGCGCACGCCTTCAGGCACATAGACGAAGGTGCCATCGGAAAAGACCGCGCAGTTGAGCGTCGCGAAGAAATTGTCATGCTGAGGCACGACCTTGCCCAGCCATTTCTTCACCAGTTCGGGATATTCCTTGATGGCTTCGCTGATCGACAGGAAGATGACGCCAGCCTTCTTCAGCTCTTCGCGAAAGGTGGTGGCGACAGACACGCTGTCGAATACTGCATCGACCGCGACCTTGCGCGCGCCCTCGACACCGGCAAGCACTTCCTGCTCTGCCACAGGTATGCCGAGCTTGTCGTAAACCGCCTTGATGTCCGGATCGAGCTCGTCGAGCGAGGCGAGCTTTTCCTTCTTTTTCGGTGCCGCGTAGTAATAGGCGTCCTGGTAATCGATGGCCGGATAGCCGAGCTTGGCCCAGTCCGGCTCTTCCATTTCCTGCCACAGACGAAACGCTTTCAGCCGCCAGTCGAGCATCCATTCCGGCTCGCCCTTCTTGGCGCTGATGAACCGGACGGTGTCTTCACTAAGGCCCTTTTCGGCGAATTCGGTGTCGATTTCAGCCGACCAGCCGTGTTCGTATTCGGCGGCCTTTTCGGCAGCTTCCTTCGCTTCGCGATCCTGAATGTCGATATTTTCGCTCATGCAATCTCTCTTGTGCGGGCCAGCTGGGTCAGCGGAATCGCTGCCAGCGCGCCTCGCAACGCTTCGTTGACGACCGGCCAGTGAGGTTTGACGGTGCAGTCATGTTCGACAGAACAGTCCGTGCCTTCGACGCAGGCGGTCAGTGCGATTGGCCCTTCGACCGCCTCGACGATGTCGGCAACGGTAATCGCCGCGGCAGGTCGTGCCAGTTGCAGCCCGCCGCCGGCACCGCGCGTGGATCGCAGCAGCCCTGCAGCCGACAGCTTGCTTACCAGCTTCTGCACCGTCGGAACCGGCAATCCGGTCTCGGCGGCCAGCTCTGCCGCACTGGTGCGTGCACCGCCGCAATGGCGGGCAGCGGCACTCATCGTGACCACGGCATAATCGGCAAGGTTAGAAAGGCGCATATCAAATCGGACCAAATTGTTCCGATTGGTCAGCTAAGAGGCTTGCCTGGCCATTTCAACGGAAAACGCCTTGCTGCGAGTCGTTATCAATCGTCCCCATCGCGAGGTGGCGCATTCCCCGTGCGCGCAGTCGCGGCGAACGGATCGAGCGGCGTCCGACCATCAGGGCCCAGCAGATAATCGGCAAACGATCCTGCATTCTGCTGAAGACCCTTGGGAGTGAGCCCTGTAAAGTAGCGGATTTCCTTGATCATATGGGCCTGATCGTAAAACGCGGCCTGGATACCCGTTTCGATCGGTTCGGGAATGTCGGGCCGAAGCATATGGGCCGCCGCGCGAATGGCGCGGAACCGGCGGGCGAGCCGGACCGGCGACTGCCCGAAAAACCGCGCCACCAGCCGTTGTGCCTGGCGTTTCGAATAGGGCAGCGTCGCATAAAGGTCATTGATGTCCGGACGGATCGAGCTTGCCAGCCATTCGACTGTTCTTTGAATTACGGCCATCTGCCTGTTCGGCAGCGGTGTCAGCGCCTTTCTGGCAACATCGCACATGGCGCCCGCCAATCCCGCGTCGTCCAGCGTCCCCGCGTGCCAATGCGGTATCAGCGCTGTCAGTTCGTCGCCCAGTCGTTCGCCCAGAACGTAGTCGGGTTCGAGGAAGCGATCCTGATGTTCGTCTACCGCCAGACCTGTCAGTGTAGCCCAGCCCAGATGGTTCAGCGAAAGCCCGCATACGAACGCCGGGCCTTCAACCACGATTCGCCGCGACTCGCCCATCGGGGCAAGGAAACTGGCCACGCCGGCATCTTCCAAATCCCCTGAGCCGAACTGCATCCGCCCGCGTCCTTGGGCGATCACAACCATCTGACCTGAATAGGCCGGTATGTGATCGTCGATCACGGTCTCGGCGGTACGCCAGACATATATCCCGTTCAGATAAGGCGCGAGATCAGTCGGCAGATCGAGATATTCGAGCGAGTGCGAAGGGTCGTCTTTTTGCAGTCGCGACAATACCTTCCCCCCGAAGTCCCAACTTTGCGGCCCCCTCGTATAATTACGCAGACGGGCTGCAATTCGTAATCACACCACTGTGCGAAGCGCCACCAAATATGGAAGCGGGCGACAAAAAAAGGGGGTAGCCCGTTAAGGCTACCCCTTTGAAGTCGAGAACTCGTTGCAGAAATGCTCCGAGCCCTTCGGGTCGCAAGGATGTGTTAGATCGAATCTCCGCGGGTTGATTGTATGCAAGCGACAGACCTTCCCGAAGCGGCCCACTTTTTCTCGGATTCGGCGCCCGCCAAGCGTCATGAAGCGTCTCGACATGGTATCTGCGCCGCGCCATGGCGCAGGGCATGATATTCGATCTGGCCCGCCCACTGCTCTTCAAGATTGATCCCGAGCTTGCCCACCGCCTTACTGTGAGGGCGCTTGCCGTTTCGCCCAGGGCCGGTCCGCCAAAAAAAGGCCCCCTCGCAGTCGAGGTGGCAGGGCTGCAGTTTCCCAATCCGCTCGGAATGGCCGCGGGATTCGACAAGGATGCGGAAGTACCCGACCAGCTCTTGGGTCTGGGTTTCGGATTTGCCGAAGTTGGCTCGATCACGCCCCGTCCGCAAGCGGGCAACCCCAAGCCGCGGCTGTTCCGGTTGGTGGAAGATCGGGCAGTGATCAACCGGATGGGCTTCAACAATCGCGGAGCCGATGTTGCCGAAACCCGGCTCGCAAGGCGATCGGGACGCTCTGGCATCGTCGGCGTGAATATCGGCGCCAACAAGGACAGCGAGGACCGGATCGCCGATTACGAAATCATGGCGCGAACCATGGCGCCGTATGCTTCCTATCTCGCGGTCAACATATCGAGCCCTAATACGCCGGGCCTGCGGGCACTGCAGGACGAAAATGCCTTATCCGGCCTGCTGGACGCCGTGATCGATGCGCGCGGCGCGAACACCGTGCCCATTTTCCTCAAGGTGGCGCCGGATCTGGAGCCAGCCGATATCGACGCCATTTCGCGGATCGCGATCGACAAGGGGCTGGGCGCTCTGATCGTGTCCAACACGACCATTTCGCGTCCCATCCTCAAGTCGCGCCAGGCTGGTGAAACCGGCGGGTTGTCCGGTGCACCCTTGCGCGACCTTGCCCAGCAGCGGTTGCGCGATTTCCGCCGGGCAACCGGTGGGGCCGTGCCGCTCATCGGTGTCGGCGGCATTGCCGATGCGGCCGACGCCTGGGCCCGCATTCGCGCCGGCGCCAGTCTCGTCCAGCTCTACAGCGCGATGGTCTTCGAGGGGCCGGGGCTACCGCGCAGAATTCTGAAGGGTATGGAGCAATTGATGCAGCGCGACGGCTTCGCTTCAATTGCCGAAGCGGTCGGAAGCGAATAGCACCATGCGCATGACCAGAACCCTATCCGCATCGCTACTCGCGCTGGCGCTTGCCGCCTGCACGACGAATACTCCGCTTTCTTCGACGTCTACAGACGCGCCTCGCAGTCTGGCTGGCGCTGTATCGGCCGCCGACCCACGCGCTCAGGCAGCGGGTGAAGAGATGCTCGCCCGTGGCGGCAGCGCAACCGACGCGGCAATCGCGGTCATGCTGGCATTGGGCGTAGTCGAGCCGCAGAGTTCGGGCATCGGCGGCGGCGGGTTCATGGTCCGCGGTACGGCAGGCGGGTCGGTCGGCACGTTCGATGGCCGTGAAGCTGCGCCTGCCAGCGCCACGCCCGATTGGTTTCTGGATGAAAACGGTCAGTTGCCGCCCTTCATAGAATCGGTACGCAGCGGATTATCCGTTGGGGTACCAGGCAATATCGCTTTGGCCGCCAAAGCACATGCCGCCTACGGAAAGCTGCCTTGGGCCAGCCTGTTCGAGCCCGCGATCAAGCTCGCGAGGCAGGGTTTCGAAATGAATCCGCGCCTGAACGGAATGCTCGAGTCGGCCAGGAACCGCTCCGCACACTCGGCAGAGGCGCGCAATATTTTCTTCGATGCCGAAGGCCAGCCCCTGCCGGTGGGCACCGTTGTGAAGAACGAACAGCTTGCCCAGACGCTTGAGACGATCGCCAGGGGTGGCCGTGCAGCCTTTTATTCGGGAGACACGGCCCGCGCGATCGCAACGACCGTCGCCAGCGATACGCCGCATACTGATGCGATGACCTATGGCGATGTCACCTCTTACGACGCGAAAGCGCGCGACGCCGTGTGCGGAAGCTATCGCGAGTACCGCGTCTGCACCATGGGGCCGCCGACCTCGGGCGGGGTGGCCGTGCTGCAGATGCTTGGTCAGCTCGAGCGTTTCGATCTTTCCGCGCTCGGGCCGCGCAATCCTGTCACGTGGCACCTCTTCGTGGAATCCCAGCGGCTCGCCTATGCGGACCGCGAACTTTATCTTGCCGATACCGATTACGTGTCGGTACCCGTTTCCGGCCTGCTCGCGCCCGATTACATCGCCGAGCGCAGTGCGCTGATCCACGAGCGCGGCACGCTTGCCCAAGCCGTTGCGGGCGTGCCTGTCGGCGCATCGACCGCATTGGCGGATGGCGACGAACCCGAAGAACACGGGACCACGCATTTCGCTGTGGTCGATGCCGACAATACCATGGTCAGCTATACGTCGACTGTGGAAGGGCCGTTCGGATCGGGCCTGATGGTGGGCGGATTCTTTCTGAACAACGAGCTCACCGATTTCAGCCGTTCGCCCGAGATTGACGGCAAGTTGGTCGCCAATCGCGTGGAAGGCGGCAAACGCCCGCGCAGTTCCATGTCCCCGACAGTGGTTTGGGATCCGCAAGGCAGGCCATTCCTCGCGATCGGCGCTGCGGGCGGCAGTACCATCCCCGTCCAGACGGCACGTAGCATCATCGGGGCGATCGATTTTGGCTTGTCGGCAGAGGAGATGCTCGGGCTGCCGTTCATCATGGCCTATGGCGACCGCGTTATGCTCGAAAAAGGTACCTGGCTGGAAGGCGCACAGGCTGCGTTCCGATCACTGGGCCACAAGGATGTGTTTCTTCAAGAAGCGCCGGTCAAAGGCGGCGCCGTCTTATATGGAGCGTCCGGGTGGCAGTCCGCGCGTGACCCGCGTCTTGCCGGACAGATCGAGGCACCCTGAACACTGGTGCAGACCAACTTGCCGATGTCAGGGCAGGGGCCTAAGCCCGGCACATTGTTAAATAATAACGTGCGTTGAGGAGCCTGCCGTGCTGTCGGATATCGATTCCGCCAACAATCTTGTCGAACTTTTCCTGAAACGTGCTGACGAAAAGGGCGATCTGCCCTTTCTCGGCGCGAAATCGGGTGGGGCGTGGCAGACAACAAGCTGGAGTGCAGCAGCCGAGCAAGTTTGTCTGTTGGCGGAAAGCTTGCGGGAACTGGGCCTGAAGAATGGCGACCGCATCTGTCTCGTCGCCGAGAACCGGCCCGAATGGTGCATCGCAGACTTGGCCATCATGGCGGCGGGGTGCATCACTGTCCCGACATACATCACCAACACAGAACGCGATCACGTTCATATTCTCGACAATTCAGGTGCCAAGGCGGTGATCGTCTCGACCGAAAAACTGCTGAGGCCGCTCCACGGTGCCTTGCAGGCGACGGGCGTCGCTGAACACGTCATCGGCATAGATGATCTGCACCGTCAGCAGTCCGGGAGCTTCGCCTATCACAAATGGGATCGCATGCTCGAGGGCGATGCAATCGCGGCGCGCCGGGCGGTAGATGAGAGGATCTCACGGATTGGGCGCGGTGATACCGCATGTATCATCTATACGAGCGGCACGGGCGGAGCGCCGCGCGGCGTCATGCAGCACCATGGCGCAATCCTGTGCAATGTCGCTGGCGCGGCCGAAATTCTCATGGAGGATTTCGGAATCGCGCAAGACGAGCGCTTCTTATCCTTCCTGCCACTGAGCCACGCCTATGAACATTCTGGCGGCCAGTTCTTGCCCATCGCGGTCGGCGCCCAGATTTACTATTCCGAAGGACTGGAAAAGCTCGCCAGCAATATCGAGGAAACGCGCCCGACCATCATGGTCGTTGTTCCGCGCCTGTTCGAGGTCTTGCGCACCCGCATACTCAAGCAGGTTCAGAAGCAGGGTGGCCTTGCCGAAAAGCTCATGAACACAGCTCTCGAGGTCGGCGAACGCCGCGCTGCGGGTAATCCGAAATTCGGCGACCAATTGAAGGATTTCGCGGTCGCCCGTTTGTTGAAACCCAAAATCCGCAAGCGTTTCGGGGGTCGCATGAAAGCGATGGTGTCCGGTGGCGCGCCGCTCAACCCCGACGTCGGGATATTCTTCGAATCGATGGGGCTGACCATGCTTCAGGGCTATGGGCAAACCGAAGCAGGGCCTGTCATAAGCTGCAACCGGCCCGCCGCCGGCATTGCCATGCATTCCGTCGGCCCGGCTCTGCGCGGAGTAGAGATCAAGATCGCAGAGGATGGAGAAATCCTTTGCCGCGGCGAACTCGTCATGCATGGATACTGGCAGAACGAAGGCGAAACTGCGCGGACGATCCAGGATGGCTGGCTGCACACCGGCGATATCGGACACCTCGACGACAAAGGCCGGATTGTCATTACCGACCGCAAGAAAGACATGATCGTCAACGACAAGGGTGACAATATCGCGCCGCAAAAGGTCGAGGGCATGCTGACGTTGCAGCCCGAAATCGGTCAGGCAATGGTCGCCGGCGACAGAAAGCCATACATTGTCGGCCTGATTGTGCCCGACGCGGAGTGGACGCTTGAATGGTGCCAGGCCCAAGGCAAGCAGTTCGATTGCAAGCAACTTCAAGAACTGCCTGAATATCGTAATGCTGTGCGCGCTGCTGTGGACCGTGTTAACAAGGATTTATCGGTCGTGGAGAAGGTGCGCCAATTCGCTTTTGCCGACGAGCCTTTCACCATCGAGAACGAAGAAATGACACCCTCGATGAAAATCCGTCGCCACAAGATCAAGGAACGTTATGGCGAACGGATGGATCGCCTGTATCGCGCGTGAGGTGCGAAACCAGTTCGGCAGCAAGAGGCGGTCGGTGCGTAGTGATCTACGCTGTCGGTCGCCCCTGATTTCTGAGGATCTCAAGCGGCTTCTTCGATAAACTCCGGGTAGAAGCTTGGTTCGCGGTCGCTCCATCCAGGAGCAGTCGCCGCGGCTTCGCTGATACTTTGCAACAGCATCTTGCGCCGGTCCGGCCGGATTTGCGGCAGCGCGGCAGCGGCACAGAACGCACTTGGCAGCCACGGCCGCGCATCGGCCGAAATCAGCCGTTCGTATAGAAAGCGAAACGCCGAAAAACTGTCTATGCGCTCTTGCGCCAGGTCGAACGCCGCGACGCGCGTCAGTTTGCCGACAAACCCTTCGATGCTGTCGAAACCCGATTGCTCCGGAATGGACTGCCGTAATGCTTTGAGTTCCTGGTAAGCGACATACTGGCTGCGAATGGCCGCGTTTTCACCTGCGTTGCGACCCCATATGCGGAACGCGTCGCAGCGACCCAGTCCGATATCGAGGCTGCGGCGGATGTAGCGCTGTTCGGCGGCGGTAAAGCCAGCAAACTCGCGCATTTCGGCAATAGTCAGCGATGCGGTTCCCGTGACAGCCATGATGGCGTTCCCCCTGTTACAAGGAGGAGTTTCACCCAAGATGGTTAACAAGCGGTTTGCGCAGTCGAAATTTCACCGCAGCGAGCCAACTGTTGTGCCACATGCCTGCGATTTGAAGACGAGGAAGGGGTTCACCTTTGAAAAAGTCAGTTCCGCAGGGCAGCCCTTCTCGTGTTAGATAAGGCCCGCGAGCGGGCTCGACGGGTCGGCATATTTGCGGGTGCCCATGCGCCCGGCAAGATAGGCGTCGCGGCCCGCTTCGACCGCTAGTTTCATGGCACGGGCCATGCGGATGGGATCCTTGGCTTCGGCAATCGCCGTATTCATGAGGACGCCGTCACAGCCAAGTTCCATAGCGACTGCGGCATCAGAGGCAGTGCCGACACCAGCATCCACCAGCACCGGAACGTTTGCGCCTTCCTTGATCAGGCGAATGGTCACGCGGTTCTGAATGCCCAGCCCGGATCCGATTGGTGCACCCAGCGGCATGACCGCAACTGCACCGGCATCTTCCAGCTGTTTGGCCGCGATAGGATCGTCGACGCAGTAGACCATGGGCAGAAAACCGTCCTTGGCGAGCGTCTCGGTTGCAGTGAGAGTTTCGCGCATATTCGGATAAAGAGTGCGCGCTTCGCCAAGCACTTCCAGCTTCACCAGATCCCAACCACCCGCTTCCCGCGCCAGGCGCAACGTACGGATTGCGTCATCGGCGTTGAAACAACCAGCCGTATTGGGGAGATAAGTGACCTTCTTGGGGTCGATATAATCCGTCAGCATCGGCGCCTTCGGATCGCTGACATTGACCCGACGAACGGCGACGGTCACGATTTCGGCGCCCGAGGCTTCAAGTGCGGCGGCGTTCTGTTCGAAATCGCGGTATTTCCCGGTTCCGACGATCAGACGGCTGGTAAAGGTGCGCCCCGCAACGGTCCAGCTGTCGCTTTGCGCTTCGACGCCCTGGCCGCCGCCGACGAAGTGCACGATTTCCAGATTATCGCCTGAGGCAATAGTGTGCACGCCCAGTTCGCTGCGCGGCGCAATCGTGCCATTATGTTCGACCGCGACCTTTGCGGGATCGAGATCGAGCTCACGCACGAGTTCGGCGATGGTGGTAGCGGCAGTTCGGCGGGTTTCGCCATTTACGGTCAGGGCAATCATGCCGCCCGACTTAGTCCCCGCAGTGATCCTTGCAAGCGGCGGAATGAACATGACGCAGATTGAGTATGTGACCAAGCGACACGAGCGCCACGCCGATGATCGTCAAAACGGCTTCTTTGATGCCATGCGGAACGGCAAGCGCACCGCCCATGAAGGTCAGGCCCGTCATCGCAACCACAAAGGGTGCGGCGACACGATGCCGCACCGCGCCCCAGCCAATGGCAACACCGGCAATGAGGGTTGCAGCGACGAGGCCGATCCGATGGACATCGGGCGCAAAGAATAAGTCGCCCCCGATACCGAAGGCCGACACAAGCAGGATCGAGAGCACGCAATGCACCGCACATGCCGCGGAGAGAAAGATCCCGGCACGGTCAAGCCTCCGACGAATCGGCGAGATTGCGCGTTGCAACATGACATTGCAGTTATGTTATGGTGTATCCTATTTCAAGGGAAACCGTCCCGGCCCGGCATCTTTCCTGTCGTTTGCGCGAACCGAGCGAACACTTTCCCTATTTGCGCTTGCACTGCGCGAATGGCGGAACCAGAGACGCTAGCCATGTCCAAGATTAGCAAGCATGCGCGCCCGAATGCGTTGGCCACCTGGCTCTTCATCGTCGCAGCCATGGTGGTTTTGATGGTTGCGGTGGGCGGCATTACGCGCCTGACCGAAAGCGGGCTGTCGATCACGCAGTGGAAGCCGATCACCGGTGCGATCCCGCCGCTTTCGGAAACCGCGTGGCAGACGGAATTCGACCTCTATAAGGCGACGGGCGAATACAAGAACGTGACCGGGCCAGCGGGAATGGATCTGGAGGCGTTCAAGTTCATATTCTTCTGGGAATGGTTCCATCGTCTTCTGGGCCGCCTGATCGGTCTCGCGTTCGCGGTCCCGCTCGCTTGGTTCTGGGTCAAGCAGGCGATTCCCTCGGGATATAAGTGGCGCCTCGTTGCTTTGCTGGCCCTGGGCGGTCTGCAGGGTGTGTTCGGCTGGTTCATGGTGCGCAGCGGCCTTGCCGGCACCATGACCGATGTGAGCCACTTCTGGCTTTCGATCCATTTGCTCACTGCATTCTTCACGCTTGGCGGTCTGGTCTGGACTGCGCTCGACCTCAAACGACTCGCTCACGGCCAGAGGAAACCATCCCGGTGGACCGGCATGGCCAGCGTCGTCGGCGCCATCCTGTTCGTCCAGTTACTTCTCGGCGCCTGGGTCGCCGGCCTCAATGCCGGACTGGCATCGGACACCTGGCCGCTGATGCAAGGTCGCCTCGTTCCAGAATTCGACAGTTCTCACGGAGCGCTCTGGGCAGTCACGCATGACCCCTTCCTGCTCCACTTTCTCCACCGCTGGTGGGCCTGGATCGCGCTTGTCGCACTGATCGTCCTGGCGAGAAGAGTGAAGCCGGTGGATCGGAAGGCTTCCGTCGCGATACAGGCGGTCGTGGGAACGCAGGTCATTCTCGGGATCATCACGGTTCTCACTGGCGTCGCCCTCTGGGTTGCGGTGGCGCATCAGGTAGTGGGCGCCTTGCTAGTGGCGAGCTTCGCATGGGGCGTTCATGCGTTGGGCAGACGCACCTGACGGCGAATTATGCCCGCCAATAATGGCTGGGCGCTGCTCTGCTGTAGCCAAGACGACGCGGATGTGGCTCGGGGCAGCATAGTTCCAAGGTCAAGTGCCGGAGTCTCGAGCCCTTAATTCCACGTGTGGTTTTATTTTACCTCACTCAAGAACCGCGGAATTGCTTGACTAACGAGCGATCTCCAGCCATTTGGCGCGCGCTTCGCGGGTCCACAACTGGGGATTCGCCGATTGGCGCCACCGCCTTTTTGGGGTGGGGCACGAACACTAGGAACGGAAACCAGCCATGAAGGCTCTTACGAAGGCCACCCGGTCGATCAAGCCGGCCGAGGTCGAAAAGAAGTGGCACATCATCGACGCCGAAGGTCTCGTCGTCGGTCGTGTCGCGGCGATCATCGCCAATCATCTGCGCGGCAAGCACAAGCCGAGCTACACCCCGCACGTCGATTGCGGTGACCATGTTGTCGTCATCAATGCCGGCAAGGTGAAGTTCACCGGCAAGAAGATGAACGACAAGGTTTACTACAAGCACACCGGTCACCCGGGCGGCATCAAGGAAACTACTCCGGCCAAGGTGCTGGAAGGCAAGTTCCCCGAGCGCGTGCTTGAAAAGGCTGTCGAACGCATGATTCCGCGCGGCCCGCTTGGCCGTGCGCAGATGCGTGCGCTGCATGTATTCGCCGGCACCGAGCATCCGTATGACGGCCAGAAGCCCGAAACGCTCGACGTTGCCTCGATGAACCGCAAGAACAAGGTTGTCGCATAATGGCCGACGAAACCAAGAACGAAACCGTTTCGGATCTCGCCGATCTGAAGGACATCGCCGGTGACGCGCCTGAAGGCGACGCTTCCGATATCGCGGCAGCTGCCGACGTTCCGCTGCGTGAGCAGGAACTGGACAAGGAAGGCCGTGCGTATGCAACCGGCCGCCGTAAGGATGCGACTGCCCGCGTGTGGCTCAAGCCCGGCAGCGGCAAGGTCATCGTCAATGGCAAGGACCAGGAAGTGTACTTTGCACGTCCGACGCTGCGCCTGATCATCGACCAGCCTTTCACGATCACCGATCGCCAGGGCCAGTACGATGTCGTCGCCACCGTCAAGGGCGGCGGACTTTCGGGACAGGCAGGCGCCGTGAAGCATGGCATCAGCCAGGCTCTGACCAAGTACGAACCGGCCCTGCGCAGCACCGTCAAGGCTGCTGGCTTCCTCACCCGCGACAGCCGTGTGGTCGAGCGTAAGAAGTACGGCCGTGCCAAGGCACGCCGCAGCTTCCAGTTCTCGAAGCGCTAAGCTTTATTCGATCTTTGGATCACCAGGGGGGCGGTTCCGCAAGGAGCCGCCCTTCTTCTTTGTCCGCAATGCGCGTCAGTGCACTGGCGGATCGACGCGCGGGACCTGCCGCACGGGTGCCACCGGCTCGCCCTCGTGACGCGGCGGCATGGCATTTTCGGGGACGTCGTCGATTTGCATGTCGCGGGTTTCGATATGCTCGAGATTGCGCACGCAGACTTTCAGCGTGCTGCCATCCCATTCGATTTCGTTGAAACTGGGCGGTGTCGAACGGGTCCGCTTGGACAGGGTACCTGCCCCGACCATGCGCACCGCACCTTCCTGCGTGTTTTCCAGAATATCGAACGCGTCATGCACATGGCCCGACAGGACTGCCTCGACGTTGCGCTTCGCCAGTTCCCGCAAAGCGTGGTCACCATGCTTTGTAAGAGCCGTCCCCTCCGTGCCGACTTCGCGAAGGGGGTGATGGACGGCAACCAGAACCCGCGTACCCTTCGGCAGGGAATCGATCTTTGCCAGGCACCGTTCCAGCGCGCGCGGGCTGACCCAGCCCTTCGACCAATTGAGACGCGGCTGCATGCGAACCGCAGTCTTAAGCGGCACGATGGCAAGCGAGCCGAGATCCAGCTCTCGCTCGACCTTTTCCTGCATGCCGCGAAACCGCTTGTACGGTGTGGCAAACCGCTCGAATAGATTGAAGTAAGGCAGGTCGTGATTGCCCACGCCGACGGTAACGGGCGCATCCAATGAATTGATCCACTGCGTTGCCGCAGCAAATTCCCGATGACGCGCGCGCATCGTCAGGTCCCCTGTTATAGCGACCGCATCAGGGCCTTTATCGGAGATTTCCTGCTTCACCCAGTCGAGTGCGCGGTTGTTCTCAAGTCCGAAATGGATATCGGAAAGGTGGAATATCCGGCGAAATTCAGTAGCCATGCGCAGTCGCTAGCAGATCGACCGGGCATTCAGCCACCGTGAATTCGGCACGGGATTCCAGCTGTGCCGGCTCCCCGTCGATAAGGATGTTCAAAGGTTCTCCGGCACAGTTTTCGATCACGAGCCGGTCGAGCAGGCCAAGGCGTTCGTGCGGACCTTCGCGAAACCGGCGGCGCAACACTGCCCAGCTCTGCTGCAGGAATTCGCCTGCGTTCTCGAGCGGATAGCCATCGGTCTGCATGCCGCGGTGGCTGGGGGTCAGCTCGATCAGCGGGTAGCCTTCCTGATCGCCGATGGCGGGATCGACCATCCGGACGCGCGCACCGCCCGTCGTTTCGGCCAAAGCATCACTGGCACCTTGTGCAAGGCTGGCGACGTCGAAATCCCGCATGGCCTCGCGCACCCCAGCCCAGGCCGTGCCCGGCCCGACAAGCAGACCGGCATGCGCCCGCCCGGCGTCGCAGCATGCCATCAGCGGGCGGATCGCCCGGTAAGCACCCCGCGCAATGCGATCGAGGACATCTTCGCAGGTGGCTTCTTCGCCGTGGAGCCTGACACTCAGCAGATTCATCGTGCCGCCGGGCAACACGAGGATTTCCCCATCCCAGCCGGAAGCGGCCTCGATCACCGCATTGAGACTGCCATCGCCGGTAAAAACGATCAGACGCGATACGTTTCCGTCTTCGAGTTCACGGGCGGTCGGAAGATCATCGGCTGGAAATTCAATCCTTCTTTCTTCGCCAAGACCGTGAGCGGCGAGGGATTGATCGAGAGACCTCAGGCCAGCATCGTCATTGCTGCCACTGCGTGAATTGACCACCAGCCAGGTTTTATGGGACGACATGCCGAGAAAGCGCGGAACCGACGTCGCAGTTCCCAACGCTCAGACTCTACCTTTGAGTAGCAGCCATGCCGTTACCGCGTTGAGCGCGCTATAACAGCCATAGACCCATGCTGCAGCGGGCCAGCCGTTTTCGCTCAGGGCCATTGCAACAATCAGCACGCAGAACTCTATCACTAGGGACAGCTTTCCGCCGTTCGCAGTGAAAGATTGCGGCAGAGTATCGAGCATCGGGTGGTTCGATTCCAGAACCGCCTTGTGAACCGCGAAGTTCACGGTGCCGAGAACAAATAGGATGCCAAGCAGCATAACGGACGTTCTAGGCCATTCCGGACCGTGCTGCCAAATCCCTTCTCCTCGCCAGCCTTAGCGCCCGGCCATTGCCTTGACCTTTGGCAGGTAGGTCCGCCCGATACGCAGGGTTTCGCCATCGTCCAGTTCGACCGACCATACGCCAAGACCGTCGTGGCGCAGGCCCGTTATGCGATCTTTGCGAAGGATGGTGGACCGATGGATACGAATGAACTTTGCAGGATCGAGCCGTTTTTCCAGGCCCGCGATGGTTTGCAGAAGGAGATAGGTCCTGGCAGCGTCGTCACTACCGACATGCAGGCGGACGTAGTCGCGCTCCGCATCGATCCGATCGACTTCCGAGGTCGCTATGCGGATGAGTTCGGAGCGATGCGGAATCCATAGCTCATCCAGCCAGGCGCTTTCCGACCTGCTTCCTTCACCGCGTCGCCCTGCGGCCCGCGACACCGCCCGCTCCAGCCTTTCAGGCTTCACCGGCTTCAGCACATAATCGACTGCATCGAGATCGAAGGCTTCGACTGCGTAATTGTCATGTGCCGTCACGAAAACCACGGCCGGACGCTCCGTCTGTTTGGCCAATGATTTCGCGACGGAGATACCATCCACTTCGGGCATAGTCATGTCGAGCAGGATGAGATCGGGCTTGAGGGCTTCGACCAGCCGGAGCGCCTGCGCCCCGTCGCTCGCCGTGCCGACGACCTGAATGGCGGGGATCTTGGCGCAGATGACCTGCATCCGCTCCACAGCCAGAGGTTCGTCATCGACGATTAGCGTCTTTAGCGTTTCGACCGGATTTTCAGCCATGCTTCACCATCGGTAGTCTCAGTTCGGTTTCATAGCCGGTCAGCGTTGCACCGGACACGATCGTAGCGGCGTTGCCGAAGCGCGCCTCTATCCGATCCCGCACATTCGCCAGGCCGATACCGAATCCATGTTTATCGCCCGCGCTTCCCGGACCGTCGTCGCTCACCGTCAGTACGAGGCGCCCGTATTCTTCGCGTGCCGTAATCGATATCGTCACGGGCTTGCTGGAAACCGAAACGCCGTATTTGACCGAATTTTCGACAAGAGGCTGCAGGATCATACCTGGCACCTTGTAGCCTGCAAGTTCGGTGGGAAGATCGACCCTGACCCGAAGCCTTTCGGGGAAACGAACCGATTCGATTTCGAGGTAATGCTCCTGCAGATCGATCTCGTCCTCGAGGGTCACATCGCCGGTCGAATCGTCGGCCAAACTGTGGCGATAGAAACGGGAGATTGTCTGGATCATCTGTTCGGCCCGTTCGGCCTTGCCGGTCATCACCAGTGCGGACAGCGAATTGAACGTGTTGAAGAGAAAATGCGGATTCACCTGATATCGTAACGAGCGCAGTTCGGCCGCCTTAGCCGCGCTGCGGAAGCGCTCGCCCCGCCGCTCGGCAGCGCGCGCCTGCGCCCCTGCGAGCAAGGCGAGAAACAGCGCGGCCCATGCCAGGAGGAGGAAGTAGCGCCCGATCGCGAGATCGAAGGTCATCTTCCATTGGTCGAGCGCCGTCGGCGCCGGCGCAATGAGCACGCTCTGGGGCAGCACGTCCTCGACATCCTCGTTCATTTGCGTGCGCGGAAGGTCGATCAGGAGATTACCGGCATCGTCGCGCCTGAGAGCGATCCCCCGATCCTTGCCCATCTGCTGCTCGACCTTCTCCTCGATCGAATCGAAGACCCAGCGGTTGGCCTGCGCGATCATGATCGCCCCCGGCATCGAGGCGATCAGCGCCACCGCGATCTTGATGCCGAGTGATCGCTGCTCGACGACGCGCAGGCATAGCCAGAGCAAAGCGGTGACGCCTACCCCGATCAGACAGACGAGGGCACGGCGCCACAGGAGCTCATCCTGGAATTCGAGGCCGACGATCGCGCCGCGCAAGGTGATGAGCAGGAAATAGCACAACCACACGCCGACCATGGACGCGAACACGACCTTTACCGGTACGGGCTCGTCATCGGGACTTATCTGGGGTTCATTGGTCGACACGATTGAACGTGTGCCCATTCGCTCCCGCAATTGCCAGAGCCGCGGTCGACAGCCCTGTGTGGTTGGTCGACTGGCCTGCTATTCGGCAGGCTCGAATTCCCCTTCGGCGATCCGGCGACGCCATTCTGCCGGGGCAAGCGTGTGAACATTATTGCCCGCAGCATCGACCGCTACGGTGACAGGCATGTCCTCGACCTCGAATTCGTAGATCGCTTCCATGCCGAGATCTTCGAAGGCGACGACCCTGGCGCCCTTGATGGCGCGGCTGACGAGGTAGGCCGCGCCGCCGGTTGCCATCAGATAAGCCACCTTGAACCTGCTGATCACCTCGACTGCGTTGTGGCCACGTTCCGCCTTGCCGATCATGGCGAGGAGGCCGAGGTCGAGCATCGTTTCAGTAAATTTGTCCATACGCGTGGCGGTGGTGGGGCCGGCGGGGCCGACGACTTCGCCCATGACGGGGTCGACCGGGCCGACGTAATAGATGGCGCGGCCCTTGAAATCGACCGGCAGCGGCTCGCCGGCATCGAGCATGTCCTTGATCCGCTTGTGCGCCGCATCGCGCCCGGTGAGCATCTTGCCCGACAGGAGAAGGCGGTCGCCATGCTCCCAGCTGGCGACTTCTCCCGGGCTCAGGGCGTCGAGATCGACGCGCTTGGCCGCGGCGTCCGGCTTCCATGTCACCTGCGGATATTCGTCCAGCCTGGGCGGCTCGAGATAGGCTGGCCCCGAGCCATCCAGCGTGAAATGTGCATGCCGTGTGGCGGCACAGTTCGGTATCATTGCCACCGGCTTGCCGGCAGCATGGCACGGCGCGTCCAGAATCTTCACGTCGAGCACGGTCGACAGGCCCCCAAGCCCCTGCGCGCCCACACCCATGGCATTGACCGCATCGAATATGTCGATGCGCAGCTGTTCGATATCGCTTTGCGCGCCGCGCTGCTTGAGCTGGCCCATGTCGATGGGATCCATCAGGCTCTGCTTGGCAAGCTTCATGCAATGTTCCGCGGTGCCGCCGATGCCGATGCCCAGCATCCCCGGAGGACACCAGCCCGCGCCCATGGAAGGGATCTGTTCCAGCACCCAGTCGACGATATTGTCCGACGGGTTCATCATCTTGAACTTCGACTTGTTCTCGCTGCCGCCGCCCTTGGCTGCCACGTCGACGCCGATCGAATTGCCGGGGACCATCTCGACCGAGAGCACGCACGGCGTATTGTCGCGTGTATTGCGACGCGTGAACGCCGGATCGGCAAGGATCGACGCGCGCAGCTTGTTGTCCGGATGATTGTAGGCGCGGCGAACGCCTTCATCGACGACTTCCTGCAGGGAGCGTTCGCTGTCGAGGCGGCAGTTCATGCCCCATTTGACGAAGACGTTGACGATACCGGTGTCCTGGCAGATCGGCCGGTGCCCTTCGGCGCACATGCGGCTGTTCGTCAGGATCTGGGCGATTGCATCCTTTGCCGCGGGGCCTTTCTCGGCCTCGTAGGCATCGCCCAGGGCGCGGATGTAATCCATCGGGTGGTAGTAAGAAATATACTGGAGGGCGTCGGCGACGCTCTCGATAAGGTCGTTTTCGCTGATGACAGTCATGTCGCTCATCGCCGCAAATTCCCATGTTGCAGATTTGCGCTCCCCGATAGGCGCGTTACCGGCCATCGGTCAAAGCGCTTGGCCCAAACCGGCCATGCGCCTAAAGGCATCTGATGCTTGCACAAGCGTATTATTGATGTAATACAGTTCGCGGAATGACCATGACATTGACCTCTACCCGCCCCGATTATGCCGCCGCCCGGAAGGCGATGATCGATAGCCAGCTGCGCACGAGCGGCGTGAACGAGACTTTCGTGCTCGATCGCATGAAGGCCGTTCCGCGCGAAGATTTCGTACCTGAAAACGCAAAGGCCACGGCCTATATGGATAGAGCCATCCGCCTTGAAGGCGGCGGCTTCCTGCCCGCTCCCCTGTTTCACGGTGCGATGCTTGCAGAAGCGCGGCCGGCATTGGACGACCGGGTTCTGATCGTGGACGCCGGTAGCGGATATCTGCCGGCGCTGGTCACACCGCTCGCCGGCAAAGTCGACGTGATCACTCCGGAAGAAGCCGCCAACGGTGACAAGCGTGGAAAGTATACGCTTATCCTGGTCGATGGCGCGATCGAGCATGTGCCCGCGGCGCTGGCCAAAATGGTCGAAGAAGGCGGCCGTGTCGTTACCGGAATGGTCGAACGGGGCGTCACGCGGCTCGCCACCGGGCGCAAGTCCGGCAAGGCGCTGGCACTGCTTCCACTCGCCGAAATGGGAATTCCGCGGCTCGGCGCGTTCGACCGGCCTCAAAGCTGGAGCTTTTGATGCGCCGCGCCGGGTTTGTCAGTGTTCTGAGCATCGGGGCGAGTGCCTTCGCGCTCGCGGCATCCAACCCTGCGCAGGCAGACACACTGCAGGAAGCGCTGACCAGCGCTTACGAAAACAACCCGATCCTGCTGGCAGCAAGAGCAGGTCAGCGCGCGACCGACGAAGAAGTACCGATCCAGCGCGCCCAAGGCCTGCCCACCGTCAGCGTGGCGGGCGCCTACACCGAATTTCTCAAGCAGAGCGCCGTCCAGTTCGCCGCACCTGATCGAGTGGTCCAGATTGGCCCCACGTTAGAAGTACCGATCTATTCGGGTGGCGCCGTGAAGAACTCCCTGAAGGCAGCGAAGGAGCGCGTTTCGGCCGGACAAGCCGATCTGCGTGCAACCGAAAGTTCGGTCTTCAGCCAGGTCGTCGCCGCTTACATGGACGTCTTGCGCAACGAAGCGATCGTGTCGCTGTCGGCCAATCAGGTCGAAGTCTTGGGCGTCAATCTTCGGGCCACGAGCGACCGGTTCGAAATAGGCGATCTCACGCGCACGGACGTGGCGCAGTCGCAATCCCGGCTCGCGCTGGCGCAGAGCGATCTGGAAAGCGCGCGGTCGAACCTGATCAGCGCCCGAGAAACATACATTCGGTTGGTGGGCGAGGCGCCGCAGGATTTGCAGGCACCCCCCGACCTTCCGGGCATCCCCGCTGACGTGGAAACAGCGGTCGATGTGGCGCTGGCCAACAATCCCGACCTGATCGGCGACAAGGAACGCGCCGTAGCCGCGGGTTTCGACAGCGAGGTGGCGGGATCGGGACGAACACCGCGTGTGTCGGTTTTTGCCGGCGGCAATTACACCGATTATCTGGGCACGCTGGGCGGCAATCTGGCCGGCGTGTCGCAATCCGAAACAACATCCAATGCTGGCGTACGCCTGAGCATCCCGATCTTCCAGGGCGGTTTGCCCGCAGCGCGCCAAAGGCAGGCGCAGGCACGCGAGTCAGCGGCGCTGGAACAGGTCATCGCTACCGAACGCGACGTAATCGCGCAGGTCCGCGCCGCGTGGGCAAGCTGGCAGGCATCGCTGGCGGTGATCGATAGCAGCCAGGTGGCCGTCGATGCCGCATCGCTCAGCCTAGAAGGCGTGCAAGCGGAAAATTCGATCGGTACGCGCCAGATTCTCGACGTGCTGAATGCCGAACAGGAATTGCTGAACGCGCGCGTGCAGCTCGTGACGGCCCGCCGAAACGCCTATGTTGCGGGCTTTTCACTGCTTGCCGCCATGGGCCGGGCGGAAGCGCGCGACCTCAACCTGATGGGCGAAGGAATGCTGTATAATCCTGCGCTCAACTACGAACGCGTCCGCGGCAAGATCTGGGATTGGGACCGCGATCCGGACCCTGAAGCCGAAGCGACCCGCACGGTGGACGTGCCTGCGCCGGACGCAAGCTATCCGACCGATGGTGAAAACACTCTGGAATCAGGCTATCGCGTTCGTGTACCGAATCGGGAAGAACCGATTCGTTAACAGGGGCCTGACAGACAATGCAGCAACAGGGTGAACCGTCGGTCGAAGAAATTCTGGACTCGATCAAGAAGGTCATCGCACGTGACAATCGCGAAGGCATGATCCTCGAGCGCCGTCGGCGTTCTTCGACCGGAGGTACCGAAGAACGCGCATCCCCGTCTGACGAATGCGAAACGGACGAGGTCCTCGAGTTGGCCGAAGAAATCGCTCTCGACGATGCATCTGCAACCTCCGGCGATGATGGCGAAAGCGCCGATTCCGATACGGACGCGCTGACTCGCGGCGATACACGCGACGCGATGCGGCAGAACTTCGCTGCCCTTGCGATGCTGGCCAAGCCCGGCAAGCAGCCGCAGATCGTACGGTCCGGCGAAACGTCGCTGGAAGGTCTGGTGCGGGAAATGCTGCGACCGATGCTTGCCCAGTGGCTGGACGACAATTTGCCTGGCATGGTGGAAGACCTGGTGAAGGCGGAAATCGCGCGGATCGCCGGCAAGCGCAGTTAAGGCCATCAGTCTCCCTTTGACCGCCAGTTCCAAATCCACGCGCAAGGCCGAAAAGGCGCTGGCGAAAACCGGTGGCGCATCAGCAGAGCGTCAGATCTTCCTGTGCGCCATTTCGGAAAAGCAGAAATGCTGCCGCCGCGAAGAAGGCAAGGAAGCCTGGAACTACCTCAAGAAGCGCCTGAAGGATCTTGGCCTTGTCGGGCGCGAAGGGACAGTCCAGCGGACCAAGGCCGATTGCCTACAGATCTGCGAAGCCGGGCCTATTGCAGTCGTCTGGCCCGATAACGTCTGGTACCATTCCTGCGGACCGGAGGTGCTCGAGGCGATCATCCAGCGCCATCTGATCGCTGGCGTCCCGGTCGAAGAATACCGGCTGCGCCCGGCCGATTAATCGTCGTCGCGAAGACGGTCTTCGATGGATTCGTCGTGACCCGTCCCGGACGACAGGAAAACCAGGCCCATCAATGCGCTGGTCAGCAGCATGGTGAACCCGATCCCCAGGGCAGATGCGATGTAATAATGGATCGAGATTTCCTCGTGTCCATATTTGTACAGCAGGGCCAGGGCGATGGCGACGACCCCGACAGTCAGCAGGAACATGAACCGCATGATCCGCCGATAACGCGCCCAGGCAAACGCAGCCTGTTCAGGATCGTCGAGGGGAGATTTCTGAACCATCGCCACCGCACATGGCCGTCATCGCACCGCGATTCAACGCCCGCCTGCTTCCGATTCGCTTTTTGCCTGTGAAACTGGCATTCTAGGTGAACAGCAACGGAGGAGATCTCGCATGGAAATCAGCCGACTGATCGAGGGGCGGGCAAGTTCGAACGTCATATCCTCGACTGTGGACGCGCCGGTCCGCGAAGCGATCGCGCTCCTTGCATCGAAACGCATCGGCGCGGTCCCCATCATGGAAGGCGGCCGAATCGTCGGCATCTTTTCCGAGCGCGACGTGATCTATCGTCTGGCCGACGAAGGCGATGCGTGCCTGGAGCGCCCGATCGGCGAGGTAATGACCGCCCCGGCCATCACCGTCGAAAGATCGGCGACCGTTCTCGATGCGCTGGCACTCATGACGAAGCGCCGGATCCGCCATCTGCCTGTTGTCGACGGGGAGACGATGTGCGGGTTCATTTCGATCGGCGATCTGGTCAAGGCACGTCTGGACGAGATCCAGCACGAGGCGGAAGCCATGCGCGAATATATTCGCACCGCTTGAGACCGGGCTCGGGACAACCTACATCCTGGCCATGACAACAGCACCCACCCTGACCGACGCTGCCGCTGCCCGTATTGCGGCAATCGCCGAAAAGCAGGCCAAGCCTGCGATTCTGCGTCTGTCCGTCGAAGGGGGCGGCTGTTCGGGTTTCCAGTACAGGTTCGGGCTCGCCGAAGACATGGACGACGAGGATTCGATCAGCGAGAATGCCGGCGTGAAACTGGTGGTCGATGCCGTCAGTCTCGACCTGGTCGCGGGCAGCACCGTCGATTTCGTCGAATCGCTGGGCGGAGCCGCGTTCCGCGTCGAAAACCCGCAGGCGGCTGCCGGCTGTGGGTGTGGTTCCAGCTTCGGCATTTAGATTAGACCCGCGCTGGCGTTTCGGGCATCAGGTCCGCCATGCGTATCGCCAGCTTCAACATCAACGGTATCAAGGCCCGTCTGCCTCGTCTCAAGGAATGGCTCGAGGAAACCCGTCCGAACGTCGCCTGCCTGCAGGAAATCAAGACGATGGACGAAAGCTTCCCCGCGGACGAATTCGAAGCGATCGGTTACAAAGCCATCTGGCATGGCCAGAAGGGCTTCAACGGCGTGGCCATCCTGGCCGACGGTGTAGAGCCCAAGGAAATACAGCGCGGCCTCGGCATCGACGGCCCGAAAGAGGGGGAGGGTGAACAGGCCCGCTATCTGGAAGCCGACGTGAACGGCGTACGGATCTGCAACCTCTACCTGCCCAATGGCAATCCGCATCCGGGGCCCAAGTTCGATTACAAGCTGGCCTGGATGGAAAAGCTGCGCGAGCGGACACGCCAAATCTGGGACGACGAAGTCCCGGCGGTCGTCCTCGGCGATTTCAATGTCATCCCCGAAGACAAGGATGTCTGGTCCGTCAGGGCCATGGCGGACGATGCGCTGATGCAACCCGAATCACGCGATCACTATGCGCGCTTTCTTTCCGATGGCTGGACCGATGCGATCGACACGCTCAACCCCCGGGGCGGCGTGTGGACCTTCTGGGATTACCAGGCAGGCGCATGGCAGCGTGACCACGGCTTCCGCATCGATCATCTCTTGCTGTCGCCCGAACTGGCCGACCGCATGACTGCTGCAGGTGTCGACAAGGCCTATCGCGGCAGGGAAAAGTCCAGCGACCATACCCCGGTCTGGGTGGACCTGCGGGACTGACGCTGCGCGAGGGGGCCCTGTATGGGCTGCCCCTGCACAACAAACGTTACAGCCACTCAGCGATAGAAGACGTGCGTGTCGATGGTGGCGAGAGCGACCTTGCGGTGGCTCCAGCGCGGCCGCACGTAATTTGCATGGAAGAACAGCGCGTCGCCCGCCTTGCTGTCCCACAAACCGCGATGGGCAATGCGAGCGATCGCTTCTGCCCGTTTCCACGCGGCCGAGCCGGTGCGGACCTTGGGCATGCGGCCGCCCTTCACGAAGGAGAATTGCGAACGCTGGTAGACCACGCCGCAATAGCTGGAAGGGAACCGGCGATCTTCGGCGCGGTTGACGATTACCTGAGCGACCGCAAGCTGACCCTCGAGCGGTTCGCCGCGTGCCTCGAAATAGACGGCACCGGCAAGGCAACGCAGCTCGTCGGAAAGCTGGCCCGCGGTGGGTATGGTCGAAACAAGCTCGCGCAGACTGCTGGCGCTGGAGGTGGAATCGGTTGAATTTTCAGCTGGGAGTTCCGCGTCGCCGGGAAGCTCCTGAACTACGGCCTTCTCTACGAAGACGGGCACCACTTCTTCGGTAAGCTGCGCCTCGGTAGCATTCTGATCGGTTGCATGTGCCGCAACCTGGGCATTGGCCCCGGAACCTTCGGCTCCGGCAAGAATAGTAAGGGTAATTGCCGCGATAATCGCGGTGAAACCGGTAGTCTTGCGAATCATTTGTCACTGACAACTAAGCGGTTGGCAGTCTGTCGCAGGTCGGGGTCCTTGGCGCGTTGGTTGCGTCCTGAAATGCGGATCCGTTTACTGGCCTGCCGACCACCCCCCGTCTGCGTGCATGCGTACCGACCCCATTGCCGTCCTACGCCGCCTGCGCATCGAAGTTGAGCGGCCAAATAGTCTCAATTGCAATCAAGTCAAGTTAATGCGCGCCCTGTGCGATGAAGCGTTCTGCGTTTTCGACGTCCAGCTCGATCACCCAGCAATCCGGGTCGGAAGCGCGTCTGCGGGCGAGATACTCATCAAAATCGGTTTTGTTTTCAGTATCTTGCTCACGGGTGCAAGTAAAGGCGCGGGAGCCGTCACGCTGCGGCATACGCTCCCAGAGCATT
>CESG01117412.1_pt1 | contig 63367 bp, 55 predicted proteins | sample 531121 | NCBI WGS metagenome assembly CESG01 (sample SAMEA2621287, study PRJEB7988) | marine metagenome | biome: marine biome (ENVO:00000447); feature: mesopelagic zone (ENVO:00000213); material: "saline water (ENVO:00002010), including plankton (ENVO:xxxxxxxx)" | depth 800 m
CAGTTTCAGCCGGAAACCGTGTCCAGTTTCGACCAGAATACGCATACTGTTCATCGATCTCCGGCAGGCTGAAGTAGTGATTGACCCACTTGTTCGGTCCGCGAAGGTACTGGACGAAGATGATCGGCCTTTCAGGTGTGCTCCGTTGACCGCTGAACTCGACCAATTGAATCTCTCTGCAGTACGGCTCACGCCTTACGATCTCCGCGGCCCGAAAGAGGTAGTCTTGATACTGCTTCTGCTCAGGCTTTAGATAGTGCGGGCAGATCGCGCCATCGTTGATTGGCGCCAAGTTCTGCATATGCTTTCTTGCAGACGCGAAGTGGTCGGGAATAGCCTTTGATTGAAGGACATAAGACGTTCCAGGGCTCACAACTTGTTCATACAGAACGTCCCTTCCGGCGAGCGCCTCCATCACGGCCTGTCTAGTTGATTCCGAACAACGAAGGCCAAAATACACCTTCTTCACCGCGCGGTAGTCGTGCTCGTGGAGCCCGGCTGGCGCGGTGACAACTCGCACTTCTTCTTCGTACCTCCACGGCGTGGACTTCACTCCTAAGATCCTCTAAAGGAGTGTTATTGGAGTGGTAGCACCTATAAGATGCTCAGAACTGAGCGTTGGCTCCGTGTCGCTGTACTGCACGTCAAAGCAATAGTGCAAGTTCGGTTCGAACTCAATGAGTTTCTCGATGTCGTAGCCAATGCAGAAGCCGCAATGAGAACCTCCGTAGTGAGCCCAAATGAGCTCATTCAGGGGGTTGTAGCTGAGCGAGAAGACTCCGCTCTTATCGACGAAGCTCAAGAGGTCGTTCGCGGCCTCTGAAACTGTATCAAACGAGCCTGCAAAACCAGGCGAAAATCCGGCCGCCACTTGCCGGATCAGTAAGAGCTGGCGATCTAGCGAAGACCGATCGAACCGACCCTCGAAGGGGTCGTTTAGGCTCCCTCGCGATGCTGCATAAAACGTAGCATCGCGCAATGCCCCGAGGTCTCTCTGGAGCGTTTGTGGATCGCCGCTTCGGTACTTAAATGCGAGGCGATTGGGTGAGGATTTCATGATGTATAACGCCCAAGGTAAGCGGCACCGGAGCACCGAATGTGCATAGGGGACCAACAAGGTCCATTAAAATGCCGAAGGCATGGCCCTTGTTGGCGTCCGCTTGACCGACCAGTTAGGTTTTGCACCGGCGGCATAAAAATACTAATTTGCTTTAACTGGCGGGGCCAGACTCGACAATTCTCTTCAGCTCTGAAAACTCTACGCCTTGCTTGGCGAGCCAAATGGACGCTTGTAGCCCAACGCGCGTACCCATCGCCATACCCTTGGGTTCGAAGTTGATTAGGCGAATAACTTCAGGGTCTTGTGTAAATTGACGGAAGGCATGATCAACCTCTGCGGGAACCAAGACTTCAACTTCTTTTCCTTGGAATATGTTTGAAAACTCTGGATTCCATTGCTGAATTTGGGCAAACCAGTGCCTGACGGCGCGTTCTCTTCGATTTGTCTCAGTAATTTCTCGGTACTTATTTATGTCGCTCGCATAATTCTTTTGAGGCTTCTGGCACCCGATAGCAGTACTTATTTGGCCATATAGATGCTCTAGATGCATTTCATCCAAGAGGTCTAGTGCCTGAAAATGAGAAAGCGGAACGGGTAACTGATCCTTCCGCAGGCCTGAGTGGCAAACGGAAATGGTCGGAATGCCTCTAATCCATCCGGCACCGAATTCGGTGTAGATCCAGGGTCGATTTAACGCGACCGGGGAAAGTAGACCAATAAAAATGACAGCATCACTGAGCTTATCCTTGATGACTTGCATCCACTCTTTCCCGCCTTGCAGGCTGTCAAGATTGGATGAAACAAAGAGCTGACAAAGCCCTAAGAAGCTGTTTTCTACATCATTCTTAAATAGATTTACGACTTCAGAGTCGACAGCTGCGTGACTCACAAAAATGATTGGCTTTTGCTGTTCCATTTTCCCTCCTTGGCTGAGTAGATTAGGCGGCTGCTAAGCGAAAACTAACGCCCAGGTTAATCGGCAAAAATGCGAAGCATTTTTGTCCGTGTTGAACCTATGGTTAGGCCGCTGCACGAAGGCACAACGTTGCCCACGCTACTCGACGAACCCAGGCCAGGTTTAGTGCAATGGAGCCGAATCATGTAGAGATCCCTCGGATTAAAGAACTTTTGCGAACGCCAAGCTTAACTGTTGAAGCATTTCAAACATCGGGGTTGCTAGTACGCGCCGTTTATGCAGATACTCCATTGCCTCCTGAAGTTCTACTTCAGTCGCAAAGCATGCAAACGGTTGACTTGCAAAGTGGTGCACAACCTCATTTCTGTGCATGACGATCTGAGTCCAAGTTGCGTCTAACAGGTCACGCTGCTCTGTATTGATGCGATCCTTGAGTCGCTGCATCAACGGCCCCATTGTTTCCTTTGAGTCAAGGAATACTCTCCAGTTGGCTGTGCCTTCATTCTCGGCGTGTGTCTCTGTACCGGGGACGACCATGTGTGGAAGCAGAAACTTTAGTCTGATCTCAATAGATTGATAGATGTACAAGCAACGTCCAAGTTCGGCGAATAGGCGGTCGGATTGTTCCGACGTTGGTTTCCATGTCTCGGTCATACTTTAATAGGCCTAACTAGTTTTATCGAACAATAACGGCGATATCCATTTATTCGAACATCACCCCTGAGGGCACCTCAGCAGAGTGAGCCCTTTGTACAGCTTAGCGACTGACAAATATACTGTACAAATGAACAGTATAACCAAAACCCAAAACTCGCCACGTTTACTTGACCAATTGCGCACTGCGATTCGGTACAAACACTATTCCTATGCAACCGAAAAAGCCTATGTGTACTGGGTTCGGTTTTACATTCGCTTCCACAACTTGCAACACCCAGCTCAAATGTCAGCACCGCATGTTGAGGCATTCTTGCAGTACCTAAGCATTAAAAGAAAAGTCTCAGCATCAACACACAAACAGGCATGGTCCGCATTACTTTTTCTGTATCGCGAAGTTCTAAAGCAAAACCTGCCATGGCTGGAGCAAGTGGGTCGTCCAACTACTTCCAAGCGTTTGCCTGTGGTCCTCACCCGTCAAGAAGCCGCCTCTGCCTTTAGTAATCTCGAAGGAGTCCATTTATTGGTCGCCAAGCTGCTGTATGCACTGTGGTATGCGAATTATGGAAGCGCTTCGCCTGCGTACAAAAGACATTGATTTTGAGCACAACTGCATCATCATCCGATGCGGTAAAGGAGACAAAGACAGAGTCGTTATGCTTCCGGCTTCACTTGCTGACTCTTTGAAAAATCAGCTGCAATATGCAAATGTTGTATGGAAGGGTGACAGAGCCAATTTGCTACCCGGTGTGGAGCTTCCTAATGCACTAGAGGTCAAATATCCCCGTGCTCCCGAGAGCTGGGCATGGTTCTGGGTATTCCCTCAAGAGAGAACTTCCAATTGTCCAGTGAGCGGCATTCACCGCAGGCATCATTTATATCCACAAACTTTCAGACGAGACTTCAAGCGCGCACTTGAAAGTGCTGCCATTCACAAACCGGCATCACCTCACACACTGCGGCATAGTTTCGCAACGCATCTTCTTCAATCCGGTGCTGATGTTCGAACTGTTCAAACATTGCTGGGTCATAACGACCTAAACACAACGATGATTTACACACATGTGGCAAATTGTGTCGGTGGAGTGGCCAGTCCTTTAGACTCACTTTCCTGCAGCACCATAGCTACCGCGGGCCAATACTAAAGCCCACTCTTATTGCGCGAAGTTTTATGAATTGTCTTGAAAAGTAAAATAATCCTGCATCAACATCAAGCATTTCTATTTCCCCACCCTGCTGCTTAATAAATAATCAATCTCTAGAACCAGTGCCCAGCCTTGTTATCAGCCACACAGCAAAAAATACCACCCCTCATTTGCAGGGCGGTGTCACTGAACTAAAAAACTCGCGGAAATAAAAAAACCAGACCACCCCGCTACGAATGGTCCGGTTTTCAACAAAAAGTATTTGCTGTTTTTTATGCGGCCACAGGTGCCTTGGTCACAGCTTTGCTCATACGTGCACGCACTGCTTTTTTCACTTCGGGGTTGGGGTTGCGCATGGCTTGGTTGACCTTCTCCACGAAAGCGTCGATCTCTTTCATGAAGTGGCTGTTGTCATGGTCCCAGGGGTGGAAGTCGGCGCGGAAGTAGTCGAAGAAATCGCTCATGGCGTTGCGGAAAATGCCTTCCTTGCCCAGCAACATTTTGGCAACGGCTTTGTAGCCTTGCAGGTGCTTGCCCTTGGTGTTGGGGTCGGCGAATACCAGGCGTGCGTGGAAGTACATAATGACGGGCCAGAAAATAACGGTGGCCAGTACCATGCCGAAGCGGCGAATGAAGCGGTTGTACACGTTGTCGGGAATCACGGTGTTCCACACGTCGTAGGCCACGGCTTTGTGCTCGGTTTCTTCGTATGCGTGCCACTGCCACATTTGCTTGAAACCTTCGTCTGATTTCTCGCCGGTTACTTTTGGATCTTTCAACACAGCGTCGGCCATGATGGCGGTGTAATGTTCCAGCGCAATGGTGCTAGCCAAGGATAATTTTTTGCCGAGTCCTTTTTGCAAACCACCCAACAGTTTCCACAGCATTTTGTCCAGCTTCAAAGCGGGCACACCACTGCGGTCCATCATCTCGTTGTATTCCTCGTGCTCGCGGCTGTGCAGCGCTTCCTGGCCGATGAATGCGGTGATGGCTTGTTTCAGTTCGGGGTCGGTCACCTGGTCTTTGTAGGCGCGCACGGAGTCCATGAACAAACGCTCGCCTGCGGGGAACGACACCGACAGTGCGTTGAAGAAATGGGTGACGTGCTCACCGGCTTCGTGCCAGTTGTTGATGCGGGACTCGTCGAGGTTGATCTTGACGTCACGGCGCACTGGAATGACTTTCATGGTGTACTCCTTTGGTTGCAACTATTTTTATGCTTTGGTACTAACGATTACATTGCTCAATGTATCAATCATTCTCGTCATTAACAACTGTAAACGTTAGAAAAACACTCTAAATTTCAAACGAGCGTTTGTTTTTAGAAACAGGGCAAACCCTTGATTCAATTGCATTAATTATTTTGCATTGCAATATGAAATTCGCTGGAATTTACGGAAGTGTTTGTTCCACAAAGGCTTCTTGACCTTGTGGTGTGCGGTAAAATCGAAGGATTGACCAGTTCATTGAGAGGTATTTATGAACGCTCCACAATCAATTTCTGTACAACAGCCGCGCACCGTGGAACACATTGTGGTGGGGCAAGCCACCAGCGATGGCGCAGGTGTAAAGCTAACCCGCGTAATTACGCAAAACCTGCAGCGCAGGCTAGACCCATTTCTAATGCTGGACAACTTCGGCAGCGACAACCCCAACGATTACATTGCAGGCTTTCCGAACCACCCGCACCGTGGGTTTGAAACCATCACGTACATGATTGCGGGGCGCATGTTGCACGAGGACAGCAAGGGCAACAAGGGCTTGCTGGAAAACGGTGGCGTACAGTGGATGACGGCCGGGCGCGGTGTGTTTCACAGTGAAATTCCGCAACAGGAAGAAGGCGTGATGGAAGGCTTTCAGCTGTGGTTGAACCTGCCCGCGAAAGACAAAATGTGCACGCCCTGGTATCGGGATTTCAAGAACAACGACCTGCCCCAGTTTAAAACCGCCGATGGTGTTGCGGTTACCGTGATTGCAGGCAACAGCTATGGCGTAGAAGGTGCGGTAAGCCGCGAAGGCACACAGCCTTTGTATCTGGACTTGCATTTGCCTGCGGGTTCGCGTTTTGTACAAGAACTGCCTGCGCAACACAATGCGGTGGTGTTTGTTTACCGAGGCGAAGTGAAAGTGGGCGGCCAAGTGGTGGGCGACAAACGCATGGCGATTTTGAAGAACGAAGGCGATGGCGTGGTGATAGAAGCCAGCGCCGATGCCAAGGCCCTGCTGATTGCGGGCAAGCCACTGAATGAGCCGATTGCGCAATACGGCCCGTTTGTGATGAACACCGAACAGGAAATTCGGCAGGCCCTGCAAGATTTTCGGGAAGGCACGCTGGCGTAAAAAAAGCCCGGAAGAATCCGGGCTTTTTTGTTTCAACTACTTTGGCACATCAAACGAATTATCTCGCTTCAACAGCCTCGGCAGGGGCAGCTTGCTCAAAGGCACCCACACGTTCGCTCAAAGACAGGATTCGATAGATCTCGTAGGTTTCCTGTTCATTGCTGGTGTCGCCCTCGGTCAAGATGCGCTTGGTGTCGTTCAAGGTTGCAGCGGCCACGGTGACGAAGTCGCCATCGGCCACAGCAGGATCGGGTGCTGAGACGTCACTCACCGAATCAAGCAACACATTGGTGAAGGTCAACCGGCCATTCGCCAATGTGTAGTCAGCTACGATTACACCGTTGGCCTCTTCACCGTTGTCCACCGCGGGCAGATCGGTGAACACCAACATCACGCGTGAATTGGACAGGAAGTAGTAAAACACCGAGGCGACATCTTCACCGAAATCAACGCTGCCGTTCTGAGCTGGCGCGGCGATGGTGGTGGGTCCACCGGTTGACAATTCGGGTGGAAGTACCTCGTACCAAGATCCAATCAAGCTGTCTTTCACGTTGTTGAAGCGCTCGAAGGTAGCAACAATTGTGGTGCCCTGCTCGACCAAGGTCAGCACCAGTTGATTGCCGTCGAGGGCAACTTTTGAAGAAAACAGGAATGGATCGCTTTCACTCGAAGAGTTGTTGGTACCGGGTGGGCTTGTGAAATCGGGAACCAAAGCGCGCGGCAAGCTGGTGAACTGAAATTCAGCAGTGTCGCTGTTGTAGTTGGTCGTACCCACACCAACAAACGAGAAATCTGGTTCAGTGTCACTCAATTCAAATTCAGAGAATACGAAAGAGTTGACCACACCATCGCTCGCTGCATTTGTGTTGCCCACATCAAAGCTCAACAACACTTGGTAATCTGCGCTGCTTGCGATAGTTTCTTCACCATCCATCGCGCTGACCAGACGCCAATTGCCTTGCAGCTCGTTTCTGTAGAAGCGAAGCATGGCTTCCTCAGAATCAACAATCATCGGCTCGCTACCCTCTGGGTATGCGCCGTCGATCGCTGTCTGGAACGCCATCTGGAAGTCCATTGGTTCCATTTCCAGACTGGTCAATAGATCCGCAGCGTTGGCGAACTCGATGTTGTCAGGAATGGTCACTGAGCCATTCTCAGGCAGGCCATCACTGTCTATGGTTTGGAAAAACGTGGTGAGGTTGGCCAAAATATTGGCTTGCGTTGTTGCATCGCCATCAGCCAGCTCTTCAGCAATTGTTTGGGGTGTAATGCGTGCACCACCGGGTACTGCAATTTCCAGCCCTGCAATATTGAAGGTAACTGTGTCACCTGCCTGGAAGTTAAACATGCCACCGTTCATGGTGGTGCCTGTCAACCCGCTTGGTGTTGCGGTGTAGGGAACGCCATCAATAGGAGAGTTGGTAAGCTGGCCTGAAGTGGTGGTACCGCCACCGCCGCCTGCTCCACCTCCACCTGCTGCTGGCGCAGTGCCATCACCGCCACCGCCGCAGCCCGCTAAAATAGCCAAGCTTAAAATGCTGGCGCCAAAAAAACGATTAAAACCCATAAAACACCCCTTTTGAGTAGGCTAATTGTTTCAACTTATTAATCAGATAGTTAACACACCGTTAATTAGTGCGAACGGGTATTAACCACTGAAGAATATAGAAGCCAATTACTGCCTACCACCCACTCAAATTGGGGCCTGTAAAAATACTGACTTACTGCTTATTTACTGCTTATTTACTGCTCAATCACCACTGGCTTTTTAAGCGCAACCCAGCCTTCGGCCTTGGGCAAATAATGCTGTTCAATCACGTTGCGCTTGATCTTCATGGTGGGGGTCAGAAAGCCGTTTTCCATGCTCCACAGATCTTTTACCACCACAATGCAGCTCAACTTTTCATGGGCTTCAAGCTGACCATTCACATGGTTTAGCAGCTCGGTCATTTCGCTTTCAACCCGAGCCGCTTCGTTGGGGTTTTGCTCCACTTGTTTGTGTTCCTCAAGGGGCAACATGACCAGCGCAAACGGCTGTGAAAACGAGGGGCCTGTTACACACACAGCCTCGATCAATTCATGGCCGTTCAAGCGGTTTTCAATCGGCACAGGCGCAATGTATTTGCCCTTGCTGGTTTTGAACAATTCTTTCACGCGGCCGGTAATTTTCAAGCGGCCTTGCTCGTCGATCACGCCCATATCGCCGGTTTTCAAAAAGCCGTCGGCGGTGTAAGACTCTGCAGTCAGTTCGGGGTTTTTGTAATAGCCCATCATGTTGCAGGGGCTTTTAACCAGCACCTCACCTACTTCGGAAATTTTGCATTCCACGCCGGGGTAGGTGTTGCCCACATAGCCCACGCGCACTTTGCCGGGCAGGCTGCAATGGGAATACGCGAAGTTCTCGCTCATGGCGTAGCCTTCGAGCAAATCAAGCCCCAGGTTGCGGTACCAAGACATCAGGGCCGGGGCCAAGGGTGCAGAACCGCTCAGCGCCATGCGCACTTCTGACAGGCCCAGTTTTTTCAGCAAAAACTTTTTGAACAAACCGGAAAGAATGGGGATGCGGAAAATAATGTGCTGCACACCCAGCGGAATTTTTCCGCAAATGCCGTTGTAAAACTTGGTCCACAAACGCGGTACCGAGAAAAACAGGGTTGGCCGTGCGCGTTGCAAGTCTTGAATAAAACTGTCGAGCCCGAACGAGAAGTACACATGAAAGCCATAGAACAGCGAGCCGGTTTCGAGAATGGCGCGTTCTGCGGCGTGGGCCAGCGGCAGGTAGGAAATCATGCGGTCGGTGTTGCTGAAGCTCATCACCTGCGAGGTGCCGCGCAGTGCGCTGATCATGGCGTTGAACGAGATCATCACGCCCTTGGGCTTGCCGGTACTGCCCGAGGTGTACAGCATGGTGGCCATTTCATCTTTGCTGCGCTTGACCGGCTTTTGCGTGGGCGCAGTGGCGGCCACAATATCGTCCCATTTTTTGGCGTGCTTTAATTCAGGCGCCAAGGGCAAAGTGATGGTAGGCATGCTGGTGGGAATACCCTTCTCGACCACGCGCCACAGCTCGTCCATCTTGCCGATGAAAATCATTTTTGAGTCGCTGTTGTCGAGCACGTATTCAGCAGTTTCAGCGTTCAGTGTGGGGTACAAGGGAATGGACACATGCCCTGCCCGCCAAATGGCCAGGTCGGCCATGATCCAGTGTGCGCTGTTCTTGCCCAAAATACCGATATGGGTTTTTTCGGGCAGGTTGAGCGACTGCAAATAAGCCGCCATGCGGTTGACTTGATCAGCCACTTGAGCCCAGGTGTAGTCCACTGTTTTCTCGGCCGAGAAAGGCTGTGTGAAATAAACCTTGTTGGGTTGTGTGGCTGCCCAATGGTCCAGGCAATCCAGCAGGGTTTCAAATTTTTCGTACTGCGCTGCGCTCATTTGTTTGTCTCCCGAGTTTTTTCTGTTCTTTTAAGTTGATACAAGAATATCAGCACGCTGGCTGCTTCATGGAAATTTCACATTCATTTTGTCAACCTGCCAAGGTCACCAAGAGTTAAACGATGACATTGCTTCAAAAAAGTCCTACAGCCTATTTTCATCAGGAGTACTCAATGAAAACGCTTATTTCCATCATCGCTTTGGGCACCACGCTTGCGTTTTCCCAATTGGCCCAGGCTGGCGATGATTACCGCCGCAGTCATGGCCCCACCATCGACATCAACATCCTGATTCCGTCAGCCTATGCCGCCCTTGGTTTCGACGGTTACGACGATCGCCGGGTTTGGGGCGACGACGACGATTGGGACGACCGCGATGATGACGATGACGACGACGATTGGGATGACCGCGACGATGACGACGACGACGATGATTGATTTACGTCATCGTTAATACGCTAGTTCAAAGCCCCCTTGTTTTCCAGCAGTATGGCGGCGCCCAAGCCGCCACCTGCACAGCTGGACACCACGGCGTAACGCTTGTTCTCCACCCGCAACCTGCGGGCTGCGGTGGTGAGTAAGCGAATGCCTGTGGCCGCAAACGGATTGCCCAGGGAAAGCGAACCACCCCAAGTGTTCAGTTTGTTCATGGGCAATTCGCCGGGAACCGCACCGCCATAGTACTCACCCGCAAATTCGCTACGCTGCATGCAAGCGATGTTCACCAACACTTGGGCTGCAAAAGCCTCGTGCAGTTCCCACACGTCGATGTCGGCCATGCTCAACTTGTTTCTGGCCAACAAGGCAGGAATGGACACGGCTGGCCCCAACAACATTTCTTCTTCCAGGTTTTTCACAGCGGCCAGTTGATAATCCACCACCTCGGCCAGGGGCTGTAAACCCATGTCGTTTGCGGCTTCCAGGCTGGTGACCAGCAAGGCGGCTGAACCATCGGTAAAACGCGATGAACCTGCGGCGGTGATGACACCGTCCTTTCGGAAAATGGTGCGCATGGTGCTTAGCTTTTGGATATTACTGTCCTTGCGGGGTGTGTTGTCCAATGTAATGGGGTGTTTGAAACCGGGCACCTGAACCGGAATAATGGTGCCCTCGAAGTGGCCTTGGTTCAGTGCCTCAATGGCCAACTGGTGGCTGCGCACGGTGAAAGCATCGCAGTCTTCACGGCTTACCTTGAACTTTTGCACCATTTGTTCGGCGCACACGCCCATGGTTTTGCGAGTGGTGAAGTCGGTGCCGGTGGGCATCTCGGGTTTCAAGTCGGCTGGGCGAAGGCTGGCCAAGTTTTTCAGTATGTTTTTTGCAGAAGAATCTTGCCGCACCTTCATGGCTGCGCGCCGAATTTTTTGGGAGTAACGAATGGGAATATCGGAAAAGCTTTCCACACCCGCTGCAATGCCCACGTCGATTCGGCCCAAGGCGATCATGTCGCACAAATTGGCAAAGCCCACGCTGGCCGACAAACCGGCCATGGAGGTGGTGTAAGCGGGAATGGTGGCGGGCAAGCCAGCACTCAACATGCTTTCACGCGCCACGTTCGAGGTTTCAATTTCATGCAACACGGTGCCCATGGTCACCATGTTCACGCGGTTTGCATCAACACCAGTCTTGTTGACCAAACCGGCAATGGCTTTGCCACCCAATTCATAGGTCATAAGCTGCGAATATGCACCACCTGAATCCAGAAAAGGTGTGCGCACGCCATCGACAATTACGGCTTTTCGAATCGACTTCATTTGAAGCGCCCCACCATGTGCAAGGTGCCATCAGCGGAGGCCAAACGCAGCTGTGTGTAACCTTCAGAATCCTTCTTGGTGCTGGTTTGTACCTGCATGCCGGCATGGGGCAAAGGCAGTGGTTTGATCCAGCGCACATCAAGATCGGCTACCGTGTGGCCTGCGTTGTGCAGCACTTCCCAAGTACGGGCCAATTGCCCGAAGCCATGCAAAATACAGCTTTTAAAACGCGTGCGTTTGCCCAGAGCCTTAATGGTGTGAATGGGATTGAAGTCGCCCGTCAGCATGGCAAACGCCAGGCCATCTTCTTCCTCGGCATTCCAGTGCCCTGCGGTGGTGAATTCAAATTCATCGCGCTTGGCGGGTTTGCTTTTGCCTGCTGGTTTACCACGGGGTACGGTGGAGTAACTGTCGATGACCACCGCCAATTCACCCTCGGGGTTGCTGGCCTGTACGCGCGTGTGAATGCGCACCTTGTCGCCATCATCAGTCACGTCCATCAAACTGCCGCGCAGGGCGATTGACTCGCCACGATTCAGTGGCTTGTGAATTTGCATGCGCAAACCCTGATTCAACAGCGACAACAAATTGTAAGGCGCAAGGCTACCCAGCTTGGCCAGCATGGGCATGGCCCAGTGGCTGCAAAAATGTGCAGGCATTTCTGTGCGGTAGCGATTAGCGGGTGCACCGGTCCAGGCCACGTATTGGTCCAGCAATTCATCGTTCAGCGCGGGCACATGCATGCTGTGGTGCACAGGCAGTTGCGGCAAGGTACCGGGCCGGGTGATCGGCGTTGCATTGCGAATAGCCGCCCAGCCCATGGACCGAATGTTGGGCCAGTGCAAGGCCAGGTATTTCAATGGATAGTCTGCCAACATGGTGTGTAGTCCTTTTCTTTTTTACAGGCCCAACTGCTTGCCAATAATTTCATTCATGATTTCATAGGTGCCACCGCCGATCGATGCAATTCGATTGTCGCGGTACAAACGCTCCACCAAACTTTCTCGCATGAAGCCCATGCCCCCAAAAATTTGCACGGCTTCATAGGTGATGAAATCAGATGTTTTGGTGGCGAAGTTTTTGGCCATCGACACTTCTTTCAGCGCAGGTTTACCCGCCTGCATGCGGGCTGCAACCCGGTAAGTGAATTCCCGACTGGCTTCCAGCTGTGTGGCCATGTCGGCCAGCTTGTGGCGAATCACCTGGTGTTTGCTCAAAGGCTTGCCGAAAGTGCTGCGGTTTTTGGCGTAATTCAAGGCCTCGTTGAATGCCAATTCAGACAAGGTGTTGGCGTAGCAAGCCAGGCCCAAACGCTCGGCCTCGAAATTGGTCATGATCATCATGAAGCCGCCGTTTTCAATGCCGATCAAATTCGATTTTGGCACCACCACGTTGTCGAAGAAAAGTTCGGCGGTGTCGCTGCACCACCAACCCATTTTTTTCAAAGGCTGGCCTGTGGTAAAGCCGGGCATGCCCTTTTCCATCAGCAACATGCTGATGCCGCCATAGCCATCGCCACCAGTGCGCACGGCCACGGTGTAATAGTCGGCGCGAATACCCGATGTGATGTAGGTTTTGGAACCCGACACTTTGTAGTGGTCGCCACAATCCACGGCACGGGTTTTCAGGTTGGCGACATCGGACCCACCACCAGGCTCGGTCACGGCCAGCGCAATGATTTTTTCACCACGCAGCACGGGCGGCACAATGCGTTCTTTCATCTCGGGGCTGGCCCACTTTGCAATGGGTGGCAGTGCAATGCCATGCGACATCAGGCTTGAGAAAAAACCACCGGAACCCGCGCGCAACAATTCTTCAGTGGCCACCAGGCTCATGAAGTAGTCGCCTTCGGAATTGCCACCGAATTCCTCTGGATAGCCAATGCCCAGAATACCGGCATCGCCAGCCAGATTAAATATTTCCCGGGGGAAAGTGCTCGCCTCTTCCCATTCATTGATGTTGGGTTGAATGTGTCGCTCAACGAAGCGGCGAATGTTGCGGCGTGCTTCGTCGTGGGTTTCATTGAAGTAGGAAGTGAACATGCGAAGACCTTACAGTGGTGACGACAGTTGTCGAATTCGATTCTGGAAACAAGGGGGGCGGCGAACCTCGCCATGGCCAAGCCACGCGGCGGCGGCTGCGAAAGCGGCACGACCTTCGGGCATGGTGGGAGAAAACAAAATGAAATCGTGAAACACGCCCGACCACACATCCACATAGCACTCGGTGCCCAGCGCCTGGGCCTGCTTCATCAAGCGCAGGCTGTCGACCATGAACACTTCATTGGCGGAGCACTGCACATACACTGGCGGCAAACGGGACAAATCGCCCAACAGTGGCGAGATCAAAGGGTTTGCCGGATCGTGAACATTGGCATAGGGGGTGGCAAACATGCGCTTGAGCCAATCACGGGCTTTGGCTTCGTTGTGACCCAGGAATGCGTCCACCACTTCGGGGCGCAAATCGCTTTCGCCCAAAGAAGGATCAAGCCAGGGCGAGCTAAGGTAAACACGGGAAGGCAAGCGAAGTTCACTGGCATTCATGGCGTGGCATAGCGCAAGGCTTAAATTGCCGCCTGCGGAATCGCCTGCCAGCAGCAATTCATTCTGGCCGTGTTCCTGCAGCAGGGCTTTCCACACTTCAACAACATCGTTCAAACCCGCCGGGAAAGGGGCTTTGCCCATGAGGGTGTAATCGGGTACCCAGGCGCGGGCAATGCCCGATTTTTTGCACAGGCGTGCAACAAAGGCCCGGTAATTGGCAGCGCTGCCAAACGCAAAACCACCGCCATGCAAAAACAGCAGGGTTCGACTGGTGTTGGCGTGTGCGCTGTGGTTCTCGATAATTTCCACCGGTACGCCATTGACTGTGCGGTGCTGCACGGTGCAACCCGCTGGCATTCGGGACAGTTTTTGCAACAGGTTGGTAACGCGCTCGCCAACCCGCCATACCTTTTCAGGATTGCGGGCTGCCAGCAAACGCCCTTGGCACAGGCGTAAAAACAGGGTGACGGATTTGGACATGGAGCTCATGCAAACATCTTGTTGCATGCATGCTGTTTGGCCTAGGGCAAAGCCGGACACAATGGGGGTAAATAGCGACAGGCTGTCTTAATTTACCCTGCTTTGTTCAATAAATGCTTGCGGCGACATGCCAAACCAGCGTTTGAAGGCGCGCCTGAAGTTGGAAACTTCTTGATAACCCAGGCTAAGTGCCACCGATTCCACCGTGTTGTTGCTGACCAGCAAGCTGAGTTTGGCCTGCCTCGCCAGTTCGGAATCGCGCAGTGTTTGGTAACTGGTTTGTTCATCGCGCAGGTAGCGCATCAAGGTGCGCGATGACAAATGAAAATGGCTTGCCACTTGCTCGCAAGTCCATATTTGACCGGGGTTGCTGCGCAACAGCTCGGTAACCCTGGCTGCCCAGTTGCTGGGGCGGCGCTGTTCAAGCAACAACTGCTCGCAACGGGCCAAGGCCATGGCGTGGGTTTCCGGATCCGCCATGGGATTGGACATCAAGGCCAAACCATGGGGAATCACAATTTTTGTTTTCGGTTTGCCGAACAGGCAAGGTGCATGCAAAAATTCGGGGTACTGGTTGGCATACGGCGGGGCAGAATACGCCAGCTCCACTCGCAATGCGGGTTTGGAATTGCCAATGATCATACCCAGGTGGTTGACCATGGTAGCCAGCACTGCTTCGCAGAAAAATCGCCCTACTTCATCCAGCTCAATACCCATGTTGATGATCACCGCAAAGTGATCGCTGGCAATGTGCCCTTCCATGCGGGCAAAGCCACCGCGTATGTCGTGAAACTTTTCAGTCGCTTTCCAGGCATGGCCCAAGGTGGGCGATGAAGCAATCAAGGTGCCCAGTGGGCCGTGCGCGGCCAGGTGCAAATTGGCACCCCAGCGCAAGCCCAGTGCCGGGTTGCCGCTTAGCTGCAAGGCATTGCGCACAATCACGGCCTGGGTTTCTGAATCAATGTACCTGTTCAGCTCGAACAGATCGGCCGGTGCAAGGCGCGTGCCTTTCAACAGCAGAAGCTGGCCTTTGTGGTCCAGCCCCTGCTCACGCGCCAGTGTGCGCGTGTAGGCCGTTGGAAAAACAACCTTGTTGTTGGCGTGTTGACTGGTCACACTGTTGCGGCAAGTCGAGCGCCTTGGTTAATGGCTTCTTTGGCATCAAGTTCAGCGGCCTTGAATGCACCGCCAATGATGTGCAGTGGCTTGCCCAAAGCGCGCACTGATTCTTCCAGTTCGCGGTTGGGGTGCTGGCCTGCACACACAATGACGTTGTCCACTTCCAGCAAGTGCTCGGCACCATCGGGGGTACGAATGCGCAAGCCGGCGTCTTCAACACCGATGTATTCCACGCCCGACAACAAACGCACGCCTTTGGCTTCCAGCGCGGCGCGGTGGATCCAGCCCGTGGTTTTTCCGGGGCCGGCAATTTTCTTGGGCTTGCGTTGCAAAATCGTGATTTGTCGGGATGCTTTTTCCGGGTTGGCCTTCACGCCGGCAATGCCGCCACGCGCATTCTGTTCGCGGTCAATGCCCCAAAATTCGCAGAAGTCTTCAATGCTGGTGGAGGGGGATTGCGCCACGCCATGCTCATTTGCGTGATGAGTCAAAAACTCGGCGGTATCCACACCAATACCACCACCGCCTACAATGGCCACACGCTGCCCAACCGGCTTGCCGTGCTTGAGCACATCGAGATAACCCATCACCTTGGGGTGATCAACACCGGGCAGGCTGGGCACGTTGGGAATAATGCCGGTGGCCAGCACCACTTCATCAAAGTCTTTCAGATCATCGGCGTTAACGCGTTTACCCAATTGGAAATTGACACCTTCTTTCTTCAACATGGTGCTGAAGTAACGAATGGTTTCGTGGAATTCTTCCTTGCCGGGCACTTGCTTGGCAATGTTGAACTGCCCGCCAATTTCCTTGGCCTCATCGAACAGTGTCACCGCGTGGCCGCGCTGTGCAGCCGTCAAGGAGAACGACATGCCTGCGGGGCCTGCACCTACTACCGCCACTTTTTTCTTCGCGCTTGTTTTCACAAAAACAAGCTCGGTTTCGTGGCAAGCCTGCGGGTTCACCAAACAGCTGCAACGCTTGCCGCCAAAGGTGTGGTCAAGACAAGCCTGATTGCAACCAATGCAGGTGTTGATTTCATCCACACGGCCTTCTTTGGTTTTCAACACCCAGTCGGGATCAGCCAGAAACGGGCGGGCCATGGCGATCATGTCGGCATCGCCATTTTGCAACACGCGTTCGGCATCGCCGGGCATGTTCAAACGGTTCGACGCAGCCACAGGAATGGACACCACTTCCTTGATTTTGCGGGTCGCCCAGGTGAATGCACCGCGCGGCACTTGCGTGGCGATGGTTGGAATTTTTGCTTCGTGCCAGCCAATACCGGTGTTCAGAATGGTAACGCCGGCTTTTTCAAGTTCACGGGCCAGCAGCAAGGTTTCTTCCAGGCTTTGACCATCGGGTACCAAATCAAGCATGGACATGCGGTACACGATGATGAATTCTGCACCCACTTTGGCGCGAATGCGGCGCACCACTTCCAGCGGAAAGCGCATGCGTTTTTCGAAAGTGCCGCCCCATTCATCGGTGCGCTCGTTGCCGCGCTCGGTCAAAAACTGGTTCAGCAAATAACCTTCCGAACCCATGACTTCGACACCGTCGTAGCCTGCCATTTTGGCGTACGCAGCCGCGCTGGCAAAACCATCAATTTCCTGTTCAATTTCTTCTGCAGTTAGCGCGCGTGGGGTGAATGGGAAAATGGGCGACTGCTTGGCCGACGCTGAAACCATGTTCACGTTGTAAGCCTGGCGGCCTGCGTGCAACAACTGAATGGCAATTTTTCCGCCTGCGGCGTGTACAGCATCGGTCACCGTGCGGTGGCGAATGGCGTCTTGCTCGCTGGTCATGCGGCCAGCACCGGGCCACAACACGGCGGTTTCTGACGTGGCAAAACCACCGGTGATCATCAAACCCACATCGCCTTGTGCGCGGCGTGCGAAAAACGCAGCCAGCTTGGCCGGGTCTTCCTCTTCAAGCCCTGTGTGCATGGAACCCATGATGACGCGATTCTTCAAGGTGGTGAAACCCAGGTTCAATGGCTCAAGAAGCTTGGTGTGCGACGCTGCTGGCATTTCGATTCCTCAGTGGTTGACTCAATAAAACATTACAAAATTATCTGAATACTACTTTAATCTGAAACTATTTCCAGTACAGAAGTACGCATTTACGATGCATGTAAGTGGCGATAATCCTTCGGGGTTTGGCCACACCAGCGTTTGAATGTTCGGCTGAAATTCGATGCATCTTCGTAACCCAGCGCATAAGCAATGGCTTCAACGGTGGAATCGGTGTGGGCCAGCATCCAGCAGGCGCGTTCTTGCCGCACTTCATCCAGCAATTGTTGAAAACTGGTGCCCTCGGCCTGCAGGTGGCGCATGAAAGTGCGTTCAGTCAGGTTTTCCTTGGCGGCCATGCTTTGCAAGGTGGGCATGTGGCCTTCGCTTTGCTGCAACTGCATGCGCACGCGCTGGGCCAGTGTGCCGCCCGCTTGCAGGCGTTGCAGCTGCAAATCACAATCGCGAAGCAAACGTTGCAAGGCTTCATCATCAGCCGCCAGGCTGGGGCTGTTCACCAAGGTGCTGCCCAACACCACACGCAACTGCGAAAAACCGAAACTGTTGTGTTGTGCAATGCGCTGATATTCATGCGCCCATGCCGGTGCGTCGAAAGGCCATTCAATTTTCAGCTGTTGCGGCAGTTCTTGCCCGGTCATCGCGGTGAGCAATTGCACCAAACCACCCAACAACTGGCAGTGCAGGTATTCACGCACGGGGCCCAAATCGACCCATTCCTCCAGTACGGCGGCAAACTCGGGATCATGCTCAAACCTCAGGTTGGCCAGGTTTTGGCGCAAGCCCGCATAGCGTTGCAGCAGCAACATGGCACTGGGCAAATTTTTACTGGCGATCATGGCTGCACCCAAGGTGCCGTGAGCCGAGGCAGGTGTGCGCAAGCCCACTTCCAGGCCCAACCAGGGGCAGTCGCTGAGTTGTACGCCACGCTCAATCAACTGGCGCATTTGATCGAAACTCAGGAACTGGTTGCTTTCATGAAGTTGCTGCCAGCTCAGTGGCAAGCCTTCCAGAATTTCGCCCGGCGCAAATCCACGGCGCTGCAATTCGGCACACAGCAAACGTGCGTACACCGGGTGCAAAGCAGGCTTCAAGGCCGCGACTGAATCGTGCAAGGGTTGGGGCAAGTGGTTTGTCTCTGTGTATTTGTTGTTGTTTTGGTTTTGTCACTTTATGACGATCTTATGCCACCCTGTGCGGTGTTGTCCATCGCCTTGCACGCCTAAGATGAAATCATCCTGAACAACCCGGTGCACAACAATGACTTCCAATACCCTGCCCGCTACACATTACAAAGACCCCAAAAAATACATGTGGCTGTTGTCGGTGATCGCGCCTTTTGCAGCACCACTTGGCCCGATCATGTATTTGTACACTGGCCACACACAATGGCTGTGGATCTTTCTGGCCTTCTTTTACATCGGCCTGCCTGTGCTTGATTTTGTGTTTGGCGAAGACAAGCAAAACCCGCCCGAACAAGCGGTGCCCCAACTGGAAAACACCGCCTACTACCGTGTGATCACCTACCTGTTGGTGCCGATTATCACGTTCGGATTTTTGTTCAACGTTATCTTCCTGGCTACGCACGACTTGCATTGGCTGCACTGGCTGGCTGTGGCCATTACTACCGGCTCACTGCTGGGTTTTGGTTTGAACCTGGGCCATGAAATGGGCCACAAAAAACGCAAGCTCGACAAGGCATTGGCGCTGTTCACCCTCTCGCTGGGTGGTTATGGTCACTTCTCGATTGAACACAACCGCGGCCACCATCGCGATGTGGCCACACCCGAAGATCCGGCCACTTCACGCATGGGTGAACACATTTATGAATTCATGCTGCGTGAAATTCCGGGTGCCTTCAAACGCGCCTGGAGGCTCGAAAGTGAACGCCTGGAACGCGCAGGAAAAAGCCGCTGGAGTGTGGGCAATGAAATGCTGCAAGCCGGTGCAATGACCCTGGTGCTGTACACGGCGCTGCTTGCCCTGTTTGGCTGGCCCATGGTGCCCGTGTTGGCTGTAGTGGCTTTCTGGGGTGCATTCCAGCTAACCAGCGCCAACTACATTGAACACTACGGTTTGATGCGCCAGAAGTTGCCCAATGGCGAATACGAGCGTTGTGCCCCACACCATTCCTGGAACAGCAACCATTTGGTGTCCAACCTGGTGGTGTTTCAGTTGCAGCGCCATTCAGACCACCACGCAAACCCGGCACGCAGCTACCAGTCGCTTCGTGATTTTCCGGAACTGCCAAGCTTGCCATCGGGCTATTTCGGCATGTTCTTGATCGCGTATGTGCCACCGCTGTGGTTTGCAATCATGAACCCCCGGTTGCTGGACGTGGCGGGCAAGAATGCGCAGAAAATCAACATTCACCCAAGCAAACGCGCACGTGTGATTCAGCGTTATTCGCTGGCCGCTTGAGAATTTTTCTTCTGCGGGAATACGCAGATCAAGTTTAGCCAGCCTGGTTGATCTGCTTGCCCACAGCGCCCTCTTGCAGGGCGCTTTTTAATTCTGCTGGAATACTTTGCTTGGTGAATTCTTTGGCACACACCAACACGTAAGTGGCCTGTGATGTGGCCACCAAGGTGTTGGTGTCGGCATTTACAAATTCAAAATTCAAAGTGAAACTGGTGTTGCCGAAGTGGCTCGGGTAGACACTGGTTTTCAAGACATCATCAAACCGCGCCGGTTTTTTCCATTCGGTCAGCAGGCGCACCACCTGGGTTTCATAGCCCATATCCACCAGTGCGTTGTAACCGCCCATGGCGGCGCGCATGAATTCTGTGAGCGCCAAATCAATGTAATCGCCGTAACGGGCATTGAACACGACACCTTGCGGGTCGCATTCGCCATAGCGCACCCGAAACAAAAACTCAAAGGGTTGTGCCATCAATTACACCGGTTGGGGAACGAGGGCTTGGGTCAGGTGTTCCTGACGGGCCCGTGCGTTGTGTTCGGCCTGTTCAAGTGCAGGCACGCGCGACACGCCACGAATCAAATCTACCGCTTTTTCAGCCATCATCATGACCGGGCCGTTGGTGTTGCCGCCAATCAAGCTGGGCATTGCAGACGCGTCCACAATACGCAGGCCTTCAAGCCCGTGCACACGCAGTTGCGGATCGACCACAGCCATGGAATCGGTGCCCATTTTGCACGTGCCTGTGGGGTGATAAACCGTGTCAACCCTGTTGCGCAACACTTCACGAATTTCGTCATCGGTGCGCACATGCTCGGTGAATTTGTCTTTCAAAATCCACTTGGCCAATGCAGGCGCATGCATAATCTTTCGGGTCAATTTGAAGCCCTCCACCAGCTCATCCAGATCACGAGGATCTTTCAAAAAGCCAATGTCGATCAGTGGTGGCGTGTCCATGGTGTTGCCTTGCAGGGTAAGGCTGCCACGGCTGCGCGGGCGCAACAAACACACGTGGCAGGAAAAGCCATGCCCCATGTGCATTTTGCGAGCGTGGTCGTCGACCATGGCCACCACAAAGTGCAGTTGCACGTTCGGGTCCTTCAACTCGGGACTTGTTTTCAGGAACGCGCCGCCTTCGGCGAAGTTGCTGGTGAGCGCACCACGGCGATGCTTGCGATAGCGGAAAATTTCACGCAGCAAACGAATACCACCGCGAATGGACAAACCCAGTGTGTCCAGACTTTTGGTGGAATAACCAAAAATAAAGTCGGGGTGATCCTGCAGGTTTTTACCCACGCCGGGCAAGTGATGAACCACATCGATATCATGACGCGCCAACTCTGAAGAGTCGCCCACACCGGAAACCATCAACAATTGCGGCGTTTGAATGGCGCCCGCAGTCAATATGATTTCTTTGCGAGCCTTCAATACAGTGAGCTGGCCGTTGATGGACACCTCCACACCCACGGCACGCTTGCCTTCAAACAGCACGCGTTGAACCATGGCCTTGGTGTGAACCGTGAGGTTTTTTCGGTGCATGTGCGGGAACAGGTAGGCACGCGCTGCGCTCCAGCGTTCACCATTTTTTTGGGTCACCTGGTAAATGCCAACGCCTTCCTGGTCGGCACCATTGAAATCATCAGTGATCTTGAAACCAGCTTGCTTGCCAGCTTCCAGATAAATTTGCTGAAAGGGATTGTCGGAACGCAAATCGGCCACATTCAGCGGGCCGCTGTTGCCGTGGTAGGCGTCGCGAATTCGCTCGTTGCATTCACTGAGTTTGAAATAAGGCAGCACGTCTTTGTAAGACCAGCCGCTGCACCCCTCTTCATTGGCCCAACGGTCGTAGTCCGATGCCGTGCCACGAATGTAAACCATGGCATTGATGGCCGAGGAACCACCCAAGGCCTTGCCACGCGGCTGGTAACCCTTGCGACCGTTCAAGCCGGGTTGCGGTGTAGTTTCGAATGCCCAGTTGTTGATTTTGGTGGGCAACATGGCCACCGCACCGCTGGGAATATTGATCAGATTACCGGTGCCATCGCCCCCGGCTTCGAGAAGGCATACATCGAGTGCTGAGTCTTCACTGAGGCGGCCTGCCATGGCACAACCGCCGGAACCACCACCCACCACAATGTAGTCGTGCTCTGTCTTCATCTGCTCCTCCTGATTTTCAAACCCGCTTGGATCGGATTTTGTGATTTTCTCACTTGATCATAGAGGAAGCCGGGCAAAAAGAAACACCCCAAAGCGCACAAAAAATTGATAATTCCGGTCAAGCGATGCGGGTGATCTTCTCGGGTGCAGCGGGCGCACTGCTCTGTGCATTTCCAGCCAACTGATTCACTTGCCCCAAAGCTTCCTGTACTTCTCGCATTACACGTTGGGTCAGTTCTTCCACGGTGGGTACGTCTTGCACCAGGCCTTGAACCTGACCAATCAGCTGAACACCTTGTGTGTGGTTGCCCTCAATGGTGGCTTTTTTGATTTGAAGCACTGCGGCTCCGTAAAAAGTGACTGTGAGCGTTTGCTCCAGACCCATTTTGAATACGTCTTTGATGATTCCCGAAAGGGGCTTGTTCATTTCACGCGCAGCCAGGTAGGCGCGCCACATGGCACGAACCGGATTGAATGGCTTCGACATGATTTTTTTGGAGTTGGGTGTGGTCATGACACGGCAAGGAATGCTGTCGAAATTCTTGCTGTAAATAGTGTCTTCCACTTCTTTTTTTACAATCAATTCTTTGGTGTTGGCATGCACCGGGCTTTCTTTCGATGCGGCCCAGCGTGTGCCCATGGCCACGCCGTCTGCGCCCAAAGCCAAGGCCGCGACCACACCGCCGCCCGTGCCAAAACCACCGGCTGCAATAATTGGAAGCCTGGTAACCTGCCGAATTGCAGGCACCAGCACCAGTGATGTAACTGCGCCGCCGTGCGCTGCGGCCTCATGGCCTGTGACCAACAAGGCATCCGCGCCCGACTGCTCGGCCTTCAAGGCATGCTTGGCATTCACCACAGTCACAATGACTTTGCCGCCATAGTCGTGCACACGCTTGCAAACATCTGCGGGGCTACCGAGGCTGAAGTTGATCACGGGTACTTTTTCATTCAGGGCCACTTCAAGATTTTCACGGGCACCCGGCATGATCAATGCGCAACCAATGCCGAAAGGCTTATTGGTCAGGCTTCGAACCTTGCGAATTTCAGAGAGGGTTTGTTCAGGCGTCAAATGCCCAATGGCCAGAATGCCCAGACCACCTGCGTTGGCTGTGGCAGCCACCAGATCGGCATTGGCCACGTAGGTCATGCCGGGGCATACCAGCGGGTATTGAATGTTGAACATCTCGGTGATGCGGGTTTTCATGGGCTGTCCGTAGATCGAGTGGGCCGGATCGGGCAATCCAATGAATATTACATCAACCGAGATATTCTGATAAGCACTGTAAGTATGCGCTGAGCAGCTTTTATCCCAGTGTCTTGGTCAGGTCACCCAACAATGGCAAGCCTCCGAGCAAGCCACCCTCGGCACCGCTGGTCGAACTGATGGAGGAAGTCAAACCACCCAACACGTCGCCAAGCACTGGAATACCCGCCAAGGCATCACCACCGGAAAGCAAACCGCCGCCGCCTAGCCCACCGGTCAAGCTGTCCAGCGCACCGCCCAGGAATGGAATGTTGCCTAATGCAGAACTGACATCGCCACCCAAAGAACCGGCAAGATCGCCAATCAAGTCGGTGACTGGCGCTGCGGGTGTGCTTGCGCCCACCGACGATACCGCGTCGCCCACCCCGCCCAACAAACCGCCCACGGTGTTCAGCAAAGTGTTGCCGCCCTCGCCAATCAAAGCCAAAGGCGTGTCAGCAAGACCGCTTTCCAGCCCGCCACCCAAACCGCTCAGAATTCCACCCAAGCCACCGTCGTTGTTACCCGTGGCCACTGAATCCACAACGCCACCCAAGGTACCGGCAATGTCGCCCAGCACGGGCACCGGTGCCAGCAATTGCCCCACGCTGTCGGTGACATTCACCACGGTGCCTACCACGCCACCCACACCACCATCGGTGTTCGGGCCTGTGGTTCCCAACAGGCTCGCCACCAAATCCGACACGGGTGCCAGCGGTGTGCCTTCACCAAAACCACTTACCTGGTTTGCTGCCACGCCGAGCAAATCGGTCAATGTACCCAGCCCCATGTCCAACACATTGGCCACAGGTGCCAAAGGGGTACCCTCCAGTCCGCTGGTCAGGCCATCGGTCAAGCCCGTCAAAATGCCATTCAAGCCACCGTTGTTGTCGCCCACCAATGTGGATTCGATCACGTTGCCCACGGCGTCGACCACATCGCCCACCACGGGCACGGGCTCGGTCAATTCGCCAAGGTTGTTGGTAAGGTCACTGACTGTTTCAGCCAGGCCGCCCGCATTTTCTGCAGGCAATGCGCCGGGATTTCCACCACCGCTGCTACCGCCGCCATTGTTGTCGTCTGAACCTGCGAACACCGCCGCTGCGCCCACGGCGCCTGCCAATGGCAAAGCTCCCAAGCCTGCACCGGCGCCCAGCAAGCCTGCACCAAACAGGCCACTCATTTCACCCGTGGCTTCCTGACCATCCAGTACGGCTGCCTGGTTTTCTCCGTCAAATTCAGACACCAGCGTGACATTGCCCAAGCCATCACCTGCGTTGGAGGTAATGACCACCTGACCATTGGGGCCAGCATCTGGATCGAAACCCAGCGTGGCCACACCACCATTTGAAATTTCAAGGAAAGCAGGGATTTGTTGCTGTGTGCCCGGAATACTAAGCACTGCAATTGAGTTGCTGGTGGAGCGCAACACATCACCTGCCTGCAACACCATGTCTTCGCGTAGCGGAGTTTCAATGCCGTTTCGCTTCACAAACACATCGCCATCAATATTGGTCACAGAGGCTACTACTGGGCTGTCAAAGTTCATGATGTTTTCCTTGAATCAAGCAAAGTCAGCGTTTTGAACCACGATGGATTCAGCAAATGCTGCGGAGGAGTTAATGGGAGAGGAGGACTGAGAGAAATCGGTGAAGTCTGTCGGGGAAATTGCGGCAGTGGCAGCATCAAACTGACTGTTCATGCCGAATAACGAAAGATCAATTTGCGTGATTTGCGACACAATGCTGTTGAACAAATCGGCGGGAATGACCGTGGAGGCCAGTGACAGATCCGTGCTGTTCATACCAGGCAAAGTGTCCATGCTTTCCAGCGAACCGGAAAACTGTTCCAGGCCGGGAAGTGCATCCGCCGCCTCGCCCAAACTTGCGGTGAGATCGTTCAACAAGCCTGACACCGGGTCGGTACCAGCATCACCGGCCAACAAGGTGGTGGTGGTTCCACCCACCACGCCGCCCAACAAATCGCCTAGGCCGCCGAGTACGGGTATATCGGCCAAACCATCTTTGATTGCATCGCCGAGAAAGGCCAAACCATCGGCCAGCCCACCGGGCAAGGGGATCAAATCGCCCTGACCGCTGCCGAGCAGATCAGTCAAACCATCAATCAAAATTCCCAAACCGGGAATGTCGCCCAAACTGCTGTCCAGGGTGTCCGCAACATCGGCAAGCAAGCCGGCAAGCCCGGTCAGCTCGGTGGTACTCACTGGCGGATCAACCGGGTCAGTAGGATCGGTGGGATCCGTAGGGTCGGTCGGATCCGTAGGGTCGGTCGGCATTGCCGGGCTGCCAGTATCCACAACTTCATCGTCGTCGCCGTCCAGCACAGCAGCACCCAGCACACCGGCACCAATAACGCCCGCTGCTGTACTGGCTGATGCACCGCCAGCCAACAAGCCAGCACCGACAAGGCCAGAGAATTCTCCGTCCTGCGAGGCCAGAACAGCGGTATTGACCGCGTCACTCACTTCGTAAAGTTCCACGCCTTCGCTCAGCGCCGTGACTTCAGTGCGGGCGGGCGCATCAGGCACATCGGCCTCAAGCATATCCAGCCTGGCCGATGCATTCGGCGCCAGTTCAAGCAAGGCATCACCGTGGCTTGCGTGCAATGCAGGCATTTCTACCTGCACGACCTGACGGCTATTGTTCACAATCGTGTCGTCCCAAAACACGGGGTCGCCGGGCTCCAGTGTCAAGGTTTGACCCATCCGCTGCACGGTTACACCGACAGCCTGCGTTTTCAAAATGCCCACCGAGGCCATTTCGTTCGACATGTGAATTCCTTGCTGATTGTTCGGATTGATGTGGGTTAACTATTTTTGGTTAACCATTTCTAGGTAGCGAATATACCCAATATGTAAGGTTTTTACTGACAAGATGTAGGGGTTTTTTGTAAAAATTGTACGAAAGCAACAAAAAAACCAATTTAGGGGGCTCAAAATTGGGGGGAGTCAAGACCGAAAAACCGGGACGACCAATGCCGCAATACCTGCAAATTAAGGCATCATTCAGCATCCAAATTTTTTGCAATCAAGGGGAAATCAAATGGCTCAATTCGAGAACGTGACCGTGGTGAAAGCCGCGAACATTTACTTCGACGGCAAGGTCACAAGCCGCACGGTGTTGTTTGCCGATGGCACCAAAAAAACCCTGGGCGTGATGTTGCCCGGCGATTATGAATTCGGTACCGCAGAAAAAGAAATCATGGAAATTCTGGCGGGTGATATGGACGTGTGCTTGCCTGGCGAGAGCTGGAAGACGATCACCGGTGGCCAGTCTTTTGAAGTACCGGCCAACGCAAAATTTCAGTTGAAGGTGAAAACACCTGTGGATTACTGCTGCAGCTACATCAAGTAATTACGCGGGCACTACAAACCGTCCAAACTCAAGATTGCCCGATCGCATGGTTGGGGCGGTACCGGGAAACAGCCAGTAAGGCTGCGCCTCGGAGGACGGCACCACGTTGGGAAAACGTTCATCGGCCGGGTTTGGCCCGGCCATGCTTTTTTCCTGCACCATGGAAATGTATTGGTCCACCACATATTCCTGCGTGTTGCCATTGATGATCACCTCGGCCCCGGTTCTTTTGGCGAAGTCTGCAAGCCCGCTGATCTTCGAATGCCTGGGTTCATAAGCATCCAGGCTAACCCCGTTTTCGCTGGTGACCAACAAACCCTGTTCGGTGTGCGCCACAATGGAATGATTGCCCTCGGTGTGCCCTTTGGTGCGCACCAGTGCAACGGCACCGTCACCCAGCCAAACGCTGTCATCGAGCAACTCAATTCGTTCGGGCGCAATACCCTGTGTACCTTGCGGGCAATACCACTGGTTTTGCCAAGGGATCAACGCCTGTGCGCTCTCCCATTCTTCACGCATCACCAGCAACTTTGCATTCGGAAACAGCGGCGCTTGGCCGTTGGCACCAAGCCAGCGGCTTACATTTTGCGTATGCAGGTGATCGTAGGTGATGTAGTCCACATCCTCTGGCCGTAAACCGATGCTGGCCAGGCACTGCAACACGGTGGATGTTTTCTTCAACACGAGTGCTTCCATCACGCCTACCAAAGGGCCAGCCTTGGCATCCAGATGCGCAAAAAATGGTGTGGCGCGCTGATTCTCCCAATCAGAGGGACTAACCAGCAAAGTTTTGACACCTTCGCTGCTGGAAAACTGAATGACAAACAAACGGTTGCACAAATGCACAAAGGGTGTGGGCAATCCAAATGCATTGAGATAGGCAAACTTGCTGGGGTATGGCACACGCACCAACTCGAAAGTTTTGTAGAAAAGCACCTGCGGTTTGGCCAACATATCGCGCCGAAAGTCTTTGGCAGCCTCGCGCGCGTTGTCCACGCGCTGCATGGGACGCAGTGCATCGCGAGTGCCGTCAAAATGACTGATGCGTGTGAACATGGTGTAAGCCCTCAAACTGTGGTTGCGCTTTGTGAAACAAGCTCACTATAATTTGGACAAGAAATCTTGTCAAAAGTGAACCTGAATGACCAAAACACCCACAAGGGCCTACGGGGGCGTTGCCGCAGAGCAACGTGCAGAAGAACGAAAAGCGCGGCTACTGGCTGCTGCACTGGAATTGTTTGCGCGACAAGGTTACGCGCGAACCACCATTGAGGCCTTGTGTTCTGAAGCCAAGGTAACGGCACGCCACTTTTATCAACTGTTCGACAGTCGGGAAGCAATTTTGCGCGCGCTGTACGACAACATCATTGCAGATCTTCGCGCGGGTGTGTTGAAAGCGATGTCTGCACCCAACCTCAGTTTGTCTGAGCAAATTCCGCTGGCGGTAAGTGCCATGGTGCACCATTACCTGGAAGACACACGCCATGCACGGGTGGGCGTTCTGGAGGTGGTCGGTGTAAGCCCGCAAATGGAGGCCCGCAGGCGCGAGGCCATCCATGACATGGCGGGTTTGATCGAGGCCTACCTGGGCAGCCTGGTGGAGCGCGGCGACTTGCCCAAACGCAATTACCACTTGGTGAGTGTGGCTTTGGTGGGCGGCATTAATGAATTGTTGGCGGAGTGGCTGACGCTGGAAAACCCGCCAGACATTCCCGAACTCAGCGAAGAAATCATCAACATTTTGAACGCCCTGATTCGAGGAGCCGCCCGATGAACAGAGTGGATTCAAAAGGCGTGCGCGATGCCTTGGTGTTTCATGCTGCATTTTTTGCCATCGCCATTCCGGTTGCATTGAATACGCAAGGCAATGCCCTGGGGCTTGCGCTGGTGGTTTTTGCGCTGGCTTACAACATTGCGCTACCGGTGGTTGGGGCCTTACGGGGCCATGGCGAATGGGTGCGTTTGTGGAAATTTTTATTGCCGCTTTCAATTGCCCTGCCCTGCGCGGACTGGATGCTGGTTGAGCGCATGGGCACACTCACCTTCCCAGACCACGGTATTGTGCGCTTGGGGGGTGCGGTGCCGGTGTACTTTATGGGCTTGTGGATCATGTTGCTGTGGCAGGTGTGCTGGCTTGCACTGGCCACAAAAAAGCCATACCCGGTGGTTGCTGCATTGTCGCTGGGTGGGTTTTTAGTTTGGGAATGGGCAGCACGCCCAATGAACCTGTGGCATGCGCAAGACGTTTTACAAATACAAGGCTTTGCCATTTACCCCTTGATTCCGGAAATGCTGCTGGCAATTGGTGCGCTGTGGCTGTGGAACGTACTGGGTAACAAATCCACTTTTCAACAAATTACTGGTGCACTGGCCATGGCTGTTTTTTACGCAGGTGCGCTGTCACTTTCACTGCTATGGATTGGCTGACACATGACTACAATTGAATTAAAGCAACCCTTCACCCTGCCCTGCGGCGTGGTGGTTCCCAACCGGCTTTGCAAAGCAGCCATGACCGAAGGTGTGGCCAACGCAAGGCTTCAAGCCACTGAACGCCATGCCACACTGTACAAGCGTTGGGCCGAGGGCGGTGCGGGCATTTTGATCACCGGCAATGTGTTGATCGACCGGAATATTCTGGAAAGACCCGGCAATGTATCCATAGACCCAGCACCCGAGCATGGCGAGCCCGAAGGCATGGAGGCCCTGCGTGCATGGGCCAAAGCAGGCACCAGCAACGGCAACCACCTGTGGATGCAAATTTCACATGCAGGCCGACAGTCGCCCCGCTATGTCACCACCAAACCAGTAGGACCTTCTGCAGTTCAACTGGAATTGCTGGGCAACTATGCCCCACCCCGCGCCCTGCGCGAGGATGAAATTCTGGACCTGATTCAGCGCTTTGCGCGTGTGGCCCGAATTGCAAAAGAGGCTGGATTTACGGGCGTGCAGGTGCATGGAGCACATGGTTATCTGCTGTCGTCTTTCCTGTCGCCAGTGACCAATCAGCGCACTGACCAATGGGGTGGCAGCCTGGAAAACCGCGCCCGCTTTTTGCTGGAAGCCGTGCGCGCCGTGCGCAAGGCTGTGGGCCCTGCTTTCCCGGTTGCAGTGAAACTTAATTCAGATGATTTCCGCAAAGGCGGGTTTTCCAACGAAGAATGTTTGCAGGTGGTGAAGTGGTTGAACGATGAAAAGGTCGACCTGCTTGAAATTTCTGGCGGCACCTACGAACAGCCGCGTTTGCTGGGCCACACAGGTGCAGCTGACTCTGTAAAAGACGATCAACCGGCTGTGCGTGAAAGCACGAAAAAGCGCGAAGCCTATTTCCTGAATTATGCAAAGGCAATCCGCGAAGTGGCCACCATGCCACTGATGGTCACCGGTGGTTTTCGCAGCCGTGAGGCCATGGAAGAAGCATTGAACGATGGCGTGTGCGACGTGATTGGTTTGGGCCGCCCACTGTGCACCCACCCCGACACACCGAAGCAGTTGATGAATGGAAAAATTGACCGTGCAGCCAGCTTTGAGAATATGTTGAAGTTGGCAGACAAGGGAATTTTTTCACCGGTCAGCCCAGTGCTGCCACTGAAATTAATCAACGTGCTGGGTGCACAAGCCTGGTATTACCAACAAATTTTCCGTTTGGCAGATGGGCTGGAAGCCAAACCTTCCATGAGCTTGATCGGCGCCTTCTTCAAATATTTGTTCAATGAATGGACAACGGCATTTCGGGTAAAACGCGCCACACGCTAGGGTTTGGCCTTGCCCACCCAGTCACTCAACGGCGTAGCAGCCGCCCACAAGGCATGGCCTGCGTCGTTGGAGTGAATGAAATCGCCACTGTTGTACTGGGGCAAAAATGTAAGGCCACCCGGTGCTTCCACTTCACCGTTGTAATCTGCCACACCATCACACTCACCGCTGTTTAAAATCCAATCGTTCAGCTTGGCGCGTTCACCATTCAAATTGGCCTGCAAGGATTGTGCTCCGGGAATCCAGGTGGGGCAATACACATTAATACCTCTCGCATGGGCTTGGGCAATCACTTCCTGGTAATTGACGATGATTTCATCGGCACTTCGACTGGACAAGTCATTGGTTACCCACACCACCACCGAGCTGACGCCGACTGTATCAAATACATCCCGTTCAAGCCTGCTTGCACTGGCGTTTTGCAAGGTGTCGCCGCCGATACCACGGTTCACAATCGTATTGCGCTGGCCCTGCGGAATTTCATTCAACATGCGAACTGACAACAAATCGCTAATGCGCTTGAAACCATTCTGGCTGGTATTAAATCCATGAAAACTGGAACTACCTAAAAACACCATGGCTCCCTTTGCATCCGTGGTCAGTACTTCAATATCCCGAAGTGCGTACACCGTGCAACCATTGCACATGATCGGTAAACCTGGCGGAGTTGAAAAACGACTTTCATCAATCAATCCATAACCCGCGCCAGAGTCCTCGAGTGTTTGATTGCCAGAGCCATTGGGCAGTTTGTAAGATTCAATCCAGGTGGCACCGAACTCACCAGGATTGTCCGCACCTTTCACATACAAACTTACTGCCAGATCGTCTTGATTGTTCACCTTGAACTGAATGGGATCGCTGTAGAACGATTCGGTTTGGGGAGGAATGGTGGCGCTGCTTTGACCGCAATTGAAGGTCACTGCCTTGCTGGTATTCAACTTCAGATTTGCGCCCGTTGCCCCTTCGCGCACACCAACGGCTGCGGCACCAATTTGCATAGGCTGGTCGCTCAGGTTGATAAAACGAACACGCACCGCGTTGCCACTCGCTGTCACCCGGGCGATATTTCGAACCGTTGTTTCCACTGGTGCAGTACCTGTAACGTGGGTTACACCCCAAGCTGACATCCACCGCGCACCATTTGCCGCATTTGAATTGCTGTTACAAGACAAGCCAGAGGACTGCGTGTTGGTGCCCGAAGTACCCGCAGAGACACCACTGGATTCCGAGGAACAAGCGGCCACTAGAAGCATTGCAAGTGGCCAAAAAAGTTGTTGTAGTTTGCGGTAATTCAAAAATATCCCCTGAAGTGGTCGTACTGATACTTCAGAGGATGCCTTGGCGGATGCAAACCGGGATTAAGGGCTTACCGCAGCAGAACAATTACACTTCATGTACAAACAATTCCCGCTCAAAGCGAATTTGAGGCCAGAACACGCCATCATCGGCGCGCTCGCCAGCCCCGATCACCATGATCGGGAAAGCATCGTCGGTCAGCTTTAATAATTTACGCACGCGGGCTTCGTCGTAACCTTCCATCATGCAGGTGTCGAAGCCGTGCGCACGCAATGCCAGCACCAGGTTTTCACAGGCCAATGCTGCACTTTTCGCTGCCCACAACTCCACTTCGCTCCGCGTGTAGGGGCCGCGTGGCAAGGGTGCGATCAAGCCGCCCACATTCGATGCAGCCTTCTTCACCATTGCGAAACTGTTCAATGGGCCGGGTGAATAGTTGTAAGGAATCAGTTGGTAGTAGCGACGCACCAGCGTGGGCACTTCCGGCATGGGCCAGTCTTTGATCATCTTTTTGGAAAACTCGCTGACCCGGTCAACACGCGCCACGCACACAATCAGTTCCTGTGCCGTTTTTGCAGCCAGTTGGCCCAAACAGGCCGTGACCAATTTGGCTTTTTTGGCTGGGGTTTTCACCACATAGAATTCCCAGGGCTGCAAACCCGACGAACAGGGTGCGAGCAAAGCCATGTCCAGGCACTCGTCCAGCACTTCTTTGGGAATGGGTTTGTCGGTGAACTTGCGCACAGATCTTCTGCTTTCAACCACCTTCTTGAAGTTGGCTGCGCTGATGCCCTTGGGCGCTGGTTCGTAATAGCGCTGCTTGCCATCCACTTCGATGGTTTTGAATTTTCTTGTGGCTGCTTTCATGTGTTGCGTGCTCCAGACTGCTTAAAGATTGAACCCAGTTTTTGATAAATATTTTTCATGCCGTGCTCAAAGTCGTCCATCAAGGTGTAGACCACCGGAATGACCAAGAGGCTGAGGAAAGTAGAGGTCATCAAACCACCAATCACGGCAATGGCCATGGGGCTGCGGAAACTGGTGTCTGCATCACCTGTGCCAATTGCGATTGGCAACATGCCTGCAGCCATGGCAATGGTGGTCATGATGATAGGGCGTGCCCGTTTGTGGCAGGCATCCACCACTGCATCCAGCCGGTTCATGCCCTTTTCGTTGCGTGCAACAATGGCGTATTCCACCAGCAAAATAGAGTTCTTGGTGGCAATGCCCATCAACATGATCAAGCCGATCAGCGAGGGCATGGAAAAACTTTTCCCTGCGATCAACAGGCCCACAAACGCGCCACCCAAACTCAGTGGCAATGCAGCCAGAATTGTGACGGGTTGCAGGAAGTCTTTGAACAACAACACCAGCACCACAAAAATACACAACACACCAGTGAGCATGGCCAAACCAAAACTGGCAAACAGCTCTTCCATCACTTCGGCATCGCCAATGTTTCGCTGCGCCACACCGGGTGGCAGACTTTTGATGCTGGGCAATTGTTGAACAGCTGCGGCCACATCACCCAAAGGTTGCCCTTGCAATTCAATTTCAAAGTTCACATTGCGTGCACGGTCGTAGCGATCAATTACCGAAGGGCCCGCGTTGATACCCAACGTTGCCACCTGGTTCAGAGGCACACTGGGTACCCCTGGTTTCGCTGAGGGAACTGCGAGGCGTTCAAGCACGCTGAGGTCTTTTCGGGCTTCGTCGTCGAGGCGAACCACAATCGGCACTTGCCGTTGCGACAGGTTCAGTTTGGGCAAGGCTGCATCGTAATCACCCACTGTAGCCACACGCAGGGTTTCGCCCATGGCTGCTGTGCTCACGCCCAGGTCGGCTGCTTTGGCAAAATCGGGCTTGATCCAGATTTCCGGGCGAACCAAAGCTGCACTGGAGGCAATGGAGCCCAAACCGGGAATGGTGCGCAAATCGCGCTCCACTTCACTGGCTGCTTTGGACAGGGCTTCCCCGTCTTCACCAGACAGCACCAACACATACTTTTCACCCGAAGCACCCAAGCCCACCTTATAACGCACACCCGGCAGGTTGCTGAGCGCCTCGCGCATTTGCGTTTCTGTCACCTGCTTGCGCACGGCACGTTCGCCGCGCGGATCCAGCAACACAGTGAGCGTGGCTTTACGCACCTCAGCCTGCCCGCTCATCATGAACGGGTCGGTGCCGGCTGCACCGCCGCCAATGGTGGTATACACACTTCGTACGTACTCCACTTCACTGATCAGTTCACGGGCTTTTTCGGCCGCCTTGCGAGTTTGCTCGTAGGTGCTGCCCGGCTGCAATTCAATGTAAACCTGCGTTTGCGACAAATCATCGGGCGGGATAAAACCGGTGGGCAACAAAGGAATCAGCAGGATGGAACCAATAAAAAAAGCACCAGCCGCGATACAGGTAATCAGCCTGTGCGCCAAAGCCCAGCGCACCCAGTCCAGGTAACGGGCCATCATTTTGCCAGGCTCATTTTTCTCACTTTCATGGCCGGCCGATTTCAACATGTAAGCGGCCATCATGGGCGTTAACATGCGGGCCACGACCAGTGAAGCGAACACGGCCAGCGCGGCGGTCCAGCCAAACTGCTTGAAGAATTTACCAGCAATGCCGCTCATGAAGGCCGTGGGCAAAAACACGGCAATCAGGGTGAACGTGGTTGCGATTACAGCAAGGCCAATTTCATCGGCGGCCTCGCGAGCGGCATCCAGTGGGCTTTTGCCCATGCGAAGGTGGCGCACAATATTTTCCACTTCCACAATGGCGTCATCGACCAAAATACCCACCACCAGCGACATGGCCAGCAAGGAAACCACGTTCAAGCTGAACCCCAGGTAGTACATGCCGGCAAACGCCGGAATGACTGACAAAGGCAAGGCCACAGCCGACACAAAGGTAGCGCGCCAGTCGCGCAGAAAAAACCACACCACCACCACGGCGAGAAATGCGCCCTCATAGAGCATTTTCATGGAGCTGTCGAAATCATCTTCCACAGGCTCTACAAAGTTGAAAGCCTCGACAATCGTAAGGTCGGGCCGCTGCGCTTGCAGTTCAGCCAAGGCCGTGGCCACACCCTGGCCCACCTCAACTTCACTGGCACCTTTGCTGCGGGTAATTTCGAAACCCACCACATCTTGGCCATTGAGCAAGGCAGCCGATCGCCGATCGGCGATGGTGTCTTTAATCGTCGCGATTTCTGGCAACTTCACACGGCGACCATTGCTCAGCACAATTGAAATTTCTTTCAATTGGTTGGCATTTTCTACGGTGGCAATGGTGCGCAGCGGTTGCTCACCCACACCAAGATCGGCCCGGCCACCCGCAGTTTCCAATTGGGTATTGCGCAGTTGACGGGATACATCGAGTGCGCTCACGCCCAGTGCCTGCATTTTTAACGGGTCAAGCTCGACAACAACTTCTCGCGTAACACCGCCCACCCTGTTTACTGCGCCCACACCTTTCACATTCAACAGTGTTTTGGTGATGGTGTCGTCCACGTACCAAGACAAACCTTCCTCATCAAACGCAGTGGATGCGATGGTGTAAGCCAACACAGGAGCGCCACTTAACTCCAGTTTGTTGACCACCGGGTCGCGCAAGTCAGTAGGCAGGTCTGCACGCACACGCGACACGGCAGACCGTACATCGTCCACGGCCTCTTGTGTGTCTTTCTCAAGATTGAACTCGACCGTGATGCTGACAATGCCGTCTTGAATCTTGGTGTAAATGTGTTTGAGTTGTTGCAGCGTGGCCAGCGAGTTCTCGATTTTGCGAGCCACATCGTTTTCAAGCTGTGAAGGCGATGCACCGGGCAGGCTCGCAGTGACCAGCACCGTGGGCAGTTCAATGTCAGGGAACTGCTGAATCTTCATGCTTGAAAAGCTGTACAGACCCATCACGGTGAGCAGGAAGAACAGCATCACCGCTGGAATGGGGTTCTTGATTGACCAGGTCGAGACGTTCACTGAACCACCTTCACCAAGTCGCCGTGGGCCAGGAAGGCCACACCGCTTTTCACCACTTTGTCACCGGGGCTTAAACCCTCCAGTACCTCGATAAACTCACCCTGCGCTTTGTTAACCCGCAACTTGATGCGCTGCACCTTGCTGCTGGCTTGGTCCAGCGTAAACGCATAGGTGAAACCATCCCGTTCAATCACTGCGGTTTGTGGAATTACAGTGGCAGTTTGCGCACCCAAATCAAATTCGCCACGCAGGTACATGCCAGGCTTCAAACCCTTGGCGTAGGCACCGGGAATATCGACATAGACCATGCCGGTTCGGGATTGCACATTGATGACCGGGCTGAGTGTTCGAACCTTGCCGCTCAAAGCTTGATCATTGTTGAATACGGTCACCGCCATGCCCTCTGAAATTCGGGCCAGCTCTGCATCAGTGACCTCCGCCTGCCACTCCAGCCGCTGCTGGCGCACCAATCGGAATAATTCTTGCCCTGGGGCGGGCACTGACCCCAAGGTGGCAGTGCGTGCGCTGATTACTCCGTCGTCCAGCGCGGTCACCGTGGTGTTGCGCAAGCGAATTTCCTGCTGGGTTTGCAAGGCCCGGGCCGACAGCAAACGGGCCTGTGCAGACTTTTCCGCGGCAATCACCTGGTTGCGTTCTTGCGCACTAACCGCGCCCGCATCGGTGATGTTGCGAATCATGTCAGCATTCAGCTTCGCCTGCTCAAACAAAGCCTGTGCTTCGGCCACGCCCGCTTTGGCTTGTGCCAAATCGGCGTTCACGGTTTGTTGATCAAACAGGGCAAGCGTTTGCCCTTTTTTCACAACATCACCGACCTCGGCGCGCAAAGAATCAATTCGCACACCGTTGAGTTGTGCCCCAATCACGGCCTCTTGCCAGGCAGCCACACTGCCATTCACCGACAGGGTTAGAGGAATGGTTTTTTCCTCGACTGCGGCCAGTTCAACCGAAAGGCTGGCCTTGCCGGGCGCTTGATTTTCGGTTGTCGCATTGGGCGCTTGCTCAGCACCCGGAGAACAAGCGCTTAGCAGCCATGTTGCCGCGAACAGGGCAACTGGATACTTCGTGAACACCATTGAAATTTTCATTTGCTGCAATCCTGTTTGCGTCGTTTACTTTCACCGTCGAGCATGGCACGGGCATAGCCGGCCAGGCGTTCAGACAATGTATCGATGGCCTTGGCACTGCCCATTAATTTGGGGCACACCACATCCACCACGTCTTGGGCCACATAAAAGTTGACCGCCATACCCATCATGGCGAAGGCCAGGCGCTGAATATCCAGGTCGGGTTTCGTCAAACCAAAATAAGCGGTCAACATATTCACCAAGGCCATGTGCTGCGGCTTGATTTCCGCATCAATTTCATGCTCCCAGGCACCAGTGGGTTCAATCATTTCGCGGAAATGCAATTTCATCACGAGGCGAAAGGTTTCCCCGTGCTTCAAGGGCTCCAGAAAATCCCGAAACAATTGCTTCAACGCCTTGTCCACATCGGTGCTGTTCAAATCAGGAATGCCCTGCTCGAACGGCGTGCCACACAAAGGTTCGGTGTAAGCGGCCCGGTAAAGGCCAGCCTTGTCACCAAAGTAATAGCGAATGGATGAAATGTTGGCACCCGCCTTGTCAGCGATTTCGCGCGTGGACGCGCCTTCATAGCCCTTTTCAGCGAAGGTAATGAGTGCAGCCTGCACCAGCTTTTGCCGTGCAGATTGCTGCTTGTCTTGAAGCATGGGAAAGTCCGAAATTAATTCAATCGATTGATTTAAAAATATATCAAACGAATGATTAAACAGCAATCGCGAAAGGCTCTTTTGTCCGGATTGAAACGAATCGACACCACTGAATTCCTGAAACTTGCTACTCTTTGTTGGCAAATTCAAAAAACAACAATCAGGAGACAAACATGGGTGTGGCACAAAAAGGCAGCAACGCGTTAAGAAAACTGAAATCGGTCGCTCAAAAACGGGCATCCAGCCTTCCGGCCAGCAATTTGATCAATGCCGTGGTGGATCAGGTGAACCAGTTTGAAACCGGGATCAAGCAAACCGTGGACGGCGTTCAGGACAAAGTGAAAGGTTTGCAGGCCAACCTTTTGAAAATGTACCAGGCCAACAAAGAACTGGAACAGGAAAACCGGGAGCTCGCCAAAACCATGGTGGGCCTTGAAAAAGAAAATGCCCACCTGACCATGAAACTGGATCGCACCCAGATGGAACTCGATGTCTTGAAGGCCAAGCTGGAGAACATTGGCAAACTGGTCAGCGGCTACGAAGAATCGATTGCAGCCGTAACCCGTAGCACCAAGACCAAGCGCAAATAACATGACACGCACGCCCATTCCCCGCTTCGAAGACAACTATTCCGAGGAAGCCGCCAAAGCACGTCGCGAATTTTTGACGCAGCACACCGGTGCCAGCCTTCAACACACTGGCACCTACTCCCTGCCCCCAGAAAGTTTGAAAAGCAACACCGAGAACTTCATTGGCGTGGTGCAAATGCCGGTGGGTGTGGCTGGGCCTGTGTTGATTCATGGTGAACATGCGCAGGGCTGGTTCTATGTGCCACTGGCCACCACCGAAGGCACACTGGTGGCCAGCTACAGCCGGGGCATGCGCATGGTGAGCGAATCCGGCGGTGTGAAGGTGACTGTGGCTGAAGAATTCATGCAGCGCGCCCCGCTGTTTGAATTCGACGATGCCCGAGCCGCCAAACGGTTTTTGAACTGGTTGAATGAGAACCTTCAAACAGTGAAAGCCGAGGCTGAGAAAACCACCGGCTTTGGCAAGCTTGAGCACATTCAAACCTGGCAGGTTGCGCGCATGGTGTACACGCGCTTTAACTACACCACGGGCGACGCGGCCGGGCAAAACATGTGTGGCAAGGCCACCCATGCCGCTTGCCAGTGGGTGCTGAAAAACAGCCCGGAAGCAATTACTTACTTTGCCCTGAGCGGTGCCATTGAAACCGACAAAAAGCATTCGCACATGAACTTGCTGCACAGCCGGGGCAAGCGGGTGATTGCGGAAGCCACCATTCAGCGTGAAGTGCTGCAAAGGCTGGCACGCACCACACCTGAAACAATTTTCAAGCAGCGCCAGCGCAGTGCCATCGGCGCGCAACTGGCGGGCAGCGCCTACAGTGGGCCCCACTCGGCCAACGGCATTGCCGCGTTGTTCATTGCCACCGGGCAAGACGAGGCCAATGTAGTTGAAAGCCACACCGGCATGGTGTTCATGGACATTACGGCCAATGGGGATTTGTATTTTTCTGTCACATTGCCTTCCGTGATTTGTGCCACCAAGGGCGGCGGAACTGGCCTGGCCACTCAAGCAGAATGCCTGAGAATGCTCGGCTGCGAAGGCAGCGGCAAGGCACGCAAACTGGCGGAGATTGTGGGTGCCACGGTGTTGGCGGGTGATTTGTCTTTGTTGTCGGCCATTCTGGCCGATGAGTGGGTTTCTTCCCACGACGCTTACGGCAGAAACCGCTAGGTCAGTAAATCACTGACCGCTGGTGCAGTGCGGAATGACTTGTAATGTGTTTCAGTGCACACTCGTTTTACAACACAAAAAACGAGGAGACAGAATGCAGGCTCAAGCAGGACCCACGCTGGTCAAAAGACTTACTGGCCTCGTGACGAAAGTCTCCGACGCCTTTGCATTCCCACTTCGAACTTCCCACTACATTGAACTGGTCAACCCACTGTGGAGTACCCACGCCCTGCAGGCGCGGGTTGAAGCCGTGTGGGACGAAACCTCCGATTCACGCACCATTACATTGCGGCCCGGGCTGAACTGGCGAAGCCACCGCCCAGGTCAACATTTGCGCATTGGTGTGCCCATTGGCGGGCAACATTTCACACGCACCTATTCCATCAGTTCTGCCCCGGAGCGAAACGACGGTTGCTTCACCATCACCGTGAAAGCAATCGACAATGGCCGCATGTCGCACCACCTGGTTCGCAAGTTGAAAGTGGGCGATTACGTGCCGATTGGTGTGCCCCAAGGCGACTTTTACCTGCCCGATGCACAGCCAGTACTGCCACTGTTTATTACTGCGGGTAGCGGAATTACGCCCATCATGAGCATGTTGCGCAGCCTGGTGCTTCAGGAACGCATGCCCAACACCGTGCACATTCACTACGCACCACACACTTACGACGTCATTTTTGGGCGTGAACTGAAAGAAATTTCAGACCAACAAAAGCTGTACACACTGAACCTGGTGCACACCCGTGAGCCAGGCCAGAAGCCGGAAGAAATCACCGGCAAACGCCCCCACTTTTCCAAAGAGCAACTGGAACAGCTTTGCCCCGACTGGCGCAAACGCGATGTGTACGCCTGTGGTCCGCAGGCCATGCTGGATTCTATCGAGAAGCTTTACGAAGCCGAAGGACTCAGTCGCCAGGTGCACACCGAGCGATTCCGAGCACAACTGGCGGGGGTACCCACCGAAGTTAAAACCGGCGTGGTGAAATTTTTGAACAGCAATGTGAGTGCCAATTCTGACGGTGAAACGAATTTGCTTCGCCTTGCCGAAGATTCTGGCTTGAACCCGGAACACGGTTGCCGGATGGGTATTTGCCATGGTTGCGATGTGAAACTGGCCAGCGGCTGTGTACGCGATTTGCGCACGAATGCGCTGATCAATGAAACAGGACAAGTGATTCAGATTTGCGTGTGCGCAGCAGTGGGCGACGCAGAAATCGAAGTGTAAGCAACACAGGAAGCAGGAGACAAACATGGGCATGCCAAAACATTTGAGCGCCAGCGACATCGAAGAATTCGGTCGCGAAATGGACGCCATACGCAATGAAATTGCAGACTCGCTGGGCAGCAAAGACCGCGCCTACATTCTCTCGGTCATCAAATGGCAGCGAACCCTGATGCTGGCCGGGCGTATTGTGGTGTTTCTCAGCTTTTTCCTGTTGCCAATGAGCGACTGGACCTTCACAGGCTGGCCGCAATTCTGGGCAGTGCTGTTGCTGGGTGCGGTCATGCTGGGCGTGTCGAAAAGCATTGAGAACATGGAGTTGGGCCACAACATCATGCATGCGCAGTTCGACTGGATGCGCGACCCCAACATTCAATCCAACACCTGGGAATGGGACAACGTCTGCCCTTCCGACCAGTGGAAACACAGCCACAACGTGGTGCACCACACCTGGACCAATGTGCATGGCAAAGACCCAGACATTGGTTATGGTGTGCTGCGCGTCACAGACGACCAGCGCTGGCATGCCAAATACCTGTTCAACCCGGTGATCAACTTTGTGCTGATGATGATGTTTCAGTGGGGTGTGGCCCTGCACGATCTGGAAGCTGACAAATTGCTGGCTGGCAAGAAAAGCTTTAAAGAAATCATTCCCATGCTGAAACGGATTGGCTGGAAGGTACGCCACCAGCTGTTGAAAGACTATGTGTGTTGGCCTGTATTGGGCGCAGCAGTCACAGTGCCAGTCACTGTGTTTTTCGGATTTGATGTGGTGAATATTGCGTTGGCTGGTTTCGGCTTCACGATTGTGGCCAACCTGATCGCCAACGGCATTCGCAACATTTGGTCGAATGTGATCATTTTCTGCGGCCACTTCCCGGCCGGTGTACACCACTTCACCAAAGAAGAAGTGGAAGGCGAAACCCGCGCAGCCTGGTATGTGCGCCAACTGCTGGGCAGCTGCAATATTACCGGTGGCAAGTTGTTCCATATTTTGTCGGGCAACCTGAGCCACCAGATTGAGCACCACCTGTTTCCGGACATTCCTGCCAACCGCTATGCGGAGATGTCACCCCGGGTACAGGCTTTGGCTGCGCGCTATGGCCTGCCCTACAACAAGGGCAGCTTCACGCGCCAGTTTGGCACCACCACCTGGAATATCTGGCGTTTGTCTTTGCCCTGAAACTAAACCGCCTGAACGGTGCTGTATGCGAAAAACAGCACCAGACTGGCGGCCATGGTTCCGTTGAACCACTTCAAACGCAGCGGGCTGTTAATCAAGGCCCGCAAGCGTGCACCCAACACAAGCCACAATCCCACGCACAACAAACCCACACTGGCCATGATCACGGCCACCATCAATACATCCAGTACAGGCGTATTCGAGCTGGCCGGGAAAAGCGCGACAGCCGCTGTGGCCATGAACCACGCTTTGGGATTCACCCACTGAAACAACACCGCATTGAAAAAGCTCAGTGGTTTGGCGCCTGGCTTCAGCGCATCGGCAGACGGTGAAAAGCTGGCAATGCGCCAGGCCAAATACACCATCATCAACAGGCTGAACACCAACAGGGCCGTGTGAAACCAAGGCAAGCTTTCAAACACCGCATTCAAACCCAGACCCATGGCCAGCAGCATCAAGGGAAAGCCCACAATAATGCCGAAGAAATGCGGCAGGCTTTTTCGCACGCCAAAATTCATGCTGCTTGTCATGATCATCAGGTTATTGGGCCCGGGCGTAATAATGCTTAAAAATGCGAACAGAGCAATGGCTTGAAAGTGCTGCATGGCGAACTCCTTTTGTGGAGTAACAATGGAACACTCACTGTAAGAACTTTTGCAATTTCAGTACAGATTCAGGATAATGAAATAATGTGCAGTACAGATAAATCTTACGAAAATCTGTACTGCTTTTGAAATTCGACTTCTGTGCGGGTACCCCATGAAACTGGAACGTTGGCAAGTCATTGCAGCTGGCATTTGTTCGCTGATCCTGACCGTGGGTTTGGCCCGATTTTCTTACACGCCTTTGCTGCCCATCATGCGCGACCAGGCTGGCTTAAGCGCCTTTGATGGTGGCTGGCTGGCCACCGTCAATTACATTGGCTACATCAGCGGCGCCTTGTTGGCCTCGACACTCAGCAACCTGGATTACAAATACCTGCTTTACCGTTTCGGCCTGATTGTGGCCGTAATCAGCACCATTGGCATGGGCCTGACCACCGATGTCAACCTGTGGGTATTTCTGCGCTTTATTTCGGGTGTGTCCAGTACCGCAGGCATGTTGATCGCATCGGGCCTGATCATGAACTGGCTGGCCCGCCAAAACCTGAAAACCGAACTAGGTCTGCACTTTGCCGGGGCGGGCATGGGTTTGGTGTTGTCTGGCCTTGCTGTCATGGCCATGGTGGACCATTTGGCCTGGGACCAACAATGGTGGGTGTTGGGTGTGGTGGGCATTGTTTTCTTCGTGCCCGCCTGGATATGGATGCCCAAACCCGCCAAGGCAGGCAGCGCAGAAGCACAGGTGGCCGATGTGGCACCACCCAGCGCAAAATGGATACGCTTAATGCTTGGCGCTTACTTCTGTGCCGGCTTTGGCTACGTGATCAGCGCCACCTTCATTGTGGCCATTGCTGAAACCCTGCCTGAACTTCAAGGCAAGGGCCCCTGGGTGTGGGTGGTGGTCGGGCTGGCGGCGATGCCCTCCACTTTCATTTGGGATCGCGTGGCCCGAATTACCGGTGTATTCGAGGCACTGGTGCTGGCGTATGTTCTGCAAATCATCTCCATTCTGATGGCTGGTTTCATCGATGGCTATTGGGCCAACATGGTTAGCGCGGTGCTGTTTGGCGGCACGTTTGCAGGCATTGTGAACCTGACACTGAGCATTGCAGGCCGGCAATTCCCCGCCAACCCCAGCAAGGCAATGGCCCGCATGACACTCAGCTACGGTGTGTCGCAAATTGCAGCACCCGCCCTGGCCGGTGTGATTGCAGAACGCACGGGCACCTACCGTGGCTCGCTGTACCTGGCCGCGGCATTGATGGTGGCGGGTGTGTTCATGGTGTGGCAACTGAAAAAGCAAACCGAGGTTTAAGCGGTGGACACGACCTCTTGCAAATACGAAACACTGGCTTTAAACCTGCAGGCCTTGATTGAAAACAATCATTTTGCAGCGGGGTACAAACTGCCCTCGATTCGAAAGCTCTCGGAACAATGGCACTACTCCATCGACACGGTACAAAAAGCACTGAACCTGCTTGAAGACCGGGGCTACGTACAACCTGTTGCGAAATCCGGCTACTACGTGCAAGCCCGCAATGTGCCCGTTGGGGCCGTGTGCACGCAGGCCCCCGATTCAATTGTGCTGGAACCGCCGGTTAACCTGGAGGTAGCGGACCAAATTGCCATGCTGCTTCGAAGTTCGACCCGCGAGGGTGTGGCACCACTGGGTGTTGCTTTTCCAGCCCATGAATTGTTGCCGATCGCCACCCTGCGCCGAAGCTATGCCACTGTGAACCGTACCCGCCCTGACCTGCTCACCCTGGGCAGCCACGTGGAACCCAACCAGCCGGAATTGGTGCAACAACTGCAACAACGGTTTGAGTTGATGGGCATGAAATTGAAACGCGATGAACTGGTGATTACCGATGGCTGCACTGAGGCCCTTAGCCTGGCCCTGCAAAGCGTGGCCAAGCACAACGACATTGTGGCGGTAGAGTCGCCCGGGTATTACCTGCTGTTGCAAATGATCGAATCGCTGGGCCTGCGCGCCCTTGAAATTCCAAGCAGCCCCGAGCATGGCATGTCGCTGGAAGCGCTTGAAATTGCCGTGAAGCAAACCCGAATCGCGGCTTGTATTGTGTGCCCCACCGCCAGCAACCCCATGGGTTCTGTGATGCCCGACATCAACCGAAAAAAGTTGCTGGAGCTGGCCGAGAAATACGACTTTCCAATTGTGGAAGACAATGTGTACGCCGACCTGTACTTCGAACGGTTCCGACCACGGCCACTGAAGGCGGGCAAGCAAAGCGACCGGGTACTGATGTGTGGCTCGTTTTCGAAATCACTGAGCCCATCGCTTCGAATTGGCTATGTGGCAGGCGGCAAGTACGCCGCACAGGTATTGTCCAAGAAGCGGATTCTCAGCGGTTCAACCAACCCGATTACCCAGGTGGCTGTGGCGCATTACCTTGAAAAAGGATCGTTCGAGCGGCACTTGCGCACCTTGCGCCAGCAGTTTGAAACACAGGTGCGTGCCATGGGCAATTTGGTGCTGAAACATTTCCCGCAGGGCACCCGGATTTCTGAACCCAAAGGTGGATTTGTGCTGTGGGTTGAACTGCCGGGCGACATCGATACTGCCGCCCTGTTCAAAAAGGCCATTGCCCGCAAAGTCGCCTACATGCCGGGCAGCGTATTCTCTGCCAGCGGCCTGTACAAAAACTGCATCCGCCTGAATTGTGGCCACCCGGTGACAGACGACACCGCAGTGGCCATTGCAAAGTTGGGTGCCTTGTTTGAAGGCTCACTCGTCGCCTAGCCACACCACCTTGTACAAGTCGCGGCGGCGATCGAGGTAATTGCGAACAGAGCCCTCATTCTTCAAAATTTGAAGCTTGTCCAGGTCCACATCCACAATCAGGGTCATCTCGGTGTTGGGCGTGGTTTCCGCCATGATTGCATCGTGCGGAAATGCGAAATCAGACGGTGAAAACACGGCGGTTTGCCCGTATTGAATGTCGACATTGTCCACCTTGGGCAAATTACCAAAACTGCCTGAAATGGCCACATAGCACTCATTTTCAATGGCGCGGGCCTGCGCACAACGGCGCACACGCAGATAACCGTTCTTGGTGTCGGTCCAGAAAGGTACCAACAATATTTGCATGTCCTTGTCGGCCAGCACCCGCGACAGCTCTGGAAACTCGGAGTCGTAACAAATCAGGATGCCGATTTTTCCGAAGTCGGTGTCAAACACACTCAACTTGCTGCCCCCCTCCATCATCCATTCACGCTTTTCATGCGGTGTGGGGTGAATTTTGTACTGCGCTTCAACCGTGCCATCGCGGCGGCACAAATAGGCCACGTTGTACAAGGCACCATCTTCCATCACCGGCATGGAACCCGCCACCACATTGATGTTGTAGCTCACCGCCATGCGACTCATCTCGTCGCGAATTTGATCGGTGTAAGTGGCCAGGTGGCGAATCGCCTCCAAGGAATTGCCGTTGCCCGCCAGGCCCATCAAAGGCGCGTTGAAAAATTCGGGAAACAAGGCCACATCACAGCGGTAATCTGAAAGCGCATTGATGAAGTACTCGGCCTGTTTTACCACGTCTTCCACGCTGTGGAATTCACGCATTTGCCACTGCACGCAACCCAGGCGTGCGGTGGTTTTGGGCGCGCCAAACAGCATGGGTTTTTCAGGTTCGTAGTAAATATTGAACCACTCCAGCAAGGTGGCATAGCCTTGCGACTCTTTGTCCTCTGGCAGGTAGCCCTTCAGCACCTGCTTCACCTCAAAGTCGTTGCTCAACTGAAAAGTCAAAATCGGGTCGTAAATGTCTTTGCGTTTCACTGCCGCAATGTACTGCTGCGGCGACATCTCTTTCATGTGCTCTTTGTAACCAGGAATTCGGCCGCCCGCCATAATCGCGCGCAGGTTCAGGTTTTGGCATAGTTCTTTGCGGGCTTCATACAAACGGCGACCCAAACGCATATTGCGGTATTCGGGATCGGCAAACACATCAATGCCGTACAACACGTCGCCCTTGGGGTCGTGTGTGGTGGCGTAAATGTTGCCGGTAATTTCCATGTAGGTGTGTTTGTCACCAAACTTGTCGTAATCCACCACCACTGCAAAGGCTGCAGCGATCACCTTGCCATCGTCTTCGATGCAAATCTGGCCTTCGGGGAATGTTTTAAGGATTGAACGAAATTTGGCCTCGGGCAACGCACCGCCCGCGCTGTGGTAAACCACTTCCATAATGCGCTTGATATCAGGGTAATCAGACACCTGCAAATTGCGCAGCGTTAGCTTGTGTTCGGTGTGTTCATATTCGGTGTTTTCGATTTCTGTCGACATGTTTTCAACTCCATTTGTTTACTCTATGAACCCTTCTATTAGAACACATTCGTTAATTTGATGAATTTTTGGTCAATAAGCCAAGGGCTTCTTGGTTTGACAATTCTAGAGTGCTGCGGTTATCCTTCGCGCCTCCTTGGCAGACTTCACATGATTAAAAATTTCCGCGCGGACTGGTTATCCAACGTCCGACACGACCTTCTTGCCGGCCTGGTTGTTGCGCTGGCGCTAATTCCCGAGGCGATCGCCTTCTCCATCATTGCCGGTGTCGATCCGAAGGTGGGTCTGTACGCCTCGTTCTGTATTGCAACCGTGATTGCGTTCACTGGCGGGCGGCCAGGCATGATTTCCGCTGCCACCGGGGCCATGGCTTTGGTCATGGTCACCTTGGTGAAAGACTACGGCCTTCAATACCTGCTGGTGGCTACGCTATTAACCGGAGTGCTTCAAATTTTGGCCGGGGTGTTGCAACTGGGCAAGTTGATGCGCTTTGTATCCCGATCTGTCATCACAGGTTTCGTGAATGCACTGGCCATTCTGATCTTCATGGCGCAACTGCCTGAACTGATCAACGTGACATGGCATGTGTACGCCATGGTGGCGGCGGGCCTGGGCATTATTTACCTGCTGCCCTACCTGACCAAAGCAGTACCATCCCCGTTGGTGGCTATTGTGGTGCTGACCGCGTTCAGCATCGCGGTGGGGCTTGATATTCGCACGGTGGGCGACATGGGCGAATTACCAGACTCCTTGCCGGTGTTCCTGCTGCCCGATGTACCCTGGACGCTTGAAACCTTAAAAATCGTATTTCCGTTTTCACTGACCCTGGCCGTGGTGGGCTTGCTGGAATCGATGATGACCGCGCAAATTGTGGACGACCTGACCGACACACCCAGCGACAAAAACCGCGAGTGTGTAGGCCAAGGTGTATCAAATATTGCAGCGGGTTTTCTGGGTGGCATGGCCGGTTGCGCCATGATCGGGCAGTCTGTGATCAATGTGAAATCAGGCGGCCGTGGGCGCTTGTCCACTTTATGTGCCGGCGTTTTCCTGTTGATCATGGTGGTATTCATAGGCGACTACGTGGCGCTGATACCGATGGCTGCTTTGGTGGCCGTCATGATTATGGTGTCAATCGGTACATTCAACTGGGCATCAATTCGCAACCTGCGAGAGCACCCAAAAAGCTCCAGCATCGTGATGCTGGCCACAGTAGCCGTTACCGTGGGTACGCATGATTTGGCGCAGGGTGTGTTGGTGGGGGTGCTGTTGTCGGGCTTCTTTTTTGCCAACAAGGTGGGTCGTATTTTGCGTGTGCAATCAAGTACGCAAGATGAAGGACGCAATCGCACTTACGTCATTTCCGGCCAGGTGTTTTTTGCCTCAGCTGAAACATTCGTCAACTCATTCGATTTCAAGGAAGAGATTGACGAAGTCACCATCGACATCAGCCTCGCTCATTTTTGGGACATCACGGCTGTTGGTGCCTTGGACAAAGTGATGCTCAAGTTCAAACGCAATCAGACCAAGGTCAATTTGTTGGGTATGAACGAAGCGACAAAAACCATGGTGGATAAATTTGGACTGCATGACAAGATGGGCCCCGGTTCGGAGCTTCCTGCGCATTAAAGCCCAGAAATAGCAGGTACAGCTCTTGCATTCCTCATGGCAAACCCACACCGGAATTTGCCATGAACGAACTGGATGCCGCCCTGCTCAGCCTGCTGATTAAAGATTCACGTTTGTCTTTTGCTGACATTGCCCGACAACTGGGGTGTTCCAGAGCCCACGCCCGCGCACGTGTGCAAGCCTTGCTGGAAGAAGGCACGGTAGAACAATTCACCGCCGTGGTGAACCCGGAAAAGCTGGGCAAAGTCACCAGCACCTTTGTTGACCTGAAGGTTAAAAGCCACGTGATTGAAGCGGTTGCAACCGAATTGGCTGCACAACCCGAGGTGGCCAGCCTGTACATCATGTCTGATCTACAAAGCCTGCACATTCACACCCTGACCGACACGCAAGAGAGTTTTTTGGCCTTCGCACAGAAATACCTGTTTGGTCAGCCCGACATTATTTCAGTGGAATGCAAGAACCTGTTGAAGCGTGTAAAACACCGCCGAGGTGGCGCGCGTTTGTAAAATCAAAGGCTCCCTGTTGTGGTGCAGTGCCACATTTTGGGTGCATGAATACATTCGACACCAAACTGCCTTATTTCAAATCCATCTGGTTCCGATTGATTTTTTCAATGCATCAATCGCATACGATTTGGTAACAAAAGTAAACAAAAGGTATACAAATGGCAGACTGGTGCAATCATCCAATGCCTCATTCTGGGGTTTAAGCAATCGACCAAGGGTAAACCCTTGATCAACAAATTCCTATATATTTCAATCACTTAAAACATTTCCGAGCTGGCACACCTTTCGCTAAAGAAGGGTTATGACCGGTCGCCATTTGTGCGGTCGGCGAACCCTTTGTTTTCCAAGCAGCAGGAGTGTGTTCCATGACCTCAATAGATCGTCGCAAGTTTATTTCAGGTGCTGCCACCGCAGCCGCAGGTGGCGCAGCCTTGGCTGTACCTGGTATTGCAAATGCACAAAATGGCAAGGTCACCATGAAAATGACCAACGCCTACCCACCTGGCTCGCCTTTTTATGTGGCAGGCCCTGGCAGCCCCACCGACTTCTGCAAGAAAGTGGAAACCATGTCGAGTGGACGCCTGAAAATTCAACACTTTGCAGCCGGCGAACTGATCCCCGCGCTGGAAGGTTTCGATGCAGTGTCTGCCGGCACCGTTGAAATGAACGCTGCGAATGCCTACTTCTGGTCAGGCAAAGCACCTGCTGCACAATATTTCACCACCGTGCCTTTCGGCATGAACACACAGGGCATGATGGCCTGGCTGTACCACGGCGACGGCATGAAGTTGTGGCAAGAGGTGTATGCGCCTTTCGGCCTGACCGCCATGCCCATGGGCAACACCGGTGTGCAAATGACAGGCTGGTTTCGCAAACCTGTTGAAACAGTGGCCGACTTGAATGGCTTGAAAATGCGTATTCCTGGCCTGGCCGGCAAGGTGTACAGCCAACTGGGTGTGAATGTGCGCTTGTTGCCCGGTGGCGAAATTTTCCCGGCACTGGAGCGTGGCGTGATCGATGCCGCTGAATTCGTGGGCCCCTTCCAGGACCGCCGCTTGGGCCTGCACAAGGCAGCCAAGTACTACTACACCACCGGCTGGCACGAACCCACCAACGTGACTGAATTGCTGATCAACAAAAAAGCTTGGGACAAGTTGCCCAAAGATTTGCAAATGATGGTGCAAATGGCAGCGCAAGCCAGCGTCATGGAAAGCCTGGCCTGGTCAGAATCGGTGAATGCCGAGGCGCTGGAAGACCTGGTGAAAAACCAGGGCGTGAAAGCACAAGCACTGCCCAAACCAATTGTGGACAAGCTGAAGGAAGCCACCATGGATACGCTGGAAAGCGTGGCCGCCTCCGACCCCTTGGCCAAAAAAGTGCACACCTCATTCATGGCATTCAAGAAGAAGCATGAATCCTGGGCAGCACTGAGCGAGAAAACCTTCCTTAACCTTTGATAAGCGGTTGTTGTCATGAAGCAAGCCATCCCCAAACTCGAGGCGTTTGTCGAGTTCACTGGGGGGCTTGCACGCTTTTGCGTGCTTGCCCTCGTCGTTTTGGTGGCCACCAACGTCATTCTTCGCTACCTGTTTTCAATTGGCCCTGTGTCGATGCAAGAACTGGAGTGGCATTTAATTTCCCCCATTGCCCTGTTCGGTTTGGCCTACGCCATGAAACACAAGGCCGATGTGCGGGTTGATTTTGTGTATGAACGCTTTGGTCCACTTGGCAAAGGCTGGATTGATTTGTTCAGCGCAGTGCTTACTTTTTTGGTGGCACTGGTGATCGTGTATTTGTCGGTGCCCTATGTCATGCAATCTTTCGACATGATGGAAGGTTCGCCCGATCCCGGTGGCCTGCCCTATCGATACCTGCTGAAAATCTTTCTGCCATTGGGCTTTGGCCTTTTGATGATTCAAGGCATCGCCAACCTGTTGCATGCTGCTGTGCAAATTAAAGAAGCGAAGGTGGCCTGATGGACAATGAATGGATTGTTCTGGGCATGATTGCAGGCTTTTTGGGCCTGATGATCATTGGTATTCCAGTGGCCATTGCCCTGACGGTTTCCGGCTTTGTGGCCGGCTACATCGGCTTTGGCCCCATGCTATTTAACCTGATGCCCGCGCGCTTGTATGGTGTGGTCAGCAATTACACCCTGTTGGCCATTCCACTGTTTGTGTTCATGGGCGTGATGCTGGAGAAAAGCCGCGTGGCTGAAGACATGCTCGACACCATCGGCACTGCAATGGGCGGGCTGAAAGGCGGCATGGGCTTGGCCATTGTGCTGGTGGGCGTGTTGATGGGTGCTTCCACAGGCATTGTGGGCGCAACCGTGGTTACTGTGGGATTGCTAACCCTACCCACCTTGATGCGCCGTGGTTACGCACCCAGTGTGGCCTGCGGCACCATTTGTGCATCGGGCACCCTGGGGCAAATTATCCCACCCAGCCTGGTGCTCATTTTGCTTTCCGACATCATGGGTGAATCGGTGGGCACCTTGTTTGCCGCTGCGCTCATTCCCGGTTTGGTGCTGGCTGGCATTTACTGCGCCTACCTTATTTTGCTGGGCATGTTTATGCCGAAGCTTGTGCCCGCAGTCCCGCTGGAAGAACGCCAGAAAATCAACAAAGCCGAGTTGCGCAAAAAGCTGATTCGCGATGTGTTGCCCCCCGTACTGCTGGTGTTTGCCGTGCTGGGGTCTATCGTGGGTGGTGTTGCTGCGCCAACAGAAGCTGCATCCATGGGTGCTTTGGGTGCCCTTTTAATTGCAGTGGGCTTTGGCCGCATGAACATGCAATTGCTGAAAGACACCATGCACGGCACCTTGACCATTTCTGCGATGGTGTACTTCATCCTGCTGTGCGCGCAGCCCTTTGCACTGGCCTTTCGCGGCTTGGGTGGAGAAGACATGGTGCACGGCTTGTTCGACATGATTCCCGGCGGTGAAGTGGGCGCTTTGCTGTTCCTGATGGCCCTGCTCTTTGTGCTCGGATTCTTCCTGGAATGGATTGAAATTTCCTACATTGCCTTGCCCATGTTTTTGCCGGTGTTCATTGGTTACGGCACCGACATGGTTTGGCTGGCCATCCTGATCGCGATGAACTTGCAGATGTCGTTCCTGACACCACCTTTTGGTTGGGCACTGTTCTTCCTGAAAGGTGTTACGCCACCGGGCATTACCACGCGCGATATTTATGTGGGTGTGCTGCCGTTCGTGTTGTTGCAGGCATTCGCTGTAGCGGTCATCTTCGTGTTCCCATCCGTTGCAACCTGGCTTCCCAAAGCCATAGGCTGGTAAACAAGGCAAGGAGCTTTCATGGAATTGTTAAGTGGATACTCCCTGCCTTGGCTGGCAGGGTTGGTGGTGGCGCTCGCCATTACTGGAACCGTTGCAGGCCTGCTGGCGGGCTTGCTGGGGGTGGGTGGCGGCATTGTGATTGTGCCGGTGTTGTACCACCTGTTTACGCTGCTGGGTGTGGATGAAAGTGTGAAAATGCATGTGGCCGTGGGTACTTCACTGGCCACCATCATTCCCACCTCGTTCATTTCGGCGAAAAGCCACAAAGCGAAAGGCAATCTGGATGAACCGCTGTTCAAAAGCCTGGTGTTGCCTTTGTTCATCGGTGTGGTCATTGGCAGTTTTGCAAGTGGCTATGTGTCGGGCGATGTGTTGTCGATTGTATTTGCCAGCATCGCTTTGCTGGTGGCCGCCAATATGGCATTTCGAAGCAAAGCAAAACCGGTGGCAGAAAGTTTGCCGCGCAGTCCTTTCAAACAAATCATGGGCACATTCATTGGCGGGTTTTCAACGCTGATGGGCATTGGTGGTGGCACCTTGAGCGTACCGATTCTGAATGCCTTCAATGTGCCGATGCACAGGGCGGTTGGCACTGCGGCGGCCATTGGTATGGTCATTAGCATTCCCGGCGCAATCGGGTTTTTACTCAATGGCTGGAACGTTGAAAATACGCCACCATTGACCATTGGTTACATCAACTTGATTGGCTTTGCACTGATCGTGCCCATGACCATGTGGATGGCCCCTGTGGGCGCACGCATGGCCAACGCCACAACCGCAGCGCGCTTAAAGCTGGCGTTTGCATTTTTCCTGTTCATTACTGCCGTACGCATGTTTTACGGCGTGTTGGGCTAAGCAATAAAAGGGAGTTAAAAGAACAATGATTCACACCAAACGCGCACTGGGCGGCGTATTTGTAGCGCCCCACCATTTGGCTGCACAGGCCGGCCGTGATGTATTGAAAGAAGGTGGCAATGCCGCGGAAGCCATGATCGCCGCTGCCGCTGCCATCGCAGTGGTGTACCCGCACATGAACTCGATTGGTGGCGACGGTTTCTGGCTGCTCAGCGAACCCGGCAAAGCGCCAGTGGGTATAGATGCCTGCGGAAAAGCTGCCGCAAAAGCAACACGTGCTTTTTACACCGAGCAAGGGTTCGATGCCATTCCCAACCGCGGACCCTTGGCTGCACTCACCGCAGCAGGCACCGTGGGTGGCTGGATCAAGGCCCATGAAGTGGCCACGCAATGGGGTGGCAAGTTGCCATTGAACCGCTTGCTGAGCGATGCGGTGATGCATGCACGCAATGGTGTGGCAGTTAGCAGCAGCCAGGAACGTTTAACCCGCGTGAAATTCGGTGAACTTTCAACTGCTCCTGGCTTTGCAGAGCATTTGCTGATGGATGGCCAAGTGCCTGCTGAAGGCAGTGTGTTGAAGCAAGGCGCTTTGGGCGACACCCTGGCGCGCATGGGCCAGGTAGGGCTTGACGATTTTTACCGGGGTGAACTGGCCCAAGCCATGGCAGACGATTTGGCCCGCGTGGGCAGCCCAATCAGCCTAGCTGACTTGAACAATCACCATGCGCAATTCGTAACGCCACTTCAGACCGAACTGAACAACAGCACGATCTACAACATGACACCGCCCACGCAGGGCATGGCCTCGCTGATGATTCTGGGCATGTTCGACACACTGGGCGTGCAAGAAGCCGATGGATTTGATTACCTGCACGGCATGGTCGAAAGCACCAAGCAAGCCTTTCTGGTGCGCGACCGGTATTGCACCGACCCTGCGTACATGACCGTGAACCCCAGCGATTTTCTGACCCGGGAAGCGCTGGCTGAGCGTGCGAAAAAAATTGACATGAAACAGGCGCTTGCCTGGCCGCAAGACCCCTGGCAAGGCGACACCATCTGGATGGGTTGCATTGACAGCGAAGGCCGCACAGCCAGCTTTATTCAAAGCGTGTTCTGGGAATTTGGATCAGGCGTGGTGTGCGCTTCAACCGGGGTGATGTGGCAAAACCGGGGCATCAGTTTTTCACTGAAAGAAGACGCGCTGCACCGGCTTGAGCCGGGCCGCAAACCCTTCCACACCCTGAACCCGGCCATGGCGCGGTTTAAAGACGGACGCAGCATGGTGTACGGCACCATGGGCGGTGAAGGCCAGCCACAAACACAAGCGGCAGTATTCAGCAGGTATGCGCTTTTCAATCAGCCATTGCAAACAGCCGTGACTGCACCGCGTTGGCTGCTGGGCCGCACATGGGGCGAACAAAGCACAAGCTTGAAACTGGAAAGCCGATTTGATGAACAACTGGTTGCCCAACTGCGCGATGCAGGCCATGTACTGGAGGTGTTGCCAGAGGCCTTCAGCGACACCATGGGACATGCCGGCGCGGTGGTACGCCACCCCAACGGCATGATGGAAGGGGCGGCCGACCCACGTTCGGATGGATCAGTGGCGTGTGTTTGATCTAGTTTTAAACGCCTTCGCTGATGCGTTTAAAATACGAGGTGTGCGCAGCAGTGCCTTCTGGCCATTGGCTTAGAAAGTGCTGCTGCCACGCGGCTTGATCGAATCGAACGCGGACCTGTTCAACCCACACAGCATTCAGTTGTGTGGACTGAAACACCAAAGCAGTGTTGTTCAAGCGGGTTGCTGAAATTCGAGTGAACAAACCGTTCAGGCTTCCGGGTTCACTGGCCATGCCTGCCGCACCATTGTTGCTGATCAAACCTGTTTGCCCGTTCGGCAGTGGCTCATGGTGAAACGCCGCACTGCACGTGTGGCTGCTGGCAAAAACATTCACTTGTGCTTTTTCAAACAGCGCTGCACGCCAGGGGGCTTCGTCAGCCCGATGCAAATGAGCAGGGTCGAAACGCCAACCCGCCAATGAGTCGCCATCACCATGCACCACAGCCACATTCAACGCGCCCACGCTGTAACGCGCAAAGAAAGGTTTCTGCAACAAGGCACCCAGTAACTCAGGCTGTTGTTGCGCGCACCGCTTCAATTCGGTGTGAATGAAGTTAGATCGATCCACCACACCCTGGTCTACATTTTCGGGATATGCACAACCGCAATCGGCCACATCCAAAGGCTCGCCCAACTCGGCTTCCACATTGCCCAAAATACAATCGTGGTTCAATACACGCTGGTTGATGTGCTCAAAATCTTCAGGCGATTTGTTGAACCAGTTGAAGTCGCCGTTGAAACAAATACGAACTTTACCCGCCTCACGTGCAGCGAGATTCTCGATGGCTTCCAACGCAAAAACGTTGCCATACAAACCGCCCACCACGTACAACACATCGCAAGGTGTTGCGGGCACCTCAGCAATTTTGGCTGCGCCATACTGGTATCGAATGGGGCAACTGCGCCCTGCCTTATCAGTCATGTTTCACTCGTACAAATGATCAAGTTGCGCTTGCGTCAATTCATGGCTGTCGCAATCCAGCACCACCTCGCCGGCTTTCAGGCCAATCACGCGGTGGCTGAGCATGGGCACAAGGCTCACATTGTGAACCACGGTAATCAGCGTAGAGTTTTCAGTGGCTTTTACCAGCAATTCACACACCTCATCGGCCGCAGTGGGATCAAGCGCGGCTGTGGGTTCATCGGCCAACACCAGTTCAGGCTGTTGCATCAACATGCGGGCTATTGCCACTTTTTGACGCTCGCCACCCGACAGTTTGTCGGCACGTTTTTCTGCCAAATGGGCCATGCCCACGGCTTTCAATGCGGCTTGTGCACGCTGTGTTTCTTCGGTTGTGAAAATTCGCGCCCAACTGCGCAAACGCGGCATGCGGGCCAAACCACCCACCAGTACATTTTCCATGGCGCTTAGCCGTGCAACCAAATGCAGGCCCTGCAACACCTGGCCAACCTGTGCACGCACAGGGCGTAAATCGCGCTCACGGCGAAGCGGAAACACAGTGTGCTGGTTCACCACAATGTGGCCGGCCGTGGGTTTTACAAACCCGTTCAAGCAACGCAACAGCGTGGACTTTCCCGCGCCGTTTCGCCCAAGAATAGCCACTTTTTCGCCGCGTGCAATTTGAAGTGATTCCACTTTCAAAATGCGTCGCCCGGCAATGACCATTTCCAGATTTTGAATGTCGATGATGTTACTGCTCATAACAAGGCCGTCCGGATTCGGCGGCTAATTGCATCAAATGCAGTCACCATCAACACCACCACGATCAAGATGCTCGACAAACGGCCCCATTGAAACAGCGCAACTGCCTCTGAAATCAGCAAGCCCAAACCACCGGCGCCAATAATGCCGAGAATGGTTGAATCGCGAATATTGTATTCCCACAGGTACAAGTGGCTGCTCACCCACTGCGGCAACACATTGGGCCACACCGACCAGAAGAAGGTTTGTGAAGGGCTTGCGCCCACGCCCTTCACAGCCTCAATCGAGGCCATGTCGAGCGTTTCTATCGATTCTGCAAACAGCTTGCCGTAAGTACCCAGACTGTGAAAAGCAATGGCCAGAATACCCGCTGTGGGGCCAAGGCCCACAATGCCGACCAACACCAGACCAAACACCAAGGTGTGAATGGATCGGGAAGTATCCAGCACCAGTCGCGAAAGCGCAGTCAGCAGGCGTGGTGCCTTGATGTTTTTTGCACTGAGCACACCAAATGGCAAAGCCAGAATGGCGCCCAGCAAAGAGCCCAAAGTTGCAATTTTGAATGTAGTCCAAGTGGCAAAACCCAATTGCACCAACCACTGTTGTTCAACCTCTTGCCGGTTCTCGGTGCGCAGCACAGTGCCGTCGTCGCTTTTGTACTGGTAAGCAGGGTCGCCCAGCCACACATCCAGAAAACTGGGGCGTGCAAACTCGGTGGCTGTTTTAATGAAATTGGCCACCGGGTTGCGGCCCATGGACAAATCGCCCGCCATGGCCAGGCTGTACACACAGCCAAAGACAATGAGCGCATACAAAAAGACCAGCCCGAAAAAACCGAGCCGGCCTTTCAAGCGCAACTTGAACTGCATCCAATTCATGGTGGTTAAGCAGCCCTCTTACTTGGGCTGCAAACGGCCAGTGGCCAGGCCTGCATCACGAATTGGCTTGTAATAGCTGTTGTCTTTTTTTGCAAAACCGGTGTAACGCGGTGGCAGCAAGTTGGGCTGGTTTTTCAGTTCAGCACCAATGCCCAATAAAGCCTCTTGCAGCTTGGCCACAAACACTTTGTCTTCAAACAACTTGCTGCTGACTGCAAATGCATCGTTGGGCAGGGGGTCGGAAGTCCAGATGATTTTCGAATCTTCCGCCTTGATCAAACCATCGGCGATCATGGCATCGCGGTTGCGGTTGTAATCTGCACCTGCATCAATTGCGCCCTGGGTGACCTGGGTTTGAATGGCTTGGTGGCTAGTGTTGATCACCTTGGAAAAATACGTGTCGGGGTTGATGCCCTGCTTCTGGAAATAGTGGAAAGGAATCAGGTAACCCGACGTGGAGCCCTTGTCGCCAAACGCAAAGGTTTTGCCTTTCAAGTCGGCCATGCTTTTGATGCCGCTTTTCGGGTTGGTCACCATGATGCCAAAATACTCTGGCTTGCCTTCGTACTCGATGGTGGCCACTGCCTGTGCTTTGGCTTCATTGTTGGCCAACACATAGCCCCATGGACCCATCAGCGCAATGTCGGTTTCACCATTGGCCAGCGACTTCGCCAAGCCTTCCCAGCTGCTCACGGTGCGCAGCTTCACGGGTTTGCCAAGTTTCTTCTCCAGGTATTGCGCCAAAGGTGTGTACGTGGCGTCGTTTTTGTCTTTGTCGGGCTGGTACAAGCCCACACCAAATTGAATCACCTCTTGGGCAAGCGCAGGCGTTGAAACAAGGGCAAAGCTGAAAGCGCCGATCAGGGCTTTGGTCAACAAACGCATGGTCAGGTTCCGTAATGAAATTGGATAATTGGAATAAAACGAAATTCTCAACGTTTATTACGCTAAACAAGCCACAAAGGTTACAGGAATTTGAATTGAATTCGAGGGGGATTGTTGCGCCAGTTGCGCACTGGCGCTTAATTCAGTCGCTTGCTGGCCAGCCAGGCCTCATAACCACCTTCCATGGCCTTGGCCTGCCTGTAACCCTGCTTGCGCAAAAGGCCGGCCACATGGGCTGCACTGACATCATCGGGGCAGGCACACATGGTGACAATGACATCGGTTTTTGGCCAGGCGCGGGCTGCAGCCAGGGCACTTTCCGCATTCGCGGGCAACCAACCCGCCAATGGCTCGGCTTCTTGCACCATGGCGGGTCGCAAATCGACCAGGCGCAGGTTGGACTGCCCTGCCTTCACCAAAGCCAGAACCTCTGCGGCCGGCATTTTGGGAAGTTTCAAACGTGCCTGAAATGCATCACGCCGTGCCAGTTTCCACATCAACCAAAACGCACAAATGAGCGCGGCAACCACGCCGACGATAAACAAGTTGTCTTGCAGCGCTGCATAAATAGCGTTGACCTGGTCTTTGAACAACCAGCCTGCCAGCAAAGCTGCCATGGCCCATAAAAACGCGCCCAGGGCCGACGCTATGGTGAAGCTGAGAATGGACATTTTAACGGCCCCGGCAATGGGGGGCGCCACCGTGGAAAATCCAGGAATAAACTTGGCCACCACCAGGGACCAAGGCCCCCACACGCGGAAGCGCGATTCGGTTTGACTGACACATGATTCAGGATTGATGGACAACTTGCACAGCACCGACAACACCCGATAACCGTAATACCGGCCGGCGATATACCAAGCCCAATCGGCGATCAGCGACGCCGAAGTTGCAACCACAGCCAGCAAAAAAATACCCGACCACTGAGCCGACAAACTGGCGGACAAAATCATGGTGGGTACAGCAGGCACGGGGGCACCCAACTGCTGCAACAGCACGTTGAAAAAAACCAGAACTTCTGTGGTTTCAAACAAAGACATGGTGGGTACCGCCAAAAACTGCCCGGCAAGAATAATGCGCGAATTGCAGATAGCGACATCATAAGCATTTTCCAGCGACTGCTGCCGGGTTTAGAGGAAGCACTCGGGCAATCCGTCTACTTCAAGTCACAAAGTGTTGTTACCCTGACACTTCCGGTTTACAACATGAAGGAGTACACACCATGGCAGACCTCGAACATTACAAGGCCAAACTGAACGCCCAACTGGACGAGTGGAAAGCAGACCTGGACAAACTGAAGGCCAAAGCCGACGGCAAGTCAGCAGACGCCAAAAAGGAATTGAACGAATCCATCGACGCACTGGAGGCCAAGCTGGCTCAAGGTCGTTCGAAACTTGAAGAACTCAAGGGCGCCAGCGCTGAGGCCTTCGAGAGTTTAAAAGAAGGTGCCAACAGCGCCTGGGACAATATCAAAGAGGCCTTCGACAAGGCCAAGTCCAAGTTCTAAAACACCACACGGCTTACTGCGCAAACAGCGGATCGTAAGCCTGCAAGTTCAACGCTGGGGTTGTCAAAGGCCCCAGCGACACGGTTTCTTCATAAAAAGACTGGCATTCAAACAAACCATTTCCAAATTCATCTTCAGTCAAAATATAGCCCAGCGAATTGTGCGTCAGGCCCAGCAGCATCATGGGGGTTTGGCTTCGCGCACGAATAGTGTCGGCCATGCCCTTCGAACCCTCGCCCGGAATAGTCACCAATTCAAGCGCCTTGCCTTCGCCCTGCCCCAGCTGAATTCGACTGACTGGCGTTTCCGCATACAAAGCCACTTGAGGAAAGTTTTCGTAGCCAGGAATATTGGCGGCCAGTTCTTCGCCCAACGGTGTGAAGTTGTAATAGCCGTTAAAGCTGCGCAAGCCACCCGCCCCAACAAACAAAGGGTTGGTCACTGGCAAAAAGGCATTGGCATGCGCAACCAGCAAACCGCCCTCTACCTTTTTGCGCTGACTTAAAACATTCATGGCGGCTTGAGCCACTGCCACGCCCATGGCATTGGCTTTCTCATAGGGGTCTTCCGCGGCAGGTGCGCGTGGCGAAGAATCGGCAATTGCGCCGTTGTAAAACAGCACGGTGGAATCGAAATTTCGCTCAAGCAGACGCAGCGTCCCGCCCACCCAGTCAGTGTGCACCAAGCGGTTACTGGAACCCAGCACAGTGGGGTGTGCCGAATAGTTCAACAACGACCCCAACACCTCTCCGCGCGCAGTCCGGGCTTGCAACAAGGTGAGTGTGGGGTCGGGCATGCGGGAGTCATCCGGGTCGCAGCGGCGAAAGTTGTTCAAGCGCGCTTCGCCTTCCAGCACTGTTTGGGCAAAATCCACATACGCCGGCTCAAGCCTGGCCACCGCTTCGGCAGCTGCTTGGGCAGCCAGTTGGTACAAACCTCCTTTCAAGGCAGGGTCACAGGCTTGCGCAGGATCCGCCTGTTCGCAATTCAACCAACTGGCAGGTACACCACCCCACAGGCCTTGCAAGTCGGCCGAAGAATGGGAATGAGTTTGTGCAAACAGCACATTGTTGGGCGGCACATTGGCAGCTTGCGCAACTGCCGCTTTCAATTTGTTTTGAATGACATTGCCTGCACCAATGGCATCCATGGTGACGAATACCAGGCGATTCACCGGCTCCACCTGGCTCTCGAGTACAAACACACGCACAAAAGTGCCATCACCGATTCCGTTGGCAGGAGGACCACCAATATCAAAGTTCACCACGTCTTCAGGACCATTGAATGCGAATCCGCCGTAACCACCCAGGTTGAATTGCTGCAGCTTTCCAATGATCGGCGTGTTGCTGGTCACCACACCCTGAATTTGTGCAGGAGTGGGATCTATATTTCGCTTCGCCGACGCTGCACGAAACTGCGAAGTATCGAGCAAATTTGGATTGCCACCGCCGCCATTGCCACCACCGTTTCCGGGAGGCGGATCAACAATCACGGGCGGATCGTTTTCACTGACACCCGTGCGGGATGCAGTGACTGAATTGTTGTCAGAGTTCAAACAAGCCGACAGCAAAAGGCTGACAAACACCACATTCCATTGAAGAATTTTCATCGACGTGTACTCCTCATTTCAATGCGGGATTAAAGCCGCGTGACGCGCAAGGCAAACCATTGCACACATCAATCAATGCACCCTGCTTTTTCAGGAAAGCAGACTTCATGTCCATATTCTTTTCTTCGTTACGCGGGTGGCCATGCGGGTCAGCACCATAACCGGTGGTCATGGGTCGGTTGTCCAGCGGTGGGGGCGCACTGCCATTGGGGTTGGCAGAACCATCGGCATTGGTCATGGGGCCGCTGTCCCACACGGTCAGCGCGTTGCCCGCATGCGGGTATTTCTTGATGCATGGCAAACCGAAATATGGGTGATCGTCGGGGTGCCTGCGCCCAAAAGAAACATTCGGAAACTGTTCCTGCTCGGCGCGCACTGCCGGGTGTGCCTGCTTCAGCACAGCGGCTCCGCGTTGCGCGGACGGACCACCCACCACTGCGGGGCATTGCAAGGGTGCCTCAATGGTGCGCGCCATGATTTCTGCGGTGTTCATGTACACCTGGTGATCAGCAAACGCAGGGATCAATAACACGCGCTTGTTGGGTCTTGTTCCGGGTAATTCACGCCCAGGGGCCAAGCTCCAGGCATAGCCATTGTTTTCGCCACGGTCCCAAAGCATTTGAATTAGCGAGAGAATGAATTGTTGGTCCAGCGATGCGGGGTATGCCTCATAAAACGCAGGCGCGTAGGGTGCAAAGTCCACGGAACGTTGCAACAAAGTGGAGTACGCCATGCCGGGCACCCCCAGCGTGGCAGCCTGAATATCAGGTGAAATCGCAGTAACCGGCCCACCGTTGATGCCGCCCTGCGAATTGCCGTCATAAAACAGTTCGCTGCGGTCTATCAGGCATTTGCCTTCTTTTTGAAATGCGGGGTGAGTACAAAATCCGTTCTCGGAAATCATCGCCCGACCCAACATCGTGAAATTCAAAAAGCCTTGTTGCAAACGATCCGTCAGGCGGTTGAATCCACTGAAATCAGTCAGCATCAACACTGTGCTGGCAATGTCTCCACCAACACCATCCCACAAGGGATCGTATTTGCGATTGTCGTTTTGATCGTCGGGCAAATTGCCCGTGGCCAAGCCTGCCCAATCCACCATGCAGAACAGAAAATTGTGGCGCTCTGCCATCACGCGCACATTCAAGTCGTAGGTGTTGCCTTCATCGCGCGAACCCAACAAACCATGACCGTACAGCGAGGCACGTGCTGGTTCGCCTGTGTCCAGGTTCTTGCGCGCTATTGAGCAAATAAAAGGAACACTTGCATTGGGTGTTAATGGGTTGCGCTGCGGCAATGCAGTGGCCGGGCTGCCGGTGGGTAGCAATGGGTAGTTGTAGGTGCCCCCCGACAAGCAATTGGGGCTGGTTAGGAAACAGGGCACGTCGATGTGTCCTCGAATTCGCCGTGCCGTAATTTCACTCGCCGATCCGTTCTCGGGATTTTCGATGACCGCATCAATCGTGAAGTTCGGCGATTGTCCTGCCGTGGCTTCAATGGATTGATCGCGCGCATGAATAAGACGCTCGGTAAGGTTGCGGCCAGACGCCACGGTGAAATCCCAGGCAAGGTACAGGCTTTCCCGTTCAACACCCGCCATACCCAATACACTGAAAATATTTTCCATCAGCGGTTTGCGCGCGTTTTGGGCTGCGTTGCCCAAAGGCAAACCATCGCGGTATGCCTTGAAAACCGGGCTTGGCTCGATGGTATCACCTGCACTGTTTTTCAAGTTGCGCAGGGCCACAATATAACGGCGCCCCGGTTCCAGATTCTTCGCCACCCGAATAAGCAAAGCAGGTCCCGGCTCGTCGTTTGGAAGGTTCAGTTGCCCTTGAGTCAGGTTGGCGTCCAGTTCGGCCCAAATCAGTTGCCTCTTCAAAGTCAGTGTGTCGATCAACACGATGGGTTGATCGCGCTGCAGGCTGGCTTCTATGTTGGTGATGGGTACTGCACCGGTTTTTTCCAAATCAAGCCCAGGCACACGGGTCAGAATGGGTTGACCGGGAGAGAACCCGTCATTGCGATTCCAGTCGGTGGGATCAATCGGTTTGCCCACAATGTTTTTGGGCATGGCCAACACATTCAAATTCACCCGCATCTTGGTGTCGGTTTGGGTGTCGGCAGTGGTGAAATAATTGTTTGGAAATGGGAACAGACAATAGGCCGGGTCCAGCGGATCACAACGCTCGGCGCCTGCGGGCGCAGCGCCAGTGCCAGCGGGTTCGGTGCGCACCACAGGATCCTTGGGAAACAAGGGTGTATTTCCATCGCCACCTGCACCACCATCACCCGAATCGTCTGGATCCTCAGGGTCCACCGGCGTGTCGGGTTCCTCTTCATTGGGATTGGTGACAGTCGGGCTGTCCGCTTGCGGCGAACCTGAATCGCC
>CESG01011485.1_pt1 | contig 62966 bp, 49 predicted proteins | sample 531121 | NCBI WGS metagenome assembly CESG01 (sample SAMEA2621287, study PRJEB7988) | marine metagenome | biome: marine biome (ENVO:00000447); feature: mesopelagic zone (ENVO:00000213); material: "saline water (ENVO:00002010), including plankton (ENVO:xxxxxxxx)" | depth 800 m
CGCATTTTTCCGACCGCTTCCGCTGCATCGCGCCGGACCAGCGCGGCTATCGCGGATCGTCCAAGCCGCAGGCGGTGGCTGACTACACGCCCGACAAGCTGGTAGGCGACATCTTCCTGCTGGCCGCTGCGCTCGACGTGAGGGACTTTACCATCGTCGGGCATGACTGGGGCGGCGCGATTGCATGGGGCGTAGCGCTGGCCGGCCAGGATACGGGGCGCGTGACCCGCGCTATAATCGCCAACGCACCGCATCCGCAGGTCTTCCAGAAGCTGCTCTACACCAGCAAGGTTCAGCGCGAAGCCAGCCAGTACATGCGTGGATTTCGCGATCCCGCGAACGACGCGCTGGTGCGCGAACATGGGCTCGGCGGGATCCTGATGCAGGAGATCAAATGGGATGCGCCCGACCGGATGGAGCCGGAAGAGCGCGCCATGCTGCTGGAAGACTGGCAGGACCGTGATGCCGCCTTCGCCATGCTCAACTGGTATCGCGCCAGCCCGATCGACGTGCCCCCGATGGATGCGCCGTTCGGATTGCCCGAAGGCTGGACCGCCCCCGCCCTGCCCAAGCTGCGCCTGCCGACCCTGGTTATCTGGGCGCAGGACGATCTGGCCCTGCCGCCGGAAAATACGGCAGGTATGCGCGAGTGCATTGAAGATTTCACGCTGGTCGAGGTGCCCGACTGCGGCCACTTCGTACCATGGGAAGCGCCGCTCGCCGTCAACGAGACGATGGAGACGTTTCTCGAGCGTACGGCTTAGTGGTCAGCCCTCCCACTCAATCCACGATCCATGGGGGTGGGCCGTGGCGAGCTTCTGCCACGCCTGCCCGCCGGGCCAATATCGCACGGTCAGTTCATGGCGGTGCGTATCGCGATTGGCTTCCAGGCTGATCCAGGCAAGTGGCTTGTCCTTACTCGCCTCTTGGCCGGCCTGTTCCATCATCTCCACGATCCCTTCCCGCTCTTCTTGCGGGATATACTGCCAGACCACCGAATGCATCAGCACCCGGGTCGTACCCTCCTGCTGGGGCTGGGCAAGGCGATCGCGCAGGAAGTCCGCTGCGCGCATTCGAGCCACCTCGGGCGGGAAGGTATTAGCCGCCGCGATTGCAGCGTCCATCCGGGCGAACCGTTCGGTGAATTCGGGCCAGATGTACGCCTTGAGGCGTAGCGCCTGCCTATCATCGGTCAGATCGACCGGTGCAACATCGCAACCTTCAGCGGCGATGATATCGAAATCGCGATCCGGCGGAGGTTCGCCGCGCCACTCCGGCGTCAGGTGAATACGCGAAGACTTCGGTCCTACAGCCACTCCGCCCAGATCGTAGCGATAACGGCGCATCATCAGATTTATTCCCGCGCTCGAACCAATTTCAAGTAGGTCGAACTCGCCCGGAAGCCCTTGATCGACCAACCACAGAAATGCCGCCGCATACCCGGCAGACCGGCCCGCCTCATTGGTCTGCGGGGGCCCATCGAGCCACGGCATCAAATATGGTTCGTGCCGCTCTATGGTATCGGCGATCAATTCAGCCGCATTGTTCGGCCCAAGCCCTTCGTATATCGGCGCAAGACGCGGTTCCTCGCCGCTCAGATGAAGCGCGTGCAACCCGCCAGCCAATCTCAGTGGCAGGGCATCGGCCAGCGCCGGCCCCGCCCATCGCCGCACTCTGCGCATTACCGCACCGCCGCGTTCGGTGTCGATCAAGTCGCACAAGGCCTGACATACCGTGGCCGTGATGGCAGCGTTGCTGGACCGGCAATATGCAACTTGGTTTTCGAAAGCCCGCGTAACCGCATCCGGGCCGGTAGCTTCGGGATCACTCGCGACATATTCCGCTTTGTCGATCGTCATTGCCCTTTGGCCTCCTGCTGCCTATTTGCGCAGCCCATGAACGACAGCCTGACCTTCGCCGTTCCCAAGGGGCGGATCCTCGACGAGGCCCTGCCTGTCATGGCGCGTGCCGGCGTGGTGCCCGAAGATGCCTTTCACGACAAGGCCAACCGCTCGCTGACTTTTGCCACCACGCGCAACGATATGCGGCTGATCCGCGTGCGCGCATTCGACGTTGCGACTTTCGTCGCGCATGGCGCTGCGCAGATGGGCATCGTCGGGTCGGACGTGATCGAGGAGTTCGATTATGCCGATCTTTATGCGCCGGTCGATCTCGATTTCGGACATTGCCGGCTGTCGGTTGCCGAGCCGAAGGAAGGCGCAGCCAGTGTCGACGGGGCCAGCCACCTGCGTGTCGCGACCAAATACCCTAACCTGACACGCCGCCATTTCGAACGGCAGGGTATCCAGGCCGAATGCGTCAAGCTGAACGGGGCGATGGAAATCGCACCTGCACTGGGGCTGGCGGGGCGGATCGTCGACCTCGTTTCCACCGGGACCACACTGCGCGAAAACGGCCTGGTTGAAACCAGCCGCATTCTGGACATCTCCGCCCGGCTTATCGTCAACCGCGCCGCCTTGAAGACCGATCCGCGCGTCGCTGCGCTGGTCGAGGAATTCCGCGCCGACGCTGCCCGGCGCGAGGCCGCCTGATGCAGTTTCTGCGCACCAGCGACGCCGATTTTCCCAGGAAATTCGATCGCGTCGTGCGAGACAGGCGCGAAAGCGACGCCCAGGTCGGGCGTGATGTCGCAACGATGATCAACGAAGTGCGCGAACGCGGCGATAGCGCGCTGGTCGAATACACGACCCGCTTCGACGGGCACCACCTGACACGGGATAGCGACTGGCAGATCCCGCTGGAGGACTGCCGCGCTGCCTACGAAGCGCTCGACGCCGATCTGCGCGACGCGCTCGAACTCGCCGCATCGCGCATCCGCGCCTATCACGAAGGCCAGCTGCCTTCTGACCGCGACTACACCGATGATATCGGCATGCGCCTGGGGGCGCGTTGGCGGCCGGTTGATGCCGCCGGTCTGTATGTACCCGGGGGCCGCGCAGCCTATCCATCTTCCCTTCTGATGAACGCGATCCCTGCAAGGGTTGCCGGGGTGGAGCGTCTCGTCGTCACCACACCCACGCCGAAGGGCGAGGTCAATCCGCTGGTTCTGGCAGCAGCCCATATCGCCGGGGTCGACGAAATCTGGCGCGTCGGCGGGGCACAGGCCGTGGCCGCACTCGCCTACGGTACGAAACGGATCGGCAAGGTCGATGTTATCGCCGGACCGGGCAACGCCTGGGTCGCGGAAGCCAAGCGCCAGCTTTACGGCGTGGTCGGCATCGACATGGTGGCAGGGCCGAGCGAAATTCTCGTGATCGCGGATGGCAACAACAACCCTGACTGGATCGCCGCCGATCTGTTGAGTCAGGCGGAGCATGACCCGACGAGCCAATCGATCCTGATTACCGACAGCGAAAACCTCGCCCGTCAGGTCGAGGATGCGGTCGACATCACCCTGATGAAATTGCCGACGGCGAAGACCGCGAAGGCAAGCTGGGACACCCATGGCTTGATCGTACTGGTCGATAGCCTCGACGAAGCCCCTGCCCTGTCCGACCGCCTCGCTGCCGAACATGTCGAGCTTATGGTCGACGAACCGCAATCCCTGTTCGACGCCATGCGCCATGCAGGCAGCGTGTTTTTGGGCCGACACACGCCCGAGGCAGTGGGCGATTATATTGCCGGGCCCAACCACGTTCTTCCCACTGGGCGCCGCGCCCGCTTTGCCAGCGGATTGTCGGTGCTTGATTTCATGAAGCGCACCAGTTTTATCGACGCTTCCGAAGCTGCCCTTGCGGCCATCGGCCCGGCCGCGGTGAAACTGGCGGAGGCAGAAGGTCTCCCCGCGCACGCCCTATCGATTTCGACGAGACTGAAATGAGCCAGAATTCCAGATCCCAGGCCCGCAGTGCCGCTCGCCTCGGCGCCGTTCAGGCGCTCTACCAGCAGCAGATGGAAGGCACGCGCCTTGCCAAGCTGCTTGACGAATTTCACCAGCACCGCCTTGGCCGCGTCATCGAGGACGAGGAATATGCAGAAGCGGATGTCGACTTCTTCGACGACATCGTCGGCGGCGTCGAGGCACGGCGCGAAGAGATCGACGGCAAATTGACCGCGCGGCTGGCAGAGGGCTGGACGCTGGCAAGGCTCGACAAGACCATGCTGCAGATATTGCGTGCCGGAACCTACGAACTGATCGCCCGGCCCGATGTGCCCAAGGCCAGCGCGATCAGTGAATATGTCGATGTCGCCAAAGCCTTCTTCGACGACCGCGAGGCGAAGTTCGTCAACGGCGTCCTGGATGCTGTGGCCAAGGATGCCGGACGCTGAACGAAGCCGGGTTCATCTCTGCGCTGAAGGCGCTGGCAGATAATTCGGCAGCCCGTGGGCTGGAAGATGACGCCGCAGTCATCGAAATAGGCGGCGAACGCCTTATCCTGACGCATGATACGCTGGTTCAGGGCGTCCATGTGCGCGAGGATGAAGACCCGGCCGACATCGCGTGGAAACTCATTGCGGTGAACCTTTCCGACCTAGCAGCGAAAGGCGCGCAACCGGTCGGCGTGCTCGTGTCCCATATGCTGGGCGACGATGACGACCGGTTTGCACAGGGCCTTGGCGAAATTCTGGAAGCTTACGACGTACCGCTTCTGGGAGGCGATACGGTTAGGGCCGATGGACGGCGGGTCTGGGGTTGTACCGCAATTGGAAAGGCCAGCAGCATAACTGTGCCGGACCGGCGCGGCGCGCAGGCGGGTGATGCCATTTACGTCACCGGCGTTCTGGGGCGTGCAATGCTGGGCATGGAGGAGCGTGGTTCCGGCAGTACGAACGATCTCGCCTATCGCCGGCCGCAGCCGCTACTGGCGGAAGGCCAGTCGCTCACCCCCCTCGTGAGTGCGATGATGGACGTGTCGGACGGGCTCCTCCTCGATAGCTGGCGTATGGCGCAGGCGAGCAGGAAATGCTTCGATATCGATGCCGGCAGCGTTCCTGCAGCGGATCCCGAACGACGCGACGAATGCATCCGCTGGGGTGACGATTATCAGCTGCTCTTCACCATGCCGGACCGCAACCCATCGCCAGTATCGGCCACCCGCATCGGTACCGTCCTTTCGGGCCCGCCGGGGCTCCTCCTCGATGGTGACCTGCTGACACCCGAAGACGGCCTCGGTTACCGGCATTGATCGCTTGCGCACATGATGGCTAGCAGGCGAAGATTGCTGCGCATTTCGGCCTTGTCACGCAACATAGGCCCCTTATACCCCTAGCCCAGATGGTTCTGCGTTTCCCGCGCAGACCGCATATAAAATCAATCGGGAGGGGAAAATTCAGTGGACCTTGTTTTCATAGCAATTGTGCTGGGGCTGCTTGCCGTCGTGTACGGCTTCGTCACCAGCCGCCAGGTGCTCAGTTCCGGCGCCGGCAACGAAAAGATGCAGGAAATCGCCGCGGCCATTCAGGAAGGTGCACAGGCCTATCTCAAGCGCCAGTATACCACCATTGCCATTGTTGGTGTGGTCGTGGCGGTGCTCGTCTTCATCTTCCTCGGCATTATCCCGGCAACCGGCTTCGTCATCGGCGCGATCCTTTCGGGCGTTGCAGGCTTCATCGGGATGAATATCTCGGTACGCTCGAACGTCCGCACGGCTGCCGCTGCGCAAAGCGGATTGCAGCAGGGTCTCACCATCGCGTTTCGCGCCGGTGCCATCACCGGCATGCTGGTGGCGGGCCTCGCCCTTCTCGCGATCGCAGTGTTCTTCTGGTACCTCGTGGGCCCCAGTGGTCACGCGCCCAACAGCCGTGAGGTGATCGACGGCCTGGTCGGTCTGGCATTCGGCGCCTCGCTCATTTCCATCTTCGCGCGTCTGGGCGGCGGTATCTTCACCAAGGCAGCCGACGTTGGCGCCGATCTGGTCGGCAAGGTGGAAGCCGGCATTCCGGAAGACGATCCGCGCAACCCTGCCGTGATCGCCGACAATGTGGGCGACAATGTCGGTGACTGCGCCGGGATGGCGGCCGACCTGTTCGAAACCTATGTCGTCACCGTCGGTGCGACCATGGTTCTCACCGCACTGCTGCTCAAGGGACTGGGCGATTTGCTGATGCCCATGATGGCGCTACCGCTGCTGATCGGCGGTGCCTGCATCGTGACCAGCATCATCGGAACCTATTTCGTTAAGCTCGGCAAGGGCAGCACGAATGTGATGGGGGCGATGTACAAAGGCTTCCTCGTCACCGCACTGCTCTCGATCCCGCTGATCTGGATAGTAATCAATGTTGCCCTTGGCGGCATGGATACCGTCATTGGCGGCAGCACGGTAACGGAAATCGTTGCTGCAACTGATGGTACCAATCTCGCAGAAGAGGGGCTTTCCGAACAGATCGGCGGTTTCACCGGCTGGTCGCTGTTCTACTGCTCGCTCATCGGTCTTGCGATTACGGGCCTGATCATCTGGATCACCGAATATTATACCGGCACGAATTATCGCCCGGTAAAATCGATCGCCAAGGCATCGGAAACCGGCCACGGCACCAATGTCATCCAGGGTCTGGCCATCAGCCTTGAATCGACCGCATTGCCGACTATCCTGATCGTTGCTGGCATCATAGCCACGTTCCAGCTCGCAGGGCTCATGGGCATTGCCTATGCTGCCACCGCCATGCTGGCCCTGGCGGGCATGGTCGTGGCGCTGGATGCCTATGGCCCTGTCACCGACAATGCCGGAGGCATCGCGGAAATGGCTGGCCTCGACGACAGTGTGCGGGAAAAGACCGACCTGCTCGACGCTGTGGGCAACACCACCAAGGCGGTGACCAAGGGCTATGCTATCGGATCTGCCGGCCTCGCCGCGTTGGTCCTGTTCGCAGCCTACACCACCGATCTTGCCGAATTCTTCCCGAATGCGGACGTCGATTTCAGTCTTGAGAACCCATATGTAATCGTCGGCCTGCTGCTGGGCGCGCTGCTCCCCTACCTGTTCGGTGCAATGGGCATGACTGCAGTAGGCCGCGCCGCAGGCGATGTGGTGAAAGACGTGCGTGAACAGTTCGCCGGCGATCCGGGCATCATGGCCGGCACCAGCAAGCCGAACTATGCCCGCACGGTCGATCTCGTCACCAAGGCAGCGATCAAGGAAATGATCGTGCCTTCGATGCTGCCGGTACTGGCCCCGATCGTGGTCTATTACGTGATCACGCTGATCGCGGGCCAGGAAAACGGCTTCGCTGCGCTCGGTGCACTGCTGCTCGGGGTGATCGTGGGCGGTATCTTCGTCGCATTGTCCATGACCGCCGGTGGCGGCGCATGGGACAATGCGAAAAAATACATCGAAGACGGCCATCACGGCGGCAAGGGCAGCGAAGCGCACAAGGCTGCAGTGACCGGCGACACCGTGGGCGATCCCTACAAGGATACGGCAGGCCCGGCGGTAAACCCGATGATCAAGATCACCAATATCGTCGCCCTGCTGCTACTGGCGGCGCTCGCGACTGGCTGATCTTGTAATTTTGTCCAAATCCGGGGCGGCGGTATCTCTAGGTACCGCCGCCCTTTGCGTTTGGCGCATTAAGCAAGTTTAAGGCGCTTCGATATATGCTATCGCCCGACAAGGGGACGCCTTCAATTGATGCGGATCGAAGACCTGATCGAAGACGGCTGGCGTGGGGAACCCGCGAGCGTCGGGTCACGCCCCATTGGTCCCGACGGGCTTTCCGTACGCCCTTGGAAAGACTGCATTTCGCCGGAGTTCGTGCAATCGTGGCGCCGTCTTGCCGCGTCCGCAGCCACGCCCAATCCGTTTGGCGAACACTGGTTCGTCCTGCCCTCGCTCGAGCAGTTCGATCCTCGCGGCACCGTTCATCTGGCGACACTGGTCGTGGACGGCGAACTGGCGGGCCTCATGCCACTTTACCGGGCCCGCGACTATCACGGCCATCCATTGCCCCACATCGGCAACTGGATGCACCCGAATAGCTTTTGCGGGGAACCGTTGATTGCGGGGGATCATGCCGAAGCGTTCTGGTCGGCCCTACTCGACTGGAGCGACCGCAATTGGCGATCGAGCCTGTTCCTTCATATCGCCTGTCTCCCCACCGACGGGATTGCGGTCGATACCCTGAACCGCGTCTGCAAGGCGAAACGAAGGCCTAACCGGGTTGTCCATCGCGTTAGCCGGGCCTGTCTTCGCCATGGGCTGTCTCCAGAAGCTCATCTGGCCTCCATCCTCGGAAAGAAGCGCCGCAAGGAATTGTCTCGCAAGCGGCGGCGGCTGGAGGAAACCGGTCAGACGATTTTTACCAGAGCGACGGGGGAGGACGGTCTGGACGAATGGATCGACCAGTTTCTCCAGCTCGAAGATGCAGGCTGGAAAGGACAGGAAAGTTCCTCGCTCGTCAGCGCGCGGCAAACCGCTCGCTTTTTCCGCGAAAGCCTTCACGGCGCGGCCCGGGAACATAGGCTGGAGCGGCTGGCGTTTCATGTCGACGGCAAGCCGGTGGCGATGCTCTGCAATTTTGTCACGCCCCCCCTCGCCCACAGCTTCAAGACCGCTTTCGACGAGGATCTTTACAAGCTGTCGCCCGGAATGCTGTTGCAGGTAGAAAACCTTGCCCTGCTGAAGCGTGAAGAAATCGGGATGACGGATAGCTGCGCGGCTGCCGGACATCCCATGATCGAACAGATCTGGGACGATCGCCGCGAAATCGTTTCCGTGTCCATTCCGGTCGGCGGCACGATCCGCCGGGGGGTCGGCGACATTCTGACATCAATCGAAGCCCGCAGGTCGGAGAACAACCGATGACCGCACACGATCAGACGCTTACCGCCCGCCGAACACGGGTGTTTTCGGGTGAATCATACGCTCGATTCGCACGTGATTACCCCGAAAGACCGCACGTCCTGCGCCACGACTTGAAGGATGACGATCGGCTCGCGCTCGATGCGCTGGCCGGTCTGGCGGAAGCTCTGCCGCAGCGTTCCGTCGAGTACAACCGCGGAGATCTGCCGGTAGGCGTGGATGGAAAGCCAGGTTCGAACGGTCTCACCATTGGCGAGACAATTCGCCATATCGCCACTAGCAACAGCTGGGCGGTGCTCAAGAATATCGAGCAAATCCCCGAATATAGCGCTCTGCTGATGGGGCTTCTGGAAGAACTTCGCCCCATGATCGAGGCCACGACCGGCACCATGCTGACACCGCAGGGCTTCATCTTCATATCCAGCCCGAACGCTGTCACGCCCTACCATTTCGATCCGGAACACAACATCTTGCTGCAACTCAAGGGCAACAAGGTCATGACCCAGTTCCCGGCGGGCAACCCCATCTATGCTCCCGATGAGGTCCATGAAAGCTATCACCTTGGCGGACCGCGCGAACTGCCCTGGAGCAACGATTTGCTCCCCGGCGGCACCGCCTTCGCGATCGATCCGGGAGAGGCCGTCTACGTCCCTGTCATGGCACCGCATTTCGTACGCAATGGATCGGCCAGTTCCATCTCGCTTTCCATCACCTGGCGCAGCGAATGGAGTTACGCCGAATCCAATTCCCGCTGCTTCAACGGGATAGTGCGGAAATGGGGCATCAACCCGCGTGCGCCGGGGCGCTGGCCAACCAGCAATCGTGCAAAGTCACTGGCCTACCGGGTTTGGCGAAGAACCTTCCGCTCCGGCAAGTGACTTGCCGACAGGCCGGGCGCTTGACGGATACGTAAACCCTCCGCAAAGCCATTGGCGTGAGCGAAAAACAGTCCCCTGAGCAATTGGTCGCAGAGCTCGTCAGCCTGCTGACTGTGTCCCGCGACGGCGAAGACGCCTTTACCGCCCCGCAGCAAGCTGGTGGGGTCGGGCGCGTATTCGGCGGTCAGGTCATTGCCCAGGCCCTGCAAGCCGCGCAAGCGACCGCGCCCGATGGGCTGGAAGCCCATTCGCTGCACGCCTACTTCCTTCGCGGCGGGAAGGAGGGCGTGGATATCGCCTATCATACCGCGCGCGACTTCGATGGACGCAGTTTTGCCAATCGGCGCGTCGTTGCCAATCAGGCAGATGATACTGGCGAGCAGCGGGCTATCCTGAACCTCACCGCGAGTTTCCAGCGACCGGAGGACGGCCTGTCGCATGACGATGTGGCCATGCCGGACGTGACAGCGCCCGAAGAACTCAAAAGCGATCAGGAAATGCGCCGCGCCATGGTCGAGCGTGCCGGAGACCGAATGGGCGAACAGCAACGTGCTCTCGTCCTGCGCCCTCGCCCTATCGACATGCGCACGGTCGATCAGTTGCACTGGATGAACAGCGAACCGCGCGCGCCCCGAGCGCATACCTGGTTCCGTACTGTTTCCGATCTGCCTTCGATCGTTGAGAACCCTGCACTGCATCGTGCGATTATCGCCTACGCGAGCGATTATACCTTGTTGGGGACCAGCGCCTTACCCCACGGGCTCAGCTGGATGCGGGGCGAACTCGTCGGTGCCAGCCTGGATCATGCGATCTGGTTCCATCGCCCCGCTCGCGCCGACGAATGGCTGCTCTACGCCACCGATGCCCCATGGAGCGGTGGCGGGAGGGGTTTCAACCGCGGACGCATCTTTAACCGCGCGGGGGAACTGGTCGCTAGTGTCGCTCAGGAAGGGATGATGCGGAAACGGGTAAAGACGGGCGAATAGCTCGGCCCAACGGATGCAGACGCAAAAAAGGGCGGGATGCATGGCACCCCGCCCTTCCTTCCTGGTCCTTCAGGAAGCTGGCAGATGGATTACCAGGAAGCCTGGAACCCGGCGCGTGCGCCCACCTCGCCGGAGTCGAAGCCGACCCCAAGGCCACCGGTAAACACGGTGCTGTCGCTTACGCGGAGGCCAACCGAAGCCGAACCTGCGACACGGTCGTTATAATAGCCGAAGCCGCCCGCTACGCCGAAGCGCTTACCCGGCATGATGATTGGCGATTCCATGGCTAGCGCCATTGCCACGCCTTCGTTCGCACGGCGGGCCTGCACGCTGTTTTCGGCAGCAAGGTCGAACAGAAGACCGGTTTGGCCCTGCAGATCCATGATAGCGGCGGAGTTGCCGGCGATCGCCACGCTGTTTGCCTGCACGTCGGTGAAGCTGGCAAGATTACTCAGCCCTGCTGACGAACTGACGCCCAGCGTTCCGTTGGCATCGGCTGTTACCACAGCAATGGGTCCGACTTGCGATCCTGTGCTTGTGTCGAGCGAGGCGACCACGACCTGTCCATCATTGGTCGCGCTCGCGCCATTACCGATGGCGACCGAATTCGCGCCCGTCGCACTGGCCAGATTACCGACAGCAATCGATCCATCGCCAGCCGCAGCGGCAGCTTCACCTACTGCGACCGAGCGAACACCCGATGCATTTGAAAGGTGGCCGAGCGCCGTGGCACGTTCCGCTCCAGCCGATGACTGCCAGCCATAAGCTGTCGCGCCCGGACCTGTCGCAACGCTTTCGCCGCCGACTGCGGTGGTCGAATTGCCCATCGCCATCGCCGTATCGCCAATTGCCAGAGCATCCACTCCATTGGCGATCGCTTCATTGCCGATCGCGGTGCTGAAGTCAGTCTGTGCATCGGCGTTCTCGCCTATCGCGACAGAGCGAACGCCCTGCGCGGTAGCGAGGTGACCGAGCGCAGTGGCTCGCTCTGCACCGGCAGAGGACTGCCAACCAAAAGCGGACGCGCCCGGCCCAGTGGCAACGCTTTCACCGCCGATAGCCGAGGTCGAATTGCCCATAGCGGTCGCGTCTGCACCAAGAGCAAGTGCATCCACACCGTCAGCTACCGAGCCATCGCCATCACCGTCGCCATCGCTGCCGATGGAAATAGCGCCTACGCCGCGAGCTTCGGCGTCGCCGCCGAGTGCGATGCCAGCGTCATCGGTTGCGAGGGCACCGAATGCGCCACCGTCGGTGTTGCCGCCGATAGCTATGCCGCCACGACCCTGCGCAGCGGCAGCTTCACCTACTGCGACCGACGCGAAGCCATCCGACGTTGCCAGATGGCCCAAGGCGGTAGAACGCTCTGCATTGGCTTGCGCTTGCCAGCCAAAGGCAGACGCGCCAGGTCCGGTCGCGACGCTTTCACCACCGACCGCACTGGTCGAATTGCCCATGGCCATTGCCGTATCGCCAACAGCCAGTGCGTCGATACCGTTGGCGATCGATTCATTGCCGATCGCCGTTGCATTGTCCGTCTGGGCATCGGCGTTCTCACCGATCGCGACGGAGCGAACACCCTGTGCGGTTGCCAGGTGCCCGACAGCAGTTGCGCGTTCCGCGGTTGCAAGTGCTTGCCAGCCGAAGGCCGACGCACCCGGCCCGGTTGCCACGCTTTCGCCGCCAATTGCACTGGTCGAATTGCCCATTGCCATCGCCGTGTCACCAACAGCCAGTGCATCGATGCCATTGGCGATCGATTCATTGCCGATCGCTGTCGCATTGTCTGTCTGTGCATCGGCATTCTCGCCCACCGCGACAGAGCGAACCCCTTGCGCCGTCGCAAGATGGCCAAGCGCCGTTGCACGTTCACCGGTGGCCATCGACTGCCAGCCATAAGCACTTGCGCCAGGGCCGGTAGCGACCGACTCTCCGCCGACCGCGGTGGTTGACGGACCGGTCGCGGTAGCGGGGGCGGCTCCGGCATCGTCGCTGCCGATCGCCACTGCATCGGTACCATCTGCCACGGCACCTGTTCCGACTGCAACGCCGCCATTACCTGTCGCAACCGAATCTACGCCGCACTCGGTAGAATTTGTATTGGCGGCATTACATTCCGGGGTTCCATCTGCCAGCGCAGGCGTGGCGAATGCCAAGCTTGCAGTACCGGCCAGAAGCGCGGCTGCGATGCGATTTTCGAAAGTCTTGATCATGATGCTTTCTCTTTCCTTTAACGGACCAGAAAGCCGATCGACGCGGGCCATCCTCTCCCACAGCTGGCGGTTATTCCACCTTGTTCTGCACGAAGACCTACGGGTCTCGGCTGCCATCCCGATCGAGATGACGCCAACAGCTACTTGCGTGCAGCCCGATCGGATGCACTCGCGCGCAGAAAAATAAGAATATCTATCTCAACGCCCTGAATAGTATCAGAGAATTATTTTGAGATTTTACTCAGACTTCCGCCAGAGGACCTGCCAGCAGGATCGGCATGGTAGGCGTTTCATGCCGTTCGCCCGTGTCGTCTTCGAAAGTGACGGCCAGCGTTGCTCCCGCCGCCAACAACGAGCTTTCCTCTACCGACAGGTCACGAGCGAAATTGCCCTGCTGGGGAATTGCGCCCAAAGATATCGGGGCACCGCCTGCAGGAATGACCCATAGTTCAGGGGTCTTGCCCGGCTCCGCTTCAAGACCGGCGATTGCGAGCCTTAGCTGCCCACTTTCGGGATCGATCCGGCTCGCAAGACTGCGATTGGCTTCCGCATCTGCCAGCTGGGCGACAAGTTGATCACCCGCAACTGCGGCAATTTCCGGTGGTGCAATCGGTGATGTCGCGGGAGTGGACAGGAACAGAACCAAGGCCGCTGCGGCCGCGCTCACGCCGACGAGCGCAGCAGCAATGCTCCATCCCGCAGGGCCCCGCCCGTGCACAGGGGCCATCGCTGCTGCGGCCGGCATGTCTAGCTGGGCATCAATTGCGTCGATCCGTGCAACAATACCCTGCCATACAGCATCGGAGGGCAGAGCGCTCTGCGCTCCTTCACTCATCGCGCCGAGCCGGGCCTCCCACCATTCAACCGCCCCCGCGAACGTCACGTCCGAAAGCTGCAACCGGCGAGCGGCCGCCAGGTCACTGCCCTCGAGTACACCCAGAGCGAGTTCGCCCGCGGTCAGGAACGGGTCGTCCGACTGAATTACTTCGTCATCAGCCACCAAGGCAGCCCTTCAAACCGGCAAGGCCGCGCCTGATCCAGCTCTTCAATGTGCCGAGCGGAACGTCGATTTTGAGAGCAAGTTCGGAATATGAATAGCCATCGAAGAACGCGAGCCTGATGGAACGGCGCTGATCACCCGACAGCCTTTTCAAACAGCGCGCCAAAGCCTCGCTCTCTTCCATCGCACACAACCATTCGTCGGCGGGAAGAACATCGGTGTCTTCGACTTCAGGCAGCGTCGCTTCCGCCCGTTCGACGATCCGACCGTCACGGCGCAGTTCGTCGAGCGCGGTATTCCGTGCGATCGTGCATAGCCAGGTAATCGGGCTCCCCTTGCGGCTGTCGAAACGCGCGGCACGCCGCCAGACTTTGACATAGACATCCTGAAGGACATCCTCGGCTCGTTCGCGGTCTGGAACGATCCTCGCGATTGTGCCGAAAAGCTTGGCCGACGTCAGGCGATAGACGGTTTTAAGCGCCCTACGATCGCCGCCAGCAATGCCGGCCATCGCCCCTGTCAATTCCTCGCGCGCAGCCGACATTCGTCTCATCTACCCCCTAACACCGATGTGTCCGCCACCGGAGCATCGATGTCAAGGTAAGGTTCTGTCAGCGAAAACCATGTCCGCGAGGTATTTACTCGGTCGCGAGCGCCTTCTCGATCTCAGCCAGCGGGACCAGTTTGAAATTCTGCGCCTTCCCTTCGTTCATGCCGTCCTGGGCGATGAACAGTCCGCCGGGAAATGCCGGTCCGAAATCGCCTGCCATCGCTTCGATCCCGTCGGTCTCCTCGGCACTGCCGAAAGCACCTTTTGCGATGCGAAACCGCCCTGCAGGTGTCATGTCGGGCAAAGCATAACGCATATAGGTGTTGTCGCCTTGGCTGGACGCATAGAGCCAGCCGCCATCGGTGCCGTCGGGAACCAGCGCCAATCCTTCGACATCGGCGACAAGCTTGCGCCTGTCCACCTTGGCAACCAGCTCGCCCGTCGTTGCATCGGACCGGAAGCGCCAGATGCCGACGTCCTCCTCACCGATGTAGAGCGTACCGTTGCGATGATCGACAACGCAGCCTTCGGGTTGGGTGCGCACCTGCATGGTGCGCAGTTCGCGTGCGGCAGGCGCCGCGTCCAGCGCGATTTCCCATTCTCCGATCCGCCCGCTTTTGGGGGCAGTGTAGACGATAAGGGTGTTGCCCCGACGTGTACCGCAGATACCGTAAGCCTCGCCCGGACCGCTGGCGACGCGACCTAGCTTCGTCAGCGTGCCATTCGCCGTATCGAGCCGATAAAACATGATGCCGGCATTTATGGGATCGCTCCGGTCACTGGCAAAGACGATCACGCCAACGTCGCCCATGTCGACGAGATCGACATTGTTCAGCGCAGGGTGTTCGCTGAAGCTCTTCACCTCGCCGTCGAGGCCATAGACGTAGAGTCCGCCCTTCTTGTCGGTCGCGACGATCAGACTGTCGCTCGGCGATGCGGCGTTGCGCCAGATCGCAGGATCATCGGCAGCGTCTTCATTCGCCGTCGCTACCGGCACGGTTTCTGCAACGGCATAGACCGGGACGGCTGGATCGCCGGGCATGGGGGTAGTCGCACATGCGGCAAGGCTGACGCTGGCGAGGATGGGAAGTGTGCTGCGCATCAGAAAGTCACCCTCACGCCGCCCTTCATGGTCCAGTTGTATTCTTCGTATTGGAACAGGTTACGCTGGTTGCCGAGCGTGTTGTAAGCGAAATATTTCGCGTTGTTGATGTTCACCCATTCATAGAAGATCTGAATACCATCGGTGACCCGAAACTTGGCCGACAGGTCGAGCTGGAAGTGGTCGTCGACAAAGCGATCGTATTCGGCCGTCCCAGCCAGTTCGTCGAGATACTTGTCGCGGTAGGTGCCCGACAGGCGGATATCGACCGGCCCTTTGTCGTAACCGAGCGATAGGTTGGCCGTATGCTTCGATGTCGCGGGGAGCGTGATCTTGCGAGGATCGGCAATGTCGCCATCGGTGAACACCGTGCCCGTTGCATCGGTGTAGGTGTAGTTGCCGCTGACGACGAACCCGTCAAACGGTTCGGGCAGGAAGGTAAACGCCTGCGAAGCTCCGATTTCCACGCCGAACACCTCGGCCGTATCGCCATTCAGAGGAATGACCGCTTCGTCGAATTCAATCCCGCGGTAGACACCGTTGAACGGCGGATCGTCACCCTCGAAATTGGCATCCACGATGTAATCCTTGATGGATTTGTAGAAGATGCCGGCCGTGATCGCACCGGTGCTGCTCATGTAATATTCGGCCGAGGCATCGAAATTCCACGCCTTGTACGGCAGAAGGTCGGGGTTGCCGAACTCGCCTTCGCGCTCGTCATCGTCATTCTGTTCGACAGCGAAACGAGGCGCAAGGCGCGACAATTTTGGGCGCACGAGACTGCGGTATCCGGCCAAGCGCAGAACCACGTTCCGGGTCGGCTCGAAACGGACATTCAGGCTGGGCAGCCAGTTGCCATAGTTCTTGTCGATCGTGGTGGGTTCGACGAGCACAGTGTCGTCGGCGGCTTCACCCCCATCAGGCAAAGTGCCCCCTTCCTCGACGAGCGTGACGAGATTGCCGCGAATGTCGTTGCTGGTGTGTTCGTAACGCAGACCGCCGATGACACGCAGAGTGGAGCTGTCCCATCGGCCAAGAAGATAACCAGCCATGATGTCTTCGCCGACCGAATAGTCAGACACCGCTGAATCGAAGGCGCTATCGAGTGCGACGAATTCGAAATCGTCACGGTTTGCGCGGAAGAAATCGCTGGCGCCGGTGTTGCTCGCCATCGGTTCGAGGGAAATAAGGCGATAGGTGGCAGAGCCCAGGGCCTGGTCCAGCGTGAAACTGTCGTTCTCGTAAAATTCGATGTTGGCATTGTAACGCTTGTCCCGCCAGCGGCCCTTGGCACCGGCCTGAACCGTGAATTCACCCCCGTCCGTGATGAACCGGCGCCCGAAGTCAACGCGTCCCGCCCATTCCTCGTCACTCGCGTCAGAAAGCGCGGTGTATTCGATATCGGTCAGTTCGTAAGCTGCCGGATCGTAGAAGCTGCCCGGATCGGAATTGACGGTGTAGAGCGGAACGCGCGGATCCGTCAGATCGAAGCCGATTTCGAGGCCGTCGTCCGAGAAACGCTGGCGGAATTCTGCCGGGTCGACGCTGCCATTCTCGCGTTCGGAAGCGCGGGCATAGCTGGCAGAGTAGTCAGCGAACCAGGTTCCCGTATCGGTTTTTCCGCCTGCAACGACAGACCAGATCCGCTGGCGTTCGAAACGGTCCTTGATATCGCGTTCAACGCCGATCCGCTGGCGCACCGTGTCGGCAGGATCGTCGCTTTCCGGATCTTGAATGGTCGCATCGTTGAACGTCGCAATGCCATTGGCGAAGCTGGTCGGTCCGTAATCTTCGAAGTCGCCCATGTCGAACGTCAGCCGGCGGCGATATTCCTGATCGTCAAATTGGCTCCACGTCCCCTTGACGTAGAGGTCGGTGGTATCGCTGGCGCGAAAATCGAAACCCAAGGTGCCGCTGATCCGTTCGCGTTCCACGTCATAATCGCGATACTGCAGCTCGAGAGGAACGATGCCGCCCTCGTCGATCCAGTCGTCGGCTTCGATGTTGTCGGTCTCAAACTTGCGTCGATAATAGGAAACGCCGCCGGATACGCCGAAATTGTCGCTAAGAAGCGTAGCGAAATCGAGGCTTGCTTTCGGCGTCAGAGCGTCGGCGTAATCGTTATAACTCCCTTCGAGCTTGACGATCAGCAAGTCCTTCTTGCGATCGAAAGCGCTGGTTGTCTGGATTTCGACCGAAGCACCGATTGTGTCGGCATCCATGTCGGGAGTGAGCGATTTCTTCACTTCGATAGATTCGATGATGTCGCTGGAGATAACATCGAGCGCGACCGAGCGCACATCGCTTTCGGGTGAAGGCAAACGGACCCCGTTGAGCGAGGTCGATACGAGCTCCGGGTCGAGGCCACGCACCGATACGAAGCGGCCCTCCCCCTGATCGTTCAGCACGTTCACGCCGGGCAGGCGGCGCAAGCTTTCGGCGACGTTCTGGTCGGGGAACTGGCCGATCGCATCGCGCGTCAAGACATCGGAAATGCCGTCGGCTTCCTTCTTGCGCGAAAGCGCGCTGGACAAGTTGGCAGCCTGACCAACAACCAGGATTTCATCATCCCCGAAACCTGCCAGCGCAACATCCTCGCGCACTGTGCCGGTAGCGGGGACGCTGATCGACCGGGTAGCGGTTTCCGCACCGACATACGTAATTTCCAGCGTGTAATCGCCAGCCGGAACATCAGCAAACAGGAAGGACCCGTCTCGCGATGTTGCTGTCACGCGGTCCAGTTCGACAATGCGGACCTGCGCACTACGCAGCGCAATGGTGTTACTTGTATCCGAAACCGTCCCGGCGACCTCGCCAGCATGAGCAAGAACGGGAAGTGACATGGCGGCGATTGCAGCGCCGGCGAATAGGGAATGTCTGATTTTCATGGTTGCCCTCCGAGTAAGTTGAGGGCCGCCTAGCTTTGGTGTTTGACCGGTTGATTGCCGCACGGAGGCGGTTTGACGACAAATGCGCTATTTTTGCCTTTCATTTGTCACAATGCCGGGCCTTGCGAGCGCTCGACCGACCGTCAGTGCAAATAATGCGGGCCAAACGCGCAATTTGCGTGTAGGGCGCACGCGATTGCGGGCCGTGCCCGCTCCGCGACGAGCTGGCACCCCCTGCCGAGCCCCGCGCCCAAAAGAAAGAATTCAATGTCGTTTTCCCACCTCCCGCCGGTGATCGGCGAGGCTTTGACCGCTCGTGGCTACGAGGCGCTCACCCCCGTTCAGAAGGCCGTGACCGAAGCCGAATCGCATGGTCGCGACCTGATCGTTTCCGCTCAGACCGGCAGCGGGAAGACGGTTGCCTTCGGTCTGGCACTTGCCGACCAGTTGCTGAGCGACCTCGGCGGCTCGCCATTGAGCGAGACCCCACTCGTGCTCGTTGTCGCTCCAACGCGCGAACTGGCGCTACAGGTCAGCCGTGAACTTGGGTGGCTTTTTGCAGGTGCAAGCCTGCGCATCGCAACCTGTGTCGGCGGGATGGATGCGAGCAAGGAACGGCGCAACCTGCGTGGCGGACCGGCCATTGTCGTCGGCACCCCGGGGCGCCTGCGCGACCATATCGAGCGCGGCGCATTGGACCTGTCGGGCCTTATCGGCGTGGTACTCGACGAAGCGGACGAAATGCTGGACATGGGTTTTCGCGAAGATCTCGAGGAAATCCTCGACGCGACACCCGAGACACGCCGCACGCTTCTCTTCTCCGCCACCATGCCCCGCCCGATCGAACGGCTGGCCGAACGCTATCAGCGCAACGCCTTGAGACTTTCGCTGGTCGGCGAAACGCGTGGGCATGGCGATATCGCCTATCAGGGCGTTGCTGTCGGGCCGTCGGAAATCGAAAACGCGGTTGTCAACCTGCTGCGTTTTCACGAGGCTGAGACGGCAATCTGCTTCTGCGCCACTCGCGAAAGCGTCCGCCGCCTTCACGCGACCTTGCAGAACCGTGGCTTCGGCGTGGTCGCGCTTTCTGGTGAGCATTCGCAGAGCGAACGCAACCAAGCCCTTCAGGCGCTGCGAGACCGCCGCGCACGCGTGTGTGTGGCCACCGACGTTGCGGCTCGCGGTATCGATCTTCCGACCTTGAGCCTGGTCATTCATGTCGAGATACCGCGCGACGCGGAAACGCTGCAACACCGTTCCGGTCGCACAGGACGTGCGGGTAAAAAGGGTATCGCCGCCATTGTGGTTCCCCACAACCGCCGCCGCCGGGTGGAAGGCATGCTGCGCGGCGCGCAGATCGAAGCCGAATGGATCGATGCGCCGACTCCGGAAGCCATCCGGAAAAAAGACCGTACCCGTCTGATCGAGAACCTCACGGCACCACGCGAAATCGAAGAGTACGATCGCGAACTCGCTGCCGACATCATGACCCGCATGACCCCGGAAGATATCGCCGCTGCGCTGGTGCAGGCGCACCGGGCGGAAATGCCCGAGCCGGAAGAACTGCTCGCCAACACGCCCGAAGCGCGTGAAAAGGCCAAGGCCGAACGTCACCGTCCCGGCTTCGAAGATGTCGTGTGGTTCCGCATGGACATCGGGCGACGCCAGAATGCCGAGCCACGCTGGATCCTACCGCTGATCTGTCGCCGCGGTCATATCACGCGCAATGAAATCGGTGCGATCCGCATTGGCCAGCATGAAACCTGGTTTCAGGTGCCCCGTCCCATTGCTGCCAAGTTCGCGGATGCCGTGCAGCGCACAGCAAGCCCCGATGACGAACAGGACGCCATTGCCATTGTCGAAGCACCGGAAGGCCCGCGTGTCGAAGCGCGCGAGAACCGCAAGCATGGTGGCGGTGGCAAAGTCCACGCTCGCCCGCTGAATAGGAAGCCCGGCGGCGGCGCTGGCTTCAGAGGCAAGTCCGGCAATGGGAAGCCCGAGGGCAGCGGGTTCCGCGGCAAGGCCAGCGACAGCAAATCCGGTGGCGGTTTCCGGGGCAAGTCTGGCGAAGGCAAACCCGGCGGCGGCTTCAGGGGAAAACCTGGCGATAACAAACCTGCCGGCGGCAAACCCTTCAAGAAGGGCAAGCCCTTCAAGGGGAAGGGTAAACCACCCAAGCCCTGAAGTGGGCCGCTGAGCTTGCACCTATGAACACACCGGCTAGGGTAATGTTTTGCCCTAGCCGGAGCGTTCAATGATCCTACGCAGCCTCGCCATAACGACTGCCCTGTTCTTCACCACTTCTGCGATCGCGCAGCAGTCGGAACGGGAACCGGCAGGCATCGATCCGGACAGGCTGGAAGAAACCGTACGCACCATGGCTTCCGACCAGTTTGAGGGACGAGCGCCTGGAACGGTCGGCGAAGAACGGACTATCGGTTACCTCATCGGGCGTTTGCAGGGACTGGGACTGGAACCGGGCGGCGAAGACGGTACGTGGACCCAGAAGGTGCCATTGCTTCACACTCGACTCGGCACCCCGGGGACCCTGTCGTTCGAACATGGCGGCACCACCAAAAGTCTGAACTTCCCGAAAGATATTTACGTGTCGACCCTGCAGCCGTCCGATACGGCCGCTATCGACAACGCCCCGCTGGTTTTTGTCGGCTACGGTGTCGATGCGCCAGAACGAGGTTGGGACGATTTCAAGGGTGTCGACCTCAAGGGAAAAGTCGCCGTGTTCCTGGTGAACGATCCGGATTTCCATGCCCAGGATGGTGAAGAGGTCGCGGGCACATTCGGGGGCCGCACGATGACCTATTACGGCCGCTGGACCTACAAATTCGAAGAGGCTGCGCGGCAGAGGGCGATCGGTGCATTGATCGTCCACGAAACGCCGGGCGCTGGTTATGGCTGGAATGTCGTGGAGAGCCCTGGGGGCGAGAATTACGATGTCGTCCGCCCCGAGGATGATATCACCAGCCTCGCGCTGCAGGGGTGGATCTCAGGAGAAACCGCCGAAACGCTGTTCGCTTCTGCCGGGCAGGATCTGGCCGAACTGAGCATCGCTGCGCGGCGCAGGGATTTCAAACCCGTCGATCTTGATACGACGTTCTCCGCATCGTTCCCCGTAAAGAGCGATGTAGTTCAGAGCCAGAATGTACTGGCGAAGATATCCGGCACATCGAAACCGGACGAAAGTATAATCTACGGCGCTCACTGGGACGCCTATGGTGAAGGTGAACCGGACGAGCAGGGCCGCATCTACCGCGCAGGCGCGAATGACGATGCGCTGGGCGTTGCAGGGCTGTTTGAAATCGCCCGCGCATTCAAGAGTGGCCCCGCGCCCGAGCGAAGCGTGATCTTCGCCTTCTGGACTGCGGAAGAGCGCGGGTTGCTCGGATCCGAATACTATGCCGCCAATCCGATATATCCGCTGGACAAGACCGTCGCCAATTTCGACCTGGACATCTTGCAAACCGCGGGCCAGTCGAAGGATGTGATCCTGGTCGGTAAAGGGCAAAGTACGTTGGAAGACGATCTTGCTCGCTTTGCGCAAGCCCAGGGGCGTACGGTAAGCGAGGAAAGCCTACCCGAACGTGGCCTGTTCTATCGAGCCGACCATTTCAGCCTTGCCAAGCGCGGCGTGCCGGTAATGCTGATGATGGGCATCGCGGGCGCTTCCGATCTGGTCGAAGGCGGTACAGACGCCGGTCAGGCGTGGGTCGATGCCTATACCGGCGATTGCTACCACGCCGCCTGCGACGCTTGGAGCGAGGACTGGAACCTTGCAGGAGCGGTGGAGGACATCGCCCTGTTCCGCGATATGGGCGCCGAGCTGGCAAACAGCGACCACTGGCCTGAATGGAAGGACGGCTCCGAGTTCAAGCAAGTGCGCGAGGAAAGCGAAGGTGTGAGAGGCGTACGTCAACCTCAAGAGTAAGTGTGTTTCTCAAGTTGAAATGCAATAAGATTACTCGCAACTCTGCGACCCAAATTCTTTGCGAACAATCTCAGTAGGGTGTTCGTAAGCGGACAGCGCGGGTGTCTCGACACGCAAATGCTGCACACCAGAGATAATCCGATCTCGCAGCCACGCATTTCCCCGGGACTCGTCTAGGTCGGGAAAAATCTTGGTTGCATGGAAGAGAAGCTCTGACGGGCTGAAAACCCAAATTCCCCGGGAATGGGCGTTTGCAAGCTGGCCGGCCAGAGCCACGTTCGTAACTGATCCAACCGCCCTCGCCCGGTCGTGAAGCGATGCGAGGGTTGATGCCTTTGCGGCGCGCCACTCGTCCGGTGAGAATCCACGACTGTGGAGAGAACAGGCCAGTTCGGAGAGATTGGATACCGACGCTACCCAATCCCTCTCAGGTTGCACGAGAACAATTAAAACCAATCGGTATCCGTTTGTGCCATCATCAATGCTCACTCTCAGATTGCTTTTATCCGTGTCAGGATCCTGCGCTTCTAAGCGCGCGGACAGGGCTTCGACAGCCAGCATGTCCATCAGGGCGGCATCGAGCGCAACAAGACGTCGCAGTGGTGTATCGGACGAAGGAAGCGACCAACTCAGCGCTGTGCCGATGCGACTTCGAGGCTCGGCAGCGACGCTGAGATTTGAAATCTTATCATCTTCTAATTCCCATTCCGAAGAAGGCTCTCGTCTCGTACCTTCTGGCCGCCAGTCACCGAAACGGTCCTCGATCAAGGCTATGACTGCATCTGGATCGACATCGCCAACAACGCTGATCACTGTCGATACTGGGTGATAAAGATCGCGATAAAGTGCCTCGATCACTTCGATTGGTGCGTTCGCCACATCTTGCGAGTTCTGAGCATCGATAAGGTCGGTCGGTGTTCCAGGCCCAACGGCCGCGACAAGATCGGCATAAATGTGATTCCCAATCTTCTTCTCGTCCATTTCTCTGAGCACGTCTGCACGTTGGCGCTCAATCGCTTCCGGCAGAAAGGTCTGCTCGCTCGCAAACTCCCGCAGAATAAATAGGAGGGTATCTATGTCCTTCACTTCACTAGTGCGGGACGAGAAGTAGTACCTTGAACCGCGCCAATCGGTTGCTCCGGCAGATGGAGCCGGGAATGATACTGGCATACCTATCTCAAGGAGTTGGCCCGGCGGTATGTTCGTCGTGCCATCGAAAGCCATGTGCTCGATGAAATGGACAAGTCCGCGCTCACCTGGTCGGCGTTCCGCAATGAATCCCCCTTCAACGTACATCTCGATGCCAATACCGGGCTCGGATGATTTGCGCGGCAAAATAACGTAACGCAGGCCGTTTGGAAGTTCGCCAGTCCTCGCGTCGATGACTTCATAAGAACCTACCAAGGGCAAAGTGCCCTGTGGGGAAAGCTCCGATTGGACGTCTTCAGACGCCAAGGAGCCTTCAGTGGGCAAAATGCCAAGCAAAAACACCGCTGAAAGTGTCACCCAAAATCGGCAAGTTAACGGTCTCATCATTGCTGGCTGCCACCCATTCACAGTATGTTGCGGGGAATGCTCTCACAGGAAAACGGCGACTCTAATGAACGTTTTTCGCCACTTAAAAATCAAACAGCTGATCTACCCAGATGAATATTCGCGATCAATTTAGCCAGACTAAATCCATTAGCCAGGACGGGGAGTTAGCCTTCAATGGTTCTGAGCCTCACCCTCCAGCGTGGTAGAAGTCGTAGATCTGCTGCGCCACGCCTTCGCTGATACCGGGCGCGCGTTTGAGGTCGTCTAGCGCGGCCGCTCTTACTTTTCCCGCCGTCCCGAAGTGCAGCAGGAGCGCGCGCTTGCGTGAAGGGCCGATGCCGGGGATCTCGTCCAGCGGTGATGCGGTGATCGCGCGGCTGCGCTTTGCGCGGTGGGCACCGATGGCGTAGCGGTGGACCTCATCGCGCAGGGTCTGTAAATAGAACAACAGCGGTGAATTCACCGGCAGCGTCTTTTCCCGCCCATCCGGGAAGTGGAACACCTCGCGACCCTCCCGCCCATGATGCGGGCCCTTGGCAATGGCGATCAGGGGCACATTCTCGATCCCCATCTCTGCCAGTGTATCGCGCACCGATGACATCTGGCCCTTGCCACCATCGATCAGGACGAGATCGGGCCATACGGTTTCGTGGCTATTCGCCTTCCCCTCTTCGCCATCCGGATTTTCAGCGAGGTTGCGGAAGCGGCGGCTCATTACTTCGCGCATCATACCGAAGTCGTCATTCGTCTGCGCGCTCTTGATATTGAACTTGCGGTACTGCCCCTTCTCGAACCCTTCCGCACTTGCCACGACCATCGCGCCAACCGCCTTCGTGCCCTGGATATGGCTGTTGTCGTAAACCTCGATACGTTGCGGGACGTCATCTAGTTCAAGGAATTCGGCCAGTTCGCGCAGAACCTTTAGCTTCGTACCGCTTTCGGCCAGCCTCCGGTCCAACGCCTCAACAGCATTGCGTTGTGCCTGGCTCATCAACTTCCTGCGCGTGCCACGCTGCGGGATCGAGATCGCCACCGCATGTCCCGCCTTTTCAGCCAGCGCTTCTGCAACGAGTTCCTGTTCGGCAAGTTCGCGATCGACCAGTATCGTACGCGGAGGAGGCACTTCCTCGTAAAATTGCAGCAACACATCGGACAACACCTCGTCCATGTCGAGATCGCCGATATTGCGCGGATAGAACGTGCGGTGCCCCCAGTTCTGCCCACCGCGAATGAAGAAAGCCTGTACGCCTACTTGCCCGCCCTTGGCTGCGAGTGCGAAGACATCCGCGTCGCCTACCCCCTGCGCATTGATGGCCTGGCTACCCTGGATGAAGGTTGCTGCACGCAAACGGTCGCGCAGGATGGCCGCGGTTTCGAAATCCAGATCTTCGGCCGCCCTCGCCATCTGTTTTTCGATCTGCGTCTGAACGGCGCCCGATTTGCCGCCAAGGAAATCCTTTGCTTCGCGCACAAGGCTGGCATAGCCCGCTTCGTCTATGCGACCGACACAGGGGGCCGAACAGCGCTTGATCTGGTAGAGCAGACAAGGCCGGTCGCGATTGTTGAAAAAGCTGTCGGTGCAGCTGCGCAGCAGGAACAGCTTCTGCAGCGCGTTCAGCGTCTTGTTGACGGAACCGGCGCTGGCGAAGGGGCCGTAATAATTGCCCTTGGCCTTGCGCGCACCGCGATGCTTCATGATCCGCGGATAGGCATGATCGGCGCGCAGCAGGATGAAAGGGAAGCTCTTGTCGTCGCGCAGCAGCACATTGAACGGCGGACGATAACGCTTGATCAACTGGGCTTCGAGCAGCAGCGCTTCTGCTTCGGAATTGGTGGTGACGATTTCCATCGCGCGGCACTGGCTGATCATGCGCTGGATGCGATTGGACAGCCCCTTTACCTGCGTGTAATTCGCCACCCGCGCCTTCAGGCTGCGCGCTTTCCCGACATAGAGCACATCCCCTCGCGTATCGAGCATGCGGTAGACGCCGGGCCTGGGCTTCAGTGTTTTCACCGTATCGCGGATTACCCTGATACCGGCTTCGAGATCGGGCTGCGCGCTGGCCACGACCTTGGTCGCGCTTTCCTCGTGAAAACGCTCCTTGCCTCTCGGATCGTGTGGAGAACCGGCTTTTGTACGCGACATGGCGGTGCAGATAGTGCGAGGCGAGTGCTTGTGCAAAGCAGCGTTTGCGGCCATCCACCGCGCGATGGACGGGAAACCACTCGCACCGCCGCGGACCATGGGGCTGTTCGGCGCTTCACTATTGCCGGTGAACGGCATGATCGGCGCGGGGATCTTTGCCCTGCCCGCCACACTGTTCTTGGCCGTGGGCGACTTCGCGCCCTGGATGATACTGCTGGGGGGCCTGCTGTTCCTTCCGCTCACGCTGACCTTTGCCTGGCTGTCGGCACGGTTCGAACATTCGGGTGGTCCCATCCTCTATGGCGAAGCGGCGTTCGGACGGTTCGTCGGTTTTCAGGCGGGCTGGGCGCGTTATGCCAGCGCCATCGTTACCGTGGCGGCAAACACGCATGTCATGGTCTCCTATCTCGCCACGCTCTTTCCCGTGCTTGACGGACCGGTACTGCGCCCGCTGCTGGTTGCAGGCTTCATTGGCTTCATTACCATCGTGAACCTCTTCAGCCTGAGAAGTTCGGTTGCCACGCTGAGCGCCCTCACAGCCGTGAAGCTTCTGCCCCTGTTGGCCTTGATCGTTGCCGGGCTATTCGCCGGCGATCCACGTGCGGGGCTGGTTCTGCCTGAATTCACCGATGCGGAAAGCGTGGTTCTGCTAACATATTACGCCTTCATCGGCTTCGAATATGTCGTGCTGCCCGCAGGCGAAATGAAGAACCCCAAGCGCGACGTGCCGCTGGCGCTGGTCGCGATGCTGGGGGCGGTTACGCTGCTCTACATGCTGGTGATCTGGGCCTATATCGCCATCGATCCCGGCGTGGCTGCGGATTCCGAAAACCCGTTGGCACTGGCAGCCGATGCGGCAATGGGTCCGGCAGGCGCGATCGCCATAGTGATTGCCGCGGCCTTCAGCATCGGAGCGAATAATTTCGCAGGCGGCATCAGTCTTCCCCGGATGACATTCGGCATGGCCGAGCGGGGCATGTTGCCACGCTGGTTTATGACCGTGTCGCCAAGGCTTGATACTCCGGTCAACTCGATCCTGTTCTATGGCGCCGCGAGCATCGCCTTCGGGCTGTGGGAAGGTTTCCTGGTGCTGGCTTTGGCGGGCACGCTGACCCGCCTCCTCACCTACCTCATCGCAGCCTTCGCTCTGCCGGTGATCGAACATCGCGAAGGAAGGATCGATCCGGTACATGGCTTTGTGTCGATCCTCACGGTGTTGAGCACAATTTGGGTCGGCACCCATGCCGATGCACAGAGTTGGCAGGTTTTCGGCGGTTTGGTCGTGGCGGGAACGCTGCTCTATTTTGTCGCGCGGCAGGAACGACCGACTGAACCGCTCGCCCCGCGCTGACATGGCCAGTTTCGACGCGATAATTCTCGGCGCGGGGGCCGCCGGATTGATGTGCGCGGCGCGTGCCGGCCAACGGGGCAAGCGCGTCTTGGTGCTCGAACGGGCTGAAAAACCGGGTAAGAAAATCCTGATATCGGGCGGCGGTCGATGCAACTTCACCAATATCGGCGCCGGACCAACCAATTACCTCAGTGCCAATCCTCATTTCGCGAAATCGGCGCTGGCGCGTTATACCTCGCGCGACTTTATCTCGCTTGTAGAAAGCTACGACATCGCGTGGCATGAAAAGACGCTCGGCCAATTGTTCTGCGATGGATCGGCAAAGCAGATCGTCGCCATGCTACTGGAGGAATGCGCACGTGCGCGTGAGAGTGGCGGCGACGTAGAAATCCGCTGCGGCGAGGAAATTGCGTCGGTCGAACACGACGGCCTATTTAAGGTCACCACTTCGGCTGAAACATCAACCGCGCCCGCTCTTGTCATTGCGACCGGCGGACCATCCATCCCGAAAATGGGCGCCACCAGTTATGCCTACGAATTGGCGCGCCAGTTCGGCCTGAAGCTGGTGGAGCCCCGCCCTGCGCTCGTTCCGTTGACACTCGGCGGCGAAGAGGTCCTGTTTCGCGACATTTCCGGCGTGTCCGCGCCCGTAGTGGCCACCGCCAACAAGGCCTCCTTTGCAGAAGCAGCGTTATTCACCCATCGCGGCTTGTCTGGTCCGGCGATCCTTCAGGCCAGTTCGTACTGGCGACCAGGCGATCCGCTGCTGGTGGATTTCCTGCCCGACCAGACAGCTGAGTGGCTGATGGATGCAAAGCGCACCAGCCCGCGTGTCGGCTTGAAGACGCAGTTGCGTGAAGCTCTCCCGGCACGGCTGGCCGATATCCTGGCCGACAAGATCGGGATCGAAGGCGACCTCGGCAATGTGCCCGACAAGGCTTTACGCAGCGCAGGTGAGCGGTTGAAACGCTGGGCGTTCCATCCGAACGGCACCGAAGGCTTTGCCAAGGCCGAGGTCACCGTCGGCGGTATCTCCACTGCCGAACTGTCGTCCCGCACAATGGAAGCGAAGCGCTTACTAGGTCTGTTCGCCATTGGTGAGGCAGTGGATGTGACCGGCTGGCTTGGCGGTTATAATTTCCAATGGGCTTGGGCTAGCGGCGTCGCGGCGGGCGACGCGCTGTAAACGCTCGCCCGCGCTAACCCGCCAGCAATCAGAAGACTTTCCGCAGCTCGAGCGAGACCACACGTCCTAAGGGGTCGACGAGGTCAGGCTGATAGCCCAGTGGGACTATTCCGTTCTCATCTGTCACACGCTGCCGGGCGTCGAAGATGTTGTCGACCCGAAGCGAGAGGCGCGCTCCCTTGAAAAAGCCCGGTGTCTCACCGGTGAGCCACTTCTGCTCCTCGAGATTCATGAACAGGCGCAGGTCGAAAGTGGCAAGGTCATGGAACGTCAGTGTGTCCACATCGGTGCCGCTGGCATAATTGCCCGACAGGCGCAGACCCATGCCCTTGTGGAACAGCCCGCCTTCCATGGTAAAGTTATGGCGGCTGATGCCCGATCCGCTCAGGGCGTCCCCGTTCAGTAGATCGAGTTCCGGAATGCCAGGCGCGATCAGCGCCGAATTTTCGAGCTCGATCGTGTGATAGAGCGACAAGTTCCAGCGTCCTTGACCGTCGCCGCCGCCCCGACCGCCGCGTCCTCCGCCGCCACCACGACGGCCGCCTCCTCGCGCCTCACCAGCTCCGGACGAACCGGCAGTACGTGTTTCGGCTCCGTCTTCGCCGGCTTGCGGCGAAGCGCAGACCCGGCTGCGCAACTCGTTCAGCCGGGCTTCGTCGATCTGCCCATCGGGGCCCGTCAGCCGCTCACGGATGCGTTCGGGCAGTGCGGCAAGATCAACCGGGGTGGAGGCAGACGGATCGGCCGCGTTCCAACCTGTGCAAAGCGCTTGGCGCATCGCGGCCATTCGCTGCGGATCGGGCGCACCATCCGCGCTGCAGAAGCGTTCGCGCATCTGTGCGACACGGGCCGGATCGATCTGCCCGTCTTCGCCGCGCAGTCGCTGCTGCATCTGTTCAGGCAATTGGGAAACATCGGGCTCTGCGCCCTCCTTGCAGAATTGCGCGCGAATTTCGGCGAACCGCTCGGTGTTGAAGCCGCCACGGCCCTGCCCTGCTCCGCCCTGTCCTGGTGCCGATCCCTGTCCTCCGGCAGCGCCCATGCGCGCCATGAAGCCTCCGCGCCTTCCGCCGCCTCCTTCGCTTTCGGGGGCGGGCTTGCCGACTTTGCCGAAGAAGTTGAAACCGTAGCGGATGCGCGAAGAATTACGTTCGGCAAACGTCACCGGCCGCCGGTCCAGTTCCACCAACTGCCCATCGACGCGGGTCACGCGATCAGGGAATGCCGCCTCGATGGCGGGTGTCAGGACGGGGAAGCTTTCGGTCACGTCGTCCGAACGGTTGCGGAAATATTCGACGCGGAAATTGGATCTGTCGAACAGATCGAAATCGTAGGATGCTGACAGTTTGATGTCGCGCTGCGTCTCCGCAAGCAGATCCGGATTGCCGCCCGTGACGACGTTGGCCAGCACCGTGTCGCCCGTGACAAAGTCGAACACCGGGACGTTGACGTCGACGATCTGCGGCGATCCAAGCTGGGTCAGGCTCGGTGCGGCCTCGCGCACGGTGTAGCTCGCCTGCAGCGACAGGCTTTCCGACGGCCGCCAGTTCAATCCGGCATTCCAGTTCGTCAGCGTCCCGAAATCGGAAAGGTCGTCGATGCCACCGCCCAGATCGAGACTGAGTTCGCCCAACGCGCCGAGGAAATCCTCGCGCGCGCTGGCAAGCGGTATACCCAGATTGACGCCGGCAAGCGCGCGGCGGCGGTTGAGCGATGTTTCCAGCCCGTTCGTACGCGTGTCCGTGCTGTCAATTCCGTTGAGCTTGTACCCGACCTTGGCGGTCACATTGACCTCGCCGCTCGGCAGCAGGATCGGCTGCCCCGTGAGCGTCGCGAGTGTATCGATCGTATAGGTCTTGCTGCGCGCCTCATCGAAACCAGCGCTGGGGACGGTCCCCAGATCGCCCGTGATGTCGATCTCGCCGGCAGCGGCCGCTGCCACCAGGCCGCTCGTATCGCGTCGGCGATCGATTTTCGACGTGCTCCATCCGCGCGCCGCATCCAGCGTCAGGGCAAGGTTCCAGTCGCCCACTGGCGCGTTCAACGAGCTTCCCAATGAGGCGGTGGTCGAAGATGTCCGGCGCGTGATCGGATTGTCATCGATCGCGCGCAGTTCGGTGTTACCGTCGGGATCGGTCAGCAGCACCGTATCCAGCCCGGACAGCGATCGGGTGACGCTGCGCTCCAGATTGCCGTTGATCGAGAAAGTCGGCGCCCGCGCGCCTTCCCCGAAACTGGTGTTCCAGGTTGTCTCGAGCTCGAACCCTTCGCTGTCGGAGGCAAGGCTGCGAAAGGCGGCAGGATCCGGATCGGACGCCACGGTCGGCACGCTGTTTTCGGTCTGGATGATCCCGCGTTCGGCTTCCGTCAGCATGGATGACGTGTTGAATTCCGCACCCAGCAGCAAACGGTCGCCGCCATTGATAGTCAGCTGCGAATACTCCGCCTCGCCGCTCGACCGGCCTCCTGCCGTGGGCTGCCCGTATTCCAGTTCCACCTCGCGGCTGGCGAAATTGTCCTTCAGGATGAAATTGACCACGCGCTGATCGGCGGGATAGCCATATTGCAGAGCAACCTCTTCCGGGAAGACCTCTACCTTGACGATCGCTTCGGGCGGATAGCGGCGGAACTCGCGGAAGCTCGAAACGCGTCGCCCGTTGACCAGGAAGACCGGACGCCCGCTACCGCGGCCACTGGCCGATCCCGTCTGGGGCCCCAGTTGCTCGATCAGGTCAGCCAGCGAATCCGCACCGTAGGCTGCAAGGTCCGCTTCATCGAGTTCGACCACCGGCGGGACATCGGTCTGCACCTGCCCGCGCACACGTTCGCCCGTTACGATGATGGCATCTTCGGGAAGCGGTTCGTCCTGCGATCCGTCCTGGCTTGTCGCAGGTGCGGGATCGGCATCCTGGGCGAAGGTTGGCGTGGCAAGCGCAATGGTCAGCGCAAGTGCGGAAATACGGGGGAGATAGTGCATGGAATGCGTTGTGATCCTGTCTCAATTCTCTTCCGTCCCCGGCAGCATGGCTGGACGAGGCGGAGCCGGCAGGCAAGAAATGTCGGGTAACAAAATGTCGCGCCAGCCTTGCGCCGCGCTTAACGACCGAGTCTTCCCTTTTGTCCCTACTGCCGCTATGGGCGCGCGACACAAATCGACCAACGGCACAGTCCAAGGAACTACATGGCGAAAGAAGAACTTCTCGAAATGCGCGGCAGGGTGGTGGAACTGCTGCCCAATGCGATGTTCCGCGTCGAGCTCGAGAACGGCCATGAAGTGCTCGGCCACACCGCCGGCAAGATGCGCAAGAACCGTATCCGCGTGCTCGTCGGCGACGAAGTGCTTTGTGAACTGACGCCCTACGATCTCACGAAGGCGCGCATTACTTATCGCTTCATGCCCGGTCGCGGCGGCCCCGGCCCCCAATAAGCGCACGTGGGCCAGCCCACCCTCGTTCTAGCATCGGCCAGTCCCCGCAGGCGCGAACTTCTCGCACGCCTCGGGTTGACGCCTGCTGCCATCAATCCCGCGGACATCGATGAAACGCCCCATAAGGGCGAATTGCCGCGCGACTATGCAAAGCGCATGGCGCGCGAAAAGGCGCAGGCTGCCGCATCCGGTGACGGCCACGTACTCGCCGGCGATACTGTGGTCGCCGCGGGCCGCCGCATCCTGCCCAAGGCCGAAGACGAAGCCACGGCCCGCAAATGCCTCGAACTACTGTCGGGTCGACGCCACCGCGTCCTTTCCGCCATCGCCCTTCGCGCACCGGACGGCGCCATCCGTGAACGGCTGAGCGAAACGGTGGTAATGTTCAAGCGCCTCTCGTCCGCCGAAATCGACGCCTATCTCGTCAGCGGCGAATGGGAAGGCAAGGCAGGTGGCTATGCCATCCAGGGCATCGCGGAAGGGCTGATCAGCCGTATTCAGGGCAGCCATTCGGGTGTGGTTGGCCTGCCTCTCTATGAAACGCGCACATTGCTGCGCGCCGCTGGGTTCGACATTGCCTGAATGGCAGGTCGAAGAGGGTATCGGCGAACGCCGGGCCCTGCTGCTTGATGGTGAAACACCTCTCGCCGCCGGCGTCCACTGGCCGGGTGAAATCCAGGCGGGCGATGAATTCGAAGGCAAGCTGCTGCGCAAGACAGGCGCACGAGGAACCGCGCAACATCCCTCCGGCCGCGAGGTTCTGGTGGATAAACTTCCGCGCGATGCAAGCGAGGGCGCAAACTATCTTTTCGCCATAACGCGCGGCGCGATGACGGAACGCGGACGCTTCAAGCTCCCAGCCGCCCGGCCGGTTTCAACGATAGCTGGCACACTATCTGATCCGTCGGCCAACGCCAGGTCGGTCCGTCGCTTCCCCGCGGGGGTCTGGGAAGACATCTGGCATGCTGCATCCTCCGGCGAGGTCGAGTTCGCTGGCGGCTCGCTGCTCTTTGCGGTGACGCCGGCCATGACGCTGATCGATATCGATGGCGACCTGCCTCCGCGCGAACTGTCCCTCGCCGCAGTTCCGCAAATCGCACGCTGGCTCACGCTCTTCGATCTCGGCGGCTCGATCGGGATCGATTTTCCAACCCTCCAGACGAAATCCGACCGCAAGGCGGTGGATTCGGCGCTCGAAGAGGCGTTGTCGGGTTTTTCCCATGAACGAACGGCGATGAACGGCTTCGGCCTCGTTCAGATTGTTGCCCGGCTCCACGGCCCTTCGCTGCTGCATCGTTTCGCGACCTCGCGCATAGGTATGGCAGCCCGAATGGCGCTACGCCGCGCCGCAATGGTCGAAGGGCCCGGCGCGACATTGTTGACCGTTCATCCCGCGTTGAGGCCACGGCTCGGGCCCGAATGGATCGCCGAACTCGAGCGGCGCACCGCGCGCCCGGTGCGCATTGCGATCGACCCGGGGCTTGCGATCGAAGCGGCCACTGCCCAGATCGTCCCGCATGACGACTAGATCCCGCCCTTGCCCGATCTGCAAACGGGCCCGCAGCGAAGAATACGCGCCGTTCTGTTCCAGCCGCTGCCGCGACCGCGATTTATCGAAATGGTTTGGCGACGGCTATTCCGTGGCCGGGCGGCCCGCCCTGCCCGAAGAAATCGGGGCGGAATTCTGCGGCGGCAAGGAAGAGTAGAAATTCCCCCCTTGCCAAGGCGGACGAGCTTCGCCATAGGCGCGCTCTCACTGCTCACGGGCCCCTTTCGGGCTCCATAGCAGACGCAGTGTGCCCGGGTAGCTCAGTGGTAGAGCAGACGATTGAAAATCGTCGTGTCGGTGGTTCGACTCCGCCCCTGGGCACCACTGCTTCTCTAGAAAATCGAATTCGATGGCCTGACTTCGGTCTAGTCGGTAAACGGGCGGGCATTCGGGTTGATCCGTGACTGGTGTCGCCCGCAACTTCGTCTGCGCTGCGGCGGTCACTTCATTTTTGCCAACGTGTGGATGGTAGCGGCAAATGGAGAATGTATCGCAATTTGCGGATCATCAATTCAATACCCCCTTCGCCGATCTCGACAATAAGCAGAGTTCGGTGGGACCTGGCGAAATGCCACCGTCTCTCGGCAGGTTTAAACGCAAATATCTTCCCATATAATCCAATAAGTTATTGCGATCCAAATGAAGCGGCGACAATGCAGTCGTTCTTTGGGTTTGGAATCAGATAGATGGCGATTTTTAATAGGGAGAGAGGCGGAACATTTCATCAGCGATTGCATCGTGTCGTTTCATTACTGACCGGCTTTTGGGTCATTACGGCGAGTGCATCTGCTAGTGCGGCAGGAGATGAACTGATCTTTGTGCCGTTATCTACTTTCGCCGAATTGGATCACGCTTTTTCACCCGAACTCACTGCGTCGAGTGACACAGCTCGAGTGCTCGTCGCGCCAGGCGCTTATCTTGAGGAAGCCACTATTGCCGACTTTGATCGCGAGACGGTCGACTATCAGGAGGTTGAGAACCAGGTTCCAGTGACGGTTACGACGCGAGACGGCTTCGAAAATCCTGCGCGCCGGAATTACGCATCGTTCGGCGAGGATGTGAAAGCTATCAAATGGGAATTTGCCGCGGTCGCCGGTTATTACACTGCAATCAATGCGCCCAAGCTATTGAAAGACCCGCAATGGCCGAGCTTTCAAAGCGAGGGCTGGTTTGGCAGATCAACCAACAATGTCGGCGTCGATAAATTGGCTCACGCTTACTCGGCCTACGTGATCAGCGAGTTGCTTTACGGTCGGCTCAAGCGAAATACGAATGACGCTCCCGGCATCGAAATCACGGCTGCGGCTCTTGCTTCGGGTGTCATGCTTTGGACAGAAGCTTTCGACAGCATAGAGCCGACCAGCGGCTGGTCCTGGGAGGACGTGACGTTCAACACGATGGGCGCTGGATTTTCTCTATTGCGCAATTCCGTTCCCGGATTGGATGAGAAGTTGGATTTTCGTCTGATGATCGAACCCAACGACGACATCTACACTATTAGCGGTAAGGAACATTTTCAGCAGCAACGCTATTTCCTGGCGCTCAAGCCGGCTGGCTTCGAAGCCTTCGATAATAGCCCGCTGCGGTACCTCGAACTGCATCTGGGCTATCACGGAGATGATTTCCTCCTGGAAGATAGGGCGGCCGGTATCGTCCCGAAGCGGCATATTTTTGTGGGGTTGGGTATCAATCTACGAGAATTGCTCTTCAAGGATTCAAAAAGTACGGTCGGGAAAGCGGCAGGCGAAGTGCTGGATTATTTCCAGCTCCCCTATACTGCAGTCCATACTCACCTGACCGATTAACGTATTGACGCGGAGGAACCTCGTACGGTTCCGCGAAGATTACCGCATAACTCGGGTTCGCCGCTGGTATGCATCCTGCCCCTTACCCGCGACGCTTCCCCTCCACCCCCGCGCAAGCTAGGCACGCCCTATGCATGACACCAGCAGCGCGCTTTCCGCTTTCGACATTGCCGCGATCCTCGTCGTGGCTTCCGCCTTGCTGGGCTGGTTCAACCATCATTTCATCAAGCTGCCCCATGTCATCGGATTGACCGTGATGGGCGCATTGACGGCCATCGGCCTGATGATTGCGAATGCCTTCATTCCCGCGATTACGCTGGGCGACTGGGTGGCCGACATCCTGCGGCAGCTGAATTTCACCGAAACGCTGCTGCAGGGGATGCTGAGCTTCCTGCTCTTCGCCGGTGCATTGCATGTCGATCTCGACCGGCTGAAGGTCGCCTGGCTTCCGGTTCTCCTGCTTTCGACCGTGGGGGTGATCGTCTCGACCGTGCTCGTCGGCCTGGCGATGTGGGGCGTCGGCCTGCTGCTTGCCCTGCCCGTCGCACCCATCTGGTATTTCGTCTTCGGGGCCCTGATCGCCCCGACCGATCCGGTGTCCGTACTCGGTGTGCTCAGGGAAGAGAACGTACCTCAGTCCCTGCAAAGCGCGGTGGCGGGCGAAAGCCTGTTCAACGACGGTGTGGGCATCGTCGTCTTCATCATTCTGCTGGGCGCTGCCATCAGCGGCACCGAATTCTCTCTGGCCGAAGGTGCGCGGCTGTTCGCGATAGAGGCCGGCGGCGGCATCCTCGTCGGGCTGGCGGCCGGTTATGTCGGCTACCGCGCTCTGGCGGGAATGGACGAATACGCGCTGGAAGTGCTGGTGACGCTGGCCATCGTCATGGGTGGGTATGCCCTGTGCAGCTATCTGCATGTATCGGGCCCGCTGGCCATGGCTGTCGCGGGCCTGCTGGTCGGCAACCAGGGGGTTACCTATGCGATGAGCGATGTGACCCGCGACTATGTCATCAAGTTCTGGGAACTCGTGGACGAATTGCTCAATTCGGTGCTGTTCCTGCTGATCGGGCTCGAAATGATCGTCCTGGTCGTCGGTTTCGAGGAAGCCATCCTCGCTCTGGCGGCGATCCCGCTTACGCTGGCAGCCCGTGCCATCAGTATCATCGTGTCAACCAGGACGATCCCCGCCGCTCGCCTGCAGGACAAGGGTGCGGGACCGGTGCTGTGGTGGGGTGGTCTGCGCGGCGGCATTTCGATCGCGCTCGCGCTTTCACTCCCGCCCGGGGAAACCCGCGACCTCATCCTTGCCGCGACATTCGCCGCCGTCCTGTTCAGCGTTCTGGTCCAGCGCGCCACTCTGGGCCGGCTGATCGAAAAGCTGAAAGAAGATCGCGCGCCCGCCGTGGAACGGGAAGCCCGCGGCAGTCCGCCCGCATGATTGCTTTCCCCGCCCCCTTCCGGTAAGCGCGGGATCAATCGCCCCGGGGCGTGCGGATCGCGTCGATTCCACCTGCCGGGGCGCACGCTTTTTTGCGCGAAGGAATGCATGCCCATGGCACGTCGCCGCCAGATCTACGAAGGCAAGGCCAAGATCCTCTACGAAGGCCCCGAACCGGGTACGATCATCCAGTATTTCAAGGATGACGCGACCGCCTTCAATGCGCAGAAGAAGGGCACGATCAACGGCAAGGGCGTGATCAACAATCGCATCAGCGAATATGTGTTCACCCGTCTGTCGCACATCGGCATTCCCACGCATTTCATCCGTCGCCTCAACATGCGCGAACAGCTCGTCCGCCAGGTGGAAATCATTCCGCTGGAAGTCGTGGTGCGCAATGTCGCTGCCGGCACGCTGTCCAAGCGTCTCGGCATCGAAGAAGGCGAGATGCTCCCGCACACGCTGATCGAATATTGCCTCAAGGACGATTCCCTGGGTGATCCCAAGGTCTCGGAAGAAGAAATCGCCTGCTTCAACTGGTGCAGCCATGAAGAACTGCAGGACATGTCCAGCATGGCGATCCGCATCAATGATTTCATGTGCGGCATGTTCGCCGCGATCGATATCCGGCTCGTCGATTTCAAACTCGAATTCGGCCGTATCTGGGATGGCGATTACAGCCGCGTGATCCTCGCCGACGAAATCAGCCCCGACGGCTGCCGCCTGTGGGACATCAACACCGGCGAAAAGCTGGACAAGGACCGGTTCCGCCGCGACCTGGGCGGCGAAAGCGAAGCCTATCAGGAAGTCGCGCGCCGTCTCGGCCTGCTGCAGAACGACGATAGCGGCCCCGGCGAAGTGCTCGACATGAACGCTCACCGTGGCCGGCTGCGGACCCCGACCAAGCCGAAGAAATAATCAGACGACGTAGCTGAGCGTCAGCCCGCTCGGCGCAATGGCGAAAGCGCATTCGGGCATGTGATCGCCGTCGACCTGCACCGGCGTCACGCAGCGATCGAACTCGATCCTGCGGCAGGTGCGGATGTCGGCGATCCCCATCCGCGCCAGCGGCAGGCGCAGCAGCACGCCCAGGCTCAGCGCGATCGTGCCCAGCCGCGTCGCGCGTTTCACCGTGATCAGTTCGACCGAATCCGCGCCCAGCCTCGCTCCCGGGCTGACCTGGAACGGCCCGGCATAAAGCGCGGCGTGGCTCACAATGGCCGCTTCCGCTTCATATTCGAACCGCTCCCCATCGGCGAGTTCGCCGCGAATGGTCATCGTGTCGCGGGGCCACTCGCGCATCTGCTGCGCCAGCGCGACGACATAGGCATAGCGCCCGATGCGCTGCTTCAGCCTGCTGTCCACCCGCGCGACGGCGTGGCTGTCCGGCCCTATGGAAACGCAGGACACGATCGGCATGTCCCCCAGCCGGTAGAGCGGGGATTGCACCCAGCTCTCCGGCCCGCGCTCCCACGCCGCGCGCACGGCCTCGGCAAAGCGCTGGGGTGACCGCGGATAGCCCAGTTCGCGCGCGACCAGATTGATCGTGCCCGAAGGCGCCACGCAGATCGGCATGCTCCCTGCCCGCTCGCCCAGCGCCTGCACCGTATCGCGCAATGTGCCGTCGCCGCCATGGACGCAGACCAGATCGGCTTGGCCGGAAAGGCGCGCGCCTGCTGCCGTCGTCGGCATCGGGGTAACGCGAAAACCCGCCTCGATCAGCGCATCGCGCAGGGCCTCCAGATGGTCGTCGCTGAAACTGCCCGAAACGGGATTGTAGACGAGGTCGAGCGCAGGCATCCCCCACCCCTATCGCAGGGCCATGCCGGTGCAAACACGCAGTTGGTGGAACCGGCGATGACGCCAGCAGAATTTGGTCGCAAGCCGCTTGGCTTTGCCCCCTCGCCCCCATAGCGTGATCTGCATGAAGTCGACCGTTTTTCGCCGCGCGATCGCCGCGCTGCCGCTCCTTGCCCTGACCCAGCCCATCGCAGCACAGGATGATCCCCCTGCCCCTCCGGCCGACACGGTGCAGTCGACGACCGGCTGGGGTCATCCGGTTTACGATATCGCGCCCGATCCGGCGGTCCGCTTCGGCGTGCTCGAAAACGGCATGCGCTATGCGATCCTCAGGAACGGTACGCCGCAGGGTACCGCCGTCATCCGGTTCGGCTTCGACGTGGGCTGGATCGATGAAGGCGAGCAGGAACTCGGTCTTGCCCACATGCTCGAACACATGGCCTTCAACGGGTCGACCAATGTGCCCGAAGGCGAGATGATCAAGCTGCTCGAACGGCTCGGTCTTGCCTTCGGCGCGGACACCAATGCCTCGACCGGGTTCGAGGATACGATCTACAAGCTGGACCTGCCCCGGACCGACCCCGATCTGGTCGACACCGCGCTGATGCTGATGCGCGAAACGGCCAGCGAACTGACAATTGCCGACGAGGCGGTCGACCGGGAACGCGGCATCATCCAGTCGGAAACCCGCACCCGCAACAATTTCTCGATCCGGCGGATCAAGGACTATTTCCAGTTCATCGCGCCCGGCACCCGCTATGCCACGCGTTTTCGCGCCGATGGCACGGATGCTATCATCGACACGGCCCCGGGCGCGATCGTACGCGACCTCTACTCCCGCTTCTATCGTCCCGACAATGCGGCCCTCGTCATCGTCGGCGATCTCGATCCCGACGCGGTCGAAGCCAGCATCAGGGACCGCTTCGGCGACTGGCAGGCCCCGGCAACGCCCCGGGTCGAGGTGGACAAGGGCACTCTCGATCTTTCGCGCGGGCCCGCTGCGGCGAATTTCGTCGATCCCGACGTGCAGTATCTGGTCACCATCGATCGCTTCGCCCCCTATCAGGACCGCAAGCCCACCGTCGCGGAAACGGACCAGTCGCGCCTGATCAGCCTCGGCACGGCGATCCTCAACCGTCGTTTGCAGACGATCGCCAACGCCGCCGATGCCCCGATCATCGGCGCCAGCGCATCCTCTTCCGATTTCTTCGACATCCAGCGTCAGGCACAGCTCGTGGTGCAGGCCCGCGAAGGCGAATGGCAGCGCGCGCTCGAAGTGGGCGAACAGGAATGGCGGCGCGCCGTGGAATACGGTTTTACCGATGCAGAGCTGGCCGAACAGCTGGCCAATTTCGAACAGCGCTACCGCGATGCGGCAAGCCAGCAGGATACGCGCCGCAACAGCCAGCTAGCAGACGGTATTCTCTCGACCGCACGGCGCGAACGGATTTTCGTCAGCCCCCAGACGACCTACGACCTGTTCCTCGCGCAAAAACCGTCCATCACCGCGGCTGCTGTCTCGCAGGCTTTCGCCCGGCATTACGCTCTCACCGATCCGCTGATCCACGTCTCGACCAAACAGGCGATTCCCGACGCACAGGAAACGATCCTCGACGTCTGGCGGGCCTCGCAGACGCAGCCGGTCGCCGCCCCGCTCGACACCAGCGGGCTGGACTTCGCCTACACCGATTTCGGGCCGCCCTCGGCAATCGCGGACGATACGGTGATCGACGATCTCGGCGTGCGCACCATTCGCTTTGCCAACAATGTCCGGTTGAATCTCAAGCCAACCGATTTCGAAAAGGGGCGCCTGCGTTTCGCCATCCGCGTCGGTTCTGGCCAGCTGTCCATCCCGGAAGACGAAATCGCGCAGGCTGTCTTCCTGTCTGCCGTCAGTGCGCTGGGCGGGCTCGGCCAGCATGGCTATGACGAACTACGCCAGATCCTTGCCGGTCGCCGGGTCACCTACGGTTTCGATGCAGGCGCGGACATGTTTACCGTGCGCGGCATCGGCACCATGGCCGACCTCCCCCTGCAGATGCAGCTCAGTGCGGCCTATCTCAGCGATCCGGGCCTGCGCCCTGAAATGCTGACCCGCTGGCAGGCCCTCATCCCGCCCTATATCGCCCAGCTCGATGCGACCCCGCAGGCCGTTGCGCGGTCGCAGGTCCCCCAGATCCTGTCCGATGGCAATCCGCGCTTCGGCGTTCCATCGGAAGACAGGCTGGAAGCGGTGACGCTGGAAGACGCGCGCCGTATCGTCAGCGAACGGATCGGCACCGCGCCTGTCGAAATATCGGTCGTCGGCGATTTCGACAGCGATGCCGTGATCGATGCGGTCGCATCTAGCTTCGGCGCGCTTCCCCCGCGCGCTGCAACGCTCGACAGCCATGAAAGCGAACGGGTCGCGCATTTTGCCGGCGACCGCAGGGAACGGGTGCTGACCCATGCCGGCGCGCCGGATCAGGCCCTGGCCATGTCCTATTGGCCCACGACCGACGACGACGATGCGCAGGAAGAAGCGACCATGCAGATGCTCGCCACCGTCATGCGCCTCGAAATGCTCGACCGCATCCGCGAAGAACTGGGTGCTTCCTATTCGCCCTCAGCGGGATCGAGCATGTCTCACATCTACCGCGACTTCGGCACGTTCTCGACCTCGGTCGTGGTCGAACCGGGACAGGCGGACGAAGTCTTCGAAGTCGTCGATGAAATCGCTCAGGACTTCCGCAGCGCGCCCGTCGACGCCGATCTTCTGGAACGTGCCCGCAAGCCGCTGCTGGAAAAGATCGCCCTGAGCAGGCGCGAAAATGGCTGGTGGCTCGGTATAATCGACGAAGCGCAACTGCGCGCCGAACGCCTCGATCGCGTGCGCAGCTACGAAGACCGAATACGCGCCATTACCCCCGAAATGCTTCAGCAGGCGGCCCTGCGCTATCTCGATCCGGCACAGGAACTGCGCATCCGCATCGTCCACGAAAGTCTGGTGGATGCCGAATGAAAAAAGGGCCGGAAGGATCGCCCCTCCCGGCCCTTTTTCGATCGGTTCGATGTGCCTCAGTAATTGATACGAGCAGATACGCCGAACACGCGCGGATCGTTGACGAAAGCGGTATTGTTGTTGAAGTCGATCCCGCCCTTCACATTGTCCGCATCGGTGATGTTGCGCACGAAAGCTGCCAGTTCGAACGTACCATCGGCCTTGGCATAGCCAGCCCGCAAACCGCCTTCGATCTGGTTGTTCGAATTGAATTCCTCGCTTTCATACAGGAAGAAGTTGGTCTTCCCCTGATATGCCCAGTCGGTGAAGAAAAAGATCTCTCCGGCATTGCCGATCGGGAACGCATAGCGCGCCGTCAGATCCGCAATCCATTCCGGGGCATTGGGGAACGGATTACCGTCCACCAAGGCCCGGGTGCTGCCCGATAGCACGACCGTGGGATCCACAATCGTGCACTGGGCGCAGATGCCGACCGCCAGCGTATTGTCCTTGATCTCGGTGTGGTTCCAGCTCACCCCGGCCGTGATCAGGAAGTTGGGCGTAGCCTGAAACGCGCTGTCCAGTTCGAACCCGTATCCGCGTCCCTTGTCGGCATTGACCAGTTGGACCAGATTGTCCGCCCCGCCGACGGCGGTGAACTGCGGGTCCTTGATCGTGTAGTAATAGACCGCGCCATTCAGGCGAATGCGGCGATCCGCCAGCTCCGATTTCAGACCGGCTTCATAGCTCATGATCTTTTCCGACGTGGCGACCGAGGGTGCCGAACCGAAAGCGACGTCGCGCCCCTGGATGGTCGGCGCACGGAAACCGCTGGCTACGCGCGCATAGATGCTGGCGTCGCCGCTCAGATCGTAGAATGCTGCCAGGTCCCAGCTCAGCCGCTCGTCGGAAACAGTCGTGAACTGCGGTGCCGCACCCGCTACGACGATGAAATCCTTGTCATCTTCGGTATAGCGCAGGCCGCCCGTCAGCTTCAGCGCATCGGTCACTTGCGAACTGACCTGGCCGAATACCGCCCAGCTTTCGTTCGTGTGGTTTACGGTAACGGGAGGCGGGAAGTCGAAACCGACGGTCGTGACGTCGAAATCGCTGTCGAAATAGAACCCGCCGACCTGCCATTCGAACGGGCCGTTCGAATTGGACGCAAGCCTGACTTCCTGGGTGAACTGGTTCAGATCGATCGAATCCTGCGTATCGCTGGGAAACGGAATGAAACCCGGCCCGGTGACCAGATTGCCACCATCGATGTCGCCGCGGCTGCGGCCCTCGGTATCGGCCCAGCTGGTGATGCTCGTCAGCGTTGCGAAGTCGGCGTCGTAATCGACCTTCGCCGTGGCGATCTGCGCCTTGTAGGCCGCTTCGTTACGCCCGCCCGCATCGTAGAAAACGGTGTCGCGGTCGTAATTGTCGTTCAGGTCGTTGTTACCCGGACCAAGGATGTTCGCCCGGAACAGGGTGGACTGACCGTCGAGGTCGCGCACGGCATAGCTGCCGAGGATCGACAGGCGGTCACTCGGGGTGACCAACAGCTGCGCTCGACCGGCGATCTCGCTGTAGCCGCCGTACACGTCCTTTTCGCCGGTGAAGCCGTTATCGACCCAATTGTCGCGCTGCTGCCACAGGCCGGATACTCGCAGCGAAGCCAGACCCGGTACCAGCGGTACCGTCACGCCGCCATCGATGGATACCGTGTTGAAGGTGCCATAGCTCAGCGAACCGTTGACGGCGAACTCGTCGCCCGGCTTCACGGTGTCGATCTTTACGATACCGGCCGGCGTGTTACGCCCGAACAGGGTGCCTTGCGGCCCGCGCAGAACTTCGATCCGTTCGGCGTCGAAAATCGGGAAGGACTTCAGCGTCACGTTTTCCATCACCACGTCGTCCATGACGACGGATACGGGCTGCGATGCTGCCAGATCGAAATCGGTATTGCCCAGACCGCGGATATAGAACCGGGGCGCCGCGCGTCCGTTCGAGCTTTCGATGAACAGGCCCGGGACGCGGGCCGAAAGCGCGGTAATTTCGGCGCCTGCATCGAAGATCGTGCGGACCGTACTCGCATCCAGGGTCGCGGCCGATACCGGCACGTCCTGGAGATTCTCCTCACGGCGGTTCGCGGTCACGATAATCGTGTTGAGCTGCCCATCGGCGGCTTCTTCCGTGCCCGCCTGATCGGCGGTCTGCGCCATGGCGGGCTGCGCAGCGAAGGCTGCAAAAGCGATAGTGCTCGCCCCGAAGAGATGGGCGGCGGTGGTCCGGATCGTCATTTTAAGGAGGTGTCCTGCTTGAGCGCGCAACTGGGATAGGCGGGCATTTGGAGGGGTACGGCAATCTTCGCCGCACATGCACAATAGCAGGTTGCGAGATGAAATGGAGTTCCTCTCCATCCCATAAGGCAGAATCGTGACAATTGTTGCAGTGGCGCTACAGCCGTCGCGGATATGTCACGCCCAGCGCCATCACCATGCGATCGTTGCGAGGTGCTTGAACGCTCGGCGACGGTGCGCCATAGGCGCGCCAACACGAAAGGCTTGCTCGATGAAAATCCGCGTCCATGTCTCGCTAAAGCCCGGCGTTCTCGATCCGCAGGGTCGCGCCGTCCACCATGCGCTCGAAGGGCTCGGCTTTGCCGAGGTCGAAGATGTGCGTATCGGCAGGCTGATCGAACTCGATGTGGCCGACGACACCGATGATGCGGCGCTCGCCGACATGTGCGAAAAGCTGCTCGCCAACACGGTGATCGAAAACTACCGCATCGAGAAGGTCGACTGATGGCTTTCCGCGCCGCCGTCATCACCTTCCCCGGGTCGAATTGCGATCGCGACATGGCTGTCGCCATCGAACGGATTTCGGGCACTGCGCCGATCCGCGTGTGGCATGGCGATGCCCATTTGCCCGACGATCTCGATTTCATCGCTCTGCCCGGCGGTTTCTCCTACGGCGACTATCTGCGCTCGGGCGCAATGGCGGCGAACAGCCCGATCATGCAAAGCGTGAAGCGCCGGGCCGAACGCGGCGTGCCGGTCCTCGGTGTCTGCAACGGCTTTCAGGTCCTCACCGAAGCCGGTCTCCTGCCGGGCGCACTGATGCGCAACGCCAGCCAGAATTTCATCTGCCGCACCGTTGCGCTCAAGGTGGAAAACGACCGCTCACTGTTCACCAGCGGTTACGCAGCGGGGCAGACCATCGATATTCCCGTCGCGCACCATGACGGCAATTATTTCGCCGATGACGAAACGCTCGACATGCTCGAAGGCGAAGGGCGTGTCGCCTTCCGCTACGTCGAAAACTGCAACGGCTCGCAGCGCGACATCGCCGGTGTTCTGAACGCCGAAGGCAATGTGCTCGGCATGATGCCGCACCCCGAACGCGCCGTCGAACAAGCGCATGGCGGAACCGACGGTCTCGCCCTGTTCGAAAATGCCATCAAGACACTTGTTTCGGCCTGATCATACGTATGATTGACATGCGTATCGTCTGATTACGCGCTGATGAGGCGCTCGCCGCCTTGCCGGTCGAACAGGCGATGGACATCCTCGGCGGGCATCGGCCGGCCGAAGTAATAGCCCTGGATCTTGCTGCAGCCCAGATGCTGGATGAGCGCCGCTTCCTCAGCGTTTTCAACGCCTTCTGCGGTCGTCGTCATGCCCAGGCTATCCGCCATGGCTACCACCGCGCGGATGATCGCCAGCGATTCCGGGCTCTTCTGCGCGGCTCCCTGCACGAAGCTGCGGTCGACCTTAATCGTCGAGAACTTGAGCTTCCGCAAATACCCCAGCGACGAATATCCGGTCCCGAAATCGTCCAGCGCAATCGAGCATCCAAGCGCCATGCACTGCTCCAGCGCCTTGCGCGCCACGCCCCCGTCGCGCATGAAAATGCTTTCCGTAACCTCGATTTCCAGCCGGTGCGGCTCAAGCCCGCTATGCGAGAGCGCACGCACGACCGTGGCGGCAAAGTCCGGTTCGAGCAGTTGCTCGGGCGACACGTTGACGTTGACCTTCACGTCCTTGGGCCATTCCGCCGCCGCTTCCCTGCACGCCTCCTGCAAGACCCACGTGCCGATCGGCACGATCAGGCGCGTGTCTTCGGCGAGCGGAATGAATTTTGCCGGGCTGACAAAGCCGTGCTCTGCGCTGTTCCAGCGGATCAGGGCTTCGAAGCTAACTATCGCTTCCGAATTTGCATCGACCACGGGCTGGTAATGGAGCTGCATCTCGTTGCGTTCGAGCGCGTGGCGCAGCGAATGTTCCAACTGCCGCTTCTCCTCCGCATTCGCATGCAACGAAGGTTCGTACTCGCAGTGGATCCCGCCACCTTCATCCTTGGCGCGATATAGCGCCAGATCGGCATTGCGCAGCAGTTCTTCCACGGTGCGTCCATCGCGGGGGCCACAGGCCGAGCCGACGCTTGCGCCGACATAAAGAACCTGGTTCTCGATCTTGTATGGCTCGGACAGCCGTTCGATAATCGCACGAGCCAGCCATTCGATACGGCTCCTGTCGGACGCATCCCGGATCACGACTGCAAATTCATCTCCGCCCAATCGGCCGCAAACCTCGCCTTCTCTAGTCAGAGGCTTCAAGCGTGCCGCAACCTCCGCCAGCATCTGATCGCCGACCAGATGTCCGAGCGAATCGTTGATGGCCTTGAAGCGGTCCAGGTCGATCATCAAACAGGCACAGCGGGACCGCCAGTCCGCCGAATACTTCAGGGCATCGCCCAAGGCTTCGTTGAGCATGCGTCGATTGGGTAGCTGCGTAAGCGTGTCGTAGCGGGCGAGATAGGCGATCTTCTCCGACGATTCCCGCTGTTCGGTCACATCGGACCCGACACCGCGGAACCCTTGGTAATTGCCGACATCATCCACGATCGGCGTACCTGACAATTCCCACCAGCGGTCCTGCCCTTCGATCGACACGCGGATGGTGAAGTTCGAGAAATTTTCCCGCCGCTTCAGCTTCTCGGCAAGCTCGTGAAGACTCTCCGGAAATGATCCCGTCTTCCAGCCACTGCCGGAAATGAGTTGCAGAAAGGATTGCCCCTCTACGTCGCGAGGTTCCTTGCCGAGCGCAAAGGCAAAGCGTGGCGATACAGCCTTGAGCCGCCGGCGCGTGTCGATCTGCCAAAGCCAGTCTGCCTGGCCTTCCTCGAATTCGCGCAGCAGCATGGACACCACTTCGCTCTTTTCCTGCATCGCCGTTTCCGCAATTCGAGCAGCAACTGCCACACGGGCGCTCTCGATCACCCCGAAGGTCGCCAGTAACGTCGAAATGAGGACGATGGCAGCCAGACTGAACTGGAACGTCACGATACTCGCGATGAAACCGCCGACGCCGGCTGCAAGGGCAAAGGCGATTGCACTGAGCGGAACGCTGAAGCGGCTTACCGTTGTGCCGAGGATCAGCATCGCGACAACGGCCCACACGATTTCCGTTTGAACCGGATCCGCAATGAAAGCGCAGGTGATCATACCCAATGACCACACCGCCCCTTTCGCCGCCGCCGCAAAAGCATGAGACTTCATTTCGGCGACGGCCACGTACCGACTCTCGGCATCAGCCAGACGCATGTCTGCGCGAGCGGAGAAAACGACGGCTGCTAGCAAGGCACCAGCCCAGACAACGATCACAAGAGCATTGACCGAGCTGAATAGCCCGGCTGCGATCAGGATAAAGCCCGTGATGTGAAGTATAGCCCGCGCTCTTACACGCTCTCTGAGCAGGGCGTATTGCCGCCCATGAATGAGCGACCAATCGCTGCCTTCGGGCGATTCGAGCCCGATGGCTTGGCGGATAGAGAGTGCAGTAGCACTCGTGTCCTGTCTGTTGGGCTGGTCGCTCACACGAGCACGGTTAGCCGCAAAACCTTATTACGCGGTAAAAACGCAAGCAGTACGATCAAATGTCGATAAGTCACTCCACCGTCACGGATTTTGCAAGGTTGCGTGGTTGATCGACATCCGTGCCTTTGACGCAAGCGACATGGTAAGCGAGCAACTGGACCGGGATGGCATATACCAGCGGTGCGATCAGGGGGTGAACCTGCGGCATTTCGATCGTCGCAAGGCATCCCTCCCCGGCTTCTTCCAAACCCTTGGCATCTGAAATCAGAACGATTTGCCCTCCCCGCGCGCGAACCTCTTCCATGTTCGAAACTGTCTTTTCAAACAGGGGTCCCGACGGCGCGAGAACGATAACGGGCACTTCGCTGTCGATCAGCGCGATCGGCCCATGTTTCATCTCGCCACTGGCATAGCCTTCCGCGTGAATGTAACTGATTTCTTTAAGTTTTAAGGCGCCTTCCATCGCGAGTGGAAAGTCCGGACCACGCCCGAGATAAAGTACATCGCGTGCCGGCGCGATCAGGTGAGCCATGCTGGCGATATCATCATCGTGATCGAGCGCGGCATTAAGCGCAGCAGGGGCCTCCAGCAGATGACCGACAACTGCCTGCTCTTCTTCCCGGCTCATCAAGCCCTTCTTGACCGCCATATGTGCAGCCAGAGCTGCAAGGACAGCCAATTGACAACTGAAGGCTTTCGTCGATGCGACACCAATTTCCGGTCCGGCATGGGTCGGCAAAAGGAGATCGGCCTCGCGCGCCATCGAACTTGTCGGCACATTCACGATCACGCCGATTGTCTGACCGTTTTCCTTGCAATGCCGCAGAGCCGCAAGCGTATCGGCCGTTTCTCCGCTCTGGGAAATGAACAGCGCGAGGCCGCCTTCCTCAAGCACGGGTTCGCGATAGCGGAACTCGGAAGCCACATCGATGTCGACCGGAACCCGCGCGAACTGCTCGAACCAATATTTCGCAACCATGCCTGCGTAATAGGATGTTCCGCAGGCAACGATGGTGATTCGCTTGATGCGCGAAATATCGAAATCGAATTGTGGCAGGGCGACCGAATTATCCGATTGGCGTAGATAGGAACCCAGCGTCTGGGCCACCACCGTCGGCTGTTCGAAGATCTCTTTCTGCATGAAATGGCGATAATTGCCTTTTTCCACGGCTGCGGCCGACGCACCCGAGTTGCGAATTTCACGTGTCACCGCAGTATTTTCCGCATCGTAAATCGACGCGCCATCACGCGTGACCACAACCCAGTCGCCTTCTTCGAGATAGCTGATTTCCTGCGTGAGCGGCGCAAGCGCCAGCGCGTCGGAACCGATGTAGGTCTCGTTTACGCCATACCCAACGACGAGCGGGGATCCTCTACGGGCACCAATCAGAATATCTGGATCATCGCGGAATGCTATCGCGAGCGCAAAGGCTCCACGCAGACGGGGTAGGACATCTGCAACAGCTTCCTGAGGGCTGTGGCCGTTTTCAACGAGCCTTGAGACAAGATGCGCCACCACCTCACTATCGGTGTCGCTCTCCAGAGTACGACCTGCATCGCGCAGTTCGGCGCGCAGTTCCTTGAAGTTTTCGATGATACCGTTGTGAACGAGCGCTACGTGCTCGGTAGCATGTGGATGGGCGTTCTTCGCGGTCGGCGCCCCGTGTGTTGCCCAGCGTGTATGAGCAATTCCGATCTCGCCCGGGGCCGGATTGTCCGCCAATTCCGCAATGAGGTTGTTGAGCTTGCCTTCGGCTCTACGGCGAACGAGCGCGCCCTCGTGTATCGTGCATATCCCGGCGCTATCGTACCCGCGGTATTCCATCCTGCGCAAACCATCGACGAGGCGCTCCGCCACGGGTTTGTTGCCGACAATACCGATAATTCCGCACATGGATCGCATTCTCCGATAAGCGCTGCCGGGGCAGACTTAGCGGTTCTCACTGTGCAATCAATCGGCGCAGTCGATGTTTCGCCCGCAGGGCACTTTGCTGCAGGTCAGACACCGCGTTGCAACGGCCAGCCATTAGGGAAAAATCAAGGTTTCCATTTTATTCACCAAGCTTCGAGACACGGGCTTTGCCGCGAATGGGCAGGGTTGCGCCAGGCGAATCAAGAGATACCTCGGGGGTTACCGACAATGAGCGCATTCGGACGGAAAAACGGACCGGCAGGAATGGGTGCCGGTGCGCGTCCGCAATTTGGCGTAGCGAAACCCATGCGTGGAGGTACAGCCACGCCTGAGCAGTCGAAGGATTCCGGATCTTCGGGCGGCGAACAATTCCCGCCCCTTCCTGCAAACGCGCCAACGGCAACTGGCATGTCAGCCGGCAGTAGCGACGCGATGTCCCGCCTGGACGAGCGCATGAACACCACCCACTCTGGCGAGAGTCAGGTCGGGGGTTTCGAAGCAAGCGTTCACAAGATTAAAGAGCAGGTCCTCCCGCGCCTGCTCGAACGCGTGGACCCGGAAGCCGCCGCCACCTTATCCAAGGATGAACTGTCGGAAGAATTTCGTCCGATCATCATGGAAGTGCTGGCCGAGCTGAAGGTTACGCTCAACCGCCGCGAACAATTTGCGCTCGAAAAAGTGCTGGTCGACGAGCTGCTGGGATTTGGCCCGCTCGAAGAGTTGCTGAATGATCCCGACGTGTCGGACATCATGGTGAACGGACCCGACCAGACATATATTGAGAAGAAGGGCAAATTGATCATCGCGCCGATCAAGTTCCGCGATGAAACCCACCTCTTCCAGATTGCCCAGCGTATCGTGAATCAGGTCGGCCGCCGCGTCGATCAGACCACCCCTCTGGCCGACGCGCGCCTCAAGGATGGATCGCGCGTCAACGTCATCGTGCCGCCGCTCAGTCTGCGCGGCACGGCCATTTCCATTCGTAAATTCTCCGAAAAGCCGATCACGCTCGACATGCTCAAGGACTTCGGTTCGATGAGCGAAAAGATGTGTACCGCATTGAAGATCGCGGGCGCATGCCGGATGAACATCGTCATTTCGGGCGGCACCGGTTCGGGTAAGACGACCATGCTCAACGCCCTGTCGAAGATGATCGACCCAGGCGAGCGCGTTCTCACTATCGAGGACGCGGCCGAGTTGCGCCTGCAGCAGCCGCACTGGCTGCCACTCGAAACCCGCCCCCCGAACCTTGAGGGCCAAGGCGCCATCACCATCGGCGATCTCGTGAAGAACGCCCTGCGTATGCGTCCGGACCGTATCATTCTCGGCGAAATCCGTGGCGCGGAATGTTTCGACCTCCTCGCCGCCATGAACACCGGCCACGATGGCTCAATGTGTACGCTCCACGCGAACAGTCCACGCGAATGTCTCGGCCGTATGGAAAACATGATCCTGATGGGTGACATCAAGATTCCGAAAGAAGCCATCTCGCGCCAGATTGCGGAATCTGTCGACCTCATCGTGCAGGTGAAGCGCCTTCGCGATGGTTCGCGCCGCACCACTAACATCACCGAGGTGATCGGGATGGAAGGCGATGTGATCGTTACCCAGGAACTGTTCAAATTCGAATATTTGGACGAGAGCGAAGATGGCAAGATCTTGGGCGAATTTCGCTCGTCGGGCCTGCGCCCCTATACGCTCGAAAAAGCGCGGCAATTCGGCTTCGACCAGGCTTATCTCGAAGCCTGTCTGTAACGGGTACTGATCACTACCCACGCAAGATTACCGGCACGGATAGTGCCAGCAGACCGCCTCCGAACACGGCAAAAACCAGGAAAAGCCCGGTCCATGGCATCCAGCCGACGCGGTTGATTTCGCGGCGCCTGGACCTGCGCCGTTCCATCAACATGCAGATCAATGCGATGAGCAGGAATACACCGCCCCAGAACGCGGCGAGTTCGGCATCGCTGGCAAAAAGAAGAAAGTGGGGCTCGGCCATGGCGCGAGCATATGGATATGCTGCGGCTCAGGTTCAATCGCACCGGGAACCGGTTGCATCATCTCCCGTTCTGTACCCGGAACCCAATCAGGGCGCCTTTTCGGGAAGGAAGAACCATGATCAAGAAAATCCTGCTTGCACTCGGCATCACTTCGATGACGCTGACCGCCGCAGCCTGCAACACCGTCCGCGGTGCCGGTGACGATCTCGAATCCGCTGCGAACACGGTGGACGACGAAATCTAAAGGCCTGATCACCACACATCGAGAGCGCCCGCCACTGGCGGGCGTTTTCATTTGGGGTGGGGAATTGGCCTGTAGATCAGCATCAGGTTGTTCGCGGGCATTGGGCGCCGCGCGGTACGGTGAAGGCGTTCGGAGCGTGCAAGATCATCCATATCCGAGATCTGCCGGAGGCCCCATTCGGGGTTACGGGATTTGAGGCTGGCGTCGAATTCGAGGTTCGATGGCGCCGTATCGACATCGTTCTCGAGATAGGGGCCGTAGAGGATCAGGGGGGCGTTGCCGGTCAGGATACGGCTTGCTCCGGCAAAGAGGCCTTCTATCGCTCTCCATGGGCTGATGTGAACCATATTAATTCACTCTGCGCAGTTGTGTGCCTTCACCAATCTAGTTACGGACTGGAACCACAGGTAAGGAACAACATGAAAGCAATCGCTTACGTTCGCTGGTCTAGCAAGGACCAGAAGAAGGGGGACTCCGAAAGAAGGCAAACCAGCTTAGCTGCGGAGATGTGTCAGACGAGAGGGTGGACGCTAGTTGAAACGGTTATCGAACACGGCAAGTCCGCGTACCATGGCCGTAACAGGTCAAAGATAGGTGAACTCGGCAAATTAGAAAAGCGAGCAGCCAATGGCGAACTAGCGGGTATGGCTCTTATCGTAGAAAACGTGGACCGCCTAAGTCGGCAAGAACCCATAGAAGGTCTGCTACTCCTACAGAGCCTTACCAAAGCGGGCGTAACAGTTGCCGAGAGTGCATCAAATTCTGTTTTAGACGCAAACACGGTTAAAGAGAATTGGCAAAGCCTGCTTGTTCCATTCTTGCGTTGGGGCTTGAGTTATGAGGAAAGCCACAAGAAGGGCTTGCGCATCAGTGAAGCCTACCAATCAACTCTTGATCGTGGCTTTCGCACAAAAGATGGACTGGCCGACTTGCGTTTCTCTCCAAGTTGGATCGGTAGGGATGACGCTGGCGACTACCAGATAATCGAGGACCGCGCCGACATCGTGCGGCTCATCTACAAGCGTTGTGTAGATGGTCACGGGCTGCGCGCCATCTGTGCAGAACTGAACAAGGATTTGAGCAAAACCCGGTGGCAGAAAGGTGATTGGAACCAAGCAAATATAAGGGAGATACTGCGCAACAGGCAAAGCCTAGGCGAGTATGAACTGACAGAGCGAACTGAAGACAATTACACTCGCAGAACCGGTCAATGGGTTAAAGGCAACTTCCCTTCCGTGATTGATGCCGAATTGTGGCACAGGGCGCAATCCGCGCTAGATGCGAGGCGCAGCACTGGGGGCAAGCGCAGGGGCATGGTGAACCTGCTACAAGGCTTCACATACTGTGGCGCGATCAATGACGGTGAGCGGTGTGGCTCTCGAATGATAATAACCCAAAACAGCAAGACGGAGCCGCGCAAGGCAAGACTACGTTGCGCTCGCAATCATAGAGCGGCTGGCTGCAATAGCAGAGCCAGCTTCCATTATCAGCATCTCTTAAACGGCATCCTAAATCAGCTTCTCGAGGTGGCGCTGCCTGTACCGAAGAAGGAAAGTGATGCATCGAGTAGCTTGGCAGTTGCACAGGTTGAACTCGAAGGCGCGGAGAAGCGGTTGGACAATCTGGTGGACGCCTTCGCGGAAAGTGGAAGCCCTGCACTCAAGCGAGGCATAGCGAGGGCTGAAGCGGACATTGAGGAACAGCGAAAGAAGCTAGAAGAGTTGCGCATTGCGCTTGAGAAAGAGCGCAGCAAGCGGCCAGCGAAAAAAGCGATAAACGAAATCCAAGCCCTGCGAGATCAACTCCAGGAAGATGAAAACGCTAGGCGCAAAGTCCATTCGGCATTGCAGGAGATGATAACGAGCGTTTTCTTGTACCCCGACACCCGAGAAGCTCATGTTCTGGTAGCGGGAATCCATGCTTTGCGTTTTGATGGACTAGGCAATCTCATTGACAGTCAGGTAGCGACTAGTGCGGTGCTTGAAGGTGCGCACAATGACAATCCGATTGGATTGCAGAGATACTTAGACTATACGAAAAACGGATAGCTTATCGGGGCAGTTCAACTACCTCGCCACGCGCTTCAAGGATGAAACAATCATCCTTCCGCTGGTAGAAAACTGGCACTTCCCCAAAGTAAATGCAGCCCTCGTCGCTGTTCCAGTGCATGGGGTCATTGTCTGCATGTTCTTGAAACTGCTCTGCAACGAAGCACCAGTCTACCATTTCATCTACTCCTGTTTGCTTAGAATTAGAGTGGCGCCAGACTTGAACTAGAACGACCTAAAGGAGACGCAGCTCGTCGCAAACAGAAAGGCCCACCGGACCTACAGCAAACCCGGTGAGCCTCGTTCCTTGAATGCCGCCTCAACGAATAAAAACGGCACGTCTATTTATCTATTTTCCGTTCGCTTTTCGAAAAAGACGGTGCTTGATGTTCTGGCTCCACAACACGGAGCAAGACATGAACTGGTACGATATTCTGAAAGGCGACACGCGGGAGCAGCTAGAGGCAAACTGGCGCGAGCAAGCGAAAGTCAAAGGGACAAGCAAAGAGTTGGACTATGAGCCAGTCTGCAAACTCTTCATCCCATGGGCATCCGGTACGTGGCTGCTTACAGAGCTTGAACCTGGCACCTCCCTCGCCTTTGGGCTTTGCGACTTAGGGTTTGGAACCCCTGAGTTGGGTGACGTATGTTTGCGGGAGTTGTTCGACTATGAAGGTCCCGGTGGATTGCGATTAGAGCAGGACATTCATTTCAAGGCGAAAATGACGCTGCGCCAGTACGCAGATCACGCAAGGCGGATTGGTTGCGTCGTAGTTTAACAGCCGATCCGATCACATTTAGGATGAAGCGAGGGCCTAGCTCTCGCTTCAACCATGACTAGTAAATCAAACAGTCCGTAGGACGCCCGCTAAGGGGGCAAGGAGCGCGTTCATTCTCGTTCTGCTCCGCAACTGCCCTGACTCCGCATCCATCGTTCTCGGGCATCTACGGCCCTTGCAGTGACCCCCATACAGCCGACCCTCGAGCGGCCTCCCAATCGATTACAACTGGTGCTTTGAAAGTGAGCTTCCTCAAGCTGGCTAAATATCACGTGAGCAAGATGACCTTGCCGGTTTGCTCACACATGGAAGCCCCGATGACCTCAGCTCGGCGTCGGGGCTTCTTTATGGCTAAATATCTGCGCTCCAAAACTGACAGGGAGCAATTCGGGAAGGACAGGGAAGGCTTACGATAGGCTGCTCAAAAACCCTGTCCTTCTTGCTGACGCAAAAAGGGCCGCTGTCACGATTAGTAACAGCGGCCCATTTGCCTAGCAGAGTGGATTATGCTGGCTGCTTTTTACCCTTCTTTTCCGCCCAGCGCTTCTTCGCAGCCTCGGAAATAGCCTTGCGGTGTTCCTCGGACATTGTCCGGCCACCAGCACCTGCATCTTGGTTCTGTTCCTTCTCAGGCTCCCAATCGAAATAGCTATCAAGCTCGCCAGCGCGGGCAGACTTTGCAACTCCTTCATAGAAATCCGAAACACGCTCAGCGGGCATGAAGTCGTGATCGACCTTGCCGTTACCCCAGAGAGGGAATGCAGTGTTTTTGTCCATTTTTACAAAGACGCGAGCCGCTTTGTTCTTAGTTTCAAACGTGCCGAGCGGTCCCCGCGTCTTGCCTTCCTTCGCCGCCTTTGCAGCGCGTTCCGCTAGCTTCGCCACCTTCTCGCGGCGCTTAGGCATATAGGTTTCGGGGTTCGCTTTGTTGAAGTCCTCTGCCAACTTACTGTCAGTGAGCTTGAGAAAATCCAGTGCCATATCGGTAACTCCTGTAGTGCCCTGTGGTGTACTAACCTGAAACAAGCGAAATAGGAGAATGAAGGCCGCGTCAAGCCGCTTTAGTTGATGTATGAAGGCATCGACTGCTTAACACGCTCGGGTATCGCGCCGGCTTTTCTCGCCTACGGCAGATCATACATAGAGCCAAAGGCTCGACCAAGTGGAGGCCAAAGGCCGACCGCAGGTGGAGCGAAGCGACGGCGAAGCCATCCAGACGAACTCAGTCAGAAGAAACTCGTCCTTAGTGGAGCAGTCCCTTGAGCGTGAAGCGCGAAAGCGACTTGCGAAGCGTCGAGGACCGACTGCCGAGCATGGATATTTCTTGGAGGACCAATGGCCTTGCGTCATTACTCTTCGAGAGTAATGGTGTTAGTCTATTGCTCTTCAAGCAATGCCCGTGTTCGGCTTTTCGTTTAATATAGTGGCCGCTCGCAAACCGATGACGAATACTGACAGGACGATCGGTCAGGATCTATATTGTTAGGATAAATACCAATGAACACGGAGCATCACATCAGCGTGTCAAAGAGTTTCAGTTTTTACTGGCGCGGTAGAAACTAGGAGACCCTAGGGGTGGTGATGCTCCCCTAGGGTCATTCATATAAGAAGAGCATCACATGTTACCAATATCAGACAGGTTAGGCAGCTACCTCAAAAGCTGGCACAAAACCTCAACAACTCGCCAAATGGGAAAAGGTCGAGTGGTTGAACTCACCTACACCGACTTCCTCTCCTTGTTCACGCCGGGCCAGCTCATGGGTTTGGAATGGGCAATCCAGAACGACACACTGCGCCAACTGCAAAATGAGAAATCCAGCGAAGCATTGGTTCTCACGTGGCGCGGCTATGAAGCTGTTGCCTCGGGTCACTTCAACACCAGAACGGCGATGATCTGCTCACGTAAGACAAGCGAGAAGAAATGCCGCATGGTGGCTGGCGATACTCATACGGCGGAAACGAAGGCTCGCATCAGCAAGAGCAAAACTGGCAAGCGAAACAGCGCCAGCCATAACAAGAACATCAGCAAAGCAACCATAGGCGTTTCTAAGTCTGCATGGACACCCGAACGCAAAGCTGCTCGTCGAGCTTTGATAGCCGCCAAGAAGGCGGCGAAGGAAGCATCGAAGGATTGATAGCGGGGCAGCTTATCAGACCACCCCTAAGCGGCCCCTGTGCTACCCTACACGGTCCGAAGCAGCGCCAGACACACCAGTATACGCCTTAGCCATACAGGGCTTTGCTGAGCATGTTCTGAGTGACGCCAACATATTGCTGAGTTGTCACAGGACTTGAGTGCCGCAACACTTTCTGCACGACGAGCAAGTTAACGCCGCGATCCACCATGTTCGTAGCTAGCGTCCTCCGCCCTGAATAGCACGATCCTTCCTGTCCTGCCTCCCGATACAACCTCCGCAAAGCAGAGCTAATCCCTGCCGCATCAAAGGGACGACCAGCCCTGTTGAGGAACACGACGCCCTCACGATCACCCATGTAAGCAGAAAGCGCAGCAAGAACCTCCGCACAAACTGGCAAGCTACCATGCCCACCCTTCCCCTTTGAGTAGCCATGTGGAATGCGCAATTCCTCCCCACGGAACCAAGAGCGATTAAGCCCTGCTATCTCTTTGGGACGCAAACCCAGCTTCACACTAAGCAGAAGCATCAAGCGATACTTCAATGGGTCCGAGCAGGAATCCACATAATCAAACAGTGCTGCAAACTCTGCTTCGCTCTTATTCGGTGCACGCATTGGGTATCTCCTTACCAACACACCGAACAGCCAGATGATCTACTAATCAACCAAAAACAGACCTTAGTAGCAAATAAGTATGTGGTGGCAAAACTCACCAAAGACCTAGACCCCAAGCAGATATACTCATGGAATTTCCAGGGGCTAACATACGAGAAGTTCGTAGAAGACTTGCGCAGTGGACGGATAGTGATGGATTATGGCTATGCAGCAAAGGTAACAGAACAAAAGCAATTAAGGGAAGAGAGACAGACTGACTTACCAAAGCGCAGACCGCCAATGAACAAAGTAGAGCACAGCTTTCAAGGATATACTAAGACGTGGGCGGAATGGGCTGACTTGATAGACTGGCGTATGGATCGGTTGATGGCACAGACTAGAGTTCATCCAATTGACTATTGGCTGATACTGCATTGGGATCGGGTTGAGCGCAATTTAGGGAAAGAAGGAAAGCAGTAAGGCAGAGCACAAAAAGACGGCAAATCCACGCTAAATAGGGTTGCGACGGAACGGTGTCTAAAAAGTAGGCACATTATTGGAAAGTCGCAGAGAAGCTAGAGTTTTCACTTTCTTGAAAACCGGCCACTCTTTTTTAGAAGTAAAACCGGATCAAGGTGGAACCCATTTTATGGCTCGCAGAAAGCTAACAAACCGTCAGAGGACGGACACGGCCAAGAAATACAGCAAAGTGGAGAAGATGAATAAGCTCATCAAGCAGATGGCTGATGAGAACCTGTCTCCCACTGAGCGCTGGCGGCTCTTGGGTCCAGAGATGAAAGCAATCATCCTGTATCGCTGTCATGGTGGGGAATCCGTCAAGAGCGTTTGCCGTGATCTAGGGCTAGAACCAGCCACCGTCTACATGGCTGCTTTCAAGGACAAGGAAGGCTTTGGTGCCGACCTCAAGGATGCCAGAGAGCATGGGCAACACGCATTAGCGGATACCATGCTGGAAACTCCCTTCCGCACGGACTTAAACAGTCAGGATAAGCGATTGCTGTTTGATGCCTGTAAATTCCTTACCAAAACCAGAGGTCGTGAGACATATGGCGATAAGGTGGAATTGTCCGGTCAGGTAGATACCAATGTCGCATTGCCCAATTGGGCCTTCGGACAGGTCATTGATGCCGCTCCACAGGCGGAGCAGCTAACGGACCAGAGTTCAGATACCGGTGTTGCCATTGATGCTGATTATGAGGAAGAAAAATCGCCCGTAGATCGTAAGGGCGAATAGTTTCCGACTGGCCATCGGCACCTTCGTACAGATGCGAATGTATCGCAACACGGCTTTCCAACTGCCCATCTCAAACCAGTTACAGAAGCGACTATCTTCGCTCCCCTGCCATCATGGTTCCGAACGCACATCGGGTCGTAGGTCTAGATGCGAATAGTTCGCACGATTGCTCATCCAGAGATACCAGGCCACTATGAGCCAAAGCGCTGCCACTATTCGTGACAGCCATCTGCACCTTCCTCGGTACTCATTCCCCCACATATAATGTCTAGCATCTACTTTCGTCAAAGCGAGCAGAATTAGTAGAAATGCGACGAACCGTTTAGTTAATTGGGATTGGTAGAGCCATTGGCACCTTCGCCGGTACTCATTCCTCCACTCTACCCATGTAACAAAAACAAGAGCAAAATCGAGCAAAGACCGACACGGCTCGTCGCAAAACAGGTCTGTAAAATGTAGAAGAAACAGACCTTACTAGGTTAACTACTAGACAAGCGATGCTACGGTATCAATTGTAGTAGAGTGACTTGGAAGGAAGGCCCCGAACGGTAGTAGAAACCAGAGTTAGTCCCGGTGTCAACCAGAATAGCAGTCAACCGAAAAGATAGAAAGGAGTGGTTGACAGGATGGTCTGGTTTTCAAGGAGGGTACACCCTAGGTCTGGTAGGGTGCGGGCGGTCTCACGATTTTTACTCAATGGTTCAAATTCGGTTTTCAGAAAATCTGGCCATCGCTTCATTTTCAGTTTTCAGAATTTGGCCCCACCAAGCTATAGTTGTTCATCATAGGGGGAAGCGATGAAGTTCTTTGCAGGGGTCGCCGTTGGCGCAGTTCTGGTCGGTGGACTTGGTTGGTATCTGCTGGATCAGCAGGCTCGTGAACCTCTACGCTTTCCAACCTATCAGTTGATGGACATCGGGGATTACGTTCGCTTGGAAGGATCGCTCATTGGTGGGGAGAGCCCGCCTGTTAACGGCTTTTATTCCGTCCAGTGCTTTGAACCACGTCTAGAGTGCGAAATAACCTCCATTAGCGAAATTGGTCGCAAACACCTTGGTATGTTCGATCAAACCACCCTCCCCGTTTCTGAGTGGAGCGAAACTCATATCCGCATGAGCAGCAAGGACGAAGCCTTTGTGGCCAATGCCTGCAACTTCTACGAAATCGACATCGATCGCGAGAACAAGTCTGCCACCTATACACGCCGGCCTTTAGAAACAGCGCCGATGGATTGTGGCGAGCGTTTCGAAGAGAGAGTGCTCCGCTGGCAGTTTGGCGATGGGGAAGCGTGGGGCGATCTCAATAACCCAAGCTGACAACGGGTGTCATGTCCTCTTTGACGCTTTCAGCGATATATCCATCTCCAGCGTGACTGTGCATCGCTCACTCCTTCCCACCAAACAGCTTTGCAGCCGTGATTACCACTGCAAGCATGGCAGCGGTGCAGATGAAAAGTGTCACTAGTAGTGTGAGCGTTGCCGCCACCGAGAGGCCCATATTGGCCGTTAGAGTGACGCCTAGGGCACCGCTGATAAGCGCAGGAACGAACGTCGCTAGCGCAAGCATGATTATCACTTTAATTTCATTAGACATGGGAGGTTTACCTCTTCTTTTACTGGTTTGTTACGAGCCTTCCCTGTCAAAAGGAAAACCCGCACAGGGGCTAATCTGTGCGGGTTCTCGTAACCACCTAAGAAGCGGTTGAAACTCTACAGCACCACGTTAGCCCATGTGCTAACTCTATTTAGTGTCATTACGCTCTCGGCGTCATTATTCACGTGACGCTAGTAGCTCGTCCAGTTGCATCTTTTTGAAGCTGGAACGGCAATCGTCGAAGTGACTGCGCACCTTGTACATATCAGCGGTTGAAATGGTTAGAACAGCTTTGCCGCCTAGTTGCACTTCCATCTTTTCGCCAAATTGACTTGTAAGTGCATCAAACTCGAAGCGAGGCAGGTAGAGCAGGAAATCCCCCTCCCCTGCTTCTGCTTTACCTCGCCATGTGCTGCCGTTGCCATTGACGATGGTAGCTGTACCAAGTTCGTCACCCTCTGCGTAAGTCCAATCCTTGCGACGAATGAACATGGCTACATAGTCGTTATCCTCGAATGTGGCCCGCGTGTAAGATACTGCCAAGATAGTTGGCTCGGTACCTTCGTAGCCGAAAACACCGCCAGCCGTGCAAGAGCCGTTCTCGTCCACTTTTAATCGCCAATTATCGCTATTTGCGGTCGCGCTAGTGGCGCAAAATGCTAGACTAAGACTTAGTAGTAACTTCTTCATCGGCTGCCCTTCCTAGGTTCACAATCCTCGTCGGTATTGCCATGCCGGGCGATAGTCTACCGAATTTAGTGGTGTGGCTAAGTAGTGGATGGCACAAAGCACATTCACCCCAAACCCCATGCAGTCTTCGCTTATGGCGATTGCGTGGAATGACCCCGAAGTACAAAATATCTTACTCGCGGGTGGTAGTCGTGGCGGTAAATCCGCTGGCATCATGGCGCTGGTTATTATGCGCGCCCTCGCCGCACCTAATACCAAACATGGTATCTTCCGTCTCACGCTAACCAACTGCAATAAGCAGCTTGGTCCTGCTCGCGGCACTTTTCCAGAAGTGTTGGACCTGCTCTATCCCGGCATTAGACAGCAATGGGAGAAGCTACCCAATGCTGGTACGTTCAAAAACGACAGCATCTACCGCTTCCCCAATGGAAGTGAGATACTTTTCGAAGGTCTGGACAAGACGCGCATCGACAACGTGCTTGGTGGCGAATACTCCACCGTTTGGGTCAACGAATGCAACCAGATCAAGGATTATGAAGACGTAATCCTACAGCTTGCCAGCCGTATGAACGGCAGGGGCTTCCTTGAGAGCAATGGCAAGCCCGTAAAGGACGCTCAGGGCAATCCTGTCCCGCTACGTCCCCTAACCATCTTCGACTGCAACCCTGCTTTTGAGGATGATTGGGAGTGCCAGCTATTCAGAGACCACAAAGACCCGCTTTCCGGCCAACCGCTCGATTATCCAGAGTGGTACAAGCTGCTCAAAGTGCCGACCGAGGACAACGCCGCTAATCAGGCGGCGAACTACCAGCTTGGTTTGAAGGCAAGGTACAAGCATTCAAGCAAGCAGATGGCTCGCTTCGTGCTTGGCGAGTGGTCAACAAACAATCCGCTGGCGCTGTTCAAGCGCGAATGGTTCAAATGGGGCGACGTTAAGAAGTCTGACCTCGTTAAAATCGTGGTGGCTGTGGACCCCTCAGGCAACCAAGGCAACAAGGGCGACTACACGGGTATCGTAGTGGCAGGAATCGACGCCAGCGGGCACGTATGGGTCTTAGAAGACGCCTCGCTTAAAGCTACGCCGGAGGTATGGGCCGAGAAAGCCATTGCCATGTATGACGATTGGCAAGCTGACTATATCGTGGCCGAAAAGAACTTCGGCGGTGAAATGGTCCGCACTGTCATCAACGGGGTAAGGCGCAATGCTCCATTGAAACTAGTGAACGCCACCCGTGCAAAGATCGTCCGCGCTCAACCAGTGGCAATCCAGTACAGCAATGGCAACGTGACGCACTTGGATGGCTTGAAAGAGCTTGAAGCGCAAATGATGGACTATGACGAGAACGCTAAGAAGTCACCAGACAGAATGGACGCGCTCGTATGGGCACTGACTGAGTTACTACGCCTCAATGGTGGCGCTTCTGGCGAAACCAGACTAGTAAGACACGGACTGCCCTCGTTCTAAATAGTAAATACGGGACTACTAATTCAGAGGTATTCCCGTGGCAGTTGATGATCGCGATCCAATTCTACAAGAGCAGCTTGAGCGCGTCAAAACGGCGCGTGACGTACTAAGCGGAACGAGAGCAGTTAAGAACGCGGGTTCAAGGTACCTGCCTTACGCTTTTAAGGGCCAAGAGAAGGACGTTATTTCCTACAATGGATATAAGAAGCGCGTCCCCTTCTACTGCGCAGCAAGCAGAGCGCTAGATGGCTTCCTAGGCATGATGTTCCGCAGGGAACCAGTGCTTGAAGCAAATGGAACGCTCGCGGTAATCAAGAACGTCATCACAAGCCGTGGCGACAGTGTGGAGCGCCTAGCACAACAGGCAGCGCGTGAGGCCCTATCCAGCGGCTTTGCACTACTAGTGACAGACCACCCTGAAGGCCGTGCTTCAAGTCAAGGCGCTGCAATCGCAGAAGGCATCCGCCCCTTCACCAACCTCTACAAATTCGAAAACATCCTCGAATATACGGTTGGCATCGTCCGCAATATGCAGAAGCCAATCCGCGTTCGCGTGATGGACAATGAAAAGACCGTCAGGCTGTTCAAGCTGGTGGATGGTTTCGTCGTTATCGAGGTCTACGAAGCAGATGGCGATGATGTGTTCCCCGATGAGGGCAAACCCACCCGCGTTATCCGCCCTCGCGCCAATGGCAGACCTCTAAACGAGATCCCCTGCGATCCTGTCACAGCAAGCGGCGAGCTGGAATTCAGCAGAGGTCCGCTAGACAACGTGATTGAGACGAACTTGGAGCACTTTGCTTGTGGACCGGCGTGCAAAAGGGACCCCGTTAGCGGGGTGATCGGC